>Ga0160425_1000226_pt1 | contig 96427 bp, 81 predicted proteins | sample BioMet8_FD_108193 | JGI IMG/M metagenome (GOLD analysis project Ga0160425, IMG submission 108193) | Microbial communities from bioreactor (seeded with sewage sludge) at Lawrence Berkeley National Lab, California, USA - Biofuel... | ecosystem: Engineered > Bioreactor > Anaerobic > Unclassified ...
AAGCCGGGGGGAAAACGGTGATCATGGTCCTCCACGATCTGAACCAGGCTCTGGAGGTCTCGGACGGCATAGTTCTGATGAACCGTCAGGGCATCGTGTTTTCCGGGACGGCAGAAGAATGCAGCTCGGGAGATTACATTGAAAATACCTTTCAGGTAAAATGCGAGAGGTTCAGGAGAGACGGACGGTCGTATTGCTTTTTTGAATGAGAGCGGTGATAAGATGCTTGTCAGGGATGTATGCGAAAATAACAGGATACTGAGCAGATCCAACCCGGCAACGATGGCCAAGATGCTGTCGTACGGCCTCATCCGGAGCTACAAAAAAGGTGAGCTCATCTTCCGTGAGCGGGAAGATGTGAGCCAGCTTTATTTTCTCGCGGACGGATACGCGGCGCTTTTCCGGATAAACAGCAACCAGGACCGCAAGGTGGTCTTTGTCTACGGGAATCACGAGATGCTCAACGAAGTGGTGCTTCAGGAGCCGATAGCGTCGATTTCCTGCGTGGCCCTGTCGGATGTCAAAGTGCTGATATTTTCCAGAAAAAATTTCCGGGAAATGATGGAGGGAGACTTCTGCCTGACGACGGCAGTTATGGGATCGCTTTCCCTGAAGCTGCGCAGATGCTACCGGCAGCTGGGAAATACGCCCAACACGATGTGTCTTGACCGGCAGCTGGCCTCCAAGCTGTGGAAGCTCGGAAGAGATTTCGGGGAAGATGAGGACGGGAAGCTGAGGATAGGATTTGAGATCACGGTGACATTTCTGGCTGATATGCTGGGGGCGAAGCGGGAAACTGTGTCCCGGGCGGTCAGCAGGTTCAGGAAGGCCCGGATGATAGCCCTGCAGAAAAATGCCCTGTATATCCTGGACCCGGAAGCCCTGCGGCTGTACGCGCTGAACAGATGATGACGCAGGAAAGAGTGCCGCGGCGGGCACTCTTTTTGTATTTATTCCCGTACAATATCCCCAGTGTGAGATGTATCACGGCGGGATACTGTGAGAAGCTTATACTGAATAAAAATCGAAAATGAGGTGTGATATGTTTCAGGAGGAATTTGAGGCTGTTGCAGATGCGGCTCAGGCGAAGGTCGGGCTGCTGCGGAAAAATCCGCTTGGCTATTTCGTTCTCGCGATGCTTGCGGGCATGTATATCGGGTTCGGTATCCTGCTGATATTCACTATCGGCGGGCAGCTGGCGGGCGCGCCGGCTACCAAGATGGCGATGGGTGTGTCGTTCGGTATCGCCCTCAGCCTGGTGGTGATCGCAGGCGCGGAGCTCTTTACCGGCAATAATCTGGTGATCACCGCCGGTGTACTGAAGAAGAAGATCACCCTGGGGAGTGCCGTGAAGCTGTGGATAGTCTGCTATATAGGCAACTGGGCCGGCTCCATACTCCTGGCTGTGGTCTACAGCCTGTCCGGTCTCGGCAGCGGTCCCGCCGGAGAGTTTATGGCTGCCGGCGCGCTGGCAAAGATGTCCGCGGGTTTCGTGCCGCTTTTCATGAGAGGCGTCCTGTGCAACACGCTCGTATGTCTCGCGGCCTGGTGCGGCATCAAGTGCAGATCGGAGAGCGGAAAACTTATCATGGTCTTCTGGTGCCTGTTTGCCTTCATCACATCGGGATTCGAACACAGCGTGGCCAATATGACGCTGCTGACTGTTGCCCTGCTGAACCCGGCGGGACAGGCAGTGACGCTCGGAGGATATTTTTACAATCTTCTGGCTGTTACTCTGGGAAATATGGCAGGAGGGATACTTTTTGTCGCTGTCCCCTACTACCTTGCATCAATGAAAAAGGAGGTTTAATACCATGGGCTATAAACTGACAGGAGAGGGTGTTGACCGTATCCTGGAAAAGCTTGCTGATGACTATCTTATCTACGCGCCTAAGCGTTATGAAGGCGGCGGGAGATTCTCGGACACAGACTGTATCCGTTATGGAGAGATCAGCAGCATCGCGGAAGTGGAATTCGGGGAGAAGTCGGCTTACTCTTTCAAGGAGATCCTGACGCCGATCTCACAGACGCTGTTTTATTTTACCGAGGACACTGTGAAGGAGGCAGACCCGGGGAAGAAGGGCGCTGTCATTTTCCTGAGAAGCTGTGACCTGCACGCTGTTAAAAGACTTGATGACATGTATCTTAACAACGGCACGGAAGATTACTATTACAAGAGGATCAGGGACAGAGTGAGGTTTGTCCTGATGGGCTGCAGCAGCGCGTTCGATTCCTGCTTCTGCGTGGATATGGGCACGAATGTTTCGACGAATTACGACCTGAGCATCGATAAGTCCGCGGACGGTTACAGGATCGACTGCAGATGGGATGAGCAGAGAGAGCTCATCGCCGGGAACGCGGCCGCTGAGACTGAGGTGGTCCCGGAGCATGTGACCGAGACAAAAACTCACGTCAATATACCTGAGGATCTGGATGCGCGCATTATCAACAGCAGCATGTGGAGAGAATACGACAGCCGCTGTATAAACTGCGGCAGATGCAATTTTGTCTGCCCTACCTGCACCTGCTTTACCATGCAGGATCTGTACTACTCTGAGAACGGAAGAGTCGGAGAGCGCCGGAGGATATCGGCTTCCTGTATGGTGGACGGATACACTGACGTGGCCGGAGGCGGCAGCTACCGCAGGAAGAACGGAGACCGCATGCGCTTTAAGGTGCTGCACAAGGTATACGATTATAAAAAGAGAAACGGGTACAATATGTGCGTCGGCTGCGGCAGATGTGATGATATCTGTCCGGAGTACATCTCTTTCTCGAATATAATCAATAAGCTGGAAGACGGAATGAAGGAGGTGTCCGCAAATGACAAGAAATGAATATGTACCGTTTTTGTCGGAGATCCATGAGGTCATCAGGCATACGGATATCGAATATACTTTCCGCATGACTTATGAGGGAGATGTGCGCCCGGGACAGTTTTTTGAAGTCTCGATGCCCAAATACGGCGAGGCGCCCATATCTGTCAGCGGCATAGGTGACGGGCTCGTGGACCTGACGATCAGGAGAGTCGGCAGAGTCACCGGGGAGGTCTTTGAAAAATATGTCGGCGATCATCTGTTTCTGCGCGGCCCCTATGGAAACGGCTTTGACGTTGATCTGTTCAAGGGCAGGGAGCTGGTGATAGTTGCCGGCGGAACCGGAGTATCGCCGGTGAGGGGGCTGATAAGCTACTTCGCGGATCACCGGGATGAGTGCATTTCTACCACTATCATAACAGGCTTCAAGTCAGAGAAGGACATACTTTTCCGCAAGGATTTCGAGCGCTGGAGGAAGCAGATAAATGTTATCCAGACTCTTGATGTCGGAGAAGAGACCGCGGAACACAAGGTCGGACTTGTGACGCAGTTTATTCCCGGGCTTGAGGTCAGCGATGTGGGCAAAGCTGCGGCAGTTGTTGTCGGACCGCCGGCGATGATGCGCTTTTCACTGAAAGCGCTGCTGGAGCGCGGCTTTAAAGAGGAAAACATATGGATATCCCAGGAACGCAAGATGTGCTGCGGACTCGGCAAGTGCGGACACTGCAGGATAGGTGACAGATATGTCTGCCTGGACGGCCCTGTATTCAATTATACAGAGGGCAAATATCTCATCGATTAGGAGGATGGACATGGACGTTAATATAAAGAAAATAAAGAAAAACGCATTTCGTGTAACGAAAGAGCGCGGAAAGACAGCATCGCGTGTGCGTGTCCCGGGTGGACGCATGGATGCCAGATACCTTTCCGATATCCAGAATATCGCCAGGAAGTACGGGAATGGCACGGTCCACCTGACTATCCGCCAGGGCTTTGAGATCCCCGGCATCCCCTACGAAAAAATGCCCGAGGTGAATGAGCTGCTGCAGCCGATCATCGAGGGGCTGGAGATCAACCAGATGGAGCCCCGCACCGGTTACGAATCCTCCGGTACGAGAAATATCATGGCCTGCGTCGGCAACAGCATATGTCCGTATGGATGCTATGACACCACGGCCTTTGCCCGCAGGATGGAGAAGGCGATCTTCCCCAACGATCTTCATGTAAAGGTTGCCTTTACCGGCTGCTCAAATGACTGCTGCAAGGTACGTATGCATGATTACGGCATCATCGGGATGACGATGCCGCAGTTCGAGGCACAGCGCTGCGTAAGCTGCGGCGCCTGCGTGAAGGCCTGCCAGAAGAAATCGGTGGGCGCCCTGGAGGCAAAGAATTTCAGGCCGGTGCGTGACGCGAAAAAGTGCATCGGCTGCGGGGAATGTGTCCTCGCCTGCCCCAACATGGCCTGGACCAGGAGCAAAGAGAAATATTATAAGCTGACTATACTGGGAAGGACCGGCAAAAAGAATCCGCGGCTGGGTGAAGACTTCCTCAAGTGGGTCGATGAGGACAGCATCATCAAGATCGTCCGCAATACCTACGCCTACGCGCAGAAGTATATCGATCCCGAGGCTCCCGGCGGCAAGGAGCATATCGGCTACATGGTAGACCGGACCGGATTTGAAGAATTTAAAAAGTGGATCCTGAAGGATGTTGATCTGCCTGAGTGCACAGAGATCACCACACCTGTGTACTGGAAAGGTATCAGATACTGATGCCTGGATGCCCCGGCTTCGCGGGAATACTTGCGAAGCCGGGGCATTTGTTATATGATAAAACAGATATTTGAGCAGGGAGCCGGTCATTTTTAAGAAGGGCAGTATATGAACAGAACAAAAGAGCAGCCCGCGGAGGCGGTCGTATTGGATAATCCGCTGTTTGATGGCATCAAAAAGGATGAGATAGCGGTCATGCTCGGCTGCCTCGGCGCGTATTCGCGGGAATATGACAAGTCGAATTTTATCTACCTTGAGCAGGACCAGGTCAGGTCCGTGGGCATAGTCCTTGAAGGGACGGTCGCGATGCTCAAGGAAGACCTGTGGGCGACGAAAACCGTAGTGGTGATAATCGGTGAAAGTGAGATACTGGGAGAAACTTTTGCCTGCGGCAGAGAGCCGTACGCGTCGACGGTCTCCTTTCAGGCGCTGAGCAGTACCAGGATCTTATTCCTGCCGTTCGAGAGGGTCATGCACACCTGCAAAAATTCATGTGCCTTTCACCAGAGCCTGATCGGGAACATGCTCGGCCTGATCGCGGACAAAAACATGCAGATGATAAACAAGATAAATATCATGTCGCAGAAGACTCTGAGAGAAAAGATAGCAGCGTATCTGTCAGACCTGGCGCTGAAGAATCACGGGATGTATTTCGAGAGCCCGCTGGGCAGGGTGCAGCTGGCGGAGTATCTCGGCGCGGACAGAAGCGCGCTGACGAGGGAGCTGAACGCGATGAAGGCGGAGGGCCTGATAGATTTTGACAGGAATACCTTTCATATACTGAAAAAACTGTATGAGTAGACAGGGACGTTTCGGGATGCGTGCAGAAATGTCTTGAATTTTCTGCCGCGTTCAGGTATTATTGACACAGTATGTATCCGCCGCCGGGTGGATAGTCCAAAGCTTCGGAACCATGTCGTTAGGCCATTGAAGACATGGAGCTCCGGAGTTTTTTATTTTACCATCGGAGGTGAAAAATATGCAGTGGATAATGCTGCTGTTAGCCGGTGTTTTCGAGGTGACCTGGGCTGTCGCCATGAAGTTCGCGGACGGATTTACGAAGATCATTCCCAGCGCGGTGACGGTGATATTTTACATACTGAGCGCGGTCTTTCTGTCAGTGGCGCTGAGAAAGCTGCCGCTGGGTACGGCGTACGCCATGTGGACCGGCTTCGGGATAGTCGGGACATCACTGCTGGGTATCGTGCTGTTCCATGAATCTCTCAGCCTGCCGCAGTTTATATGCCTGGTCATGATAGCGGCAGGGATAGCCGGGCTTAAACTCTTATAAAATTGGAGTGTTTTATTGGCAAATCAGTTTTTTAGTGTTAGACTGAAATCAAATAGATTTGACGGGAGTGGGGATCATGAGAAGAAAAATATCCGGCGTTCTGGCACTGCTTGTCTGCGCTGTACTGATGATATCCGAGCCTGCCCAGGCTATGGGCGGCGGGCTTTTGGGAGCGGAGTATTCTGCTGCCGCGACGACGGCGGGTTCATCGGCCGGCAGCACGGAAACGGTCTCTCCGGGGACAGAGAGCTCTGAGACGGCTTCTCAGTCAACGGAAAGTCCGGCGACGGAGGCTTCCGAGACACAGGCTCCTGCCCTGAAGAAGGTAACGGTAAACGGCATCGCGATGAATATCAGCAAGGCCGTCTCTGCAAAGGCTGTTATCAGAGACTCCGTGACCGTGTCCCCCGTCCATGCCTGCACTCTTAAGCTGCAGTATTACAACAAGGGGACTTCCAAATGGAAGACAGTCAGGAGCTATGCCGTAAAGGCCGGCAGCAGCGGGAAGATCACTGTCTGCTATACCTCGGTATGGAAGAATTCCCGCAGCTCGAAATGGCGTATCGTGGTGCCTGCCGTCAGCGGATACAGGGAGTATGTCTCCGGCACGATCACGGTCACAAGCTCGCGTCCCGTGAAGCCCGCTCTTAAGCTGGGCTCCAGAAGCGCCGTGATAATAAGGGCCTCAGACGCCTACGTTATCTACGGGAAGAGAAAGGACAAGAAGCTGCCGAATGCCAGCACTACAAAGATGATGACTGCGCTGCTGACCATCGAGAGAGGCAACCTGAACGCGGTGACATCGATCTCGCGCAAGGCTGCCAATACTGGCTGGGGCTGCCTCGGCGCCTCCGCGGGCACCAGGTTCAGGGTGAGGGATCTGCTTACGGTCATGCTGGTGCATTCCTCAAATGATGCCGCCGCTGCCCTGGCGGAATTCAACGCCGGCTCGGTAAAGAAGTTCGCGGCGAAGATGACCGCGCGCGCGAAGCAGCTCGGCTGCAAAAACACGCATTTTGTCAATCCCCACGGACTGAACAGCAGCAGGCATTATTCATCCGCCTATGACCTCGCCATGATACAGCGCGAGTGCATAAAGCATCCTCTGTACCTGAGCATCATCAGAAAAAGATATTATTCATTTTCAACTGTGAGCAGCCCGAAGACACACTACAGCTTCTATACGACGGATGCGCTCCTGGGAAGCGGGATCAGCGGATTCAAGGGCGGCAAGACCGGTTTTACGGAGCAGGCGGGACTGTGCTTCTGCGGTGTCTATAAATATAACGGAGTGACGTATATATTCACGGTGCTCGGCAACAGCAGTTCAGGCGGCAGATGGAGCGACTGCAGGAAGATCATGAAATTTATCAGGACGAATTACAAATAGATTCAGCTCCTGACTGACCAGAGATGAAAGCCGGTGATCGAACAGATGAAGCTGTCCACGCGGATAAAGATATCCTATCTGCTTGTGTTTGTCGTGCCGATACTGCTGATATTAGCCATGGTCGGCACTATCGCCAGACTCAGCATGAATTCGCTGCAGAAAAAGTTTGACCTGGATCAGTCCAGCTACGATATGATACTGAACCCGATGAGCATGATGGGCCATATCGCCGCCTCTACCATCGATGAGCTGCAGACAGCAGCCAAAAATGATCCCGACAAGCTTACTGATACAGAATATCTTAAAAACGTCAATGACAGGCTCGGGGATTACTATTCCTGCCTGCTGGTGATGAAGGGCAATAAGCAGATCTATTCCGGCCTCCCTGAAGGCAGCAGTTACAATACGGATATTGAATACAATACGCAGGCTGACACTGAGAGCATATATGTGGTCAACGAGCTCCCCTACCATATACAGCAGTTCGATTTTAAATATTCGGACGGGACGGTAGGAAAGGTGCTTATTTACACGGACGTTGAACAGATACTGCCGCAGACCAAGGATCTCGTCGTGAGGATAATCGTCGGGGCGGTCTTCATACTGTTTATTGTCAGCATCCTTACCATGCTGTGGCTGTACCGCGGCATCATCAGGCCGATCCGTAAACTGAAGGACGCGGCGGAAAACATATCAGAGGGCAACCTCAATGTGTCTGTCACCGCCGAGAGCGATGATGAGATAGGTGAGTTGTGCAATGCCTTTGAGGCTATGAGGATCAAGCTGAAGAACCAGATAGAACAGAATATACAGTATGAAAAAGACAGCAAAGAGCTCATCAGCAATATTTCCCATGACCTGAAGACCCCGATGACCTCGATCAAGGGGTATATCGAGGGACTCAAGGACGGTGTCGCCGACACTCCGGAGAAGCGGGACAAGTATATCAGGACCATCTACAATAAGGTAAACGATATGGACAACCTGATCGAAGAGCTGTTCCTGTATGCCAAGCTCGACAGCCATTCAGTCTCCTACTCATTTGTGAAGCTGAACATCAGCGACTATTTCCAGGACTGCGCGGATGAGATCAGCCTGGACCTGGAGTCACAGGGGGTAGAGTTCGGCTACTTCAATTATCTCGACAAGAGCACGGTAGTCATAGCCGATCCCGAGCAGCTCAAGCGCGTGATCAACAATATCGTGGGCAATGCCATCAAATATGCCTATCCCGGCAGGCCGCTGAGGATAAGCATCAGAGTGATGGAGGAGGCCGAGTTCGTCAAGGTCGAGATAGAGGACAACGGGAGAGGCATAGCGCGCAAGGAAGTGCCGCTGATATTTGACAGGCTTTACCGCACAGACGCCTCGCGGAATTCCACGAAGGGCGGAAGCGGTCTGGGACTTTCTATAGCGAAAAAGATAATCGAAGAACATGGCGGCAAGATCTGGGCTCAGAGCACGGAAGGCGTGGGGACGACGATGTGCTTTGCACTCCGGAAGTATAAAGAACAGAAAGGTGCAGTAGAAGTATGAGCAAGGTGCTTATAATTGAAGATGAGGAGGCCATCGCCGAACTTGAGAAGGATTATCTCGAGCTTATCGGCTTCGAGGTCTCCATAGAGAATACAGGCGACAGGGGCCTGAAGGAAGCCCTGAACGGGAATCCGGACCTGATAATCCTGGATCTCATGCTGCCGAACGTGGATGGCTTTGAGATCTGCCGGCGGGTCCGCGAGAAGAAGGATATCCCGATAATCATGGTCTCTGCCAAGAAGGAAGATATCGACAAGATCCGCGGCCTGGGCCTGGGAGCGGACGATTATATGACCAAACCCTTCAGCCCCAGCGAGCTGGTCGCGCGCGTCAAAGCTCACCTTGCCCGCTATGACAGGCTGGTAGGCAGCGGCGTTAAGGAGAATGAGATCATCGAGATCCGCGGTATCAGGATAGACAAGACTGCCCGCCGCGTGTACGTGAACGGCGAGGAGAAGGCCTTCACGACCAAGGAATTCGATCTTCTGACATTCCTGGCGGAGAATCCGAACCATGTCTTTACGAAGGAAGAGCTCTTCAACAAGATATGGGACATGGAATCCATAGGCGACATAGCGACGGTTACGGTACACATCAAGAAGATCCGCGAGAAGATTGAGCTGAACACCTCGAAGCCTCAGTATATCGAGACTATCTGGGGCGTCGGCTACAGGTTCAAGGTGTAAAATACAGATATCTGTATGGCCGCACTGATTGATTTCAATCAGTGCGGTTTTTTTAATGCTTGATTTTTGTGAATGATTGTCTGCGCAAAAGGTAATTAGACAGTCCGGCGTTCTGAGTATATGATATTTTAAGACATTAGTCTGTGTCAGGAGAAAAAAACATGCATAAAACTGATCTTGAAGAATTGCTTACAGGCAGAAAAACAGAGCCCAGATATATGGAGTATAACTGGAGAGATGTTGCGCTCTACGCCCTGGCGGTCGGGGCAGGCAAGGATGAGCTCGAGTTCATATATGAACGCAGTATGAAGGCCATTCCCTCTTTTGGAACGGTTCCTTATTGGGGGACAGTCAACGTAAGACCGTATCAGTACAGACCGCTGCCGGCTTCGGCATTGGCATCAGAAATACTGAAGCCCTCGGTACCGGTCCTGAATATGGATCATGAGATAATCATGCATCGTCCCATAGACCCGATAAAAGGTACCTTTCAGTGGCAGGATGAGATAACGGATGTATATGACAGAGGCGAAGGAAAAGGCGCTGTTGTCAGGACAAGGCTGGATGTCAGAGACGAAGCCGGCAATCCTGTCTGTACAAATTATTCCACTACATTTTATCGCGATGCCGGGGGCTTCGGCGGAAAGCCAATGCCTGAAAGCAAGGTAGTGATCCCTGACAGGAAGGCGGATATTTCCGCAGAGGATTATATTTCTCCCACCCAGAACATGCTGTACAGGCTGACCGGCGATACTAACAGAGTACACGCAGATCCGATGTACGCCAGGGAAATGGGGTATGAGTCATCATTCATGCAGGGCCTGTGTTCCTTTGGCTTTTCCTGCCGGATGGCGATTGACGCGCTTATTCCGCATGAGCCGGAACGCATGGTCAGGATGTCCGCTCAGATGCGCAATATTCTGTACCCGGATACAGCTGTAAGACTAGATATATGGAAATCAGATAATGGAAAAGCCTGTTTTCGGTTCGTAGACTTGAAGAGCAGAAAACCGATACTGGACCGGGGCATTTTTGAGTATAAGCAATGACCGGCAGCCCGGACTTGTTATATGGAGCATCAGCAGTTTCGCAGATGTTGTAAATTTAACATGACCGACATGTGCCGGCGGCGGCAAATTGTTGATTTTTATGTATGAATGATAAATAAAAGCTTAATTGGACGTAGAGTAAGACAGATTATATAATTAAGGCACAATAAAGATTGTTAAAAAGCATAACAATTATCTGATGATCAATTACAAAGGGGGAGAAGCCGAGAAATGGATACTTTTAAAAATGATCTGATCAAAGTCGAGAAAAGAGATGATCGGATTGCCGTCGTAACACTTAACAATCCGCCGATGAATCTGAACAGTATCGCGTCTATGCGGGAACTTGCAGATGATTTCAGGATACTCAGACGAGATGATGAGGTAAGAGTTGTAATACTTACAGCTGCCGGAACGAAAGCTTTTAATGTCGGGACAGATCTTCATGAGATGGCCGATATGAACGGATACTATAAGGAAAAGAAGTTTTACGGCGAGATGCGGATGATGGATAATATCGAATTTCTGCCGAAGCCCACGATATGCGCTATCGAGGGATTTTGCATGGGAGGCGGCCTTGAACTGGCAATGTGCTGTGATTTCAGGATCGCTTCTGATACCGCCAGGTTCGCGCAGCCGGAGATCACCCTGGGACTTTATCCGGGAGCCGGCGGCCTCTACCGCCTTCCCAGGATCGTAGGGATGGGCAAGGCGCTTGAGATGATGTATACGGGATATCAGATCGATGCCCAGGAGGCACTGAGATATCGTCTGGTGAACCATGTTGTACCCTCGGGCAAGACTCTGGAAAAAGCTCTCGAGATAGCACAGAGGATCGCCGGATTCTCCCCTATAGCGATAAGGACGATAAAGGAAGGCTCACGGAAGATGTGGCAGAAAGAGAGCAAGGATAATTATTATACCAACCTGGAATATATTGAACCTGTATTTGAATCAGACAATGCTCAGGAAGGTATGAAAGCATTTCTCGAAAAGAGAGAAGCGAATTTTAAGTAAACACTAAACATCAGGCATTTGATAATCAGGGAGGAAACAGATGAAACTAGGAAAGAAAATCGTAGTTATGGTACTTGCAGCGGCCACAGCCGTTTCCATGACAGCGTGCGGAGCACGCGGCGGATCAGGCAGCACTTCATCAGCGGCAGCAGAGTCAGGCACCGGAACTTCCGCGGCAGCATCAAGCAGCGGAACAGTGACATGGAGGATAGGACACAATAATTCCGAAGACCATTACTGGACAGTCTACATGAGAAAATTCGCTGATCTGGTCGCCGAAAAATCAAATGGGACTATCAAGGTAGAGGTCTATCCCAATTCGCAGCTGGGCGATGATACCGCGATGGGTGAGATGATCAGAAACGGAAACCTTGATGAGATGATCACGGGCGCATGCGTACCCGGAAACTGGTATCAGCCGATGAGTATGATGGAGATGGCAGGCCTTTTCGATTCCAGTGAACACGTTGAGAGAGCGATCTACGGCAAACCCGGAGAGATTATGAAAAAGGGCTGCGCGGATGCAGGGATCATGCTCTGGGACAACTGGATGAGAACTACATGGGAGTTCATGTCCACAAAGCCTATTAACAGCCTTGCGGATTTTAAGGGTCTTAAGACACGTGTAACCAGCAATGATGTCTGGGTAGCTCACATGGAAGGAACCTATGGTATCGATGCGACGCCGATGGCATTCAGCGAGGTGTTCACCTCACTTCAGCAGGGCGTGGTAAACGCGGTGCTTAACCCTATAAGTTCAATGTATACCATGCGTTTCCATGAACTCTGCAATTATCTCATACTGACAGAGTCCAACTATGATTTCGCCTCTGTTCTCGTAAGCCCGCAGTCATGGAGCAAGCTGACGGCTGACCAGCAGAAGATCATGCAGGAATGCGAAGATACGATCCGTGAAGAGGTAAACGAATATATCAAGACTGAGGATGAGACATATATCGCCAAGATGAAGGATGAGAATCCTAAACTGCAGGTTATCACCCTTGACAGTGAAGAGATCAAGAAAGCAGGCAGGGCGATCGCTCCTAAGATCTGCGCGATGAACGGCGGCCAGGAACTCTATGATGCGATCCGCGCATGCGGTGATGATGCCCAGGGAAGCAGCACCGAGAGTTCTTCGGAGACAGAAAGTGCTTCAAAGTAATATCAGCGAAAGCAATTGATGATGATTGATCGAAGGCTGCCTGGGGGGACGCCAGGTTCCCCGGGCAGCCGTATAAGTTCTGGAGGTATGTTGTTAAATGAGTTTTCTTAAAAAGGCCAATAATATTCTGACTAAGATAATCCTGGGCATAGCCTGCACCGGCATGGCTTCGATAACCCTGATTATCTGTCTGCAGGTCTTCTGCAGGTATTTCCTTCACTCTTCTCTGTCATGGGCTGAAGAGCTGGCGCTTTACATAGAGGTTTATATTATTTTCATTGTAACCGGGTATGCCCTTGGCACAGGTCAGCATATCTGCATGGATCTTGTGGTCAGCAAGGTACCTAAAAAGGCGGCGTTTGTATTAAACAAATTATCGGCGCTGGCCTGCATGGCGTTTTCACTCGCGATGACAAAATATTGTTATGATTTCATGATAGCTGAGACAGGGCAGAAGATGTCCAGTCTTCCTGGCTATAAGTGGATGGTATACCTGTCGATGGTCATCGGCTTTGCTCTTATGCTGCTGTATTCGATCGTCAATCTGCTGAGGAAGGACATCCCTGGGTCAGACGATCCGGAAATTGAGTTGTCAGAGAAGGAGGACAAATAATATGTTGATATATCTTGTGGTGGTTTTTATTGCCCTCCTTGTTATAGGGACGCCGATTGCCATATGTCTGGGTGCGGCTTCAGTATTTGCCCTGTATTACGGATCTACATTCGATATGGCTCTGAGCGCGCAGAGAATGTATAACTCGATCTTTTCATTCCCGCTTATGGCGATCCCATTCTTCATGCTTGCCGGTTCACTTATGGAGATGGGCGGCATCTCAAAGCGTATCATCAGATTCGCAGATGCTCTTATCGGTCATAAGAGAGGCGGCCTTGCGATCGCCGGTATCCTGGCCTGCATGATATTCGCCGCTATCTCTGGCTCGGCGGTTGCGACAGTTGCCGCGATCGGAGCTATCATAATCCCCGAGATGGTAGAGAGGGGCTACAGCAGGAAGCTTGCGACATCTACTATCTCTGCAGCCGGTATCACCGGCCCTATCATCCCGCCCAGCACGCTGTTTGTACTCTACGCTTCAATAGCCGGCGTTTCGGTAACGAAGATGTTTCTGGGAGGATATATCCCTGGCATTATGATGGGCATAAGCCTTATGTTTATCGTAGCTTATCAGGCCAGGAAAGAGAATGTTCCCATGGCGCCCAAAAAGACAGGCAAGGAGATCCTGAAGGCAACGAGGGATGCCATCTGGGCACTGCTTTCACCGGTAATTATCATGGCAGGTATCCTGAGCGGTATCTGTACGCCTACCGAGGCCGGCGCCGTCGGATGTTTATACTCATTCATTATCGGAGTCTTTGTCTATAAAGAAATGAACTTTAAGTCGCTGGTAATGGCTCTTAAAGAATCAGCGATCTCTTCGACTATAATCATGTTTCTTATCGGAACAGCGTCGATATTCTCGTGGGTACTTACCATTGAACGTGTTCCTGATATGGTCACGACACTTTTTACGAGCCTTACAGACAGCCGGACAGTACTCCTTATACTCATCACGCTGCTGCTTTTCCTGGTCGGTATGGTCCTGGACAGCGCACCTGCCATGACAATGCTCGTGCCGGTGCTTCTCCCGATGGTCAAGGCGTATGGGATCGATCCGGTATTCTTCGGTATCATAATGACAATGAATCTTTGTATCGGCCTTCTGACACCTCCTGTCGGCACCTGTCTGTTTGTAGGCTGTCGTGTGGGAAAAATGCAGCTTACAGAACTGGTCAAAGCAATATGGCCTATGCTTATCGCCCTGATAATCGTACTCCTTTTGTGCACATTCTGCGAGCCGATCGTAATGGCACTGCCTAACCTGCTCAGCTAGAAGCTGTCTGACCGATCACAGGTATTGTTAACTGTAAAATTGATATAAGGAGATTTTATTATGCAGGACTGGCATGAAATATATAACAGCAGAAAAATGTCTGCACGCGAGGCGGCCGATCATATCAAGTCTGGCGACAGGATCGTTGTGGCGCATGGCCCGGCAGCCCCTGTCCCGATCCTCGAAGCGATCGGCGACAATAAAGACGCATATAAAGATGTGACATTCTATCATATGGTAACACATGGCCCGACACCCTATGTGGGAGAGGATAAAGAAGGTCATCTTCACTGCAACGCATGTTTTATCAGCCCGGGGTACCGCGGCCAGATGGAGAAGGGCATTGTCGACCTGATCCCCCTGAACTTTTCAGAGTTTCCGGCGTGGCTGGAGAATGACGTCAGGTCAAATGTCGTGGTAACTGTTGTAAGTCCTCCGGACGAGCACGGATATGTGAGCAGCGGTCTCAGCTGCGATTACACTATACCTGCAGCCCGCCATGCCAGGACCATAATCGCTGAGGTCAATCCCAACTGCCCGGTTTCGTATGGAGACACATTTATCCATGTATCAGATATAGAATGTTTTGTCGAAACCGACAGGAAGCTTCTGGAGACACAGCCGCGTGAATCCACTGAGGTGGAGAAGAAGATCGGCGGCTACTGTGCGCAGCTGATCTCAGATGGTTCCTGTGTACAGCTCGGAGTAGGAGGGATCCCTGACGCTATCCTTCCTTTCCTCAAAGATAAGAAAGACCTTGGTATCCATTCGGAAGTGATCGGTGACGGCGTTAAGGTTCTGATGGAAGCAGGCGTGATCACAGGCCGTAAAAAGACGATAGATACAGGCCTGGTAGTTACGGCATCTGTATTCGGAACCGCGGATTTCAGAAAATTTGTCAACCGGAACCCGGGGATCTCAATGCGTCCTGTCAATTATACCAATGACCCGCGGGTGATAAGCCAGCTAGATAATATGGTATCGATCAACGCCTGTGTGCAGGTTGACATTACAGGACAGGTCAATTCAGAGTATATCGGAGGCACCCAGTTCAGCGGCATGGGCGGCCAGGTGGACTTTGTCCGCGGCGCCAAGATGGCTAAAGGCGGCAAGTCGATCATGGCATGCACTTCCACGGCAAAGCATGGTACTATCTCCAAGATCGTTCCCTATCTCGACCCGGGAGCGCCGGTGACGACGTCGAGGACCGATATCGACTATGTCGTGACTGAATACGGAATAGCACATCTGGGCGGCAGGAGCCTGGTCGACAGGGCAAAAGCGCTGGTATCGGTCGCGCATCCTGATTTCAGGGATCAGCTTATGGAAGAAGCAGAGCGCAGATACGCGAGAAAAATATTTTAAACAGGGGGGATATGAAGTGCCCGGTACGGTATAAAGGGCACTTCATACATAGATATATGAGCATATGATAATATGCTGCAGTATTGTTAATGGAGGTATGGTTGATGGATTTTTTTAAGCTTACAGAAGAGCAAAAAGATGTGCAGGCGCTGGCAAGGAAAATAGCGCAGAAAGAAATTAAAGAGATCGCGGCTGAGATCGATGAGCAGGAACGCTTTCCTGCTGAAAATATCAGGCTGCTGGCGGAAACTGGCATTCTGGGCATTCCCTATTCAGAAGAATACGGCGGTTCAGACGGAGACTTTATGTCTTTCATACTCGCGATCGAGGAGGTAGCCAAGGTTTGCGCCGCCACCGCGGCGATCATGTGCTCACACTTCGGTGTCGCCATGACCTGTATAAATACTTTTGGCACCGAGGAGCAGAAGCAGAAATACATGCAGTATATCACTGACGGCCGGATAATGGGATTCGCGCTCACAGAGGCAAATGCAGGTTCTGACGCGCAGAATTCTACCACCAGGGCTGTGAAAGACGGGGATGACTATATAATAAACGGCGCCAAGATGTTCATATCAAGCGCGCCGGTCATGGATGCGGTCATTCTGGTAGCGGTAACAGGCAAGGATGAGAGGGGAAGAAAAGAATTCACTGCCTTTATCGTTGACAAGGATCAGCCGGGATATTCTGTAGGAAAACATATCCATAAGATGGGCATCCGCGGAGCAAACACGGCAGAACTTGTGCTTCAGGATGTAAGGGTGCCGTCGTCATGCATACTTGGAGAAGTAGGGAAAGGTATGAACGTAGCGCTCAACTCGCTTGATACAGGCAGGATCTGTATGGGGACGCAGGCAATCGGCATTGCCCAGGGCGCTATGGATGAGTCATATCGATATGTCACAGAGCGTGTCCAGTTCGGAAAACGCCTGAGCCAGTTCCAGAACACACAGTTCAAGATGGCAGATCTGCAGACAAGGATCGACGCCGGACGCCTGCTGGCATGGCGCGCAGCGATGCTTAAGGATGCCGGAGAACCGTTCTCCAGGGAAGCGGCAATGGCAAAGCTTTACTGTTCGGATCTGGCAATGGAAACAACTGTTGAATGTGTACAGTTCCACGGCGGTTATGGATACACAAAGGAATATCCGGTTGAGAGGATGATGCGTGACGCAAAGATCACCCAGATCTACGAGGGAACAAATGAAATTCAGAAACTTGTTATCGCAAGAAGTCTGGGTGTGAAATAGCCTGCCGCGGAAAGACGCGTCATATATCAGACGGCGGAGAATAAGATTCTGTCAGATACTCCACGAACTTGTCAAGAGCAGGGTGATTGCGCCTGTTCTTGCGGATAGCGCAGTAGATCGTGTACTGCTTGTTTATATCATCTTTGATCTTTACAGGGATCAGATCTTTAAACGCATCCGTTGTATTGTGCAGCACAAGTGCGACAGCCTTCCCTGAACGTACGATGTTCAGGATCGACTGGTCGTCTGATACATACATAAAAGGGGTGAATTCAAGGCCTGCCTCGCTGAACATTTCGCGTGTCCTGTAGTACATGCTGGATGTGAGATCAAAGCTGATCAGGGATTCAGACATCAGATCACTGAGAGAGCAGCTGTCCCTGGAAGCCAGCGGATGAGTACTGGCAACAGCGGCTACGACCTCTTCTTCTATAACAGGGTAGTATTCAAGATCCTGATATTTTTCCATAAAGGAAGTCTGACCGTGTATGCCTATATCAGCCTCTCCGGCATGTACCTGGTATATAGCGTCCTGTGTTGTTGTCTGTTTGAGATAAAAGCTGACGGATGGATATAATTCTCCGAATCCGTGCAGCACGGTCGGCAGATAATTGTAGGTATATCCATAGATGCAGGCTACGTTCAGCGTTCCGTCGATACGTCCGGCCATGATATGAAGTTCGTCGATGCCGTCATCGATCGTGTCAAGCGCATTCTCGACATATTCCAGAAACTTTGATCCGTAGGGTGTAATCTTGACATTGCGTCCGCTTTTTTCAAAAAGCGATAGGCCGATCTCATCTTCGAGAGCGGAGATCGCACGGCTCAGCGTAGGCTGGGTGATATAAAGTTTATCCGCGGCCTCCTGAAATGTCCGGCACCTCGCAACAGTACGAAAATAATTCAGATGCTGATAATTCATATTGTGTTTCCTTTCGGATACTGTACTGGCCAGAAGAATTTTGGCAGCTTATAAAAATTACTGATAAATCATGCAGTATTACTTATTAATTATATCATAATAAACAGCGGACGTGAAGATAACTTTCGGCCGCAGGAGGAGAATAAATGGCACTGATGAACAGTGAGCAGTATGTTGAATCACTGCGCAGAATGAATAGAAATATCTATTTTCAGGGGAAAAAGATAGAAGACCCTATCAACCATCCTATCCTGATACCATCCAGAAAATGTCTGGAGGAGATCTACGATATGACGCTGATGCCTGAGTACGAGGATCTTCTTACGGCAACGAGTCAGTTTACGGGACATAAGATCAGTCGTTTTAACCATATCCACCAGAACAGGGAAGACCTTATAAAAAAGGTCAAGATGCAGAGACTGATGGGCAGACGCACGGGATCATGTTTTCAGAGATGCGTTATCATGGATATGGCCAATTCCTTTTACTCAACGACATATGAAATAGATGAGAAATACGGCACACATTATCATGACACATTTAAGAAGTTCATAACACGCTGCCAGGAAGAAGATCTGATAGTTGCCGGCGCCCTCACTGATCCCAAGGGAGACAGAAGCGCAGTTATCGGCGGCGCCGGACAGGATCCGGACTTATATCTGCATGTGGTCGAGAGACGTCCCGACGGTGTGATCGTAAATGGCGCCAAGGCCCATCTCACAGGTATTACCAACGCCCACGAGGTAGTAGTCCTGCCTACACAGGCAATGAAGCCTGGCCAGGAAGACTATGCCATCGCTTTTCATACCCCGCTTGACGCGAAGGGCATCACGATGATAGTCGGACGCCAGTCATGCGATACGAGGAAGATGGAAAAAGGAGCAGATATTGATCTGGGCAACGCAAAGTTCGGCGGAATAGAGGCGCTTACCGTATTCGATCATGTATTCGTGCCGAATGAAAATATATTCCTCAACGGTGAGACAGATTTTGCCGGCATGCTGGTTGAGCGTTTCGCGGGATATCACAGGAACAGCTACGGCGGCTGTAAGTCAGGCGTGGGTGATGTGGCGATTGGCGCGGCGAGTCTTATAGCCCAGTATAACGGTACAGAAAAGGCAAACCATATAAAGGATAAGCTTGCTGAGATGACACAGCTCAATGAACAGCTTTACTGTGCAGGCATAGCTTCGTCATGCGAGGGATGGCAGACTAAGGCCGGCAACTACATGGTCGATCTTCTGCTGGCGAATGTGTGCAAGCTCAACGTGACGAGGTACCCTTATGAGATCGTAAGACTGATGGAGGACATCGCCGGCGGCATCATGGTCACGGCTCCCTCCGAAGGGGACCTGAGGAGCGATGCTGTAGGAGATTATGTCAGGAAATATCTCGTAGGGCATGAAGTAAATGCGGAGAATCGTCTGCGGGCCCTTAGATTATGCGAGAATCTCGCACTGGGCACAGCAGCTGTCGGATACCGGACAGAGTCTATGCATGGCGCAGGATCGCCGCAGGCGCAGAAGATCATGATAATAAGGCAGGGAAAGTTTGAAGCTAAAAAAGAACTTGCGAAATTTATAGCGGGTATAAAGGACCAGCAGTAAGAGCGCGGATCAAGCTTAGCGGCTGGTATGGCAATATCACAGGATAAGTAAATATACATCTTCATAATAGGCGGCATACTGCAGCTGTAAGGCTGGGGTTGCCGCCCCTCCTTTATATATATTATGATTTTTATATGGCTGATATGCTATTCAAGAGAGGAAGACTGACATTGTGTTATCTGTATTGCTGACGGCATTTTCGTTTGTAATGATCATAGCGATAGGGGCGGTGCTGAATAAAAACGGTTTGCTGAACAAGGAAGCCGGGTCGGCTGTAAAGAAAATAATGATAAATCTTACGCTGCCGTGCGCGATAATAGTGAACTTCTCCAGGATAGCTGAGATATCCGGCAGTATGGTGATACTGGTGATCCTCGGATTTGTGTCTAATGTTCTGATGACAGCTGCAGGTGTTATCGTGACAGCCAAAAAGAGCAGGGCGGATAAAGCCCTGTATATACTCGGACTTCCCGGCTACAGCATAGGTGCCTTCTGCCTGCCGTTTGTCCAGGGCTTTCTCCCGGATGGAGTAGTATCGGCATGTCTGTTTGATGCCGGGAACAGTATTATGTGTACCGGAGGCACATATGCCTTTGCGTCAGAATATCTCTCCGGCGAACATGGCAGAACAGACATACGTGCATTTATTAAACGGATCGTATCCAGCCCGCCGCTGGTCACATACGCCGCCATGTTCATATTGGTGTCGGTATTGCATCTAAGACTGCCGGATTTTATATTAACCCTGATATCGCCGGAGGCAGCGTCAAATACATTTCTTTCTATGCTGATGATAGGCCTTCTGATGAAGATCGAATTCAGCCGTGATTATCTGAAAGATACAGTCAGACTGCTTGCGATCAGGCATATCTTTGCGGTTATAACGGCATTGCTGTTCTGGTACATGCTTCCGTTTGATGAACTCGTCAGGAAAACTCTGGTGATGGTAAGCTTTGGCCCTTTAAGCATCATATCGACGGCTTACACTGGCATGTGCGGCGGTGACGACGGAAAGGCAGGAGCTATAAACAGCATATCCATCATATTGAGTATCATTGAGCTTACCATTATTGCTGTCGTCATATAAAAAATTCCGGGCATGTGCCCGGAATTTTCTGCGCTCTGACGCCGGTATTTTTCAATGAGGACGGTGTCAGACTTACAGCATGATCTACTGCAGCTCCTCTTTGATATTGATGAGTGCCTCCCCGAAGAGACGGCTGTCCATGAACCTGAGATTTTCTGATATTTCCGGTCTGAACTCCATGTGTGCCAGAATATCCTTCTCAAGATCAATGCCGGGAGCTATCTCAATAAGAGTCCATCCCTGAGGTTCCAGCCTGAATACACAGCGCTCGGTGACTACATATGCCTTCTGACCGCTCTTCCTGGCGAAATCACCGCTGTAGGTGATCTGTTCCACGTCGCTTACAAATTTTACACCTTCGCCTTCTTCATTAATGTGCAGCTGATTGCCTTCAAAACTCATTTTTCCGTTTTTAGCCATAAAAGTAGCCGCGAAGACAACTGTTTTGGAAGTCTGGGATATATCAATAAAGCCGCCGCTTCCGGTCACCAGCGTGCTGCCGAACTTGGACACGTTTATATTGCCGTGTCTGTCGCACTGCGCCATGCCCAGGAAACATACATCGATGATCCCTCCCTGGTACATATCGAACTGATTTGCCACATCAACCAGGCATTCCGGGTTGGCCGCCACTCCGAAATCGCCGCCGCCCTGTGCAGAGCCTCCGATTATACCTGATTCGGCTGTCACGATATAATCACCGGTCATTCCTTCTTCTTCCATCACCATGGCTGCGGTATCCGGGACACCGACGCCGAAATTGAGTATATAATCACTTTTACTGATAAGCATAACTGCGCGCCTTGCCGCGACTTTGCGGGCATTAAGCGGAAGGTTCACGTTTTTCTTTTCAGGCACGTAGCAGCTGCTGTGGAAATGACGGTTGTACGAAGTGACCTGGGTATGCATATGATCATGGACAGGATCCTTGCAGACACATACATAATCTACAAGTGAGCGGGGGAGCATTACAGCTTTGGGATCTATCGTCCCGCGGCGTACGATATCTTCAACCTGTACGATGACCTTGCCGCCGCTGTTGTGAGTGGCCATAGCTACATCCATAGTGTCCATCCTCAGTGCTTCACGGCTCATGCCGATATTGCCGTCCTCATCTGCCTCAGTGCCGCGGACAAGACAGTAATCAATCTTGTCGGTAGGTGTTCTGTAGAAAATATAATCCTTCCCGTCGATCTTGACCTTGCTGCAGTATTCTTTGTCTGCGGCCTCATTTAATCTGCCGCCGTCGAGGTCAGGATCCGTGAAAGTGCCGAGGCCTACCTGGGTGATGATCCCGGGCTGATGTGCGGCCATAGCCCTGTAAAGCTGGACGGTCACTCCCTGGGGAAGGTTGTATGCCTTGATCTTATTCTGGAGTATAAGCGGGCTCATCTGGCGCATAACACCGTAATGTGCGCCAAAACAGTCATCTATCATGCCTTCATGGGCAAAATGGTTGATACCTCCTGTGTTGCCGGCACCGACACTGCCTGTAAAGAAAAGATGCATATGATTGGGATGCCCGGTTGTCAGAAACCGCTTTTCTGTTTCTTTAAATAATTCTTCTGCGGCGTTCGTCATCAGAAAACCGTTGACGCATATCGCTGCGCCATCCGGGATCATGGCGATGACATCCTCAGAATCCATGAATTTTACCCTGCTGTTGCTCATCTGAAGTTCCTCCTGTAATCAACTGAAATTTTTGTATCATATGGCACAAATCGCCCGACAATACCCTGTTATCAACTTAACATTATTATAGGTTTCAGAAGCCGTGTATGTCTAATTAATTATTTTTAAGGTAAGTATTAAAAATAATAATGATTTATGTCAGCCGGAAAATATTGAGTTTTTGTATGTTTTGATGTCAGAAAGGTAATTGGACGCGGCAGGGAATGCTGTTGTATCCTAGTATTAAATAAAAACGGCCCGGGTATTTTTACGATATCAGGCAAGTAAGAGACTATTATTATCAGGAGGTCAATATGGATTTTAGTTTTGATGGTTATGAGGAAGACATAAAGCATTATCAGGATTTTGCGGATAATGTTCTCAGACCGGAATTCCAGAAACTTGAGGAGGGGCACGGGACCCCGCCTGAAGTTTTGAAAAAGCTGGCGGAAGAACATCTTCTCGGGATCCCGGTCTCGAAAGAGTACGGCGGTTTGGGCAAAGATTACCTGTCAGCGACGCTCTGCATGGAGATCCTTTCCATGGCCAGCCCTGCTGTCGCAGGAATAATCAATGTAAGCTCAGAGATAGTATGCGGTTCCCTGGCAAAGTTCGGTACGCCGGAACAGAAGGAAAAGTATCTTAAGCCTCTGGCTGCCGGCGAGGTCATAGGAGCATTTGCCCTGACAGAGCCGAGCGCGGGATCAGATGCCGGCGGGGTCAAGACTACGGCTGTTCCTGACGGTGATCACTGGGTCCTCAACGGGACAAAGTGTTTTATCACTAATGCAGGGATCGCATCGACATTCCTCATATGTGCTCTGACTGACATAGGCGGCGGCAAGAAGAAAATATCGATGTTTATCGTCGAAAAAGGTTTCCCGGGTTTCACCGTCGGCAAGGAAGAAGACAAGATGGGGATGAGGGCTTCTTCAACATGCGAACTCATACTGGATGACTGTATAGTACCCAAAGAGAACCTTCTCGGTAATCTGGGAAAGGGACTGGGGATCGCCCTCGGAGGACTTGACGGAGGAAGAGTCATGATCGCCACCCAGGGACTGGGGATCGCCCAGACCTGCTACAATGAAGCGGTCAGATACCTGAAGACTTTTGCTGATGAAACAGGCAAATCGATAAATACCCAGGCTTATCAGTTCGCTCTGGCAAGGATACAGACTAAGATCGATGCCGCCAGACTCCTTATTTACCGCGCTGCCTGGAAATGGAGCCAGGGAATGAAGTTCGGCAGGGAAGCTGCTATGGCTAAGTTCTATGCTACGGATATTGCAAATGAAGTTACCAGAGAATGCATGCAGTTTATGGGCAGAGAAGGATGCGAATACGGCAGTATCCTGGAAGAATTTTTCCGCGACGCGAAGATCACGGAGATATATGAAGGAACTAATGAAATCCAGCTTATGGTTACAGCCGGACAGCTTGGACTTAAGGCATAAGGAGGAGCGCGGAAATGAGTACTTTTTTCCCTGATGAAGAACAGCTGATGGTCATGGATCTTGCCCGGAAGATGGCAGTTAATGAGGTCGGGCCGGTGGCGGAGGATACCGATCACAACGCATATATACACACTGAGGTACTCAGCACAATTGCCGAATCAGGACTTATCTGCTGTATGCTTCCCGAAGAGTTCGGCGGTGACGGACTTGATTACTGGAATCAGATATGTGTGATAGAAGAGATAGCTAAAGAGTGTGCTTCAACGGCATGGGCAGTTGCGAATACGGCTGAAGCCGCGATGGCTGTACTTAAGTATGGGACAGATGCCCTCAAGGCAAAAGTGCTGCCTGCCTTTGCGAACGCAGTGCTTGCCTGTGTTGCGGGAAATGATTCGCCACATTTCGGCCGCCAGGAGATAACGCTGAGAGCTTCAAAAGAAGCGGACGGCTATGTGCTAAACGGCATTAAGAAAAATGTTCCTGTGATAAACGAAGTACAGAAATTTCTGGTGTCAGCGACAGCGGATGACGGCGTAAAGTGGTTCCTGGCGGACAGGAATACTCCGGGCCTTACTATCTGCGAGGACGCCCCTCTTCTGGGCATGAAAGGATGCAGAAACGGAAACGTGATATTTGATTCATGCAAAATGGATAAAGACACTCTCCTTAAAGGTGACGCGAGTGAATATATCAGCAGTATCCAGAATCTGAATATCGCCGCTATAGCTGCCGGGATCTCAGAGGGCGCCGTCACCATAGCTGTTGACTACGTGAACCAGCGTGTACAGTTTGGAAAACGGATCGCAGAGTTCGAAAATACGCAGGTAGTACTTGCCAGGCTCAGGGCCAGGACAGAGGCTTCAAAGGCACTGTTATGGAGCGCGGCGGAGACTGATCCGGACGATAAGGAATTCAGCAATATAGCAGCTATTGCCAAGCTTGAAACTACTGACACGGCGTGTATCACGACCAGAAAATGCCTGCAGCTTATGGGCGGCTACGGTTACAGCCGTGAATACCCTATCGAGCGCAAGATGCGTGACGCGAAGATGACGGAGATACTGGCTGTAGATACCATAGGGCTTGAGAGAGAGATAGCAGCAGATTTTGTCGTTAAGAACTGATAAGATCAGGGGTCATGCAAATGAACAGATTTTTTGAGGAATACAAGAAGAAACTGAAAACTCCTGAAGAGATAGCAAAAATGATCAGGAGCGGCGATGTGTGCGCCAGCCCTACTGCCATGGGACAGCCGAATGCGATAGTATCGGCTGTCGCAGACAGGGCAAGAGCCGGGGAACTGAAAAATGTGCGGCATCACAGCATAATCGCTGTACAGCCGGCTCCCTTCACGGCTCCGGAACTTAACGGAAGCTATGATTATGTATCATGGTTCACCACCCCTGTCGCGCGAAAGAGCGTGCAGGAGGGCCGCAGTGATTACATGCCGATGAACTACAGCGAGATGATACAGCTCTGGAAAGAACGTCATCTTGACGTATTTTATGCGACGGCAGCGCCGATGGACGAAAATGGGTATTTCAGCTTTGGGCTTGTCGCGTCTGAGAATGTAGAGCTGATGAAAATGGCTGACAGGGTATTCCTGCAGGTGAACCCGAGGATGCCAAGGGTACCTGGCAGCAATATCGCCCATATCTCACAGGTAACAGCTGTGTGTGAGGCTCAGGCAGAGCTTGACGTTCTGCCTGAGGCACAGACTACGGAGCTGGATATGAAGATCGGTTCTCTCATTGCCGGACAGATACCGGACGGCGCGACGGTGCAGTTCGGCATCGGGGGTATCCCGAATGCTGTGGGCAAATGCCTTGACGGGAAAAGAGACCTGGGGATACATACTGAGCTTTTTACAGACAGCATGGTAGACCTGATCCAGAAAGGCATTGTCAATAACAGCAGAAAGAGGCTCAATACCGGTAAGTCGGTAGCCGCATTTGCCTGGGGTTCGCAGCGTATGTATGATTTCCTGAGGGACAATATTGCTGTGGAAATGCATCCCGTAAGCTATGTGAATAATCCGTATACTATAGGGCAGATAGATGATTTTGTGTCCATCAATTCCTGCATAGAAGTGGATCTGCTCGGACAGGTCTGCGCGGAGTCTGTCGGGACCAGACATTTCAGCGGTTCAGGCGGCCAGGCTGATTTCGTGCGCGGCTGCAACATGTCAGAAGGCGGCAAAAGCTTTATTGCAATTGCCTCCACCGCGAAGAAAGGCACTCTCTCAAAGATAAAGGCGACTCTTACGCCGGGGGCAGCAGTCACAACAGGCAAAAACGACGTGGACTTTATAGTCACTGAATATGGCATCGCAAAGCTGAGAGGGAAGACTGCCTGGGAGCGCGCGAGGGCACTTATCGAGATAGCGCATCCGGATTTCAGGGATGAACTGAGATTCCAGGCCAGGAAGATGAACCTGATGGTATAGAAGGGAATGTCAATGGATACTTATGATGCAATAATGAAGAGACGAAGCGTAAGAAGATACACGGATAAAGCCGTCGATGACCAGACTGTCGAGAAGATAATGCAGGCTGCCATGTATGCCCCTTCCGCGGTCAATTTTCAGCCCTGGTATTATGTGGTCATCAAGAGCCGGGAGAAAATGGCGGAATTTGTGAAGATCATGGACGAAGTCGCGGATAAGAATATCCCGGGACTTAAGGACAGATTTAAAAGTCACCCGGAAATAGTTGCAGAGTCGGATTATTTTATACGTTATCTGGGCAAGGCCCCGGTATGTATTCTGGCTTTCGAACATAAGAAGGAATACAGCAAGAGCGAGAGCTCTATAGTGCAGAGCGTAGCGGTATCGATCGAGAATATCCTTCTTGCCGCGACGGAATTCGGGCTGGGGAGCTGCTATCTTACGGCGCCGCTCGAAGCCGGGCTTGACGGCAGGATCCAGGAGAAATATGCGCCGGATAAGGGAAAGCTGGTGGCCCTGGTGACGATAGGATACGCTGAAACTATACCCCAGGCGCCCAGAAGAAAAGAAGGACGCTATGTGATCATCTGATATACAGGTGTTTAAGAAGGAAAGGCAGAAATAATGAGATTAACAGAAGACCAGCTTATGGTACAGGAAACTGTAAGAAATTACGCGCAGAAGGAAATAAGCAAATATGCGCAGGAGATAGACAAGACAGGGAGATTTCCGGAGGAGAATATCAGCGGCCTTACGGACATGGGTATAATGGCGCTGAATATTCCTGAGGAGTATGGCGGATCCGGCATGGATGAGATATGCAAGGTGCTGGCTATCTCGGAAGTAGCCTCAGTCTGTGCCAGCACGGCTGAGATACTCGCAGTTCATCTTCTCGTGAATGATATCATAGTAAGGCTGGCAAATGACGAGCAGAAAGCGCATTTCCTGCCTATGGCCGCGGAAGGAAAACTTGGATGCTTCTGCCTGACAGAGCCGGGCGCGGGATCAGATGCCGGCGGACTCAGGACAAAGGCTGTAAAAGACGGCGACTCATATATTATCAACGGATCCAAGGTATTTATAAGCAATTTCGGGAAAGAAGAGGGAAATCATCTGGTTGTCATTGCCCTTACTGATCCTGAGAAAAAGACCAGAGGCGGTATGACGGCATTTCTTATCGACAGGGATACTCCCGGAATATCCTGCGGCAAGACAGAGGATAAGATGGGCATGAACGGGGCTGCTGTATCCGAAGTGATATTTGATGAATGCCGTGTCCCGGAGTCTTCTGTACTGGGCAATGTCGGAGACGGTTTTAAAGTGGCTATGAGCGGACTCGACGGCGGACGCATCGGTATAGCGTCACAGGCGTTCGGGCTTGCCCAGGGAGCTCTCAGGGAAGCTGTCAGCTATTCCAGACAGAGAGTCCAGTTCGGCAGGCCGATAAGCAGCAACCAGGGACTCCAGTGGTATATAGCAGATATGGCTACACGTACAGAAGCGGCAAAGCTCCTGACTATTGAGGCAGCTCAGCTGCGCATGGACGGCAGGGATGCTACCAAAAACGCGTCCATGGCGAAATACTATGCAGCTGAGACAGCAGGATATGTCGTGGACCTGGCACTTCAGATACACGGCGGATACGGATACATGAAAGATTACCCGATCGAGCGCATGTACAGGGATGCCAGGATCATGAGGATATACGAGGGCACCAGTGAAGTACAGAAGATAGTGATCTCGAGACAGGTGCTTAAATGACAGGCAGTCTCCTGAGGTATGCAAATGACAATATCAGATAAGGAAAGAATAGAAAGTTTATTTGATAAAGAAATAAGGCCGTATATCAGGTCCCACGGCGGAGAAGTCATTGTTGAAGATCTCAGCGGCGGGGTGCTTACCGTGAAGCTGGCAGGCCAGTGCTCAGACTGCCCTTCAGCTTCCTACACGGCCAGATATATGATCGAAGATAAACTGAAAACGCTGATGCCGCAGGTAATGAAGGTGGAACTCGACGACAGCACGGACCAGGATCTGCTGGACCAGGCAAAAGCGATACTGTCTGTCGGCAGGAGATAACAGAAAGTGCTTACAGGGGTGAAATTCTGCGGCGGCTGCAATCCCGATTATGACAGGACTGAGCTCCTGTCTGTGATAAAGGCCAGATATCCGGATATGGATTTCGAATATGCCGAAGAGGGATGCCTTTATGACTGCGTATTGTTTATATGCGGCTGTGATGTCAGATGTGCAGAGCACAGCGGATACCAGGCGGGCATAAAAGATATATGGATAGACCATAGGTTGTCTGAAGAAGAGCTTGATGATCTTTTCGGGATATCAGCGACATAGCCGGAACTGCGCGGACTGCCGCGTAAAGTATGGAATGTTATGCGATTAAGGGGAAATATTTGAGAGCAGCATATATAGAAGCGCCTTTTAAGGCTTATTTTACAGATACAGAGGAGCCCGGTATAAGACACGGAGATGAGGTCAAGATCCAGGTTAAATGCACAGGGATCTGCGGTTCGGAAGTTTCCGCATACCGCGGGACCCATCCATACAGGATCCCGCCTCTGGTTTCCGGGCATGAGTTTTCCGGAGTGATCACAGAACTTGGCAGTGACGTAAGGGGCTGGAAAAAAGGCGACAGAGTTGTCGCAGAGCCGCAGTATGGCTGCGGAAAGTGCAGGAACTGTCTGGAGGGAAAGTATAATATCTGCCGTGACAAACATGTCATGGGCGCAAGCTGCTGGAGCGGATCATTTGGGGAATTTGTTGTTGTCCCGCAGCGTACACTTGTCAGGCTGCCTGATACTGTGTCATTTGAATACGGAGCTCTTGCTGAGCCTCTGGCTGTCGCCATGCATGCTGTCAGGCTGAGCGGCTGCGCTCCGTCACAGACTGTCCTTGTGCTTGGAAGCGGAACTATAGGAATGAGTACGGTACTCGTCTCCCAGCTGCTGGGCGCAAGGGCGATACTCGCCGCAAGAAGGGATTTTTATCTGAGGCAGGCACTCAAAATGGGATGCAGTTTTGTGATCAATGATCAGGACTCAGATCTGGAAAAAGAGGTCATGAATATTACTGACGGCAGGGGAGCTGATATAACCTTTGTATGCGCCGCGGATGATAAAATGGTCGAAAAGGCGGTGCGATGCACGAAATACGGCGGTGCTGTCTCGATAATTGCCATTATGAAGGATGGGGGAAGCTTCCCTTACAGTTCTGTTTTCACCAAAGAACTGACTGTTATGGAACCGAATATGTACGTGCACAGAGATTTTGAGGATATAATAGCGGCAATAGACGATGGCGAAATAGATCCCGGCTATATGATCTCCAGGATACTTCCGGTTGAAGAGTTCGCGCAGGCAATAGATTTCTGCGACAGAAAACCGGAGCCTTCGATAAAGACGATAATGATGTTCTGAAACAAATATGATCAGCGTTACGGACATAGATGATCCGGTATATTAAAGAGAAACTGTCTGCAGATTCCTGAAACAGTTTCTCTTTTTATTTTCTGATGACAGTGGACATGAGATAAGCTGATAAGTTAATGCCGGCCGTGGGGCCCAAACATTGAATATGCCTTGAATTGTCGAAATTCTCCGTGCTATAATAACATTATCAGAAATTGTTATCTGACAGCGGCAGTCAGCCGCAGATCAAATGCAAGATAATTTCAGACGAGCGGTCTGAAACCAATATGAAAAGCGAGGCAGATATCATGCGAGGTTCATTTTTTCTGGGGGCGTCATCGGATCCTAAGTTTGAGGTGCGAGAGATGGAATTCGGTTCACCGGAGGCCCATGAGGTCTTAGTGCGCAATATGGCCTGCGGGGTGTGCGGCACGGATGTGCATATCTACAACGGCGAGAAGGGCTCTGCCGATGTTACGCCGCCGGTAGTCCTGGGACATGAGTTCTCCGGCATCGTCGAGGCGGTCGGCTCAGAGGTCGAGGGCATCAGGCCCGGTGACCATGTGGCCATGGATCCCAATATCTACTGCGGCAAGTGCCGTCCCTGCCGTATGGGCAAAAAGCAGAACTGTGAGCATCTGTTCGCGCTGGGCGTAAATGTGAACGGCGGATTTGCGGAGTACTGTATGTGCCCTGACACCCAGGTGTTCAAGATGGCTGACGATCTGAGCTTCGAGGAAGCCGCGATGGCTGAGCCGCTTGCCTGTGTGGTCCACGGTATAGATCAGGCGAATATCCAGACCGGACAGAGCGTGCTCGTGATCGGCGGAGGCACCATAGGTCTTCTGATGGTACAGATGGCCAGACTTTCCGGAGCCGGCATGGTGCTGCTGAGCGAGCCCGTCGAGATCAGGAGGCAGATCGGCATGGAGGTCGGCGCTGACGGTACTATCGACCCGATCAGTGAAAATGTACCTGAGAAGATCAAGGCACTTACCGGAAATGACGGCGTGGATGTCGTTATCGAGTGTGTCGGCAAGCCGTTTGCGGTCGACCAGGCATTCTCGGCTGCGGGACGCGGCGCGACGATACTGCTTTTCAGCGTTCCCGGTCTTGGCTCGAAGGCTGAGCTGCCGCTTTTTGAGATGTATTCGAAAGAGCTGAAGGTGATCGCTTCCCTGATCAATCCGGACACGCATCAGCGGGCAGTGAATCTGCTCAACAGCCACCGCCTGGAGATAAAGAAGCTTATCACGCACAGATATGATATCGATCATCTCGAGGATGCCATCCTTGCGCAGATGGGAAAAGAATCTGTCAAGGTCATGGTAATGTGCGGCTGATATTTTATATCCCGGATACGGGAGAGAGGATGACAACAGATGGAATGGGACGCGGTAGAGCTTGCCAGGAGACTGGTCAGGACAGAGAGCACGAATCCGGGGACCGGTGAGGCGGGAATCGCCGATCTCATAGAATCAGAGCTGAAAAAGGCGCTGCCGTCTTACGGCACGCTGCAGCGCGTGGAAGTCAGCAGGGGGCGCCCTGTCATCATGGCGCAGCTCCCGGGCAGATCCGCACAGGAGCTGGTATTCATATGCCATATGGATACTGTGCCCCTGGGAGACGGATGGACAAAAGACCCGCTGGGAGCGGAGATGGAGAACGGCAGGATCTATGGCCGCGGCGCCTGTGACATGAAGTCGGGCCTTGCCGCGGCCCTTTCTGTTTTCTGTGAGACGGCGCAGCATTTCCGGGAGAGCGGGGAACGGCCGGCGAAGACTCTGAAATTTATCGCGACGATGGATGAGGAGGGCGACATGGCGGGAGCTCAGGAGGTCATACGCCTCGGCTGGGTAAACGCCGCCAGTCTTGTGGCAGATACCGAGCCTACGGATGGGCAGATACAGACTGCCCACAAGGGAAGATACTGGTACAGCTATACCATCAGCGGCAGGGCGGCGCATGCCAGCAGGCCGCAGGACGGGGCAGACGCTGTCGCCGGCATGGCGCGGGCCATATGTTCTGCCGGAAAGAGCATCTCGGAGCTGACGCCGGATCCTTTCCTGGGCCAGTCGACTATTGTTTTCGGACAGATAAGCGGAGGCATCCATCCCTACCAGGTGCCGGCAAAGTGCACGGTCTCTGTCGATATACGTCTGGTGCCGCCATACTCTGCGGATGATCTGGTGAGGATACTTGAAAAAGCCGCGGCTGACGCCTCGCGGGAGATGGACAGGGAGTTCGGGTGCACGATAGAGTGCCGGGGAGCGCGCCCGTGGATCGCCCACGAGGAGAAAGCAGAGATCCTGCGGCGCCTGCGCGAAGCGGTGTACAGCGCAGTCGGAGAGTATCCGGCAGTCGGACCGTTTCCCGGATACACTGATACCGCCGTGATCGCGGGCACTCTGGGGAACATAAACTGTATCTCCTACGGACCGGGCAGCCTTGAACAGGCACACCGGCCTGATGAGTATGTGCGCGTCGATGATATCAGACGCTGCCGCGATGTATACGGATGCCTCGTGAAAAAATGGACATAAGCTAAAAAAAAGTTAGGTATTTATAGACAAAATGCCGACTTCAAATTTAGTAAATCATACAAATCTCACGTATTTAGCCAAATTACTCCTCGATTTTCGCAAAATCGACTTGAAAAAAAGTTAGGTTTCTACTATAATAAACCTAACAAATTTATTTTAGTGCAAAAACATTTTCAAGATAGGAGGATGAGAGATCAGGATTGTGCTGAAATTAACGGAACCTGAATTTCTCAAACAGAACAATGAGTAATGAAACTAACAGTGACAGTGCCATTCTCTATGAGTTTAAAGGCGGTATGCCGAAAGCGTCGCAGGTCATTCCCCTGAGCCTTCAGCATGTCCTGGCTGCAGTCGTGGGTGTCATCACGCCAGCCATTATCGTGGCCGGTGTCTGCGGCCTGACTGAGGGCGAGAAGACGATGATGATACAGGCAGCCCTCATCATCACGGCGATAGCTACGATACTGCAGATCTTTCCTGCCTTCGGTAAGATAGGCGCGGGACTCCCCGTTATCATGGGCACGAGCTTCGCGTATGTGCCTACCCTGGAGGCGATAGGCGGACAGTTCGATATCGGGACTATCATGGGTGCCGAGATAATCGGCGGCTGTGTGGCGATAATATTCGGTATTTTTGTCAAGCAGATCAGAGTACTGTTCCCTGACGTGGTCACCGGCACAGTCATCTTTACCATCGGTCTTTCACTTTACCCGACAGCTGTCAGGTATATGGCCGGCGGATCGGGATCGGCTGATTTCGGAAGCGCGCGCAACTGGCTCATTGCCCTGATCACATTTGCCATAGTACTTTTCCTGAACAACTTTACAAAGGGAGTCTGGAAACTCGGCTCTCTTTTCTTCGCGATGATAGTCGGATACATCATTTCCCTGTTCTTCGGGATGGTGGATTTCTCCAGCGTGGCAAACACCACAGCGATCGTATCCGTGCCGCAGTTCCTTCATTTTGACATAAAATTCGTTCCTGCAGCCTGCGCGTCACTGGCTATAGTATATGTCGTGAATTCAGTGCAGACGATAGGAGACCTGACTTCAACTACTTTGGGCGGCATGGACCGCATCCCTACAGACAGAGAGCTGCAGGGCGGCATACTTACTCAGGGTATCGTCAGCATAATCGGCGCCTTTTTCGGCGGACTTCCGACTGCCAGCTACAGCCAGAACGTAGGCATCATAACAGTGAACAGAGTCGTGAACCGCATGGTTTTCCTGATCGCCTCACTGATACTGCTGGCAGCAGGACTTATCCCCAGGCTTTCGGCACTGCTGACTACCATCCCGCAGTGCGTTATCGGCGGCGCGACATTGTCAGTATTTGCCCAGATAGCGATGACAGGTATCAGAATGTTTACAAAAGGCGGGCTTACCCCGAGAAAGAACACTGTGGTCGGTATGTCAGTGGCTCTCGGAGTCGGCATCACGCAGGTATCTGACTGCCTGGCAGGCCCCGGACTTCCCGGCTGGGTAAGCACTGTATTCGGAACATCATCAGTAGTTGTAGCGACGATCATGGCGATCATCCTCAACCTGATACTTCCCAGGGAAAAAGAAACAAACGCCTAGAAGCGGTTTAAAGCTTCTGGCCTGCCTTGATCTCATCGAGATAGCTGTACAGAGTGTATTTTGAGATCCCCAGATACTGGCAGATCTTAGGCCCGGACTTGGTGATCAGGAATGCTCCCGCGTCATTGAGGAGACGGACTACCTGTACCTTGTCGTCCTTGTTCATCAGGGCAGCCGGCTTGCCGATGCTGTGGACGCTCTGCTCGATAAGCTCGTCCAGCAGCTCCGCGACATTTACGGAGACGGTATCCTTCTCGGCAACTTCCTGGCTGGTGCCGGTAAATGCCTTGAACTGGTCTTCCATGGAGAGCATAAGGGTGATGTCAAAGTTTATGGCGAATACGCCGATGATCCTGTCATCGTCGTCGCGTATATAGATAGTGCTTGACTTGAGGATCTTGCCGTCCTTGGTCTTCGTCAGATATGCCAGACGGTCTTCCTGCTGCTCGGTGCTGTGCTGCAGAGCCTCCAGCACAATGTGCGAGGGGCCGTCGCCGACATGGCGGCCGGTGACATGTCCGTTCTCGATAGCGATGATGGAATGCTCGTAATCTTTGGACTGAATGTCGTGGATGACGACTTCACAGTTGGGGCCGAACTGAGCAGCGACTCCCTTGGCCAGGCGGGTGTAGAGATCAACTAATCTTTTTTTCATCTGTGTATACCTCCCCGATATGTTTTGATGCTCATAATAATAGTAATTATATCAACAGAAGCAGGGAAAGACAATAAAATAATTTAGGAGGGAAACAAAATGTTATTGATTGGCAATGGACGTGTGATAACAAGAGATCCGCAGCATCCTTACCTTCCGGACGGTGCTGTCGTGACAGATGGCTCATCAGTAAAAGAACTGGGCACTCTTGCCCAGATGAAAGCAAAATATCCCGAAGCTGAGTTCGTCGATGCGAAGGGCGGTGTCATTATGCCGGGCCTGATAAACGCGCACACGCATATCTATTCAGGGCTTGCCAGAGGATTGTCGATCGCCGGCAACGATCCGCACGATTTTCTGGAGATACTGGACGGGACCTGGTGGAATATCGACAGGCACCTTGACCTGGATGGGACAAGGGCAAGCGCGTACGCGACTATACTGGACTGCATACGCGACGGCGTCACCACGATCTTCGACCATCACGCGAGCTTCGGCGAGATACCTGGTTCTCTTTTCGCGATAAAGGACGTGGCGGCTGAGCTTGGCATGCGCGCCTGCCTCTGTTATGAGGTCTCAGAGCGCGACGGCGAGGAGAAGACCGCCCAGAGCATCCAGGAAAATGCTGATTTCGCGAGATGGGCCAGGGATGCCGACGATGATATGATCAAGGCCATGTTCGGCGGTCATGCCCTTTTTACTATCTCTGACAAGACCTTTGAGAAGATGGTCGAGGCCAACAACGGCATGACCGGTTTCCATATCCATGTGGCGGAGGGGATGAATGACGTGTATGACAGCCTGAGGAATTACGGCTGCCGCCCGATAAACAGGCTCCTCTACAACGGACTGCTGGGGGAGAAGACTCTGCTTGGACACTGTATCCATGTAAGTCCCGCGGAGATGGATATCATCAGGGAGACAGGGACCATGGTAGTAAACAATCCCGAATCGAATATGGGAAATGCCGTGGGATGCGCGCCGGTGCTGCAGATGATGGCAAAGGGCATAACTGTGGGAATGGGCACGGATGCCTACACTCACGATATGCTCGAGAGCATGAAGGTATTTCTGATAATCCAGAGACACAACGCTGCCATGCCGAATGTGGCCTGGTGCGAGGATGTGAAGATGCAGTTTGAAAATAACCGCGTCATAGCTGAAAAGTATTTCAAAAGGACGATGGGAGTGCTCAAAGAGGGCGCTGCGGCGGATATCATAATAATGGACTACAAGCCGTTCACTCCGTTTTCGGATGAGAACATCGACGGGCATATGATCTTCGGAATGATGGGCAGAAACTGCAGGACAACGATCATCAACGGGAAAGTATTGTACAGGGACCGCGAATTCACAGGTATAGATGAAGAAAAGATAAACGCGTGGGTGATGGAACAGAGCAAAAAGCTCTGGGGTGAGCTCAACTGCCGCGAATACTGATCGCCGGCGGGATGAGGCAGTTTTTACAATGGGCTTTATAATACAGGAGGTATAGTTATGGGTGATCTGATGCGGCCTATGTCTATAGGACATCTGATGGATTGGATATTAACAGAGTACAGGAAAAGCGGCAGCATTTTTGGTGTTCAGAAGATCGTGCGGCATGACAGCGGTGAGGCGTTTCCTATATTTGACGAGAAGATCGAGTCTGTGTTCGGGCCGGCAGCCGGGCCGAATACTCAGCTCGCGCAGAATATAATCGCGGCCTACGCGGCAGGATCGAGGTTTTTTGAGCTGAAGACAGTGCAGAAGATGGACGGCGCCGAGCTGTCGGCCTGCGTGTCAAAGCCGTGCATAACTGCCGGTGATGAGGGCTACAACTGTGAGTGGTCGACGGAGCTCTATGTGCCGCAGGCGTACGCCGAATATGTAAAGGCCTGGGTGGTCTGCAAGCTGCTTGCCAGAGAATTCGGCCTCGGGGATCCGGACGGATTTGTCTTCAACATGTCCGTCGGCTATGACCTGGAAGGGATCAAGGCAGAGAAGGTAAACACCTTTATCGATGACATGAAAGATGCCGGGAACAATGCTGTTTTCAGAGAGTGCATCAGCTGGGCGCTCGGGAATACCAGGCTTTTCCGGAACGTGGACGAGGCTTTTATCAGGAGCATCAGTCCCAGGATATCTGCCTCTGTGACGGAGTCGACACTTCACGGCTGTCCTCCTGACGAGATAGAGCGCATCGCCACCTACCTTATAAAGGAAAAGCATCTTCATACCTATATCAAATGCAATCCGACGCTCCTCGGCTATGACTACGCGAGGCAGAAGCTGGATTCCCTGGGATTCGGCTATATCGCCTTTGACGACCATCATTTCGTGGAGGATCTGCAGTGGGCTGACGCGGTGCCGATGATCAGGCGCCTGCAGAAGGCTGCCGCTGAGGAGGGGCTGGAATTCGGCGTCAAGCTGACGAATACTTTCCCGGTAGACGTCAAGGCGTCTGAGCTGCCCAGCGAAGAAATGTATATGTCGGGGCGTTCTCTTTTCCCGCTGACCATACATCTGGCACGTCTTATCTCTGAGGAGTTTGACGGCAGGCTGCGCATCTCATATTCAGGCGGAGCTTCCATATATAATATCAGGGATCTGTTTGAGGCCGGCATCTGGCCTGTGACCATGGCCACCAATATTCTCAAGCCCGGCGGCTACCAGAGGCTCAGCCAGATAGCGGATGAGCTGATGGACTGCGGGAGCGGGGCCTTTGAGGGCGTGGATACCGCAAAGGTCAGTGCCCTGGATGAGTCGGATTCTGAGGGAAATCTGTACCGCAAGCCTGTGAAGGCTCTGCCGGACAGACATATCGGCAGGCCGATACCGCTGTTCGACTGCTTCACGGCTCCTTGCCGCAGCGGATGCCCGATAGAGCAGGATATCCCGGCATATCTCGAGGCGATGGCTGAGGGCGATGCCGAGAAGGCTTTAAAGATAATCATTGAGAGGAACGCGCTTCCCTTTATAACAGGCACTATCTGCCCGCATCACTGCGGTGACAGATGCATGCGCTGCTATTATGAGGAGACGCTGCATATCAGAGAGACCAAGCTGGCAGCAGCCGAGGAAGCATTTGACAAAGTGCTGCCGCAGCTGAAGTCATCCGGACGCGCGGCCGGCAAAAAGGCGGCAGTCATCGGCGGAGGTCCGGCAGGACTTTCAGCGGCGTACTTCCTGTCCCGGGCGGGTATTCCCGTGACTGTGTTTGAGCGCAGAAATGAGCTCGGCGGGGTGGTGCGCAATGTGATCCCGGAATTCCGTATCCCGGGCAGGGCGATCGATAAGGATATCGAGCTGTGCAAGGCTTACGGCGCCGAGTTCAGGACAGGGACACAGATAGATTCTCTGCAGCAGCTGAAGGATCAGGGCTACAGTGACATCATTGTCTCGATCGGCGCGTGGAAGGCCGGCGATGCCGGACTTAAGTACGGCGAGACAATCGACGCCATAGAATTTCTGGAAAAGGCAAAGAATGCTCCGGAGGAGCTTAAGCCGGGCAGGAACGTAGTCGTGCTCGGCGGCGGGAATACGGCTATGGATGCCGCGCGCGCCGCGGTGCGTATCGCGGGAGTCGAGAAGGTCAGGCTGGTGTACAGACGTACTGTCAGATACATGCCTGCCGATGAGGAGGAGCTGAGGATGGCGATCGCCGACGGCGTTGAATTCATGGAGCTCCTGGCCCCTGTAGGCGCTGAGGACGGCGTGCTCAAGTGCTCTGTCATGAAGCTCGGCGATATCGATGCCTCCGGCAGGAGGTCGCCCGTATCTACAGGCAATTTCATGATGATCCCGGCAGACTGCATCATCGCGGCTGTGGGAGAGCAGATCGACAGGAGCCTGTTTGACGGCATGAATATCCGGACCGACGCTAAGGGCCGTCCGGAAGTGGACGAGAACATGATGACGAGCGAAGCCGGCATATATGCGGCGGGCGACTCCAGAAGGGGACCGGCGACGGTGGTCGAAGCTGTCGCTGACGCCTCCAGGGCTGCCCGGGCGATAGCAGGCATCAGCTTCGACAGATATAAAGATGAAAATGCAGCTGGACCGGAGGCGGAGTACAGGGCCAGGAAAGGCCTGCAGAGCAGGGATCTGACGGCAGTGCCTGACGAGAGATGTCTCGGCTGCGCCGCTGTATGCGAGGTCTGCGCCGATGTCTGCCCCAACAGGGCAAATGTCTCAGTGCGCGTGCCCGGCATGAGCAGGGCCCAGATCATACATGTGGACGGCATGTGCAATGAATGCGGCAACTGCGCCGTCTTCTGCCCGTACAGCGGAAGACCGTACAGGGACAAATTTACTCTTTTCTGGAGCAGCGAGGATTTTGACAGCAGTGAGAATGAGGGATTTCTTGTCATGGACGACGGCAGGATCAGGCTGCGCCTTGGCGGTGAAGTGAAATGCTGTGATATAAATGATCCGGCTCTGCCCGCGGACGCGGCAGCAGTTATAAGAACAGTTGTGCAGGATTATCCTTATCTGATAAAATAGTATTATGCACAGGAAGGCTGACTATGAAAAAATCAAAGAAAAAAGTTGCAGTAGTTCACTGCAGCGGGGCCTGCAGTTTCACAGACGGTGTCCCTTCCTGCAGCAGCGGATGCCTCTCGTGCGGAGAATGTGCCGCTGTCTGCAAAAAGGACGCGGTCACATTTGACGGAGACAGCCGGGCGGCGCTGATATCCCGCGAGCTCTGCGTTGGCTGCGGACTATGCGTAAAGGCCTGCCCTCAGGAGCTGATCACACTGGAAGCTGCTGAGGATACGATCCAGGTACTGTGCAGCAATCACGATGCCGGCAGACTGGCAAGGCAGATCTGCACTGCCAGCTGTATAGCCTGCGGTCTGTGTGAGAAGAACTGTCCTTCAGGCGCGATATATGTGACTGATAACTGCGCGGTGACGGATAAAAACAGATGCATTGCCTGCGGAATGTGCGCGGTGCAGTGCCCCCGCGGCGTGATACATGACGCAAATGGTATATTCACCGCGGTCTGAGAAGGAGATGAGCCGATGACGGAACAGTATAGTTTTATTGTTAATGGCGAAAAGGTGAGCACATCAGAGAAAAAACCTCTTCTGCGTTTCCTGCGCGATGACCTGCATCTTTATTCTGTGAAGGACGGATGCAGTGAGGGCGCCTGCGGGACGTGTACTGTAATAGCAGACGGGACCGCGGTCAAATCCTGCGTACTCAGCACAGCTAAGGCAGCGGGCCGCAGCATACAGACTGTTGAGGGACTGAGTGACGCTGAGAAGGATGCCTTCGTCTACGCGTTCGGCTCAAAGGGATCTGTACAGTGCGGATTCTGCACGCCCGGCATGGTGATGGCCGGCAAGGCTCTGATAGATAAGAACCCTGACCCTTCGGAGGCGGAGATAAAGACTGCTCTGCGCGGCAATCTCTGCCGCTGCACCGGCTATAAAAAGATCATTGAGGGGATACAGCTTACCGCGGCCATACTGCGCGGTGACGCCAGGATAGATCCCGATCTTGAAAAAGGCGATTCCTACCGTGCCGGTGAGCGCGCGTTCAGGGTCGATGTCCGCAAGAAGGTGCTGGGTTACGGAAAGTATCCTGATGACATCGAGATGGAGGGCATGATACACCTGTCAGCTGTCAGGAGCAGCTATGCCAGGGCCAGGGTGCTGAACATAGACCTCTCGAAGGCACTTGCCCTGGACGGCGTCGTGGGTATACTTACGGCAGAGGATGTCCCCAACAATAAGGTCGGGCACATACAGCAGGACTGGGATGTCATGATCGCCAGGGGCGATATAACCAGATCTGTCGGCGACGCGATATGTCTGGTGGCCGCCGAGTCGGAAGCGATACTCGAGAAGGCCAAGAAGCTTGTAAAGATAGACTATGAGGTGCTGAAGCCTGTCTGCGATATACACGAGGCGATGGCTGAGGATGCCCCGCTGGTGCATGAGAGCGGGAACCTCTGCCAGAGCAGACACGTGACGCGCGGCGATGCCGCGAAGGCACTGGCTGCCTCAGCCTACAAAGTTACCAAAACATTCAAGACGCCGTTTACCGAGCACGCGTTTCTGGAACCGGAATGCGCGGTTGCCTTTCCCTACAAGGACGGCGTGAAGATACTCAGCTCGGACCAGGGAGCATTTGACACCAGAAAAGAAGTGGCGATAATGTTCGGCTGGGACCCGGAGCGGGTCGTGGTCGAGAACCAGCTGATCGGCGGCGGCTTCGGCGGCAAAGAGGATGTCTCCGTACAGCATATTGCCGCCCTGGCTGCCTGGATATACAAGAGGCCTGTGAAGGCAAGGCTAAGCCGTCAGGAATCGATCAATTTCCATCCGAAGCGCCATGCCATGGAAGGCACATTTACGCTCGGCTGTGACGAGAACGGGATATTTACCGGCCTCGACTGCGATATATACTTTGACACCGGCGCCTACGCGTCACTCTGCGGGCCGGTGCTTGAGCGTGCCTGCACACATTCGGTCGGCCCGTACTGCTACCAGAACACGGACATCCGCGGCTACGGATACTATACCAACAATCCGCCGGCCGGCGCGTTCCGCGGTTTCGGCGTGTGCCAGAGCGAGTTTGCCCTGGAGTCGATGATCAATCTGCTGGCCGAGAAGGTGGGCATCTCCCCGTGGGAGATCAGGTACAGGAATGCCATCGAGCCCGGCAAGGTCCTTCCGAACGGTCAGGTGGCGGATTGCTCCACAGCCCTCAAGGAGACGCTGGAAGCTGTGAAGGACGTCTATGAGGCCAACAGGAGCCACGCGGGCATAGCCTGCGCCTTCAAGAATGCCGGCGTAGGAGTCGGGCTTCCCGACAAAGGGCGCTGCAGGCTTGCCGTCGAGGACGGCGTGTGCGTTATCTACTGCGCTGCGTCAGATATAGGCCAGGGCTGCCTGACCGTGTTCTGCCAGGATGTCGCCGAGGCCACCTCACTTCCTTTGTCAAAGATACAAAATGCGGTCGCCAGCACCGAAAACGCGCCTGATTCGGGCACTACATCCGGTTCACGGCAGACTCTTCTCAGCGGCGAGGCTGTGAGAAAGGCCGCCATGATGCTCAATGACGACCTGGTAAAGGCAGGCGGGGATCTGGCAGCTCTCAACGGAAAAGAATATTTCTATGAATATTTCGAGCCGACTGATAAGCTGGGCGCGGACGTGCCATTCCCGAAGAGCCATATCGCCTACGGATATGCCACCCATGTGGCGATACTTGACGACGAAGGCAAGGTGACTCAGGTCTACGCGGCCCATGATTCCGGCAAGGTGATCAATCCGATCTCCATACAGGGCCAGATCGAGGGCGGAGTGCTGATGAGCATGGGCTACGCCCTGACAGAGGATTTCCCTCTCAGGGACGGAGTTCCCCAGGCAAAATTCGGGACGCTGGGACTTCTGCGGGCGACGCAGATCCCTGATATACACGCGATCTACGTGGAGAAGGACGAGCAGCAGGAGACTGCCTACGGCGCGAAGGGCATCGGCGAGATAGCGACCATACCGACAGCCCCGGCACTGCAGGGGGCTTACTACGCGCTGGACGGGAAATTCAGGGACACTCTTCCTATGAAAGATACATATTACAGCAAAAAACGATAGCATTTGCGGGGGCAGATAAGCGAAGTCAGGCACAGACAAAATATTTTTACTGGAAACTAAAAAAAAGTTAGGAAACAGCTTGACAACGTCGATATATATGCTATTATAGAATCAAACAAAAAGTTAGTGAACAGAAAATAAGTAATGATGTATTTGGAGGCGATCTGGTAATATGGAACAGATGAAATGGACATTAAACCATATGCCCAAGAGCGATGATAAGAAGCTTGCTGTGATGGCGCCTGAGAATGTGGAAAAGGCAAGACATTTTCACGAAGGTTTTCCCCAGTACGCGGTCACACCGCTGGCAAAGCTTGACAGGATGGCAGATTATCTCGGACTTGGCGGTCTGTATCTGAAGGATGAGAGATGGCGCTTCGGCCTGCAGGCATTCAAGGTCCTGGGCGGATCATTTGCGATGGCGAAGTACATAGCTGAGGAGATGGGCAGGGACGTAAGCGAGCTCTCATACAGCTATCTGACCTCAGACCAGTTTGAGAAGGATTTCGGGCAGGCGACATTTTTCACGGCGACCGACGGCAATCACGGACGCGGCGTTGCCTGGGCAGCCAACCGTCTGCATCAGAAGGCGGTCGTGCATATGCCCAAGGGCAGCTCAAAGACCAGGTACGAGAATATCAAAAAAGAAGGCGCTGTGGTAACGATCGAGGACGTGAACTATGATGACTGCGTGAGGATGGCTGCCGCGGAGGCAGGCAGGACCGAGCACGGGGTAGTGGTCCAGGATACGGCCTGGGAAGGCTACGAGAAGATCCCTTCATGGATCATGCAGGGATACGGGACACTGGCCAGCGAGGCTGTTGAGCAGCTGCGCGAGGTAGAGGTAAACCGTCCTACGCATATCTTCGTGCAGGCGGGAGTAGGCAGTCTCGCCGGATCGATCGTAGGCTATTTCACCAACCTCTATCCACACAATCCGCCGAAGTTCATCATCATGGAAGCAGGTTCAGCTGCCTGCCTGTACGAGGGTGCAGTCGCGGGAGACGGCAAGCCGAGAAAGGTGACCGGGGATCTGAAGACGATCATGGCCGGACTCGCCTGCGGCGAGCCGAATACCATCAGCTGGGATATACTCAGGAACCATGCGGCAGCATTTGTCTCCTGCCCCGACTGGGTATCGGCCAAGGGGATACGTATGCTGGCATCGCCCTTAAGAGGCGACCCGCAGGTGATTTCCGGAGAATCCGGAGCGGTAGGCATGGGCGTCATCGACTGCATCATGGCAGACCCGGCATACGCTGAACTGAAGGAGGCCCTGGGGTTAAACCGCAGTTCACATGTGCTGATGCTCTCGACAGAGGGCAACACTGATCCCGACAAATACAGAGAAGTTGTCTGGGACGGCCTGTATCCGACAGTCTGATCGTAAATAACTGAGCGTTTAATAAAAGCGGAAGAAGGAGATTATCATGGGACTTAACTACGAGGAAATCAAGGCATCTGCTGAGAGCTATAAAAAAGATATGACTGCGTTTCTGAGGGCAATGATCTCTCACCCGAGCGAGAGCACCGAAGAAAAAGACGTCGTTATGTGCATCAAGGCTGAGATGGAAAAGCTCGGCTATGACAAGGTAGAGATAGACGGTCTCGGAAATGTCATCGGCTGGATGGGAACCGGCGACAAGATCATCGCCATCGACTCACATATCGATACAGTGGGTATCGGCAATCGCGACAACTGGACGAACGACCCCTATGAGGGATATGAGACGGATGAGATAATCTATGGCCGCGGCGGTTCAGACCAGGAAGGCGGCATGTCTTCAGCAGTCTACGGCACAAAGATCATGAAGGATCTCGGACTTATCCCCGAGGGCTACAGGATCATGGTAGTCGGTTCTGTCATGGAGGAAGACTGCGACGGTCTCTGCTGGCAGTACATCGTAAATAAAGACGGTATCCGCCCCGAATTTGTCATCTCTACAGAGCCCACGGACGGCGGCATCTACAGAGGCCACAGGGGACGTATGGAGATCAGGGTAGACGTAAAGGGCACATCCTGCCACGGCTCTGCTCCTGAGCGCGGCGACAATGCCATCTACAAGATGTCCGAGATAATCCAGAACGTGCGCGACCTTAACAACAACGGCTGCGATGAGAGCACTGAGATCAAGGGCCTCGTAAAGATGCTCGATCCCAAATATAATCCTGATGAATACGAGAGTGCAAGATTCCTGGGGAAGGGTACCTGCACCGTATCACAGATATTCTATACATCACCCAGCCGCTGCGCGGTGGCCGACTCCTGCGCTGTCTCGATAGACAGAAGAATGACAGCCGGCGAGACCTGGGACTACTGTCTGGATGAGATAAGAAATCTCCCGGCATGCAAAAAATACGGTGACGATGTAAAGGTGTCGATGTATATGTACGCGCGTCCTGCCTGGACCGGCGAAGTATACGAGACAGAGGCTTATTTCCCCACCTGGATCAACAAGGAGAGCGCGGCTCATGTCAAGGCTCTCGTAGATGCCCACAAGGCACTCTTCGGCGACAGGAGATATTCTCCGGAAAGCCAGAAGGCACTCCGCGACCGCCCGCTTACAGACAAGTGGACCTTCTCCACCAACGGCGTTGCCATCCAGGGACGCTACGGCATCCCCTGCGTAGGCTTCGGCCCCGGCGCTGAGAGCCAGGCACACGCTCCGAACGAGATCACCTTCAAACAGGATCTCGTAAACTGCGCGGCACTTTACGCAGCAGCTGTCAATCTCTATCCTACAGAGGAGAAGACAGGCGATGCAACTCAGTTCAGGGCAGGAAAGACAGACAATAACATAATCTGACACCGGTAATACACAGGATCCGCAGACCAGGACACCAGGGCGCCGCGCACTGCAGGCAGCCAGAGAAAGGAAAGAATAAAATGGATAAAACATTACAGTCATATATAGATAAACTCAACAAGCTTGATTTCAAGAAAATGTACGAGGGAGATTTCTTCCTTACCTGGGAGAAAACTGATGATGAGATCGAGGCTGTTTTTACGGTAGCTGACGCGCTCAGATACATGCGCGAGAACAATATCTCCACGAAGGTATTTGAATCCGGGCTCGGCATCTCTTTATTCCGTGACAACTCGACACGTACGAGATTTTCCTTTGCCTCGGCCTGCAATCTGCTCGGCCTTGAGGTGCAGGATCTCGACGAGGGCAAGAGCCAGGTGGCTCACGGTGAGACAGTGCGTGAGACTGCCAATATGATCTCCTTCATGGCAGATGTTATCGGCATCCGCGATGACATGTACATCGGCAAGGGCAGCAAGTACCAGCATGAGGTCGTAGACGCGGTAACCGAGGGATATAAGGACGGCGTTCTGGAGCAGAAGCCTACTCTCGTGAACCTTCAGTGCGATATCGACCATCCGACACAGTGCATGGCTGATATCCTCCATGTTATCCATGAATTCGGCGGTGTTGAGAACCTTAAGGGCAAGAAGGTCGCCATGAGCTGGGCTTATTCACCGAGCTACGGCAAACCCCTCTCAGTTCCCCAGGGTGTCGTCGGACTCTTCACCCGCTTCGGCATGGACGTAGTCCTTGCTCATCCGGAAGGCTATGATATCATGCCTGAGGTCGAGGAAGTGGCCAGGAAGAACGCGGAGGCGAACGGCGGGTCATTCACAAAGACCAACAATATGGCTGAAGCTTTCAAGGATGCTGACATCGTATATCCTAAGAGCTGGGCTCCCTTCGCGGCTATGGAAAAGCGTACCGACCTTTACGGTGACGGTGACTTCGCAGGTATCGACAAGCTTGAGAAAGAGCTTCTCGCCCAGAATGCCGAGCATAAAGACTGGTGCTGCACAGAAGAGCTCATGAAGACTACGAAAGACGGGAAGGCACTTTACCTCCACTGTCTGCCGGCTGATATAAATGACGTATCCTGCGAGCATGGCGAGGTCGAAGCATCAGTGTTCGACCGCTACCGCAAGCCTCTTTACAAGGAAGCCAGCTTCAAGCCTTACATCATCGCTGCGATGATCTTCCTGGCAAAGCAGAAGGATCCTCAGGCGACCCTGAAGGCTCTGGCTGACCGTGCTGCTGCAAGACATTTTGAATGATCAGGGAGCGTTATCTGCTCCTGAATGAGGTATAAGATGGGTAAGAGAATAGTGATAGCACTGGGTGGAAATGCTCTCGGCGACAATCTGCCTGAGCAGATGATCGCGGTCAAGAAGACCGCGTCGGCTATCGCCGATCTGATAGAGGACGGCAATGAGGTAGTCATTGCTCACGGCAACGGCCCCCAGGTAGGCATGATACAGAACGCGATGGCAGAGCTGACCAGGTCGAATCCTGAGAAATACATAACCTGCCCGCTGTCGGTGTGCGTGGCGATGAGCCAGGGCTACATCGGCTATGACCTGCAGAATGCGCTCCGCGAGGAGCTCCTCGACCGCGGCATCAATATCGGATGCGCCACAGTCCTGACCCAGGTGCAGGTGGATGCAGACGATCCTGCCTTTGTCAATCCGACAAAGCCTATAGGCGCTTTCATGACCAGGGAAGAGGCTGACGTGCTCGTCAAAGAGCGTGATTACGCAGTAGTAGAGGACTCCGGAAGAGGATGGAGACGTGTGGTCGCCTCACCTAAGCCGAAAAATATAATAGAGATCGACACCATACGTGCTCTGGTCGAGACCAACCACGTGGTAGTTGCCTGCGGCGGCGGCGGCATCCCTGTGTTCATCACCCAGGGGCATCACCTCAAAGGCGCGGCAGCAGTCATCGACAAGGATTTCGCGGCTGAAAAGCTGGCGGAACAGCTCAACGCCGACTGCCTGATAATACTTACGGCGGTGGAGAAGGTTGCCATACATTTCGGCAAACCTGACGAAGAGTGGCTCTCTGAGCTCACCCCCGACAAGGCAGAAAAGTATATCGCTGACGGTGAGTTCGCTCCCGGCTCCATGCTGCCGAAGGTTCAGGCAGCGCTGCAGTTCGCGGAGTCCGGCAAGGGCCGGACAGCTCTGATAACCCTGCTTGAAAAGGCAAAAGAGGGCATCGCCGGCAAGACGGGCACTCTGGTACATCAGTAGATCATCACAACATATCCGGGAAAGGGAAACCCGCCGGCGGCTTCGGCTGCGCGGAGAAGGGGAACCCACCGTCATATGCAATATATTTTGTATGACAAAAATGCTCGCTGAGCATTTCTGCCATATAAACATGAAAATGCATATACCGCAGCAGGTATATGCATTTTTTGCTGTTTCTGAAAATTTTATGAACTTTCTGTGATGCAGACGTGAAAAATTGCAATAAAAAAGTAATAAAAACGCAAAACTATTGCAATTTTTGACGCGGATATGGTACAAGGGATAAGTACAAAAAATATTTTACAACAGAAAGGGATGGTTTTTATGTACAGACGAGCAGCAATCATCATGGCAGCCCTTTGTTTTACAGTCGTTGCTGCGGCGCCTGCATACGCGCAGGAACAGAAGACGAATATCGATACCGCATGGATGGGCGGGATCGGTGATGTGAAATACACCGCGGGAGATGATATGGTATCCGAGGAATACGCTGACAAGGTTGCGGCGAAAGCCAGGGCGGATGCCAATGAAGAAGAAACAAAGTCAGATGATGCCGTGAAGGCTGCAGAGACCGAGGCACAGAGCTCTGCTGAGACCGCGTCCCAGACAGAGGCCCAGACTGCGGAGAGCGAGACAGAGGACGCAGCGTCCCAGACCCGCTCCTCAACATGGACAGGGGCTGTGCTCAACAGTGTCGCGGGCACTGTCACCGGGCCTTCAGGCAAGGAGACTTATTATAATCTTGATATGAGCCAGGTAGTGGCCAATATGCACGCCAGAGGTTATGAGGGCGAGTACTGGGTACGCGATGACGGGTGCAAGATGTTCGGCAAATATATAATGTGCGCCGCGAATCTTTCGCTCCGTCCGTTCGGCACCATACTCGAGTCATCATTGGGCACATGCATGGTATGCGACACAGGCGGATTTGCCTCCAGCAATACTACACAGATAGATATAGCGACCAACTGGTAAAAGTACCTGCAGCTATGCAGGGTCAAAGCATAAAAAAACACGGTGCAGCCGATGGCTGTGCCGTGTTTTGGTCTGTTTTCATCCTGCTGCAGATCAGTTCGAGCCCTTCCTGCCGGTGAACAGGGTGCCGGCGCCGGTGCCGTCCACTATCTTATATATAGATTCGGGACTCTTGCCGTTGATTATGCTGGTGTCTATGCCCTGGGCCGTGGCGAGCTGGGCTGCCTGCAGCTTGGTCTTCATGCCGCCTGTGCCTCTGCGCGAGCCGGCGCCGCCGGCGAGACGAAATGTGTCGTCGGTGATATCGTCAATGACCTCGATGAGCTTTGCCTGGGGGTAGAGCCTGGGATCGTGGTCGAACAGACCGTCGATGTCGGAGAGTATGACCAGTCTGTCGGCATTGCAGAGCACAGCGACCACTGCTGAGAGCATGTCGTTGTCGCCGAACAGCCTGTCCTCAGACTCGATCTCCGTATAGCTCACGGAATCATTCTCATTTACGACAGGTATGATGCCCATCTCCAGCAGGGCGTTGAAGGTATTGGTGAGATTTTCCTTTTTCTCTTCCTGCTCGATATCCTCAGCGTTCAGCAGTATCTGGGCGATGGTCTTGTTATAGTCACCGAAGAATTTGTCGTAAAGGAATACCAGACTGCACTGACCGACAGCGGCAGCAGCCTGCTTGAGGCGCATGCTCTGAGGCTTTTCGTCCATCTTGAGTCTGCTCTTGCCGACCGCTATGGCTCCTGAGGAGACGAGGATGATCTCGTGACCCATGTTCTGCAGATCGGACAGCACGCACGCCAGCCTGTCAAATGTGCGCAGATCGCTGTTCCCGAGTTCATTTGTAAGGGTTGAAGTGCCGACTTTTACAACTATACGGTTCTTGTTCAGACTCATTTCATACCTCCGCTGAGACATACCTAAGCTAAGCTTATAACTGATCCGTCCGCCGGCCGGATCGCTTTTGATCTACCAATAAAATACTATATCACAAGTGGGTCATTTTCAAAAGGGAATATTTGGAATGAAATGCATCTTATTTTCAAATGCATGAGGCTGTGGTACAATATCTCATAGTATGAACACTGCGGGAAGGGATGGTGCCGGATTTGAAGGATATTGAGATCATATATGAGGACAGGGATATCGCGGTCGTGGTCAAGCCGGCAGGAATGGCCTCCCAGCCGGACAGATCGCTCGGCATGGACGCTGTGAACCGGCTCAGGAATCTGGGCTTTGCCGGCAAGGGCAAGGCGCCGGACATCATGGTCGTGCACAGGCTCGACCGGCCGGTAGGCGGCGTCATGGTCTACGCGAAGAACAGCCGGGCGGCGGCAGCCCTGAGCAGGCAGGTCCGCAGCGGCGGCATGTACAAGGAATATCTGGCCGTCCTGACCGGCGTCCCCTCGGCGCCGGCGTCAGAGCCGGATGCGAAGACCGGCATGGTAAGGCTGGAAGATTACATCGCGCCGGACAAGGGAAAGAATCTCTCCCGCGTTGCCGGCTCGAAGACTGCCGGGGCAGTGAAGGCCGTCCTGGAGTACGCTGTACTGGATGAGAGATTCTGTGAGGATGGCAGCCGGATATCGCTGGTGAAGATACACCTCATCACCGGACGCCACCACCAGATACGCCTGCAGATGGCCCATGCCGGAGCAGGGGTATATGGGGATACGAAATACAACCCGCGGTTTTCGGCGGGCGGATCATATAAACTGGCTCTCTTCGCCCACACTCTTTCCTTTGACCATCCCTCGACAGGCAGGCGTCTGGAATTTACCGCGCCGGTATCCGACGCGATAAGCGATCATTTCCCGCAGGCGGATGGGCAGGGCGGCCCGAAATGAGGCGGCAGGCGGCCCGGTATGAAAACTGAGAGGGCGGAATTGAGCGAAAATGCTTGATATCTGCGCGATTTACAGGTATATTAATACAAGGCGTGCAGGCAGATATTTGCCTGCGGCGTGATATAAGATTTTTTTACTGACAGATGGAGGTTCGTATTATCTATGGCTAAGGACAAGAAAGAGGTTCGTGAGATCACCGATATGGAGGTCGATTTTGCGCAGTGGTACACTGACGTAGTTATCAAGGCAGACCTGATCGGGTACACAAGCGTAAAAGGCTGCATGGCTTTTAAGCCGGCAGGCTTCGCTATCTGGGAGAATATACACAGGGAGCTTGACAAACGCTTCAAGGAGACAGGCGTAGAGAACGTATATATGCCAATATTTATCCCCGAGAGCCTTCTGGAGAAGGAAAAGGATCATGTCGAGGGATTTGCCCCTGAGGTGGCATGGGTCACCAAGGGCGGACTTGAAGATCTGCCGGAGCCAATATGTGTAAGGCCTACCTCTGAGACTTTATTCTGTGACTTCTACGCAAAAGACATTCAGTCGTACAGAGACCTGCCGAGGCTCTACAACCAGTGGTGCAGCGTTGTGCGCTGGGAGAAGGAGACCAGGCCGTTCCTCCGCTCGAGAGAATTTCTGTGGCAGGAGGGGCACACAGCCCACGCCACAGCTGAGGAGGCTAAGGAAAGGACAGAGCTCATGCTCAATGTCTACGCCGCCTTTGCCGAGGAAGCACTGGCAATTCCCGTGATCAAGGGACAGAAGACTCCCAAGGAAAAGTTCGCGGGCGCCGAGGCTACATACACTATCGAATCTCTTATGCACGACGGCAAGGCTCTGCAGTGCGGCACGAGCCATAATTTCGGCGACGGTTTCGCCAGGGCGTTCGGCGTTCAGTACACGGATAAGGACAATAAGCTGCATTACGTACATCAGACATCATGGGGCATGACCACCAGAATGATAGGGGCCCTGATAATGGTGCACGGCGACAACAGCGGACTTGTGCTGCCGCCGGTGATCGCGCCTACCCAGGTGATCATAATCCCCATCGCGCTCCACAAGGGCGGGGTGCTCGAGGAGGCTCAGAAGCTTTATGACAGGCTGGCGGCTGCCGGACTGAGAGTGAAGATGGATACCACCGACAATAAGCCGGGCTGGAAGTTCGCCGAGGCAGAGATGCGCGGCATCCCTGTCCGTATCGAGTTCGGTCCCAAGGATATCGAAGCACAGCAGGCAGTCATAGTGCGCCGCGACACCAGGGAGAAGGTGACGGTGGCTCTTGACGAGCTTGAGACCAGGATAGAAGAGACACTTAAGGCCATGCAGAAGGATATGCTCGAGAGGGCGCGCAGGCGTATGCAGGAGCACACATACACAGCCACAGATTATGATGAGTTCAAGGACATCATAGCGAATAAGCCGGGATTCATCAAGGCTATGTGGTGCGGTGACCAGGCATGTGAAGACAAGATAAAAGAGGAGACCACAGCGACCTCCAGGTGCATGCCTTTCGCGCAGGAGCATATATCGGATGTCTGCGTCTGCTGCGGCAGACCTGCCAAGAAGATGGTATACTGGGGCAAAGCATATTGATAAGCGGACGGATGCCTCCAGTTGTTTATTGTACAATTTGGAAGCTGATGTTAAAATAGATCTATAACAAAGGTTTTTTCAGACCCTTAAATGGGTAAGGAGGTTTGATGGCATGAAGAAAATTGATCTTGCACAGGAACTTTCATCTACATCTTATCCGGGCAGAGGCATTATCATAGGCCGCACGGAAGATGGCAGCAAAGCAGTAGCAGCATACTTTATCATGGGCAGGAGCCAGAACAGCAGGAACCGCATATTTGTTGAGGACGGCCAGGGCATCAGGACCCAGGCATTCGACCCCTCAAAGGTGGAGGATCCCAGTCTTATCATATATGCTCCGGTCCGTGTTCTCGGGAACAAGACAATTGTTACCAACGGTGACCAGACAGACACTATCTATGCCGGGATGGACAAGCAGATGACCTTCGAGCAGTCTCTGCGCAGCAGAGAATTCGAGCCGGACGCGCCGAATTACACACCCCGCATTTCAGGCATAATCCACGCGGAGGAAGGATCATTCAATTACGCTCTTTCTATACTTAAGAGCAACGATGGGACCGCGAAGTCCTGCAACCGCTATACATTTGCCTACAATGACGTGGCAGCAGGAGAAGGCCGCTATCTCCACACCTATTCAGGAGACGGCGATCCGCTTCCGAGCTTCGAGGGCGAGCCGACACGCGTCAGCATCCCCGGAAATGATATCGATGCTCTGTCTGAGATCATCTGGAAGAATCTGGATGACGCCAACAAGGTATCGCTTTTCGTGAGAACGATCGATATCAAGACAGGAAAATACGAGTCCAGGATCATCAACAAGAACAAGTAATGACCTGGCAGCGCAGCTGCTTTTGACAAGGCAGCTGCCTTTTTTCGGGAAGATCTTCCCTCTCGGGATGATACCCGGATGCATGCAGATCAGTTTTGCCTAATAACGGAAGGAGGACGCCGCGGCTGCCGCGGCGTAAAGTCGAGATAATGAATGAACTTGAGTTAAAATACGGATGCAACCCTAACCAGAAACCCTCGCGTATCTTTATGGAGGACGGGAGCGACCTGCCCGTTGCCGTGCTGAACGGCAGGCCCGGATATATCAATTTCCTTGACGCTCTGAATGGATGGCAGCTTGTGAGCGAGCTGAAAAAAGCTACCGGACTGCCGGCTGCGACTTCCTTCAAGCATGTCTCCCCGGCCGGCGCGGCCGTAGGCCTCCCGCTGACAGAGGTGGAGAGAAAGATCTACTGGGTAGATGATATGGGTGAGCTCTCACCGCTCGCCAGCGCCTACGCAAGGGCCAGAGGCGCCGACAGAATGTCATCGTTCGGCGATTTCATTTCGCTCTCTGATGTCTGCGATGTTTCTACAGCCAGGATAGTAAAGAGAGAAGTCTCCGACGGCATTATCGCTCCCGGCTATGAGCCTGAGGCACTTGAGATACTGAAAGGCAAGAAAAAGGGCGGCTACAATGTCATTCAGATCGATCCCTCCTACAGGCCGGCTGCCATCGAGCACAAGCAGGTGTTCGGCGTGAGCTTCGAGCAGGGGCGCAACGAGCTGAAGATCGACGGTGATTTCCTGGGAAATGTTGTCACGGACAACAAACAGATCCCCGAGAGCGCCAAGATCGATCTGATAATTTCCCTGATCACTCTTAAGTACACGCAGTCCAATTCTGTCTGCTACGCAAAGGGCGGACAGGCCATCGGCATCGGAGCCGGCCAGCAGAGCCGTATACACTGCACGAGGCTTGCCGGCCAGAAGGCAGACAACTGGTTCCTGCGCCAGAGCCCGCAGGTGCTCGGCCTGCAGTTCGCTGACAAGATCGGCCGCGCGGACAGGGACAATGCCATTGATCTCTATATCGGTGAGGAATATATGGACGTGCTCGCCGACGGAGTATGGCAGAAGACCTTCAAGGTGAAGCCTGAGGTGTTTACCCGCGAGCAGAAAAGAGCCTGGCTCGACAAGATGCAGGATGTAGCTCTGGGTTCGGACGCCTTCTTCCCGTTTGGCGATAATATCGAGCGCGCGCACAAGAGCGGCGTAAAATATGTCGCGCAGCCCGGTGGTTCCGTCAGGGACGACCAGGTGATCGAGACCTGCAACAAATACGGCATGGCTATGTGCTTCACAGGCCTGCGTCTGTTCCACCACTAAAGCGGATATTCGCAGCCGCGGCAGCAGGTCTGCGCGGGGATAAGCAAAATTTTGCATCCGCATGTCGGATAAAGTCTATTCAGGGCGGCAGCTATAAAAGGCTGCCGCTTTTTGTCGTATCAGCTCCGCCGATGATATTTTACTGCCGGCGGCGGCATCTGTATACTGTCTGTATCGGGAAAAACAGAGCAGCCAGCCACGGCACAGGCCGGGCGGCAGCATGCAGACGGAGGTATTTATTATGGGCGATATGACTGAGACCAACGATGAAAATGTGTCTGGCAGACAGGGCGGGGGACCTGTATACAGTCTGCTGACTGAGGAAGGCAGGGCCGGTTGCGAGATGATATCCGGCCATATGGTCAGCGGGATGCCGGAATTCGGTGAGTGGAGGAAACTATGCTTTATGCTGGGGACGCTGCTGGAGGATCATATAACGGCCGGCAGGCTGAATGAAAAAGTGATCTTCGGGCCGTGCATGCTTCAGTTTGATGAAGACAATGTTTTCAGATGTGATCTGATGACTGTGTACAGGGGCTCCGGGGAAGCGGCGTTCCCGCGCCTGGCGGTCAATATCCTGACAGAGAAGAATGCTCTGTACGAGTGCATGGATAAGACACAGAGCTATAAAGACTGCGGCGCGGCCGAGTACTGGCTTATCGACCTGGAGAGGCAGTTCGTCTATGTCTTTTCTTTCGGAGGAGGGCAGCGCTACAGGCGCTGCTCATTTGACCAGAATATTCACAGCAGCTGCTACAGCGGTTTCACCTGCTGTATATCCGAGATGATGTGGGAAGAGGGAGGATGCCTGAAGGAGATGGCCGTTTTCTACCGCTTCAGGAAGGAGATGGGCCTGGATCCGGTGAGACGCGCAGTCTCTGAACCATTTTCCGGATATGATGCCGGAGCGGGCGAAGCGTACACAGCCGAGGCGTTTTATGAGTGGATAAAGACCCGCCGGAATCTTCCGGAATTCAGCCAGATGACGGAGCTGCTCCTGGGCGGCATCAGGGCAGGCGTGACGCCGGACTTTCGCCATCAGTTTATCCAGGGCAATCTTTATTTCGCGATCAAGACCTACCTGCGGGCGCACGGCTGCGGATGGCAGATATGTTTTTCGCCGATGGCTGCGGAGCTAAGCAGGGACGGCATACTTGACTCTGTCGTCAGACCGGATATATTTCTGGTCCCGGAACAGGAGACGCTCCCCGACAGTATTTACAGAGGAGTGCCTCTGTGGATAATCGAGATCGCCGATCCCTCCAGCGCCGCGCGCGATTATATAGATAAAGAGCAGATATATCAGTATCACGCGGTCAGGGAATACTGGATAATCAATGACTGGAAAAGACAGGTGATGACAGTCAGATACGGCGCGGACGGCGCCGGGGAAGAGCCGGATGATATCAGCGCAGAAGCTGCCGAAAGGAAAAATGCCGACATTTCGATCCACTCATATAAGGATAATATAGAAGTAAAATGTCTGCCGGGTCTCGTCCTGTCCATGCAGGATGTGCTGGAACTGTAGGCGGAAGCTGAGCGGTGCCCCGGCCGTCAGATGCACGCAAAAAATGCATCCGACCGTTGCAGTGCATATTCTGCAGCGACCGGATGCACCTCTGGCATAATGCCTTAAAAGGATGTTAGGAATGAATAGTTACCTCATTAATGCGCCGCCGACGATCAGCTGCTGTATTTCATTGGTGCCTTCATAGATCTGGGTGATCTTGGCATCTCTCATCATTCTTTCGACGTGGTACTCTCTCATGTATCCGTTTCCGCCTAAGAACTGAACAGCCCACTGAGTTACTTCCATAGCGGTATTGGTACAGATAAACTTAGCCTTTGCCGCTGACTGGTTGTACTTCTTGCCGGTGTCGTGATCCATTGCTGCCTTGTACAGCATATATTTAGCTGACTCGATCTTGATAGCAAGTTCAGCCATCTTGAACTGGAGATACTGGTTGGAGCCTATCGGCTTGCCAAACTGCTCTCTTTCTTTCAGATATTTATTGGCGATCTCGAATGCGCCCTCAGCGATACCGAGACCCTGAGCAGCGACGCCCATTCTTCCGCAGTCGAGAGTCTTCATGGCTGTCTTAAATCCGTTGCCGTCAGCGCATATCTTGCTGGAAGCGGGAACGTGGCAGTCCTCAAAGATAACTTCGGAGACCTGAGCAGCCCTGATGCCCATCTTGTTTTCTATCTTGCCGATACGTACGCCCGGGTTGTCTCTGATGTTGACGATGAAGCATGCGAGCCCCTTCGCTTTCTTCTCAGGCTCGGTAAGAGCATAGACTGCAGTGTACTTTGCCAGAGGTCCGTTTGTATTGAAGCACTTTAAGCCATTGATAATGTACTCGTCGCCCTTTTTGACGGCTGTTGTGATAACGCCGCCTGCATCTGATCCTGCGTTAGGCTCAGTCAGACCGAATGATCCGTGAACCTGGCCGCTCAGTACCTCAGGCAGGAATGCTTTCTTTTGCTCTTCAGTAGCTTCTGAGTTCCATATACTGCCCGCGTAAAGAGATGTACTTACTGAATAGGAAATGCCAAAAGAGGCATCGATCTTGGATATCTCTTCTACAGCTATACAGTATTCCAGGTACCCAAGTCCCTGACCGCCGTATTCCTTAGGATAAGGAAGACCTATCAGGCCAAGCTTGCCTGCTTTATGATACTGTTCTATAGGAAACTCACTGGCTTCATCTCTCTCGATGACTCCGGGCTTGAGTTCCTCTTCGGCGAATTTTCTGGCTGTCTCCTGAATCGCCTTCTGCTGATCTGTTAATTCAAAGTTCATATACTTACCTCCTTGATGCTTTGATATGGTTGATATAGTAGAATGAGTGGGGTTGGCTGAGTTGGGTGTGTAAAAAAATGTAATTAATAGTTTATAACACAAACTATTTATGATGAAAATATATCACTGATTAAACCATATGTCAAGTACTAAGTTAAATAAGTATCAATTGACGAATTAACGTAATAATAACGAATATTTGACATCGATATTAATTGGATAAATTACGCCGAGACGAATAATTTATAAAAATAAAATTTAAATAACATAATAGTTGACAACACAAACAGTTTATGATAATATCAAGGCATAAAGAAAGACGTGAAATCAAAGAACGGAATCTTCATTGCTGATCATTATCAGCAGACGAAAGCGGTAAATATTTAGTTATTGATTAGGCATTGAATTCTAAAACTCCCGTCCCCTTAAGGATATGATCACACCTGGAATTCAAACGCGTAATTATACAAGTCAACAACAAAGCAACACCATTATTCTTATTGCAATCAAATCATTGCAAGCGAACATGAAAGGAGTTAAATCATGAAAAAAGTTGCCAGCGATTCTTATCAACTGTATATCGGCGGTAAATGGGTAGACGCCAGCGATGGCGGCACAGTCGATGCTTATTGCCCTGCCAATGGTGAACATCTTGCCACTATGGCTAATGCCACAAGAAGAGATGTGGATGCGGCTGTAGACGCAGGTTGGGCTGCTTTTGATGCATGGAAAGAGACCTCTCCCGACGAGAGAATGGCTGCATTGAATGCTATCGCAGACGTTATGGAAGCTAATAAGGAAAAGCTTGCATTACTCGAGTGCGAAGATACAGGCAAGCCGCTCTGGGAGACAGAGCATTTTGATCTTCCCTGCTCTATAGACCATTATCGTTACATGGCTGCAGCGTGCAGGCGTCCTACAGGTGAAGCATCAATGCTTAATAAAGACACGATGACGATGGTTCTTGTTGAGCCCGTTGGTGTAGCCGGCCAGATCATTCCCTGGAATTATCCTCTGAATATGATGTCCTGGAAGCTCGCACCTGTGCTTGCAGCAGGATGCTGCACGGTCATCAAGCCGTCTTCAAGCGCATGTCTTGCTACTATCGAATTTGTAAAGATGATAGACAAAGCAGGTATCCTTCCTGCAGGCGTTCTTAATCTTATCACAGGCAAGGGTTCTACAGCAGGCCAGTACCTCCTTGAGAATGAGAAGCTTTCCAAGCTTGCATTCACAGGTTCTACCGAAGTAGGAACAAACGTAGCTATCGCAGCAGCGAAGAAGGTCATCCCTTCAACAATGGAGCTCGGCGGCAAGTCAGCTGTTATCGTCTTCAACGATGCCAAGGATATGGATCAGGTAGTTGAAGGTGTTGAGAAGGGTATCCTTACTAATGTAGGTCAGATCTGCTGCGGCGGTTCAAGAATTCTTGTTCAGGAAGGCATCTATGATAAGTTCGTAGAGAAGTGCACGGCTGCCTTTAATAAGGTCAAGGTCGGAATGCCTTGGGAGCCCGATGTAAGAATGGGCTGCCCTGTAAGTTTTGAACAGCAGAAGAAGATCCTCAGCTACATCGAGATCGGCAAGAAGGAAGGGGCAAAAGTCCTTTGCGGAGGCAAGGCCCTGACTACAGAAGGCAGAGACAAGGGTACTTTCGTAGCACCTACACTTCTGGCAGCGACTAACGACATGCGTGTCGCACAGGAAGAGATCTTCGGGCCTGTAGCTGTAGTTATCAAGTTTAAGACCGAAGAAGAAGCTATTAAGATAGCGAACGACAGTGTTTACGGACTCGGCGGCGGCGTTTGGACATCTGATATCTCCAAGGCTATCCGTGTTGTCAGGGCAGTGCGCACAGGAACAATGTGGGTCAACTGCAATAACAACGTCAGCAACGGTGCTCCTTTCGGCGGATATAAGAAGTCTGGTTATGGCCGTGAGGTACATTGGGATGCGATCAGGAACTACTCAGTCCTTAAGAGCGTAAGAATCAATCTTCTTGACAAGCCTTATGGAGATCAGTTCTAATTAACTGCTCAAATCTTATGGAGATCAGTTCGGATAACTGCTCCTACATATAATTATGCATACCAGGGAGGTGCAATAATATGAGATATTATGATTTTTTAATGGATTCTGTTAACTTTTTCGGACCCGGCTGCGTTGAGCTTCTGGGTGAGAGATGCAAAATCTTAGGTATGAAAAAACCATTGATCGTCACTGATACTTTCCTTGAGGCAATTAATGACGGACCTGTGGACAAGTCTATAGACTCACTCAAGGCCGCTGGTATTAATTACGCGATATACAACGGCGTGGAACCCAATCCCAAGGTTCACAATTGCTATGATGGCTTAAAAGTCTATCAGAAAGAGAAGTGCGATTCTATCATAACTATTGGCGGAGGTTCTGCCCATGACAATGGCAAGGGTATTGGTATCGCGGCAACGCACGAAGGGGACCTGACATCATATGCAGGTATAGAAACGCTGGACAAGGCGCTTCCGCCAATAGTAGCTGTTAACACTACAGCAGGAACAGGCAGTGAGGTCACAAGACACTGCGTTCTCACAAATCTTGAAACAAAGCTTAAGTTCGTTATCGTCAGCTGGAGGAATGTGCCTACAGTATCGTTCAATGATCCTATGCTTATGCTCGGTATCCCGGCAGGGCTTACTGCTTCGACAGGTATGGATGCTCTTACCCACGCTATCGAATCATATGTATCAGTAGATGCGAACCCTGTATGTGACGCTCTGGGAATGCAGGCTATCAAGCTTGTCGCTACTAACCTCAGGCAGGCAGTTGCCAACGGAACGAATGTAAAGGCACGTGAGAACATGGCTTATGCATCTCTTCTTGCAGGCATGGCATTCAACAATGCTAACCTTGGCTATGTGCATGCTATGGCTCATCAGCTTGGCGGTCAGTATGATATGCCTCACGGCGTAGCTAACGCTATCCTGCTTCCGACAGTTGAAGAGTATAACCTCGGGTCGAATCCTGAGAAGTTCGCAAATATCGCAGAGATGATGGGCGAGAATATCAGCGGTCTTTCAGTTATGGAAGCTGCTCACAAGTCGATCGATGCAATGCGCAACCTTGCTACCGATGTCGGTATTCCTAAGACTCTTAAGGAAATGGGAGTTAAGGAAGAAGATTTCGAGCTGATGGCAGGGAACGCGTTAAAAGACGGAAATGCCTTCAGTAATCCTCGTGTAGGAAAAGAAAAAGACATTGTAGAGCTTTTCCGCAAAGCATATTAGTTCTCCTTTAATATTCTGGCGCCCCAGTACCGCTCTCGATACTGGGGCGTCAAAAAGATTGCGGAGGCATATTATGAATATATTGATTTGCGAATTTATGGCAACTATGCTTTTGATATTGATCGGCGATGGAGTATGCGGCAATGTGCTGCTGACTAAATCCGCAATGCAGGGCGGAGGTCCCATAATTATTACTGTAGGCTGGGGTCTTGCACTTATGATCCCGGCATATATGTTCGGGCCGATTACCGGTGCACATGTGAATCCCGCTGTTTCGATCGCGCTGGCGATCGATGGGACAATACCATTTTCAGTATTGCCGTTATATCTTATCGGTCAGTTCGCAGGAGCTTTTGTAGGCGCGTGTATCGTCTACTTATTATATATGAAGCATTTTGATGTGACTCAAGACCAGAACCTGAAAAGGTCAGTTTTTTGTACCAGCCCCGCTATAGCTGATAATAAAACGAACTTTCTCTCCGAAGTTGTGGGCACTTTCGTGCTTATGTTCGCGATAAAGGGACTTTGCGAAGTTCCTGCTCTTAAGGACAGCGGACTTTTATATATGTTCATCGGATTGATCCTGGTTTCTGTCGGTATGTCGTTCGGAGGGCTGACTGCCTACGCAGTGAACCCGGCGCGTGATCTCGGCCCGAGGCTCGCCTTTACTGTGCTGCCGATTAAAGATAAAGGCAGCGCTCACTGGAAATACGCGTGGATCCCGTGCTTTGGACCTATAATAGGGGCCATCATAGCGGTGCTCGTATTTGCTGCGATCCCCTGGCTTTAAGATAAAATGATGATTGATGATTAGGAGGAAATCATGGAAAATTTATTAATGGAAGTTAAAGATCAGCTGGCAATTGTGACAATAAACAGACCTAAGTCATTAAATGCGCTGAACAGTGCCACTCTGCAGGAGATATATGACTGCTTCACAGATATATCAACAAGAAAAGATATCAGAGTTGTCATACTTACAGGCAGCGGCAAGAAGTCTTTTGTTGCCGGAGCTGACATTTCTGAGATGGTAAACGCAAGCCCTGCTGAGGGAAGAGCGATGAGCATGCTCGCCTTCAAGGCTTTCAAGGCTATCGAGGACATCCCTCAGGTAGTTATCGGAGCTATTAACGGCTATGCTTTAGGCGGCGGCTGCGAGATATCGATGTCCTGTGATATCAGGATAGTATCTGACAACGCGAAGTTCGGCCAGCCTGAGGTCAACCTGGGAATACTCCCCGGCTTCGGCGGAACACAGAGACTTTCCCGTCTGGTAGGCAGAGGCAGAGCAAAGGAAATGATTTTTACGGCAGACATGATCGATGCCGAGGAGGCTTACAGGATCGGGCTTGCCAACAAGGTAGTTCCTCAGGATCAGCTTATGGATACATGTATCAAGATGGCTAACAAGATACTCAGCAAGTCCAGCTACGCTATAACGCTGGCAAAGCAGGCTATCAATGTAGGTCTTGATGTAGATCTTGCAAGCGGGATCCAGTTCGAGGCTCAGGACTTCGGTCTTGCATTCTCCACAGCAGACAAGAAGGAAGGAATGACAGCATTCCTTGAGAAGAGGCCTGCAAAGCTGACTGATTTCTAAACATTTCATATTTATCAGACATCAAGGAGGTAAGCATGAGGAAGATCCCAGTAATCTCCGCTGCCGAGGCGGCAGAGATGGTAAAAGATAATATGACTTTATCCAGTTCAGGTTTCGTCGCAAGCTGTCTGCCGGAAACACTGACCGGGGCGGTGGAAAAAAGATTTCTGGAGACCGGTTCTCCGAAGAATCTGACTATCTTATACGCAGCTGCCCAGGGCAACAGAGACGGATCGGGAACTGACCATTTTGCCCACGAAGGTATGGTCAGGAGAGTCATCGCCGGCCATTACAATATGGTGCCCAAGATCGGCGAGATGATACTTAACAATAAAATAGAAGGATACAATTTCCCGCAGGGGACTATGTCGCAGCTTTTCAGAGATATAGCGGCGCATAAGCCGGGCACGATAACCCATGTGGGATTGAATACCTTCGTCGATCCGAGGATCGAAGGCGGGAAACTGAATGATATCACCAAAGAAGACCTGGTCGAGGTCATAGATATCCTCGGAGAGGAAAAACTGATATACAAAGCCCAGAAGGTCGACATAGCCCTTATCCGCGGCACTTACGCTGATGAGTGCGGCAATGTGAATGTTGATCATGAGGTTGCCAGCACGGAAGTGACCGCCATGGCGCAGGCTGCCAGAAACAGCGGCGGCAAGGTCATCGTACAGGTGGAAAAGGTCGTTAAGGCCGGGACACTGGATCCGAAGCTGGTAAAGATACCGGGGATATATGTAGATGCCATAGTAGTCGCAGAGAAGCCTGAGGATCATGAACAGTGCAGGACCTGCGCGTATGATGGCTCTATGTCAGGACAGTTTACCGTGCCTCTTGAAGGCGGCGGCGGCACAGCTGCACTTGATGCCAAAAAGATAATCGGCAGGCGCGCGGCGCTGGAACTCAAAGAGGGAAGCGTTGTGAACCTGGGGATCGGTGCTCCTGAATATGTGGCGAAAGTCGCGGAGGAAGAGGGCATCGGCGATTACATGACTATGACGGTAGAGGCCGGAGCAGTCGGCGGTATACCGATGGGAGGCCCGAAGTTCGGAGGATCCGTAAACGCAGAGGCGATCATGGATCAGCCGGCTCAGTTCGACTTTTACGACGGAGGCGGAGTCGATCTGGCATTTTTGGGACTGGCAGAGGCTGACAGGTTCGGCAATATAAATGTCAGCAAGTTCGGCCCGAGACTGGCAGGCTGCGGCGGTTTTATCAATATCACGCAGAATGCCAAGAAAGTGTTCTACTGCGGTACCTTCACCGCAGGCGGACTGAAGGTAGAATGTAAGGACGGCAAGCTTGTCATAGTTAAAGAGGGAAAGAACATCAAATTCAAGAAAGATGTCGAGCAGATCACATTTTCAGGCGATTATGCGAATAAAGTCGGCCAGCCGGTAATGTATATAACTGAAAGAGCTGTATTCGTACTGGACAAGGACGGACTCAGGTTAACAGAGATAGCACCTGGGGTAGATCTTAAGACACAGATCCTTGACTTGATGGAGTTTAAACCTATTATCGACAAAGACCTGAAGCTGATGGATACCCGTATTTTTAAGGACGCAGCGATGGGACTTTAGGATAAATCAATAATATGTAACAGGAAAGATAACTGACAGGTGTTTGGGCGTTTCCACTGTTTGCGCTGTAAGCGCCTGGAGGTTATCTTTTCTGCGTTTAGCAGCAATAAAATGAATATTATTATTATATTGAGAAATACATACAGCTGCAGTGCGTCTGAAGGCACGGCAGCTTTAGCGGTAAGTGACAGAAATATTATATCCGAAGCTATTGATTTTAAAAATGCCGTCGGCGGGAAGATCACAGCTGTGCTTTTTGCTGATGATGCAGAATCAAGCGTAAATATTATCCGTGAAGCCTGTTCCTATGGTATAGACGAGGGATATCAGTTTGTTGCCGAGGGGTTTGATTTTAATGATACAAAACGGTTCGCGGTTCTTATCGCGGAGACTGTAAAGAAGTATTTCTCATCAGCTGATATCGTCATGTTCGGGCGTATCGCCTGCAATGGCGATGCCTGCGAGATCGCGGCAATGACCGCCTGGAATATAGGCATACCCGCGGCGACTTACTGCAGGGAGTTTGAGGATTCCGACGGACAGCTGATGTGTACTGAACATGTTGAGAATGATACTGATGTACAGTTTTCTGTTTCAGCACCAATGCTGATACAGTCGATAAGGACGGCTGTTTCGCTTTACCAGCCGTCAGTCATGGACATTATCAGCGCTTACAGCGATGAAAATATCCGCTGTATCGATCTGGGTAAAAAAAAGACCGATACATATGATGATCCGGCAGGTGCCGAGCTGATCGACAGGCAAAGTGATATTGCCGAAGAGAAGAGGACACTGCGCTGGATAACGGGCAGTAATGACAGAGAGAAAGCAATTAATCTGATCAGGATTTTAAGAGAGTTAGGGTTTGAAGCTCATGACAATATACATAATAGGGTGTCAGAATAGAAACGCCAACAACAGTGTTATTGCCGCGGCATCCGGCCTGTACAGTGAACTGCCGGAGAACAGGACAATACTGCTGTTTCTGGATGATGAGGCATATGGATACCAGGATCAGTATCCGGTAGACGAGATAGTTCTGCTGAAGATACGGGACAGCATCAAATATGATGAAGAACAGTTGGCTCGGTGTCTGGCGGATTATCTGCGTGACAAGGATGCTGATCTGGTACTGTCTTCCCCTGAGCACAGAAGTGAGATGACAGGCTTGTATCTCAGTCTCTTCCTGGATAAAGCCTTCCTGAAGGGCTGCCTGGAGCTCTTTACCGAACAGGGGAAGCTGTACGGCGTAAGGTCTTCGGCGGGTGATGAAACTACGCTATCCAAATACAGATTTTTCGGCAGCAGACCGTATATCGCCTCAGTCAGATCCGCAGACGTTAATTTTATGCCTGTGAAAGAAAACGTTTGCAAATCGGAAATTTTGAATTATAATAACATAAGCAATAACAGAAAAAAGAAACGGGTCAAAGTTTTCAGACAATATGGGAATCGCCCTGATGTCATGAATGCTGATATCATCTTTGCCTGCGGCAGAGGGGTTGAGCAGAAGGCATCTTTGGATAAAGTACGGATAATCGCAGATGCATACGGAGGAGCAGCGGGAGCGTCCCGCCCGGTCGTTGACATGGGATGGGCTTCCGTTGATGAACAGATCGGCCAGACAGGCAAATGTGTAAGCCCCAAAGTATATCTGGCATTCGGTATATCGGGCGCGGTCCAGCATATGTCGGGAATGAACAAGAGCAAAAAGGTGATAGCGGTCAACAATAACCGCAGTTCGCCTATTTTCAGACACAGTGACTATGGCTTATGTGCGGACGCCGGTTCGATAATCAGGAATATTCTGCACTTGCTCAAGGAGGATAGTTAGAGCTAAAAATGAAGTTAGATGATTGTATTAATTACTTGCTGACAGGAGCTCAGCGCAAAGTGCTGCAGCTGATGAAGGATGCCCTGCTGATCTATGACATTACACCTATACAGTACGGTGTCCTGAAATGCCTGTGGGAACTGCACATGACGAATCCTAACGAGATATCGGAAAAACTTGGCATTGACAAGTCAACGATGTCGGGAATACTGGAGCGCATGGAGAACAAGGATCTGCTGGAAAGGTCCATTGATGCCAACGACAGGCGCTATATCTGCATCGGTCTTACGAAAAAATCCAGACTTCTGGAGAAGCCTGTCACCGATGCGGTGCAGAAGGTCAATGATGTGGTTTTAGCTGATTTTTCTGCTGATGATGCGAATACCTTAAGGATATATCTCAGAAAGATCATGTAGGAAGCTGATCATCTTTGTCAGACAGAGCAGTATCAGCAGTTATGGTTTTATTTCAGACATTCAGAGCTATGGGCAGCCATCAAAGGCTGCTCATAGCTTTTTGGATTCCGGCAGATATGGCGGGTCAATATACGTGGAACAACTGTCAGCGGATATGGTATAATTTATAAATGATCGTTGATCAGAATTTTTAAGTCTGTAAGGGGAGCCTGATATTATGAAACTTGATCCTGTGAAGGATGCGGGGATCTTACATATTCTGCGGCGCGGGACAGCAGAGATCCTGCGGGAAAGTGAAAACGGGATCTTTCTGCGTGATACTGTGAGTGACGCGTATATGCTTGCCTGCAGCTCAGAGGATGAGGCTGTCTCCTGGCTGCGGGCCAATGAACAGCGAGGCTACGGGCTGCTCACACTGGCTGACGGGCGGGCGGCGGATTATGCTGCCAGCCGCTATCATCTGACTGGAAGGCTGGACTGCTTCCAGGCGGTGTATCTGAAAAATGAGCCTCCCGCGCATGCGCACGGACTGACAGTGCGCGAGGCAGTACCGGCGGATCTGCAGTTTGTCGCGGAACACTATGATATGCTCGATGAAAATGATATTGAGAAGATCATCCGCAGGGGAGAGCTTCTGATAGGCTGCCGCGGCGAAGAAATTGCCGGTTTTGCCGGCGAACATCTCGAGGGCAGCATAGGCCTTCTGGAGGTGCTTCCGGAGTTTCGCGGGCAAGGCTGCGCGACCCAGCTGGAATGCGCGGTGATCAGCAGGATACTTAAGCGCGGCTTCACGCCTTTCGGGCAGATAGTTAAGGGCAATACCGCCTCCCTGCGCCTGCAGGCAAAGCTGGGCCTGGAGATCTCCGGCGGGTACGTCAGCTGGCTGTTCTGAACGGCATTTTTCGCAAATGATGAAAGGAGCCTGTACATGAAGCTTTTACTTCACATATGCTGCGCGCCCTGTTCGGTCGCGTGTATCGGGAATCTCAGGGGTGAGGGCATCGAGCCCACAGGATTCTGGTACAACCCCAACATACATCCTGTCAGGGAGTACAGAAAACGCAAGAATACGCTTATTGAGTATGCCCGCATGGTCAGTCTCAGGCTGATCATTGAAAATGAATATGGGCTGCGGCAGTTTATCAACCACGTCTACCCTGACTACAAAGCCAGATGCGCATACTGCTACGCCTGCCGGATGGAAGAGACGGCGCGCTATGCCGCGGAGAACGGCTACGACGCCTTCTCGACTACTCTGCTGATAAGCCCTTACCAGAAGCATGAACTGATAAAGACGACAGGCGAAAAGATGGCGGCAAAGTACGGGACTGAGTTTTTATACCGTGATTTCAGGCCCTACTTCCAGGAAGGCCAGGAGAAGGCCAGGGAAGCCGGCCTCTACAGACAGCAGTACTGCGGCTGCATTTTCAGCGAGGAAGACAGGTATCTTGAGGACAAGAAGGATATTGTGACATTCCAGAAGTTCAATAACCGTCTCAAAGGTCTTTGATGTACCTGACGTCACATGAAAAATGCGCGGTCTGCACGACAGGCTCAAAGACCCTGTAAAATCCGTATTTTTCGTAGAATCTCTGGGCGGCTGTCATATTTTCCAGAGTTTCCAGGTAGCACTGTTTGTAGTACTGCGCGGCATAGGCGAGCGCCGTGTCCATCAGCCGGTGCGAGAGGCCTGTCCCCCGCGCCGGGGGCAGGCAGTACATTTTCTGGAGCTCGCAGATCTCATCCGTGAGCCGCCCTATGCCGGTACCTCCGGCGATATGGCCGTTCTCGTCCTCAGCGACCCAGTAGCGGTTTCCTTCACAGCTGTATATTTCTGAGAATCTTCCCAGATCCGGGTCGGCCCAGGCCGTACCTTCGTGATCTGCCCCGAACTCGATCAGGCATGAGCGGATCACCGCCTCAACTGCCTGATCGTCATTTGTCTCGATCTCTCTTATATTGTATTCCATCACGATCATCCCCTGGCCGGCTGCCCTGTCCGGCAGCCGGAACATTTCCTCTCTTCGTGTATATTAAGATCATCATCCATATGGATTTTACCACGCCTTCTTGACAAAGTCATCAGTCTGCCGGTCTTAGCTGAGATAAAACCGTGCCTGCAGGGCACAGGAATACCGGGGATGTCCTGAAACAAGGCTTCAGATATGAGTATAGCTGTTGAAAGAACACGTTTTTTATGGTATATATTTTATGTACGACAGAATGCGCCCTCGTCGGGGGCGCAGTTTTATGCGTCAATAAAGCCATGCACAGAGCTGCAGGCTCTATACGGCGCGGACGGGGGGAAATGATTTGGGAGCGCATCATATGAAACGGTATTTGTCCATGAAAAGATTTTTCACAGCTTTGCTGTGTATGATCGTCTTATCAGGCTATATGCCGGAAGTGGCTTTTGCAGGCACGGAAGTATCTGCCTCGACTGAGGAAGAGCTCAGACAGGCTATTCTGAACGCGGGGACAAATGCTGTTGTGATCAGGGTCACGGATGACATTGAATTTTCTGAAATCGCTGTTCTGGAGACCATAGACATACCCTCCGGCGCGGACGTCACGATCAAGGCGTCCGGTAAGGATATCAGCCTGATCAAGGATGCGGACAGCAGCGATTACGCGATCTTCAATGTGGAAAGCGGAGGCAGTCTGACGCTCTCTTCGGACGGGGACAATACACTGACGGTCGACGGCAGACAGATCGCTTCAGCAGCGTCCAGCATTACTGTGTCGGGCAGTCTCAAAACGAATAATGTAGATTTTACCGGGAACTATATCAAAGATGTGAACTCTCTTTCCGGCGGCGCGATATCTGTATCAGGTGGATCATCATCCTGTACTGTAAACGGCGGTAAATTCAGCGGCAACAAGGGCGGCATGAGCGGCGGCGCGATATCGGCCCAGAATTCCACCCTGACGATCGACGGCGCGGAATTTTCCCAGAACACTGTGGCCAACAAGATAGGAAACGGCGGCGCGGTCTACGGCAGACAGTCGAAGATAGATTTTAAAGATTCAACGTTTTCAGAGAATTCCGCTATGGTCGGCGGAGCCGTCGAGCTTTATCAGGCCTGCACCGGTACGATAGAAAACTGTACTTTTAAGAAGAATACTGCCGCTGGTGATATGGGCAAGGGAGGCGCCCTGGATCTCAGCGAATGCTATGATGTCAGCATCCTCAGCGGTACTTTTGAGAACAACAAAGCATCTTCCTGGGGCGGCGCGATATACACGGACGGCGCCAAATCAGATTTCTTTATGAACCGTGTCCTGTTTGAAAATAATTCCGCCTCCATACACGGCGGCGCCATCTGGCACTGTCCGCTGGGAACCGCTCATTATTACACCTATTCGGGCATGCTGTTCTGGAACAATACAGCCAAGGATGCCGGCGCGGATATGTATCTGGCCGAGGCAAAACCCGGCAGTGAGAACGGCGGGGAATATGTTTCCGGAAGATCATACGCCGGCGACGATCTGGACTGGTGCCTTGACAGTGAATCCGGCAGGTATGACGCGGATGCCCCTGAGCATATCACCGAAAGCAGCTATTATCAGGGAAGCAATGCCAGTATCGCCATGAAGAGCAATATATCTGAGAGCGAGTATCTGGCGACTAAGGATGCCGCGAAGATCGTATTCAGCGGCAACACTGCTGCAGAAGGAGGAGCTGTAGCCAACAACGGATTTGTCGAGGCAGGCTATAAGAGCGGCCTGATCGTTGAAAAGCAGGTGACGGGCGATGGAGCGCCTGCGGATGATGAATTCACATTCAAGATCACGTTTTCTGACGGGAAAAGCTATGACGGAGTGGAGAGCGGCGGCACATTCAGCCTGAGATCAGGCGGGAAAAAAGTGATCTCCGACATACCTGAGGGTGTAAAAGTCAGTGTGACTGAGCAGGACAAAAAGAATTATATGACAGAGCAGTCCTCACAGACGGCCACGATCGGAGAGTACGGCACAGAACTTCTTTTCGTCAACAAGTATACAGCACCGCAGACCGGCGGCCTGAAGGTCTCCAAGACAGTTTCCGGCGACGGCGCGGACAGCTCTCAGGAGTTTGGCTTTAAGGTCGCTCTTGATGACAGCTCGATAAACGGCACATACAAAGACCTGAGCTTTACCGACGGAACAGCCTCATTCACCCTGAAGGCCGGCGAAAGCAAGACTGCAGCCGGGCTTCCTGCGGGCACAGGCTATACCGTGGAAGAAAGCGGCAGCAGCGGCTACACAGTGACAGTCAACGGCGGCAGCCAGACATCTGCCAAAGGAACGATAAAGGCTGGTGAGACTGCGGAGGCGGCATTTAATAATTACAGATCAGGCGGCACTGTCACTGAGCCGGCGTCGGCAGTGATCAAAGCGGCAAAGACACTGGACGGCGCGGCGCCGCAGGGCAGCGATTACAGCTTTGTACTTAAAGATGAGGGCGGCAAAACGCTGCAGACTGTGAAGAACAGCGGCGGCAGCGTGAGCTTCGGCGCACTTTCGTTCAGCAGGGCAGGCATTTATCGATACACCCTGTCGGAGACAGCCGGGACTGACAGCAGGATCAGCTATGACAGCTCTGTATATACAGCCATTGTGACCGTAACGGGGAGCGATACCTGTCATGCAGAGATCGCCTATGAGAAGGATGGGAAAGCCTGCACTGGGATCCCGGTCTTCGCGAACACTACCAAGGGCAGCGCTGCCGGTAAAACGACTGTTTCTGTCCGCAAGGTCTGGAAGGACGGCGGCAGCGCAGAGCGCCCGTCATCAGTGTCGGTGCAGTTATACAGGGACGGCAAGGCTTTCGGAGACGCTGTTAAACTCACTGCGGCAGGCGGCTGGAAGACGGAGTGGAAAGACCTTGACAGTACCGCGAAGTGGACAGTTGATGAGGTCAGCAAGCCTGACGGCTACACAAAGCTTGTATACAAAGACGGCAGCAGCTGGACGATAACGAACAAGCTGGATGCAGCGGATGATACGGAGACGGAAACAGCAAGCCCGCAGAATGGCCACAAAGACGGCAGCACGCCGAAGACGGGAGACAGTGCTGAGCCTGTACTCTGGCTGGCGCTTGCCCTCTGCTCCGGCACGGCGGCCGCTGCGCTGTTCAGGGGCAGGTACAGAAAACGATAGTATCCGGGTCTGCCGATGAATGACGTCTCCCTGATACAGAGATAAATATGATAAAGCGGCGGCGGACAGAGCATTCCGGGCGCTGCGCAGAACGGGCTGAGTATGCAGGGAAAAGCATCTCAGCCCGTCATTTTATCAGGCCGGACGGCCTGTTTTATTTTTGGACATCAGACTTTGCCCAGCTGCCTGATCACGCTTCTGAATGGAAAAAACAGCGGGAAAAGGCCATGCGGCCAACCAATACAGGGGCTGCAGAAAGCCTGAGAGCGAGCTGAAAAATTTCTCCGTATTACCTTTCAGACCATGTATTAGTGGATTTGCGCAAGATAAAAATAATTGTATGTGAGAAATCTACAGGTTAACCAATTTTTGCAGCACGCTTTTTGTACTATTTTAGTATTGTATTTGCAGGCGATTTGTTGTAGACTTTTTAATAGCTGATTGGGTGGAAGACTGCCCCTGCACGGCATGGCGGCTGTGGGGACAGAATATGTTATTAGTTAACTTCCGGTCACAGATCCCGCGGCGGATGATGTGCCGGGTGGCGAAATAAGAAGATGGAGGAATAGCATGTACAAGATTACAAAGGCAGAGCAGCTGTCAGATAAGATATTTCTGATGGTTGTTGAAGCAAAGTGGGTCGTAAGGACCTGTCTGCCCGGCCAGTTCCTGATCGTAAAGATCGATGAGTACGGAGAGAGGATCCCCCTTACCATCTGTGATTACGACCGCGAAGCCGGCACGGTTACCATCGTTTTCCAGATCGTTGGCGCGTCTACACAGAAGATGTCTCAGCTTAAGGCCGGAGATTATTTCATGGATGTTACCGGACCTCTTGGACGTCCTTCTGAGCTGATAGAGACGAGCATTGACGAGCTTAAGAAGAAGAGCATGCTCTTCGTGGGCGGCGGTGTCGGTGTTGCACCTATTTATCCTCAGGTCAAGTGGCTGCATGAGCATGGGATCGATGCTGATGTGATTATCGGAGCCAAGAATAAGGAACTGATCATGTACGAGGAGGAGATGAAGGCGGTAGCCGGCAATCTTTACGTATGTACAGATGACGGATCTTATGGATTCCATGGAATGGTCACAGCTCTTATAGAGGATCTTGTTAATAACCAGGGCAAGAAGTACGACCACTGTGTCGCTATCGGCCCTGTTATCATGATGAAGTTTGCATGCCTTACTACAGCGAAGCTCGGCATTCATACTGTTGTCAGCATGAACCCTATCATGGTCGACGGAACCGGTATGTGCGGTGCCTGCCGTCTGCTTGTTGACGGCAAGGTCAAGTTTGCATGCGTAGACGGACCGGAGTTCGACGGACACAAGGTTGATTTCAATCTGGCTATGGAACGCCAGAAGACATACAAGACCGAGGAAGGCCGCGCTATGCTCAAGCTTACAGAGGGCGATACTCACAGCGGCGGATGCGGTATGTGCGGAGGTGACAAGTAATGGCAGTAAAGATGACAAAGGTTCCTGTACGCGAGCAGGATCCCAAGGTGCGCGCAACGAATTTTGAAGAGGTATGCCTCGGTTACAATGCGCAGGAGGCTATGGAGGAATCCACAAGATGTCTTAACTGCAAGAAGCCGAAATGTATTGAAGGCTGCCCCGTATCGATAGATATCCCCGGATTTATTGCCCAGATCAAGGAAGGCAATTTCGAGGAGGCTGCTAATGTTATAGCTAAGTCCTCAGCTCTCCCGGCAGTGTGCGGACGTGTATGCCCCCAGGAGTCACAGTGCGAGGGCGTCTGTGTGCTCGGCATCAAGGGCGAGCCTGTTTCCATCGGCAAGATGGAAAGGTTTGTTGCCGACTGGGCACGTGACAATAATGTCGTTCCTTCTCCGGCTAAGGAGAAGAAGGGCAAGAAGGTTGCCGTTATCGGTTCTGGCCCCGCGGGACTTACCTGCGCAGGCGATCTTGCGAAGATGGGCTACGATGTGAAGATCTTCGAGGCACTCCATGAGGCAGGCGGCGTTCTTGTATACGGTATCCCCGAATTCCGTCTTCCCAAGAAGTCGGTAGTTGCCCATGAGGTAGAGAATGTCAAGAAGCTCGGCGTTGAGATCGAGACGAATGTTATCATCGGCAAGTCTATAACGATCGATGAGCTGCTCAATGAAGAAGGCTTTGACGCTGTCTTCATCGGTTCAGGCGCAGGCCTTCCGAAGTTCATGGGTATCCCCGGAGAGCAGGCTAACGGAGTATTTTCCGCGAATGAGTACCTTACCAGGAACAACCTGATGAAGGGATTCCGCGATGATTATGATACACCTATCCACATCGGCAAGAAAGTAGCTGTAGTCGGCGGCGGCAACGTGGCAATGGATGCTGCCAGGACGGCTCTCAGGCTTGGCGCTAAGACCTATATCGTATACAGAAGAAGCGAAGTAGAGCTTCCTGCACGAGTAGAGGAAGTCCATCATGCCATGGAAGAGGGGATCGAGTTCCATCTTCTGCGCAACCCTAAGGAGATCCTTGTGAATGATCAGGGCTGGGTAAGCGGTATCCGCGTTATCAAGATGGAGCTTGGCGAGCCCGATGAATCCGGCAGAAGACGTCCCGTAGAGGTACCCGGATCCGAGTATGTCATCGATGTCGATACAGTCATCATGGCTCTGGGAACTTCCCCGAATCCTCTTATCGCATCGACGACAAAGGGACTCAACACCCAGAAGTGGGGCGGCATCATCGCCAAGGATGAGAACGGCGAGACATCCAAGCAGGCAGTCTATGCAGGCGGCGACGCAGTGACAGGCGCTGCTACGGTAATATTGGCCATGGGTGCAGGCAAGGCCGCGGCAAAGGGCATTGATGAATACCTCAGCGGCAAGTAATATACAGCTTAAATCTGCAAATTAACAAAGATCATATCAAAAGTCCGGCGCTTCTCTTTTTGAGGGGCGCCGCTTTTTGTTACCCCGCTCTTTTGCGATCTGCAAAAAATATAGAGAAACAGCCAGTGTCAAGCCCAAAATACACTAAAATTCCACAGGCATTTTTGTTAAAATATTATCATGAATGCGCTTGCTTTTTTTCTTTCAGATGCTATAATGTCAGGGACAATTAAATAATGGGAGGAATATTATACAGAAAAAGAGGTATAATCGATTATGAAAAGAAAATCTTTCAGCAGGGTTCTCTTAGGCGTAATGGTATTCTCACTGACTGCTGCACTCTGCGGGTGCGGAGGCGGTAAGAGCAGTGGATCTTCAACTGGTAATAGTTCTTCAGGAGAGACAGCCGCGGTTTCAGCAGACGATGAATTTGTATTCGGACTGGACTCGGCAATCGCAAGTGTTGACCCGCATGTAGATACGGATGCAGCTACTCGAAGTGTCTTATTTAATGTTTTTGAAGGCCTTGTCAAACCTACTTCTGACGGTGATGTGACCCCGGCGGTCGCTCAGGACTATAAGATGTCAGATGATGCGAAAACCTATACTTTCACGATGAGAGATGGGATTACTTTTCAGGATGGCAACGCTGTTAAAGCAAGTGATGTTAAATATTCATTAGAGAGAAGTGCGGGAATCGATGGCGATTCGTCCGCACTTTCTGCTATTTCCGATATTTCATGCCCTGATGACAAAACCGTGGTCATCACACTTTCCAAACCCGACACCGAGTTTATCTATAATCTCTCGGTTGCCGTGCTTGAGAAAGCCAATGATGCGAAGCAGAGCACAAACCCCATCGGCACCGGTCCCTTTAAGGTCGTCGACTATAAGGAAGGCCAGTACATCGAGTTTGCGCGCTATGACGGCTACTGGAACAAGGATCTTGACTGCATCAGCAAGGCTAAGATCAAGTTCTACGACAAGGCGGATACGGCCTACACAGAACTTAAGGCTGGGACTATCGACGGTATGTGGCAGCTGACTCCTGATCAGGTAACTGATCTGGGCGACGGCTACAATGCCGTGAAATCTACCATGAAGCTTGTCCAGGGTCTTTTCCTGAATAACACTTACGAACCGTTAAAGAACGTGAAGGTGCGCCAGGCCCTCAACTACGCGATCGACAGAGACGCGGTCGACAACTTCCTGCTCGGCGGCGGCAGCACAAAGATCCAGACATACGGATATCCGTCAGTACCGAAGTGGTACAATGCAGATACCGAAGGTACCTACACTTATGACACGGAGAAGGCAAAGAAGCTTCTCTCCGAGGCAGGTTACCCGAATGGCTTCGATCTGGAGATCACTGTCCCCAACAACTATACGCTTCATGTCCAGGCTGCTCAGATCATCAAGGAGGAGCTTGCGCAGGTAGGCGTAAATGTAACTGTCAACCCGGTTGACTGGAGTTCGTGGATATCGGATGTATATCAGGGACGCAAGTACCAGGCAACTATCATCGGCTTCGATATCACTTCCCTGGCTCCCTCGACCTGGTATACACGCTACTATTCTTCATCCGCGAACAATATGACTAATTTCTCGGATGCTGATTACGACAAGATATTCGACCAGGCTAAGGCAGCTACAGATGATACCCAGAAGCAGAAGCTGTACAAGCAGCTCCAGAAGATACTCACGGATGATGCCGCGTCAGTATTTATAATGGATCCCCTGAATATAGCAGTTCTGAAAAAGGGCTACACAGGATTTGCGTCATATCCTATCTACGTGATCGATCTTTCATCGATCAAGGCAGAGTAGGGCAGCGCCAGTCATTTCAGGACAGGCTGTTAAGGGCGGAGGTTGATAATGAAATATTTGATAAAGAAATTTATTGCTCTCATTATTACATTGTTGGTGATCTCATTATTGACTTTCATCGCTTTCAGCCTGATACCCGGAGACGCGGTGCTCTCCAGGCTCGGCGTAAACGCCACCCCTGAAGCCATAGCGAACATGCGGACGCAGATGGGACTCGATGAGCCTGTTATACTCAGATATTTCAAATGGCTGGCCGGGGCGCTTCACGGCGATTTCGGCCAGTCCATAAAATACAGCACGATGACCGTTGCCCAGCTTATCCAGACCAGGCTTCCTGTCACGATACTGATGGCGGTCATGTCATTCATCATCATAGCGGTGATCTCCCTGCCTCTCGGGATGCTCTCGGCAAGCTCCTTCGGCAGATGGCCGGATAAACTCATCAGCCAGCTCACTCAGGTGGTCATGGCGATCCCTTCGTTCTTTCTGGGAATCATACTGACCGTGATCTTCGGTCTTATCTTCAAAGTATTTTCCGTAGGCGGATATGTTGATATGCAGGACGATTTCTGGGGCTGCGTAAGCTACCTCATTCTTCCCTGCGTCGCCGTCGCGCTGCCGAGGATAGCGATGGTCGTCAAATATCTGCGCAATTCTGTTGTATCCGAGCTGAAAAAAGAATATGTGCGCACCGCCTACAGCAAGGGCGGGAGCAAGAACTGGGTCCTGTACCGGCATGTGCTGAGAAACGCGCTGATACCGGTAATAACTTTTGTGGCAATGGTCGCGGCCGAGATACTTGCCGGCAGTCTTGTAATCGAACAGGTATTCAACATACCCGGCATGGGCAGGCTTCTGGTGTCCTCGATCTCTTCGCGCGATTACCCGGTGGTGCAGGCCGCTGTGCTCTATATTACCGCTATCGTAGTCATCATCAATTTCATCGTCGATGTCTTGTATCAGCTTGCTGATCCGCGGATCAGGACGGCTTAGGAGAAAGAGTATGAGAAAACATGATTATTCTCTGATCGTCGGGCTGACACTGAGCTGCATCATGCTGGCGGTGACGATCATTGCGCAGTTCTGGACGCCGTACAGCGTCACGGCTATGGACGCGTCGGCAAAGAACGCGGCGCCCTGCCTTGCCCATATAATGGGGACCGACAATTTCGGCAGGGATGTACTGAGCCGCGTGATGAGCGGATGCGGCACTACATTTTTCATAGGCGTATGCACGGTCGTGATCGGCGCGATCTTCGGAACCATCATCGGTGCGGTCACAGGATATTTCGGCGGAGTGCTCGATGAGATAGTCATGAGGATCAACGACGTTATCCTCTCGTTCCCGAGCGTCCTGCTCGCGCTGATATTCATCAGCTTCCTGGGGACAGGCAAATATAAGATCATACTTGCGCTCGGTGTTATGTTCATACCAAGCTTTGCCCGCATAGTCAGGAGCGAGGTCATCAGACTCAAATCACAGGAATTTGTTAAGAGTGCAAAGGTAATGGGGGCGGGAAATTTCCGCATCATCTTTGTACATATACTGCCGAATATATGGGTGAGCATGCTGACTGCCGCTGCGGTAGGCTTTAACAACGCTGTGCTGGCGGAGGCGAGCATGAGCTACCTGGGTCTGGGGGTCGTTCCTCCGGAGCCGAGTCTCGGACTGATGCTTTCTGAAGCGCAGCAGTATATTTTTATCGCTCCGTGGTACGCGCTTTTCCCGGGTATTGTCATCGTGCTTATCATTCTCGGCTTCGGTCTTATCAGTGAAAGCCTGAGATCCCGGGCACAGGGTTGAGGAGGGAGTCATGAGAGGATTTTTTAAAGCTGATAATGTCAGCGCTGCCAGCGCATCCTGCCGGACTCCGGAAGAAGAACAGGATCTGCTCAGGGTCAGAGATCTGACTGTCAGCTTTCCTTCAAAGAGCGGTCTGCACACTGTTGTGGACCATATCGATTTTGATGTCCGCAGGGGCGAGATCGTCGGCATAGTGGGCGAGTCCGGATCGGGGAAATCCATGACCTCTCTGGCGATAATGGGCCTGCTTCCGCCCAAGGCAGTTGTTGACCCTGCCTCGTCAGTCAGCCTGAACGGCAGGGAACTGCTTACCATGCCCGAGGAGGAGAGACGGCGCGTCAAGGGCAATACCATGTCCATGGTCTTCCAGGAGCCGATGACATCCCTGAATCCGGTCATGAAGATAGGCAGACAGGTCGGGGAGCCGCTTAGGCTGCACACGGACCTGAGCGACGATGAGATCGCCAGGCGCGTGAATGATGAGCTCGGCAAGGTCGGTCTTGTGAACACGGAAAAGCTCGCGGAACAGTATCCGCATGAATTTTCGGGCGGCATGCGCCAGCGTGTGATGATCGCCATGGCGACGATCAACGACCCGGACCTGGTAATAGCGGATGAGCCTACCACTGCGCTGGATGTCACGGTGCAGGCCCAGATACTCAACCTTTTCAAAAAGATACATGAGGCCAAGGGCAGCTCTATACTGTTTATCTCCCATGACCTGAACGTTATCAGGGAAGTATGCCAGCGCGTCATCGTAATGTACAAGGGAAAGATCGTCGAGGAGGGCGATGTCCTGCAGGTGCTTTATCATCCGAAGCATGAGTACACAAAGAAGCTTGTCGCCTCCATACCTGACAATGCGGCCGGCAATATCGGCAGCGATGTGCTTCTGCACGTTGAGCATCTTAACGTGTACTACAAGCTGCGCGGCAGCCTGCTCTCCGATAAGATGAAGCGCGCGCAGATCATCAAGGACATCAGCTTCGACATATTCGACGGCGAGATATTCGGTGTAGTCGGCGAATCCGGCTGCGGCAAATCCACGCTGGCGAAGGCTATCGCGGGACTGAACAGGGAATATGACGGTCTGATGGATATGGACGGCATCAGGCCGCAGATGGTATTCCAGGATCCCTTCAGCTCGCTCAATCCGGCCAGGAAGATCGGCTGGATCATGGAGGAGCCCCTGAAGCTGCGCGGGATAAGGGACAAGGCACAGCGAAAGCAGATGGTAGACGCCTGCCTGGAAGACATAGGACTGGACGCTTCATTTGCGGACAGATACGCGCGGGAGCTGTCCGGCGGACAGCGCCAGCGGATCAGCATTGGCGTGGTCATACTGAGGGGAGAAAAATTCATTATCGCCGACGAGGCGGTCTCAGCCCTGGATGTCACGGTTCAGTCGCAGATACTGCATCTGCTGTTGAAGCTGCATGATGAGCTCGGCCTTACGATTATGTTCATATCGCATGATCTCAATATCGTGCGCCATATGTGCAGGCGGGTCATCGTCATGTACCGCGGCCAGATAGTCGAGATGGCCGATGTGGACGAGCTCTATGATCATCCGCGCCATCCCTACACGAGGATGCTGTTCGACAGTGTGCTTTCTGATAGGAAGAAACACAACGTCAGATTCGACGCCGTCAACAGGCTTCTCTTTACTGCCGGCGATTATTCCGGCGGCTGCCCGTTCTACAGCCGCTGCTTCTACCGTTCGGATATATGTCTCCGGACAGAACCGAAGCTCATAGATATCGGGAAAGACGGGCATGAGCACAAGACAAGGTGCTGCAGACTGGCATATTGAGGACAAATATATATATAAAAAATGAGATTGACATATCAGCAAAAAAAACTCTTGCATTTGTTTCCTAATTGTTATATAATGCTTTTTGTCAATCGACATTGGGCTGTCGCCAAACGGCAAGGCACAGGACTCTGACTCCTGCATTTGAAGGTTCGAATCCTTCCAGCCCAGCTTGTAAGCATCCTGCGGGGCAGGATGCATTTTTTGTATAGACAGGAAAGTTCAGAGGATATTCCTGTCACAGGAGGGAAAAGCCATGTTTACAATAGACAGGCACGTCAGCTACAGCGATATCTCATCTGAAGGATATGCGGACATATCGAAGATCGCCGAGTATTTTCAGGACTGCGCTTCATTTCAGTCAGATTCCTTAGGCGGAGGCGCCGATGTGCTGAGAAATGAAAAGGGCTGCGTCTGGCTGCTCGGTGCATGGCAGATAGTCGTGGACAGGTATCCTGAATACAGTGAAAGGCTGACAGTCTGCACCAAGCCGTACGGATTCAGCAGCGTTTTCGCGAACAGGAATTTCATGATCTATGATGAGAAGGGCAGCAGGATCGTGGTGGCCAATTCCTACTGGTTCCTGCTTGACGTGAATACGGGCATGCCTCTCAGGATGCGCGATGATGTCTCATCTGTATACACGACAGGGCAGAGGGAAGAGATGGACTACGCGCCCAGGAAGCTGAAGAGCAGCGGCATATCTGACAGGAAAGAGCCCTTCAGGGTCGGGAAGGCCTGCATAGATACCAACCAGCATATGAATAATGCCTGGTATATCAGGCTGGCGATGGAGTACCTGCCGGACGATTTCAGGATACGCCAGGTCAGGGCCGAATACTGCAAGGCAGCTGTTTACGGTGACATGATCAATGTATTTACGGAGATCTCAGACGGCACGGCACGTGTACTCATGGCTGATGCGGACAAAGATACATATGCGGTACTCGAGTTTACCGCGCAGGAGGATTAAATGATCGAATTAGGGAAAAAGCAGAAGCTGTTTGTCAAGAGGATAAAAGAATTTGGTGTATATCTGGGTGAACAGGATGTCACGGACACGAACGAAGATATACTGATGCCAGCGAAGTATGTCCCGGAGGGGCTGCAGGTCGGGGACGGCGTCGAGGTCTTTGTGTACAGGGATTCAAGCGACAGACTGGTCGCGACAACTATCGATCCTGCCTTTACCCTGGGCGAGACTGCTGTCCTCGAGGTGACAGACGTCAGCAGCATCGGCGTATTCCTGGACTGGGGTCTTGAGAAAGACCTGCTGCTTCCCTTCAGGGAGCAGACGGTAAAGACGCTGAGCAAGGGCCAGAAGGTCCTGGTCGCCCTGTACATAGACAAGAGCATGCGTCTGTGCGCGACGATGCGGGTATATGATTATCTCAGGTGCGACAGCCCGTATAAGAAGGGCGATACGGTAAAGTGCGTCATCTATCAGTTCAACTCGAAGCTCGGCGCGTTTGCGGCAGTCGACGGCATTTACCATGCCATGTTTCCGTCGGGCAAATACCACCATTCCCTGAATATCGGCGATGAGATTGAGGCTCGTGTGGAAAATACCCGGGAAGACGGCAAGCTGGAGCTCACACAGATCGCACCTATACGTGAACAGATAAATTCTGACGCCGGAAAGACAATGGAGCTGATCGACAGCTATGACGGGGTGCTTCCGTTTACGGAAAAGGCTGATCCGGAGGTGATACAGCGTGAGCTGGGCATGAGCAAGGCAGCCTTTAAAAGGGCCGTCGGCCACCTGCTCAAAGAGAGAAAGATCGAAATTGATAACGGTAAAATAAGAAAAATTTAAAAAACTATTACAAATTATTTACGAACAACATTGACATTCAATATCAATACTGGTATAATCTTTCTGTAATAAACCTGTAATAAAATGCAAAGCAACGTTAACAAAACAGCATTTTTATATAGTTTATCTATAGAAAGGGGTATGCCAATGGGCGGTAGAAAATATAGGAAGACGATTTATGCGGTAACTGCAGCGCTGATAATGTCTACATGCACGATGCCTGTTATGGCAGCGCCTTATTCAACAAGCGATAAGACGCTTACGGCTGTAAGCAGTGATCAGACATATGCACAGGGAACGAATACAGAGGCCCGCATAATAACATCTGTTGAGCTTGATAAGCGTTCTCCGTATGTGAATACAGGCATTGCCGTGACTGATACATATCTGAATATATATCAGAAAGCTTCGAAGAAGTCTGACGTTGTCGGCAAGCTTAATAACGGCTCGGGATGTGAGGTCATCGATTCCACTGACAGCTGGTATCATATCAAGTCCGGCAAATGTGAGGGATATGTAGCTAAAAAGAGCGTGATTACAGGTTATGACGCCCAGCAGTATGCTCAGGCTCACAATATTACAGGCCTTGTTGCCAAATCCCAGGATGAGAACAGCAAGGAATATCTTTACAAGGAACCCTCTTCTGATTCAGATATCGTGACGACCGTCATGTGGGATCAGGATGTGAATATTATCGGCGAGACCGACGATCATTCATGGGTACAGGTAAAGGTAGGCAAGGACGAAGGTTATATCCCGTCATCATCAGTCATACTTGATGTCAAATACGAAGAGGCAGTTGCCGTACAGCCAGAGACAGAGAAAGCGGCTGCGCAGGTGACCGCTGCGGCAAAGGCAAAGACAGAGACTCAGACGGAGACCCAGAAGGAGACCCAGGCACAGACTGAGACCCAGAAGGAGACTCAGGCACAGACTGAGACTCAGAAAGAGACTGAGAAGGAGACCCAGAAAGAGACTGAGGCTGCTGTCAAGATAACTGATGCGGATGAGACTGTATACGCGACATATTCCGTAAGTATCCGTGACGGATATTCGACAGACAGCAACATTATCGGATGCCTTGCAGGCGGAGACAGCATCAAGCGTACAGGCGTATGCGATAACGGCTGGAGCCGTGTTGATTTTAACGGCAAGACAGCATATATAAAGAGTGATTATCTGACTACAGACAAACCGGCTGAGACAGAGACCGAGACCAAGACTAAGACAGAGGCACCGGCAGCCAGCGGTACAGTGTACGCGACAGAGGGTGTCAATATCAGGGAAGCGGCATCTTCTGACGCAGATATCATCGGCGCTCTGAATAAGGGCGACAGTGTTACCTGTGTTTCGACAAGCGGCGACTGGAGCTGTATCCAGATAAACGGTGTTACCGGTTATGTGAAGAGCGAATATCTCACATCCGAGAAGCCGGCGGCAGCTGAGACAGAAAAAGAGACTGCCAAAGAGACAGCTAAAGAGACCAAGGCAGAGACCACTGCTCAGACCGAGAAGGAAACGCAGGCTGAGACAGACGGATCAACTGTTGTTAAAGAACTTAATGAGACCGTGTACGCGACCAGCGGCGTGAATGTCCGCAAGAGTGCAAGCAAGGACAGCGCCAAGCTCGGATCGCTCGCGGAGGGCGAGAGCGTGACCAGGACAGGCAAGACAGCCAATGGCTGGAGCCGTGTCAGCGTAAACGGTACGACAGGCTATGTCAACAGCAATTATCTGACGACTGAAAAGCCTGTTGTTACGACCAGCTCAAGCACAACGGCGGTATCTTCCGGCGATTCCTCATCGCTCGGATCGCAGATCGCCAGCTTCGCGCAGAGGTATTTGGGCAATCCGTATGTATACGGAGGAAACAGCCTTACAAACGGAGTTGACTGCTCAGGATTTACCCAGCAGGTATATCTCCACTTCGGATATTCGATACCGAGGACCGCGGATTCGCAGGCAGGAGTAGGCACAGCTGTCAGTGTATCGACAAGTACGCTTCAGCCGGGAGATCTCCTTTTCTACGGAAGCAGCTCATACATAGGACATGTGGCTATCTACATCGGCAACGGTGAGGTAATTCACGCAAGTACACCTACTAAGGGTATCATAATAACGAAGTACAATTACCGTACACCCGTGTGTGCAAGAAGAATAATATAGTATTTCAGTGGACACCAAGCAGAGGATCACTGACAGGGAGCACCGGGCATAAAAGCCCGATGCTCCCTTTTTTGTTGCTTTCATCCAGAATTTGCAGTAAATAACCATCAAAATACGTATTTGCATATTGCAAGATGGTAAATGTGCACAATAAAGTATTGAAAATTCTACGGAAACGAAAATCATAAAATCGCGGAGAAATATCGCCGAAAAACTTTTATCCACAGTTTTAAACTCAAAAAAATGGCTGAAATCAGGTTATACACAAACTTATCCACTTTATCCACAAGTTTTTTTCGGTAAACCCGGCAATTACAAAATGCTGTAATCCAAATATATGTTTTGGAAAAAACAGACAAGATGTATAGTATTCAAGTCATGGCTGACAAGGTACGTGGTTTACGAAATAGACGGCGGCTGTCTTGAAAATGATGTGTTCTGTGTTATAATTATCTTAAGATTACGATCTGTGATCGGTAAGGAGGAAATGATTATGCGTTTTGTCATAAGTGGAAAGAACATGACGGTAAGCGATGGTTTGAGATCAGCGATCAATGAAAAGCTCGGCAAGCTTGAAAAGTATTTCAAGCCGGATACTGTCGTATATGTTATGCTGAGTGTGCAGAAGCAGAGGCAAAAGATCGAGGTAACCATTCCCATCAAGGGACACACGGTACGCGCGGAGCAGTCCAGCGACGATATGTACGTATCGATCGACCTGGTAGAAGAGATCATTGTCAGGCAGCTGCGCAGATATAAGACAAAACTTGCCCGCCACAATCGTCAGGATTTCCAGCCCGCTTTTATTGAGGCGGAGGATACGGTGCCTGAAGAGGAAGTCAATATCATCAAGGTCAAGAAGTTCGCAGTCAAGCCGATGACTGCCGAGGAAGCATGCATAGAGATGGAGCTTCTTGGTCATTCGTTTTTCGTATTCAGGGACGCGGACACCAACGATGTGAATGTCGTCTACAAGCGCAAAGACAATGCATACGGACTGATAGAGCCCGAAGAATGATATACAGGTATTCCTGCTGTGCCGCCCGGATAATTTCATCCGGGCGGGTTTTTATGTCGGTTACTCTTTACAAATCCGAACCTGAAGTGTTAGAATATACTAGCTTAACTATATTCAGCACGACCTGTATCTGGCCTCAGGCCGTTTTGTTTTGTGATAAGGATTGTTATATATAAATTTACCGGGAGATTAATATTATGGGTTTATTTTCTAAGTTTATGGGATCCCACAGTGACCGTGAGATCAAACAGATTTCTCCGATAGTGGATGAGGTGCTCAGCCTGGACAAGGAGATGACTGCTCTTACTGATGAGCAGCTGAAGGACAAGACGGCAGAGTTCAGGGAGCGCCTGAAAAAAGGGGAGACTCTGGATGATCTGCTGGTCGAGGCATTCGCAGTCGCCAGAGAGGCGGCGTGGCGTGTCCTGAAGCAGAAACCGTACAGGGTGCAGGTCATCGGCGGCATCATACTCCATCAGGGACGTATTTCCGAGATGAAGACAGGTGAAGGTAAAACTCTCGTCGCGACGCTGCCGGCATATCTGAACGCGCTTGAGGGCAGGGGCGTCCATATAGTCACCGTCAATGATTACCTGGCCAACCGAGACGCTCACTGGATGGGCGCTATCTACAAGTTCCTTGGACTTTCAGTTGGAGTCATCTTAAACAGCATGTCCCCGGATGAGAGAAGAGAAGCCTACAACTGCGACATCACCTACGCGACCAACAATGAGCTGGGCTTTGATTACCTGAGAGACAATATGGCTGTCTATGAGCGCGATCTCGTACAGAGGGATCTGCACTATGCCATCATCGATGAGGTCGATTCAGTGCTTATCGATGAAGCGCGTACACCTCTCATCATTTCCGGACAGGGAGACAAGTCGACATCTATCTATACCCAGTGCGATGTGATCGCCAAGAGCCTTACCAAGGGCGAGCGCGAGGGCGAGATCAACAAGATGACTGCCATCATGGGCGAGGAAGTCAAGGAGACCGGAGATTTCATCGTTAATGAGAAGGAGAAGCACGTCGTCCTGACAGATGAAGGCGTGACAAAGGTAGAGAAGGCACTCGGCATCGCCAATCTGGCTGATTCGGAGAACCTTGAGTACCAGCACTGCATGAACCTGGCCCTGAGGGCGAATTACCTGATGTTCAGGGATAAGGATTACGTGGTGAAGGCCGGCGAGAGCGGACAGGATGAAGTGCTTATCGTCGACGAGTTCACAGGCCGTATCATGCCGGGCAGACGTTATTCGGACGGACTGCACCAGGCTATAGAGGCTAAGGAGGGTGTTAAGGTCAGGCGCGAGAGCAAGACGCTCGCCACTATCACGCTCCAGAATTTCTTTAATAAATATGACAAGATCGCGGGCATGACCGGTACCGCACTGACAGAGGAAGAGGAGTTCAGAGATATCTACGGGCTGGATGTTGTCGAGATACCGCCGAACCTTCCGGTCATCCGTAAGGATTACAATGATGTGGTCTACGGTACCCACCGTGAAAAGATAGATGCCATTGTCAATGATATCAAGGAGACTCACGCGAAGGGACAGCCGGTCCTGGTCGGCACGATCACGATCGAGGCATCTGAGGAGCTGAGCGAGAGGCTGAAGAAGGAAGGCATCAGGCACAACGTGCTGAACGCCAAGTATCATGAGCTCGAGGCACAGATCGTCGCGGACGCCGGCGAACCCGGAGCAGTCACCATCGCCACCAATATGGCAGGCCGTGGTACTGATATCGTCCTCGGAGGAAATCTTGACAGGATATCTGCCAGGATCGCCAGGGAGATCGCCAGAGATCACCGCAAGGCCGAGAAGGCTGCCGGCATCAAGAGCGAGAAGCCTGTACTGAATGAAGACGGCGAGGAAGAGTACGACGAGCAGGTGATGAAAGAGGCTGCCGAGAAGGCTGCCGGCATATTCAAGACTGAGCATGAGAAGGTCATCAAGGCGGGCGGCCTGAAGATCATAGGAACCGAACGCCATGAGTCGAGACGTATAGACAACCAGCTGCGCGGCCGTGCCGGCAGACAGGGAGATCCCGGAGAATCGAGGTTTTACCTTTCTCTTGAGGATAACCTTATGCGCCTCTACGGCTCAGAGCGGATGATGAATGTATTTAACGCCCTGGCCCAGGAGGACGGCATGGCGATAGAGCATAAGCTGCTCTCCGGCGCCATAGAGAAAGCCCAGAAGAGGATAGAGTCCAACAACTTCAGCATACGTAAGAACCTGCTGGATTATGACCAGGTCATCAATGAACAGCGTGAGCTCATATACGGGGAGCGCCGCCGGGTACTCAAGGGCGAGGATATGCATTCTGAGATCGTGCGTATGATCGGCGAAGTTCTCAATGGTGAGATCATGAGCGTTATCGGAGGCGATGCTACTCCTGAGGAGTGGGATCTCGAGATGCTCAACAGGTCTATCCTGCCGATAACTCCTATCAAACCGCTTTCACTGCAGCCTGAGGACTATAAGGGATACACGGCGCAGCGGCTTGTTGACGAGGTCACGGAACAGGCTCTGGCGCTTTACGAGGAGAAGGAGAAGGAGATCGACGAAGAGTCAGGCAATCCGGAGATTTTCCATGAGGCAGAGCGCGTCTTCCTTCTGAAGTCTATAGATAAAAAATGGATGGATCATATCGACGATATGGACCAGCTGCGCCAGGGCGTCTCACTGCAGGCGTTCGGACAGAAGGATCCTGTCGTTGAATATAGATACGCGGGCAGGCAGATGTTTGAGGAGATGACATCAGCGGTCGAGAATGAGATCGTTACTATCATGTTCCACATCCGCAGAAAGCCCGAGACACAGCGTGAACAGGTCGCTAAGGCTATCGGCACTAACAGGGACGATTCAGCTCCTGTCAGCAGAACGGTAAAGAGAGCGACAAGGAAGGTCCAGCCCAACGATCCCTGCCCCTGCGGCAAGACGTATCCGGACGGGCGGCCTATCAAATATAAGAACTGCTGCGGCAGAAATAAGGGGTGATTAGATGGTTGAATTTGACCAGATCAAATTCGAGCTTAACGGCTATGCGACACCATTAAAAGAAGTGGGGGATTCACTTTGACACTGCAGGAAAGCAGTCAAGGATAGAAGAACTTCACAGAACAATGGAAGAACCCGGATTCTGGGACGACACTGACAAGGCGAACGCCCAGATGAAGGAACTCAAGAACCTGGAGGATACCATCAGGGAGTACGGCAAGCTGGAAGAGGCATTTGAGGATGTACAGACCCTGATAGAGATGGGGGATGAGGAGGAAGACGCTTCTCTCGTTCCCGAGGTGCAGGCTGCATTTGACAGCTTCAAAGAAAAATTCGAATCCCTGCGGATAAGGACTCTTCTCCGCGGAGAATATGACAAGGACGGCGCCATAGTAAAGCTCAATGCCGGCGCGGGCGGAACAGAGGCCTGCGACTGGTGCGGCATGCTGTACAGGATGTACAGCAGATGGGCTGAAAAACATGGCTTTGCCGTTACCATGCTTGATTTCCTGGAGGGCGACGAGGCCGGCATCAAGTCCGTCACTATTCAGATAGACGGGGAGAATGCCTACGGCTACCTGAAGGGTGAGAAGGGGATCCACAGGCTTGTCAGGATCTCGCCGTATAACGCGGCGGGCAAGAGACAGACTTCATTTTCGTCCTGCGATGTGATGCCGGATATCAAGGAAGACCTGGATATCGAGATAAATGATGAGGATATCAGGGTGGATACCTACAGGTCCAGCGGCGCGGGCGGCCAGCATATCAACAAGACATCCTCGGCCATAAGGATCACGCATCTGCCGACAGGCACGGTCGTGACCTGCCAGAATGAGCGTTCTCAGCACATGAACAAGGACAAGGCCATGCAGATGCTCAAGACAAGGCTGCTGCTGCTCAAGGAGCAGGAGAATGCCAGAAAGCTGTCTGACATACGCGGAGAGGTCAAGGACAACGCCTTCGGAAGCCAGATACGCTCATATGTCCTTCAGCCGTACAAGATGGTGAAGGATCTGCGCACTGGTGAGGAGACGAGCAATGCGGACGCTGTGCTTGACGGTGACATAGACAGATTTATCAATGCGTATCTCATGTGGACCGTCAACAATAATAAGCAGGAACAGTAATATCAAGCGCAGGGTATGGGGGTAGATAATGAAAACAGCAATTTTCGGATATGGCACGGTTGGTTCGGGAGTGGCAGCCATTCTCGAACAGAACCGTGATATCATTGCCAGGAGCGCAGGCGAGGAGATCTCCCTGAAGTATGTCCTGGACATCAGGGAATTCCCGGGAGATCCGATACAGGAAAAGATCGTCCATGATATCGGGACGATACTTGCTGACCCCGAAGTCGAGACTGTAGTCGAGACTATGGGCGGAGTAGAGCCGGCTTTTACATTTGTCAGAAAGGCTCTGGAGGCTGGCAAGAACGCAGCCACCTCGAACAAGGAGCTGGTGGCGAAGCACGGAGCGCAGCTGCTGAAGACCGCGGCTGAGCACAATGTAAATTTCTTTTTTGAAGCCAGCGTCGGCGGCGGTATCCCCATACTGCGCCCTATGCATGACTGTCTGACCGCCGACAGGATACTGGAGATATGCGGTATCCTCAACGGGACGACGAATTACATGCTGACCAGAATGAAGAGGGACGGCGCGTCATATGACGACGTCCTTCATCAGGCGCAGGCCAACGGCTACGCGGAGAGGAATCCTTCCGCTGACGTCGGGGGCTTCGATGCCTGCAGGAAGATTGCTATCCTGACCTCGCTTGCCTGCGGGCGCCAGGTAGATTACGAAGATATTTTTACCGAGGGCATCACTGAGCTCAGTGTGACTGATTTCGCGTACGCCAAAGCGATGAACGGGGATATCAAGCTGCTTGGCAGCAGCAGTATTTCCGGCGGAGAAGTGTTTGCGAAGGTTGCCCCGGAGATAATCAGCGAGGATGATCCCCTGTATTCGGTGAATGATGTATTTAATGCCATCAAGATCAGGGGTGATATGCTCGGCAACGTGATGTTCTACGGCAAGGGAGCAGGTTCGCTCCCGACGGCGAGCGCTGTCATCTCCGATGTGGTGCAGACTGTCAGGAACAGGGGCAGGAATCTGCCTGTCGCCTGGGATACACAGAAGCAGGAGATCGCCGACAGCAGGAGATTCGTCAGCAGTTTTCTGGTGAGAGTGAAGGGCGATCCCGCGGACAGCCTCACTGCAGTCACTGAGCTGCTGGGACCTGTGAAGACCGTGCAGCCGGAAAATGTCGAGGGCGAGTACGGCGTTGTCACGGAGCAGATGAGCGCCGGCGAGCTTGAGGACAGATGCAGCAGGCTTAAGGGATTTATCTCCAGACTGTACATCAGGGACTGAAGACCTGACTGTGGTTTTATATGCCAGAAGGATGGATAAGTATTTTACAGGAGAAGCGGTGAGTAATGCTTAATATTGAGGAAGAGATCAGCGCCGAGCTGGGTATAGAGACCTGGCAGGTGAATGCTGTCGTAAGCCTGATCGACGAGGGCAATACGATTCCTTTTATTGCCCGTTACAGGAAGGAAAAACACGGCGGCCTTGACGATGAACAGCTGAGGAACCTGAATGACAGGCTGTCATATCTGCGAGGTCTTGAGGCCAGGAAGCTTCAGGTCATCTCGGCGATAAGCCAGCAGGACAAGCTGACCGCAGAGCTGGAGAATAAGATCAGCAGCGCGAAAACGCTGGTGGAGGTGGAGGATCTTTATCGTCCATACAAGCCCAAGCGCCGCACAAGAGCCATGATAGCCAGAGAGAAGGGACTGCTTCCCCTGGCGCAGATGATTATGGAACAGAAACTGGAAGGGCCTGCCCTCACGGAGGCGGCTTCATATATCTCCGCAGAAAATGGTGTGGAAAATGCACAGGAAGCGCTTGACGGCGCTTCCGATATTATTGCTGAGGAAATTTCGGACAATGCGGCGTACCGCACCTGGATAAGAAGAAAATTCCAGAACGAGGCAGTCATAGTATCCGAGGCCAAGGATAAGGACGCCAAGTCAGTGTACGAGATGTACTATGATTTTTCTGAAAAAGTGTCGGATATAGCCGGCCACAGAGTGCTGGCTCTCAACCGCGGCGAGAAGGAAAAGGTGTTGACTGTCGCTGTGAATGGGCCGGATGAGTCTGTGCTGCAGTGGATAAAGAGCCAGATGACAGGCGGGCATAACGAGTATGCTTCACCGGTTATCGAGGCCGCGGCAGAGGACAGCTACAAGAGACTGATACAGCCGGCAGTAGAGCGGGAGATCAGGAACATGCTGACTGAGAGTGCCGAGGAAGGCGCGATGGAAGTGTTCAGCAAGAACCTGAAGCAGCTGCTGATGCAGCCGCCGATAACGGGCAGGACAGTGCTGGGCTGGGATCCGGCTTTCCGCACGGGCTGCAAGCTGGCGGTGGTGGATGCCACCGGGAAGGTGCTCGACACAGTCGTCATATTCCCCACTGCTCCGCAGAACAAGGTAGAGCAGTCAAAGGCGATACTGAAAAAACTGATAAAGAAATATAATATCACGCTGATCTCCCTGGGAAACGGGACGGCCTCGCGAGAGTCCGAGAACGTGATCGCGGATCTGATCAGGGAGATACCGGAGAAGATCTCCTATGTGATAGTAAGTGAGGCAGGAGCTTCGGTCTATTCAGCCAGCGAGCTGGCGACAAAGGAATTCCCGGAGTTTGATGTAGGCCAGAGAAGTGCCGCTTCGATAGCCAGAAGACTGCAGGACCCGCTTGCCGAGCTGGTAAAGATAGATCCGAAGGCCATAGGAGTCGGGCAGTACCAGCATGATATGAACCAGAAGCGCCTCACCCAGGTGCTCTCAGAGACCGTCGAGGACTGTGTGAACAGTGTGGGTGTCGACCTTAACACGGCATCTGTATCGCTGCTGGAGTATGTGTCGGGCATAACCCCGGTGATCGCCAGGAACATCGTCAGCTACCGTGAGGAAAACGGCAGCTTCGACAACCGGAAGCAGCTTTTGAAGGTGTCCAAGCTGGGGCCGAAGGCCTTTGAGAACTGCGCAGGTTTCCTGCGCATACGCGGCGGCAGCCAGCCGCTCGACAACACGGGCATCCATCCGGAATCCTACGGCGCGGCATCCGCGCTGCTGGCCAAGGCCGGACTTACTTCCGACCGGCTGGGCAGCGGACCTGTCAGCCTGAAGCTCAACAACGAGCCTAAAACTGCCGGAGATCTGGGAGTCGGCGTGCCCACTCTCAGGGATATCGTGAAGGAGATGGCCCGCCCGGGCAGAGATCCGCGTGAGAATATGCCCAAGCCGGTGCTGCGCACCGACGTGCTGGATATGAAGGATCTGAAGCCCGGCATGATACTCAAGGGGACTGTCAGGAACGTGATCGATTTCGGGGCGTTTGTCGATATAGGTGTCCACCAGGACGGACTTGTGCATATCTCCCAGCTTACAAACAAAAGATACATACGCCACGCGCTGGATTTTGTCAGCGTCGGCGATGTTGTTGACGTGAAGGTGCTCTCTGTGGATCCCGGGCGCGGGCGCATACAGCTGAGCATGATACTGGACTGATGATGGAAGAAGATAAGACGATAGAGACATTTTCGGCTGAAGACACTTTTGAGCTCGGACGCAGAATGGGCGAGAAGGCCCACAGCGGCGAGGTCGTGTGCCTGACCGGTGATCTGGGTACCGGCAAGACGATATTTGCCAAGGGATTTGCGGCGGGGCTCGGTATAGACGAGCCGGTCGTAAGCCCGACATTTACGATAGTACAGGAATATTATGGGGGGCGTCTGCCGCTCAGCCATTTTGATGTCTACAGGATAGCAGATCCCGCTGAGATGGAGGAAACCGGCTATGACGATTACCTTTTCGGAGACTGTGTGTGTCTGATCGAGTGGGCAGAACTGATAGAAGAACTGATCCCCCGGGACAGTATTTTCGTGGAGATCGCCAAGGACCCGGAAAAGGGATTCGACTACCGCAGGGTAAGCATCAGGAACCTCAGCGGTGTGCCTGTTATTTAGGGAGGCTGATAGATAATGATGATCCTTGCGCTTGAGAGCTCAGGACTTGTAGCTTCGGCGGCACTTGTCACGCCCGGGAAGATAGTCGGCGAGTTTTCGACTGATTTTAAGAAGACACATTCGCAGACTCTGCTCCCGATGACGGATGCCCTGCTGAAAATGACCGGTGTAGAGCTGTCTGAGCTGGACGCGGTCGCTGTATCCGGCGGACCCGGCTCATTTACGGGACTGCGCATAGGCTCAGCCACCGCGAAGGGGCTCGGTCTCGCGCTGGGCATACCGATAGTGAGCGTGCCGACAGTAGACGGCATCGCCTACAATATGGCCGGCACGGACGCGCTGGTCTGCCCTGTCATGGATGCCCGGAGGAACCAGACCTACACGGGCCTTTATACATTTGAGAACGGGGAGATGAAATGTCTTTGTCCTCAGAAGGCCGTGGCGATAGAGGAGATCATCGGGCAGATCAACAGCATCGGCAGAAAGGTCATTTTTCTCGGGGACGGAGTGCCTGTGTTCAGGCAGGTGATAGATGAAAAGCTGAAGACTCCCCACGAGTATGCCCCCATACATCTGGCAGTGCAGAGGGCAGGGACTCTGGGAGCCCTGGCGCTGCGCTACTATGAGCAGGGACGCTATGTCAGCGCCGCGGAACACAGACCGGATTATCTCAGGCCGTCGCAGGCCGAGAGGGTCTTGTCAGAAAAAAACGGGGCAGGATCCATGGGCGGCGGGGCATGAAACCGCAGGATGTGTTCGTGCGTCTCATGCTCGAGGAGGATATCCCTGATGTGCTTGCCATAGAGGAGACGCTGCCGGGCAGACAGTGGACTGAGAAGAGCTTCATGGATTCCCTGAAAAGACCGGAGGCTCATTTCTATGTGGCGGCCTGCAGAGATGAGGAGGGGCTGTCTTCATATCCTCAGGGGCGTGCCCTGGCTTACTGCGGATGCTACTGCGCGCTGGATGAGGCTGAGATCGTGAATGTCGCGGTCGCGCCTGAGCTCAGGCAGAATGGCATCGGCAGGCAGATGGTCAGCTATGTGATCGGGGAAGAAAAAAAGTCCGGCACGCGCATTTTCATACTTGAGGTCCGCTGCTCAAACACCGCGGCGCGAAGGCTTTATGAGAAGGCCGGCTTTGTCTGCTGCGGGACGCGCAGGGATTTTTATGAGAGACCTGCCGAGGACGCCATAGTAATGAGACTGGATGTCTGACGGCTGAGATCTCAGACGTTATTTTCAGAAAAGAGGTATTTGATGTTAGATCTGTGTCTGCTTGGAACCGGCGGTATGATGCCTCTGCCGTACAGGTGGCTGACTTCGCTGATGCTTAGATACAACGGGAGCAGTCTTCTGATAGACTGCGGCGAGGGCACGCAGATAAGTATAAGGGAAAAGGGCTGGAGCTTTAATCCGATAGATATCATCTGCATCACGCATTTTCACGGAGACCATATTAGCGGGCTCCCGGGAATACTGCTGGCGATGGGCAATTCAGACAGGACCAGGCCGCTCACCATGATCGGGCCCAAGGGGCTCGGGAGGGTCGTGCGCTCGCTGCGTGTCATCGCGCCGGAGCTGCCGTTCGAGATAAATTTTATCGAGCTCGACAAGCCGCAGCAGCAGATAAGGCTGAACGGCTACGTGATAGATGCCTTCAAGGTAAATCATCGCATCACCTGCTATGGATACAGTGTTTCTATAGAGAGGGCAGGAAGGTTTGACGCCGGGAGAGCGCAGGAAAACCAGATCCCGCTCAGATACTGGAGCAGGCTGCAGAACGGCGAGAGCATCGAGGACGGTGATAAAACGTACACACCGCAGATGGTCCTCGGTCCGCCGCGCAAGGGCATCAAGATAACCTACACCACGGATACCAGACCGACAAAGTCGATACTGGAAAATGCCAGAGGCGCGGATCTGTTTATCTGCGAGGGCATGTACGCGGAGAAGGGCGACATCAACAATACCATAAAATACAAGCACATGAGCTTCGAGGAGGCAGGTGTGCTGGCCCGCGATGCCGGCGTTAAGGAGCTGTGGCTCACGCATTACAGTCCGGCGCTCAATCATCCGGAGAATTACCTGGATGACGTGAAAAAGATTTTCGACAACACACATACCTGCAAAGACAGACGGTCTGCCGAGCTTAATTTTGATGAAGACTGAGTGCCGCTGAAGACGGCGCAGATGCAGGTTTTTTCTAAGGAGCGATATTATGGCTGAGATTCCTGACAGGGATATTCTGATACTGGCAATAGAAAGCTCATGCGACGAGACGGCGGCAGCGGTAGTAAAAAACGGCCGCGATGTCCTCTCAAATATCATTTATTCGCAGATCTGCTTTCACGAGGTCTACGGCGGAGTAGTCCCGGAGATAGCTTCCAGGAAGCATATCGAGAAGATCAACCCTGTCATCGAGGCTGCCCTCAGGGAGGCTGACGTCAGGCTGGAGGATCTCGATGCCATTGCGGTCACCTACGGTCCGGGGCTGGTGGGAGCGCTCCTGGTGGGCGTCGCTGAGGCCAAGGCGCTTGCCTATGCCGCGAAGAAGCCTTTGGTGCCGGTCCACCATATCGAAGGGCATATCTCGGCAAATTATATTGAAAATAAAGACCTGGAGCCGCCATTTCTGTGCATGGTCGTCTCAGGCGGCCACACTCATCTGGTCATGGTCGACGATTACGGGAAATACACCATACTCGGGCGTACCCACGACGACGCGGCCGGCGAGGCCTTTGACAAAGTGGCGCGCGCTATAGGACTTGGCTATCCGGGCGGTCCGAAGATAGACAGGACGGCCAGACAGGGCGATCCGGACGCGATAGTCTTCCCCAAGGCGCATGTGAAGGACGCACCTCTTGATTTCAGCTTCAGCGGACTCAAATCAGCTGTCCTGAATTATCTCAACGAGCGCAGGATGAAGCACGAGGAAGTGAATACCGCGGATGTCGCGGCCTCATTCCAGAAGGCAGTGGTGGATGTCATTGTCGACCACACCATGGAAGCGGCGAAAATGTACAATGTCAGCAAGATCGCGCTGGCTGGAGGAGTGGCTTCCAACAGCGCCCTGAGATCCGCGATGGAACAGGCCTGCGCACGGCGCGGATACAGCTTCTACAGGCCGTCGCCCATACTCTGCACGGACAACGCAGCGATGATCGGCGCGGCCGCCTACTACGATTTCCTGAACGGGAAAAGGGCGGGGCTCGATCTGAATGCCGTACCCAATCTCAAACTTGGGGACAGTATGTGATACAAAGGCGTGATCAGCTGAAAGAGGCGTGACGGATATGATAGACGGTAAGAGAGTGTGCGCGGTAGTCCTGGCTGCAGGCCGCGGGAAACGCATGAGAAGCGATGTGCCCAAACAGTTCATGGAGCTTGGCGGCAGACCTGTTGTGTATTATTCGCTCAGGGCCTTCGAGGATTCTGCTGTCGACGATATGATCCTGGTGACGGGCAGTGACGATATCGAATTCTGCCGCCGTGAGATCGTACAGAGATATCATTTTACGAAGGTAAGGGAGATCGTCAGCGGCGGCGCGGAGCGCTTTGACTCCGTATCAAACGGGCTTGCCGCGTGCGTAAACTGCGGACTGGTGCTTATCCACGACGGCGCCAGGCCTATGATAAGCGCCGGTCTGATAAACGCCAACATTGAATGCGCCGCGCGCTGCGGGGCGTGCGTGACCGCAGTCCCCTCCAAGGATACTGTCAAGATCGCCGACGAAGAGGGCTTCGTGCGTGAAACTCCGGAACGCTCGCGCGTGTGGATCATCCAGACGCCGCAGTCATTCCACTATGATGTGATCAGAAAAGCCTATGACGAGAGGGCTGCGCGCGGCGACAGCGCCGTGACGGATGACGCGTCGGTCGTGGAGAAGTACCTGCATATGAAAGTAAAGCTTCTTGAGGGCGATTACAGGAACATCAAGATCACCACGCCGGAGGACATCAGGATAGCCGCGACGATGCTTGCGGAAAGGGATCAGCGCTGACACAGGAACGCAGAACACAGACGTCTGCGCTGTTTTCTGCGGTAATGTGCATAATTTTTTACTGAAATATATATGGTTTTTGCTGTTGACAACAGTTTTTTAACATGGTAATATAATCATTGCCGCTTGATTTGTTTCAGGCAAAAGGCGGTATCTTCGGAGGGCGCAGCCTGAGGAAGCGATCAAAAACGATACGGAGAGGTGTCCGAGAGGTTTAAGGAGCTGGTCTTGAAAACCAGTGACTCCGTAAGGGGCCGTGGGTTCGAATCCCACCTTCTCCGCTGCATCGTCCGCGATGCTAATTTAATAATGTATTCTATTCAGCTTTTTTGGAGAAGTACCCAAGAGGCCGAAGGGACTCCCCTGGAAAGGGAGCAGGTCGTTAACAGCGGCGCGAGGGTTCAAATCCCTCCTTCTCCGTTTGGATCTTTCCCGGATATAAGTCTGGATAAAGGATCACCAGAATGTACATTGACAATTGAATAACAGTACGATCCCGAAAATTTATGAAGAGCCGAAGGCGGGAAGACGCGCGCTGGTTTATCCTGGCGGACGTAAGAACGGTGAGGCATCATCATAGTTTC
>Ga0160425_1000239_pt1 | contig 93681 bp, 84 predicted proteins | sample BioMet8_FD_108193 | JGI IMG/M metagenome (GOLD analysis project Ga0160425, IMG submission 108193) | Microbial communities from bioreactor (seeded with sewage sludge) at Lawrence Berkeley National Lab, California, USA - Biofuel... | ecosystem: Engineered > Bioreactor > Anaerobic > Unclassified ...
GGCACAGTATCGGCTGCGTCAGCGGCATGCCTGAGATCACTGTGCGATAAGGCGGCAGCAATGACTTGAGAGGCAGAAAAATCTGTATGAAAAAGATCTGCCAACGTTTACTTGACAGTATCCAAGATTATCGAATACATAGAAAAACTTATATTCCTGTGGTATAATTTAATCAGCTTAAAACTTTATTTTTTAAGGGTATGCCGGAAAGGGATTTACTATGGATATCAGGACTGCAGCAATTGTCGGCGCCGGCGCGATCGGCTCCTATATGATCTGGGGCCTTGCTGATAAGCTGGGCGATGGTCTCGTGATCGCCGCGGACGGTGCGAGAAAAGAGAGGCTCGAGAGGGAAGGGCTCATCATCAATGACAGGAAGTTCGAACTCAATGTCAGGACACCTGCGCAGGCGAAGGGCGCGGATCTTGTGATCGTGTGCGTAAAATACGGTTCGCTCGACTCGGCTGTCGATACGGTGGCCCAGATAGCGGATGAGCATACTGTAGTGCTCAGCCTGCTGAACGGCATAGACAGTGAAGAGCGCATCGGCGGGCGCATCGGCATGGAGCATATGATATATTCGGTCATCAAGATCGCCTCGCACCACAGCGCGAACGCTGTGGAGTTCAACCCGCCGGCAGGCAGGATGGGCATTTATTTCGGCGAGAATGAGGCCAACGGCTCGACCGCGCTGCTGGATCAGAAAGAGATGACGCAGGCTCTTGCCAGATTGTTTGACGGCACGCCTCTTTGCTATCATATCAGTGACTGCATCATGCAGGATCTGTGGGCGAAGTTTGCTCTGAATGTAAGCGAGAACCTGCCGCAGGCCATCATCGGCTGCGGTATGGGAGGATATTTCGACAGCGTGTATGTGGATCTGGTGCGCACCAGGCTCAGGGAAGAAGTGTTCGCGCTCGCCAGGAAGAATAATATTGAGATCCCTCCGGAATCCGCAATGACTAAGGTCGGCAGCTCGATCAAGAAGGATATCAGGTTCTCGACCCTGCAGGATCTGGACGCGCGGCGGCACACTGAGGTGGATATGCTCGCTGGCGAGGCTGTGAGGCTGGGGAAGGAATACGGGATACCCACTCCCTGCAACGAGATCGTCTACAATCTGATAAAGGCTCTGGAAGAGAAAAATGACGGTAAATTCAATTATTAGATCTTGGGAGGAATATTGATATGGAAAAGCATACGCCTCTTTATGACGAGCATCTGAAGGCAGGCGGGAAGATGGTCGCGTTTGCCGGCTACGAGCTCCCGGTGCAGTACCCGACAGGCGTCATCAAAGAACACATGGCTGTCCGCAGCGGCGTCGGGATCTTCGATGTCTCGCATATGGGAGAGATCACAGTCAGGGGCTGTGACGCGCTTGCCAGCCTGAACCACATTCTCACGAATGACTATACCTCGCTTAAGCCCGGGAAATGCAGATATTCTCCTATGTGCAGTGAAGCCGGGGGAACGCTGGATGACCTGATCGTCTGCATGAAGGCTGAGAATGATTACCTGGTTGTGGTCAATGCCGCCGGCAGAGAGAGGGACTATGAGTGGATCAGGACCCATCTTGTCGGGGACGCGGTCTGTGAGGATATCTCAGACAGCGTCGCGCAGATAGCTGTGCAGGGCCCGAAGGCTGTGCAGATAGTCAGCCGGCTGGCAGACAGGATACCTGAGAAGTATTATACAGTGATATTTGACGCGAAGGTGGGGGATATCCCCTGCATCATCGCCCGGACAGGCTATACCGGTGAGGACGGGTTTGAGCTGTACTGCCAGGCGCAGCGCGCGGCAGAGCTCTGGAACCTCCTGCTGGAGAACGGGAAAGAGTATGATCTTATACCCTGCGGTCTCGGGGCCAGGGACACCTTGAGGCTTGAGGCTTCGATGCCCCTTTACGGACATGAGATGAGTGATGATATAACGCCTGTCGAGGCAGGCCTGGGCGCATTCGTGAAGATGGGCAAGGCTGAATTTATCGGCAGGGATGCTCTGGCGCAGAAGACACCGGCACGGCGGATGAGAGTCGGGCTGGCTGTTACCGGCAGAGGCATCATAAGAGAAGAGCAGAGCGTCAGGAAGGACGGAAAAGAAGTCGGACACACCACTTCAGGCACATTTGCCCCTTACCTGGGCAGATCTGTCGGCATGGCACTCGTGGACGCGGGCAGCCTTGAGATCGGAGATAAGGTGACGGTCGACGTCCGCGGACGCGGCGTTGAGGCAGAGGCAGTGCCGATGCCGTTTTATTCCAGAAAAAAATAATTAAGCATGATATAGGGAGGACACAGGAATGAGTGAGAAAAAGGGACTGAAGTATACAAAATCGCATGAGTGGCTGGAGGATATTGGCGGCGGAGCAGTCAGGGTAGGACTCAGCAGCTTCGCGCAGTCAGAGCTGGGAGACATCGTGTTTGTGAACCTTCCGGAAGTGGGCGACAAGGTCACTGCCGGGGCGGCATTTGCCGATGTCGAGAGCGTGAAAGCCGTGTCCGACATTTTTTCGCCTGTCACAGGGACAGTCAGGGAGATCAATGAGGAGCTCCTGGACGCGCCTGAGCTGATCAACGAGGATTGTTTTGGCGCCTGGCTCGCCGTTATCGAGGATGTCAGCGAATCGGAGGAGCTTATGGAGGCTGAGGAGTACGAGGCCTTTGCCGCGGCACAGAAGGAGAAGGAATAATTCCTGAAAATGCAGTTCTAAGTCAGTGTGTGATCTGAGAAAGGGAGCGGAACATGGGCAATTATATTCCTGTGACGGACGATGACAGAGAGCAGATGCTGAAGGTCATCGGGATCAGCAGCCCGGAAGAGCTGTTCAGAGACGTGCCGGAGGAACTTAAGATAAAGGGAGAGTTGGATCTGCCGGAGGGCTGTTCGGAGATGGAGGCGGAGCGCTCAGTGCGGGCCATGGCCTCGAAAAATACTGTCTACGATGAGATATTCAGAGGAGCCGGGGCATACCGCCATTATATTCCGGCTGTCGTAGACGAGACGGCTGCGAAGGAGAACCTGCGCACTGCTTACACGCCTTATCAGGCTGAGATCAGTCAGGGCGTGCTGCAGTCTATCTATGAATACCAGAGCTATATCTGTATGCTCACAGGCATGGAGGTGTCGAACGCGGGGGTCTATGACGGCGCGCAGGCAGCGGCGGAGGCCGCTCATATGTGCGCGGGACGCGGCCGCAATAAAGTGCTTATATCGGCAGCCGCCAATCCGTATGTGATCTCTGTCGTGAAGACATACGCTTTCGGATACGGCATGGATATCGTGATCATTCCTGAGAAGGATTACCGGACAGACCAGGCAGCCCTAAAGGATATGCTCGATGCCTCTGTGGCCGGAGTCTATGTGCAGCAGCCGAATTTCTACGGATCGATCGAGGACGCTCAAGAGATCGGTGAGCTGGTCCACGCTGCCGGCGCGAAATACATACTCGGGGTCAATCCTATTGCCGCAGCCATCATGAAGACAGCCGTGGGATACGGCGCGGACATAGCTGTCGGCGAGGGACAGCCGCTGGGCATGCCTCTTTCCTTCGGCGGACCTTATCTGGGATTTATGGCTGTCATGAAAAAAGATATGCGCTCTCTCCCGGGACGTATAGTCGGAGAGACAGTCGACACTGAGGGCCGGAGAGGATATGTGCTGACGCTGCAGGCCAGGGAACAGCATATCAGGAGAGAAAAGGCATCCAGCAACATCTGCTCGAATGAGGCGCTCTGTGCCCTGCGGGCGGGCTGCTACCTTTCAGCCATGGGGCCGGACGGCCTGAGGAACGCGGCGATCCAGTCGATGTCAAAAGCTCATTATCTCAGAGACAGGCTGTCAGAGATCGGATTCGCGCCGGCAGACCAGGGGGAAACCTTCCACGAATTTGTCAGCGCAGCTCCGGCACCGGCAGAGGAATTCCTCTCAGAGCTGGAGAAGCACGGCATGCTCGGCGGACTTCCTCTTAAGGATGCGCACGAGGGCGAGCTGCTCTGGTGCTGCACGGAGATGAATTCAAAAGAGGCTGTCGACTCTCTTGTCGCTATACTTAAGGGGGTGCATTGATATGAAGCAGGAACTGATTTTCGAAAAGGGATCACACGGCCGGCATTGCTGCCTGATACCTGCTGTCTGCGATGTGCCGCCGGCACTGCTGCCGCAGAAGGACAGGCGTGAGCAGGCTCTGGATCTGCCCGAACTGTCGGAGATCGAAGTGAGCAGGCATTATTCGCAGCTGGAGGACAAGGCTCACGGCATTAACAGGGGCTTTTATCCTCTGGGATCATGCACCATGAAATATAATCCGAAGGTAAATGAGCGCATGGCGTCGCTTCCGGGTTTTACTGACATTCATCCGCTCGCCCCGGAGTCATCGGTGCAGGGCTGCCTGCAGCTGATCTCGGAGGCGGAGAAGGCTCTGTGCGAGATAACCGGCATGGAGAGGATGACATTTCAGCCGGCAGCAGGGGCACATGGAGAATTTACGGGACTTTTGCTGATAAAGGCTTATCATACCTCGCGCGGCGACCTGAAGCGCACGAAGATAATCGTTCCCGACTCGGCTCACGGCACCAATCCGGCAAGCGCGGCGATGGCCGGCTTTCAGGTCATAAATGTCCCCTCGACAGCGGACGGGTATGTTGATACGGATGCCCTGCGCGCCGTCTGTGACGATACGGTCGCCGGGCTGATGCTGACGAACCCGAACACGCTGGGGATCTTTGACCACAATATCGCGGCAATCACCGAGATAGTTCACAGCTGCGGCGGGCTCTGCTACTATGACGGCGCCAATCTGAACGCTGTCATGGGTATTGTCAGGCCGGGTGACGTCGGCTTTGATGTGATGCATATCAACCTGCACAAGACATTTTCCACTCCCCACGGCGGCGGCGGACCGGGAAGCGGCCCCGTCGGCTGCAGGCATGATCTTGTCCCCTTCCTTCCGGGCCTGCTCGTAAATGAGACAGACGGGAAATACAGCATGCAGAGGCAGGACAGCAGCATCGGCGATATGAAGGGCTTTTACGGGAACTTCCTGGTGGCTGTGAAGGCGCTGACCTACATAAAGGTGCTCGGACGGAGCGGCATCAGGGAGAGCGCGATGAACGCGGTACTCAATGCCAACTATATGATGGCCAGCCTGCGCGGCGATTTCGATATGGCAAATACCGGACTGTGTATGCATGAATTCGTCATCAGCCTTGAGGGGCTGAAGAAGGAGACCGGCATCACGGCTCTTGATTTTGCCAAGGGGCTTCTCGATTACGGCATACATCCGCCGACGATCTATTTCCCGCTTATAGTCCATGAGGCGCTTATGGCAGAGCCCTGTGAGACTGAGCCGAAGGAGAGCATCGACGAGGCGGCAGCCGTGTTCAGGGAGATAAAGAAGATCGCTTATACAGATCCGGACAAGCTTCGCCAGGCACCTGTCACAGCGCCTGTCACGAGACTTGACGAGGTAAACGCGGCCAGGCACCCCAGACTCAGATGGACGAAACCTGAATAAAAATGATCTTCCCGAGGAGGCAGCGAAATTAAAGATGGAAACAGAATATGATCTGATAGTTATCGGCGGCGGACCCGGCGGGTACCACGCAGCCATGAAGGCTGCCTCTCTCGGGCTGAAGACAGCTATGATAGAGCGCGGCAGAGCAGGCGGCACCTGCCTGAACCGCGGATGCGTGCCTACAAAGGCCCTGCTCCACGGTGCCAGGCTTTACTCACAGGCTCTGAATGCGGCACAGTTCGGCGTGAAGGCTGAAGCGCTCAGCTACGACGATGCCGCCGCCGCTGCTTACAGGGACGAAACTGTCGACACACTGGTAGGCGGTCTGATATCGTCGATAGAAAAAAGCGGTGTCAGGATACTTCACGGCAGCGGCAAAGTGACTGCCGGGACTGATGGCTCAGGCCGCAGGATGGTCAGGTTCACGCCGGCTGCGGAAGATGGCTCTGCGGGAGCGCCTGAGCAGATGCTGAGCGCCGCGGATGTGATAGCAGCCTGCGGCAGCGCACCGCTGATGCTTCCTATAGAGGGAGCCGGCTGCAGGAGCGTGATCACCAGCGATGATATACTTACGGGACCGGAGCTGCCGAAGAGCCTGGTGATCATCGGCGGCGGCGTGATAGGCTGTGAATTTGCGGCGCTGTACACGGATCTCGGACGGCCGGTCACCGTTATCGAGGCGCTGCCGCGCATATTGGGTAATATGGATATCGAGATATCCAGGAGTCTCTCCATGATCTTGAAGAAACGCGGGGCGCAGATCATAACAGCTGCCTCGGTGACCAGGATATCTGAGGACGCCGGCGGCAGTGCCGCGGCGGAATATGAATGCAAGGGAAAGAAAGCTTCTGCGAAGGCCGAGAAGATACTTATGGCTGCGGGGCGGCGCGCACTGACTGCTGACGCCTTTGAAGACGGGCTGGATATCGCGGTGGAACGCGGAAGGATAGTCGTCGATAAATATTACGAGACCTCGGAAAAACATATATACGCGGTGGGCGATATCGTGCCCGGCATACAGCTGGCACATAACGCCGGAGCCCAGGGAACTGCCGCCGCCTGCCGGATCGCCGGCGCTGAGGCGGATATCAGGACTTCTGTCGACTTTGACAATAACGGCAGCCTGATGCATATCGATACGGTCCCTGCCTGTGTGTACACTTCGCCGGAGATCGCCAGCATAGGGCTGACCCAGGCGCAGGCCAGGGAAGCCGGCATCGATGCGGTCTGCGCTAAGGCAGTTACGGGATCGAACGCGAGATCCGTCATCAGCCGCGAGGACAGAGGATTTGTCAGACTGGTTGCCGAGGCGCACAGCGGAAGGCTGCTGGGCGCACAGATGATGTGCGCGGACGCGGTCGACATCATAGGAGAGCTGTCCGCCGCGCTGGCTAATGCCATGACGGCTGAGCAGCTGCGCAGAGCGGTCAGGGCTCATCCGACATATGAGGAGATCCTGTCCGATGCCCTGGAGCAGCTGCCGTGATCACTGCCGGAACAGCTGCTGCGGTCACTGCCTGGATCATGGCCGTGATCAATGCCTGAACTGGCGCTGACGGTGACTGATAAGATCAGAGCGTGAATGGAGGTTTGCATATGGATCATATGGACAAATACAGAGAATGGCTTGATAAGCTTCCGGATGGTGACCCCCTTCGCAAGGAGCTGGAGGATATCGAAGGCAGGAAAAATGAGATAAAGGAAAGATTTTACAGCGATCTCAGCTTTGGCACCGCCGGACTGCGGGGGATAATCTCCGCCGGGACCAACAGGATGAACATCTACACTGTAGGGCGCGCATCCCAGGGAGTGGCTGACTACATAGTCTCGCAGGGACAGGAGGCAATGGACAGAGGTATCGTCATCGCCCATGACCCGCGCCATTTTTCCGCGGAATTCTGCAGGGCGGCAGCGGCGATATTTGCCGCCAACGGTATAAAGACCTTTGTATTCCCGGACCTGCGCCCGACTCCGGAGCTGGCGTTCATGATAAGAAAGCTGGGAGCTGTCTCAGGCGTGAACATCACGGCTTCTCACAATCCTAAAAATTACAACGGCTACAAGGTCTACTGGTCCGACGGCTGTCAGGTAGGATCGGAGACAGCAGACGCGATGACGCAGATGATAAACTCCCATGATTATTTTTCCGGGATAAATTGGGGCAGCTATGATGAGGCGGCAGCGTCCGGCATGATAAAAGTCCTCGGCCCGGAGGCGGACAGGGAGTACCTTGAGCTAGTGGAGGCACAGGCTATCCACAGCGGCGATGAGCTCGACCTGTCTATTCCCATAGTCTACACACCGCTGAACGGGGCAGGGGCAAAGCCTTTTTCGCGCATGATGAATGACAGGGGATTCACGAACTGGCACATGGTGCCTGAACAGAGTGACCCTGACCCGGACTTTACGACAGTCGGCTATCCGAATCCGGAGGCTTCCGCGGCCTTTGACCTTTCGCGCAAGCTGGGCCGGGAGGTGGGAGCAGAGCTTCTGATGGCTACTGACCCGGATTCTGACAGGTTCGCGATAGAGGTGGCCGACGGGAACGGCGCCTACATCCATCTTAACGGCAATCAGACAGGATACATACTTGTGAATTACATACTGGAGGGCCGCAGGAGCGCCGGCACGCTTCCCGAAAACGGCGCGATGGTGAAATCCATCGTAACGTCGACGATGTCCTCGGAGATCGCCCGTTCCTACGGCGTGAGGATGTTTGAGTCTCTGACAGGCTTTAAGAATATCTGCGGACGCATCCCCGGGATCGAAGAGCAGGGATACGAGTATCTTTTCGGATACGAGGAGTCAGTAGGCTATGCAGCCTGCCCGTACATCAGGGATAAGGACGGCATCAGCGCCGGCATGCTGGTGGCTGAGGCGGCTGCCTACTACAGAAAGCAGGGCAGGACTCTTTCCATGGTGCTTGAGGAGCTTTACCGCAGATACGGCTACTACTCGGAGGATGAGCCGAACCTTGTGCTGGAGGGAATCGAAGGCTCAAAAAGGATAGGCCGCATCATGTCGGCCATCCGCGGTGATCCGCCGCAGGAAGTGGCCGGCTATAAGGTGGAAAAACTGACGGATTACCAGAACGGCTGTGAGGATATACCTCCTTCGAATGTACTGAGGTTTTATCTGGAGGGCTGCAGCTGGTTCGCAATCAGGCCGTCAGGCACTGAGCCGAAGATAAAGTTTTATTTTTATACCAGACAGGACAGCAGGAGAAAGGCCCTGCAGGTCAACAGCGCTGTCAGGGAGGATCTGATGAAGAAGGTCGAATCAATAAAATAGCTCTGCCGGCGGCAGAGGGACAGGATGATTAAGGAGGAGATTTTTTGAAGAAAAGTATAATGACATTTTTGGCGGCTGCGGCTATGCTCTCATTTGCCTGCGGCTGCGGTGCGGGCAGCCAGAAGACTGCTGAGTCGGGCAGCGCCGTCGTGAGCACTGCCCAGGGCACATCAGCTGCCGAGACGGACAGCTCCGTCTCGAAGACAGAGGATGCAGGCGGGACAGTGCCTGTGAAGACCAGCAATTACGATAATACCAATACACTTGTCAGCTACACCGAATCTGTCTACAACAGCGGCAATAAGCTGACAAAGGCGACTACCTATTCGGCTGACGGGACGCTCACCTCGTACCTCGTCTACGAATATGACAAGAGCGGCAATCTCACGAAATATACATATTATGACGCCAACGATGCTGTATACAGCTATACCAAGCTGAAGAATGATTCCAAGGGCAGGCTGGTGAAGGAGGAGTATTATTCCGACGATGACAGCGACAGCGGCAAACCAGTGCTGAGCCTGGTCAGAAAATACAAGTACGACGATAAAGGCAATGTCATCAAGTCAGTTTCCTATGATAATGAAGAAAATGAGACAGACTACACAGAATTCACTTATGATGATTCCGGAAGAAAAACCGGCTATACCTTATATGACCCTGACGGAGGGAAGATCGAGACCGGTGTGACAAAGTATGACGACAAGGGAAATGCCGTGAGCGACACGACCTATGATGAGGACGGAAATACTACCTACACCAGCACATATGAGTATGACAGCAGCGGCAGGAAGATTAAGACCTCGAACTCTTCTGAAAACGGAGCATCCGACGGATACATCACCTATCAATATTAAGCTGAGCGCGGACAGTTGTTGCGCAATACTTAAATGTATGGGATAATAAACTGATAGATGCGGTATATTTTATGAAAAGGAGTTATTAGCTATGGGATTGATTAAAGCAGCGTTAGGATCAGCCGGCGGCGCACTTGCGGACCAGTGGCTGGAGTATTTTTACTGCGAAGCACTTCCTGTTGATGTCCTTGTAGAAAAAGGCCATAAAAAAACATCAGGGCGTTCGTCCAACAAACACGGTGATGACAACATTATTTCCAACGGCTCAGTTATCGCTGTCGCTGACGGCCAGTGCATGATGATCGTTGACCAGGGAAAGGTCGTAGACGTCTGCGCTGAACCCGGAGAGTACACCTATGATGTATCCTCGGAGCCGTCTCTTTTCTATGGTGACCTGAAGGCAAATATCAGCGCGGTAATGTCTGTGATAGGCTCGCGTTTCATGTTCGGCGGCCAGGCCCCGAAGGATCAGAGAGTCTATTATTTCAATACCAGAGAGATAATCGGCAACAAGTACGGGACTCCTGCGCCTGTGCCGTTCAGGGTAGTTGACCAGCACGCCAATATCGATATCGACATCGCTGTGAGATGCTTCGGCGAGTACAGCTATAAGCTGGTGAACCCCATCCTCTTCTACGGCAATGTCTGCGGCAATGTCAGCGAGACTTACTTGCGCTCAGAGCTTGACAGCCAGATGAAGAGCGAGCTTCTCACAGCACTCCAGCCGGCATTCGCGAAGATATCGGAGCTCGGCATCAGATACTCGGCACTGCCGGGCCATACCACAGAGCTTGCCGATGCCCTCAAGGAAGAACTCTCCGCGAAATGGAAAGAGTTCCGCGGTATCGAGATCCAGCAGATCGGCGTTTCCTCAGTGACTGCGAATCCTGAGGATGAGAAGATGATCAAGGAGCTGCAGAGGAACGCGGCCTTTAAGGATCCTTCCATGGGCGCGGCGCAGATGGTCGGGGCTACCTCGGATGCCATGAAGGCCGCTGCCAGCAATACGGGCGGAGCCGCGATGGCGTTTATGGGCATGAACATGGCCCAGCAGGCAGGCGGAGTCAATGCCCAGACACTCTACCAGATGGGAGCCCAGCAGGCTGCTGCCCAGGCGGCATCCTCAGGCGGACAGGCGGCAGATGCCTGGACCTGTCCTAAATGCGGCGCCTCGGCGACCGGCAAGTTCTGTCCTGAATGCGGCACTCCGAAGCCGGAGGCAAAGTTTGACAAGGACGGCTGGACCTGCCCTAAGTGCGGAGCTGTGAATAAAGGCAGATTCTGCACGGAATGCGGGACACCCAAACCGGCAGGCGTGCCTAAATACAAATGCGATAAATGCGGCTGGGAACCTGCAGACCCGACAAACCCTCCGAAGTTCTGTCCTGAATGCGGAGACCCGTTTGACGACAAAGATATTGTGAAGTAAGAGGTCTGCTTTCCTTCATGGAGGATCAGATGAAAATGGAGACAGTATTCCTGGATCTTACGGGAATATATGCTGGCTATGATATGGAAGAGTTCGGCGGTGCCCGCCGCTGTGATGCCGGCGGGATCGCGGGCACAGATATGTACTGCAGCGAGCAGGCGCAGGAAGAGCTGATGAAGCTGATCGCCGCGGCAGGCGTGCACGGGCTGCATTTCATAGATTCCGGCAACTATCATTACCTGACAAAGCTGTTCACGGATATGATAGACTTTCCGTTTTCTCTGGTCCTTTTTGACAATCATACGGATATGCAGGATCCGCTGTTCGGCGGGATGCTCAGCTGCGGCGGATGGGCGAAGGATGTGCTGTGCGGGAACAGATACCTGAGACAGCTCATGCTGATCGGGCCGCCGTCTGAGGCGATGGGAGATATCAGCATCCCGGATGAGGAGAGAAAGGGCAGGCTGCTGAAGATAAGCCGCGAGGATATGGAGGGACTGCAGGCTGGTGATGCTGCCCTGGATGAGGCTCTGAGGCGCCTCGACCGCAGGATCCCACTCTATATATCGGTGGATAAGGATATCCTTTCCGCGGAGTACGCGGCGACGAACTGGGATCAGGGTGAGATGAGTGCCGGGACACTTGCCGGCCTGCTGAGATATTTCGCTGAAGGATATGAGATCATCGGAGCGGACATCTGCGGTGAATGTTCACCGCAGGATGCATCGCTGCAGAGCGCGTCCGGGGATCTCAATCTCAGGATGAACCGTCTGCTGTACGGTATCCTGAGATCAGCCTTCTGATGAAGAGATATTAAGAATGTATCTTTCGTGCGTATGCTCGAAATGTTCTACCAGCGTCTGCCTTGCAAGCACAGGGTCGGACGCTTTTATTGCCTGGAACAGTTTGCTGTGCTCATTGTATATGTCGCGCATCTGCTCGACATTGGCCATTCCTTTCTGGCTGATGGAGCGAGAAAGCTTACGCAGCACTGTGAGCAGACTTACCGCGACGTCATTGTGCGACGCGGAGACGACTGTCATATGGAATTCTATATCCAGCTCCGAAAAAGCCTTGTAGTCTTCGGCGTTCATAGCCGCGTAGGTTTTTTCCAGGATATTCTCGAGGGCGGCAAAATCCTCCTCGCCCGCGTATCTGCAGGCGACCCCTACAGTTGATTCCTCGATGCTGCGCCTGACGAAAAATACATCATCTGAGTTCTTATCAGTCAGGTATATCGCCCACGAGATAGGAGTGATAAAAAAGTCGGAGCTGCCCTTGGCTATGAAAGTCCCCTTGCCGGGGATGATATCGATCATGCCGAGAACGTTCAGGACCTTAAGAGTCTCCCTGGCAACGCTGCGCGAGACATTGAACTGCCGGCTCAGAGATCTTTCAGAGGGTATCTTGGCGCCCGGCAGCAGCTCGTCAGCCAGCAGGAGGTCTGTCAGGTAGTTGCTGAGCGTCCTGATAAATGCCACCAGCTCGCTGTGCTGGTCTGCCTCGTGTACTATATCATCGATCTCCTTGTCATGGCTTATATCAGAATGGTTCAGGCTTTCTTCCAGCCTGCCTGTGAAATCCGCAGGTTCCAGACTGAAATCCTCTTCCTGCATTCCCAGTCTGTCGGCGACCATACTGCAGACTCTGTCGAGGTTATTGCCTCCTTTATTTTCCAGATTGGAAAGCTTGGGGACACTGCACAGTGCATTCCCGCTCTCATCTGTAATAAAACTGTCGACAAACTGCTTCTGCGACAGCTTCAGCCTTCTGCGCGTATACTGCAGATTCTTCGACATATTTTGCATGTCCATTGTTTATAGTCCCTTTCCGTAAAATGAAAAAAATATATAAAGCTGGTTTTTATGTTTTACACTTTCATTAATATACAATATTTTCCAGAAAATGTAAAACTGAATTCGCAATCTGCGAGTATTTTTTTCTTCGTACCGCGTGTGTTTCGTAATATTTTATAGCTTAGAAGAAAACTATGTGCATTATATATAAAATATTTATAAAAGTATTGTGAAAAACGACAATTGCACAATGTAAAAACTGGTGGTATTATTTTACCATAAAAGCTGGTCGGTATGTTTTATAGGAGGATATCAAAACTATGTATGACGTATTAGTCAAAAATGGAAAACTTGTAACACCTGATCGTATCTTCGAAGCAGACATCTGTATCACTGACGGCAAATATGCAGCGTTTGCTGCTCCCGGCACTATCACCGATGCTAAGGAAGTTATCGATGCCAAAGGGAATTATGTATTTCCCGGAATCATCGACTGTCACGCACATATGAATGAGCCTGGATTTGAGTACAGAGAGGATTTTGAGACCGGATCACGTGCAGCTGTATCAGCTGGATGCACCACACTCATTGATATGCCTCTGAACAATGATCCCTCACTTATGAACAAGGTTACCTTCGACGGCAAGCTGGCGAAGATCAGCAGACATTCACTTATCGATTACGCTCTGTGGGGCGGACTTGTAGGTGATTTCGATGACAGCCCGGATTCAGTTAAGAGCAACATCAATGAGAAGGATCTTGTAGACCAGTACAAAGCAGGCGTTGCAGCCTTCAAAGGTTTCACCTGCCCCAACGGTCCGCTTTTCCCTACAGTAAACGTAGGCAACGTGCGCAAGGCTCTTGAGATCCTCAAGCCTTATGACGCTCTTTGCGGTTTCCACTGCGAAGAGTACGGAATGGTACTTGAGAGGGAGAAGGAATACAAGGCAAAGACAAACCAGACAAATGAGCAGAAGATCCATGATTTCCTTGAGGCTCATGATGTATGGTGCGAATATGTAGCAGTCAAGAACGTCATCGACATGTGCCGTATAACCGGCGGAAGAGTTCACATCTGCCATGTCAGCCATCCCGCTGTAGCACAGATCGTGAAGGAAGCTCAGGCTGAAGGCCTTCCGCTTACCGCTGAGACCTGCGTACATTATCTTGGCTTCTCGGAAGATCTCGTATACGAAAAAGGCGGCCCGGCAAAGTGCACACCGGCTCTGCGCAAGCAGGAGGATGTGGACAAGCTCTGGGACTATGTTCTTGACGGAACTCTTTCCTGCGTCGGCTCTGACCATTCACCGGCAGCAGACGAGGAGAAGGACAACAACACCAAGGATATCTGGCATGCATGGGGCGGACTTAACTCAGTACAGTTCTTCCTTCCTATGATGTTCGACCTGGTAGTGAACAAGAAGAAGCTCAGCCCTACACTGATCGCCAAGGTCATGGATTACAATCCTTCAAAGGTATTCAGGCTTTACGGCCGCAAGGGTGCGTTTGAGATCGGATTTGACGGTGATGTCGTAATCGTTGATCCTGACAAGGCATGGAAAGTAGATCAGACAAAGCTCTTCACCAAGGGTCATGTCACCTGCTTCGACGGCGTTGAGGGCAAGGGTGCTCCGACCGTCACCATGATCAGAGGACAGATCGTTGCCCGCGACGGCAGATATCTTGACAGCGCAGTAGGCTACGGCAAGTATATCATCCCTACAGACAGAGCCTGATGCAGTTACTGTACCACGAAACAATATAAATTATAAGGAGAGAGAAAATGAGCGACACAGAGAATAAAGTTCAGGAGGAGCAGCAGCAGGCCGCTACTCTGCAGCCGTTATCAGCCAAAGACAGAAGTCTTAACTGGATTTCATATGTAATGCTCTGGTTGGGCGGATGTATTTCCATCGGTACTCTGGCACAGGGTTCTGCACAGCTGGAAGCTGGTCTTAACCTCATGCAGCTGTTTCTGGCCGTTACGATCGGTTCAATGATACTTATTATCGGCATCGTGTTTAACGACAGGTTCAGCTACGAGACAGGTGCTCCCTATTCCGTACAGCTTAAGAGCGCGTACGGCACAAGAGGCAACCGCGTTCCCACGATGATCAGGGCTCTGCCGGCCATCATCTGGTACGGCTATCAGTCATGGCTCGGCGGCGCAGCTATCAACCAGATCTCTATCGCGATCTTTGGATTTGACAATGTATGGCTCTGGTTCTTCGTATTCCAGATCCTGCAGATACTCCTCTCGATAAAGGGATTCTCAGGCATCAAGTGGGTCGAGAATATCGGCGGTGTCGTTATCATGGCAGCCATGTTCTATCTGCTGTACCTGTGCCTGGCAACACCTGAGAACAATGAGATCATCAGGACTCAGCTGGCCAACAAGACCGGTACATGGGGAATGCCTTTCGTAGCAGCGATCATCGCTTTCTTCGGAAACAGCACGACTGTTATGCTTAACGCAGGCGATTATTCACGAGAACTCAATGTAGGCATCGGCGGCGGCAAGAGAGGCTTCGCGTATTTCCTGTCGATGGTTCCCGCAACTGTACTGCTCGGCGTCATCGGAGCTATGGCTTCGACGATCACCGGCATCGCAAATCCTATCAACGCTTTCGCAGGCATGGTAGGAAACAAGTACCTGCTTGTTATCGTCCTGGCATTTATCCTGTTCGCACAGATGACGACAAACCTTGCCAGCAACGTAGTACCTCCGGCATATGCATTCATGGATGCCTTCCATATGAAGCACAAGACTGCTGTTATCATAATCGGTATCCTTGCAGTATGCAGCTGCCCGTGGGTTCTCACAAACGACAGCTCCGCGGCAGGTCTGGCACTGTTCTGCAAGATCTACACGGCATTCTTCGGACCTATCTTCGCAGTACTTATCACGGATTTCTACATACTCCACAAGAGGCATTTCTCGAAGGAGCAGCTGGATGATCTGTATGATGAGGAAGGCACGAGAAAGGGCACGAACAAGGCTGCGCTCATCGCTACAGCTATCGGCGCTGTCATCGGTATCCTCAATGTAGATATCTCATTCTTCACTGCAACAATACCTACTGCACTTATCTACTATTTCTGCATGAAGAATATGAAGTCCTGCAAGAACTTCCGCAAAGGTACCACACTTGAGAGAGTTGACAACCAGTAAACATCTTTTGATCATACTCTGAGAAACGCATACAAAAACTGCCGCCCCGGCCTGATGAAGACCCTGGCGGCAGTTTTATTTTTAATGTCGGAAATGGCAGGAGAGCGCTTTGGGCAATACTGCGTGTGAACGCATTTTTGTGTATACATATTTGATGAAAATGTGAAGAAGATATTGTGAAATAATACCATTGCAGCGCGTAAAATCTGGTGGTATACTTTTACTATAAAATCTGGTTGAATTGTTTTATACATAAAGGAGGACTTTTATCATGTATGATCTGCTTATCAAAAACGGACAGATTGTCACGCCGGAATCAGTAGAGAAAGGCAATGTGGCAGTTAAGGACGGCAAGATCGCCGCGGTTCTGGCACCTGATATAGAGCCTGAGGCTCTCAAAGTCATCGACGCCGGCGGAAAGTTTGTCTTCCCGGGCGCTATAGATACACACGCACATCTCAATGACCCCGGTTATGAGTGGCGCGAAGATTATGAGCATGGGACAGCAGCTGCCATTGTCGGCGGATATACCACTATAATCGACATGCCGCTGCAGAATGAACCTGCTATGACAACAGCAGATCTTCTTGACATAAAGCTGGCGAAGGTCTCCCCCAATGCTTACTGTGATTTCGCTTTCTGGGGCGGCCTTATCCCCACAAATTTCAAAGATCTTGCCGGTCTTGACGAAAAGGGAGTTGTCGCTTTCAAATCATTTATCGGTCCTGTATCACCTGATTACAGTTCATTGAATTACGGACAGGCATATGAGGCGATGGAGATCATCCATAAGTTTGACGGCCGTGCCGGATTCCACTGCGAAGACTTCGCGATGATCAAGTCGCGCGAACAGCATATGAAGGACGCAGGCAGGCTTGACTGGAGAGCATTCCTCGACTCGAGGACAGTTGCCTCTGAGACAGTTGCCACCGAAGCTATCATTGAGATAGCCAAGGAGACCGGCTGCAAGGCTCATATCTGCCATGTCAGCAGCCCCTATGTAGCAGAGAAGATCCATCAGGCACAGCTTGAGGGCTATGATATCACTGCTGAGACCTGCGGACATTATCTTTCATTTACAGAGGACGACGTCCTGGAGAAGGGGCCTCTCTTCAAATGCGCGCCTCCGCTCCGCACCAGGGATGAACTGGAAGGCCTCTGGGAGTACGTGGAGAACGGTACGTTCAGCGGACTTGCCTCTGACCACTCACCCTGCAGCAAAGCAGAGAAATACGATGCGGTGCTCGGCCAGAAGATCAACAACGTCTTTGACGTATGGGGCGGCTGCAGCGGCATCCAGAGCTGTGTACAGGCAATAATCTCCGAGGGATATTCCAAGAGAGGCGTTCCGATGTCAGCCCTGGCAAATGCTATGGCCAGACAGCCCGCGCAGGCATTCGGCATCTACGGCAAAAAGGGCGACATCCGTCCGGGCTTTGATGCGGATATGCTCATCATCGATCCTGACAAGGAATGGGAGATCAAGGCTGATGACCTTTACTATGTAAATAAGCTTTCGGCATTTGTCGGTATGAAGGGCAAGGGCGTTCCCGTATGCACGATACTCCGCGGCAAGGTTATGGCTGAGAATGGTAAGCTTGTCGGCGGCAAGGGCACCGGGGAGTATGTTAAAAAGATAAAGTAGATTTGGCATCTGGATTAAGAGGAGGAAAAAAAGTGAGCGAAATAATCGAAAATAAAACTATTGACGCCAAGAACCTTCAAGGCGTGAATGTAGATCTGCAGCCCACCAATGAGAGAATTATGGGCTCCGCGTCCTACGCGGCAAGCTTTATGGGCGGCTGCGTTTCAATCGGAACATTTTCCATGGGCGCCAGCCTGATAGGAGAACTTACAGTGATACAGGCAGTCATCGCGATGTGCATCGGCTGTCTGGTCATAGCGGTAGCACTGACACTGATCGGCAACTGCGGACATAAATACGGCATCCCGTACGTCATCCAGCTCCGCAGCAGCTTCGGCACCTCCGGAGTCAAGATACCCGGATTGCTGCGAGGCATACCTGCTGTCGTCTGGTTCGGCTTCCAGAGCTGGGTCGGAGCGGGAGCTATCAACAGCTGCTTTAAGATCCTTTTCGGTTTTGACAATCTGCCGGTGGTCTATATAGGATTTACCATCCTCCAGGTAGCTCTGGCGATCAAGGGCTTCAAGGAGATCAAGTGGCTGGAAAATATCTCCTGTATATTCATCATCGCTATACTGGTCTACATGCTCTATGTCGTTAACGTAAAGTTCGCGGGCCAGATCGGCGACGCTTTCTCAGGCATCAAGGGCACATGGGGAATGGCTTTCTGGGCTGCCACTACTTCATTCCTCGGCATCTATTCAACAATGATACTGAATGCCTCGGATTATACCCGCAATGAGAAGGAAAACATCGGACCCAAGAAGACATGCTCTATTTACACTATAGCGATCCTTCCTGTAACACTTTTCATGGGACTTATCGGTCTGCTTGTTACGGCTGCAACCGGCAACTCTGACCCGGTAGCTGTTTTCTCAACAACGATGAACAGCAGAGTCCTCACCATCGCCACACTTCTTTTCATAGCATTTGCGCAGGTGACCACCAACGTCCTCAACAATATCGTACCTCCCGCATACATCCTGATGGAGACATTCAAGATGAAGTGGAGCTGGGCTACGATCCTTGTCGGAGCGCTCTCCGTATGCGTAATGCCCTGGAAGCTCGTCACATCTGAATCCGCAGCAGGACTGTCACTCTTCACTCAGATATACTCCGCTTTCCTGGGGCCTATCTTCGCGGTGATGATAGTCGACTATTACATACTGCGAAAGCAGAAACTGAATCTTAACATGATCTATGATAAGAGCGGACCTTTCAGGGGCGTGAACTGGCCGGCGATCATAGCTATCGCGGTCGGATCAGCCTGCTCGCTGATCATAGTACAGCTTTCATGGTACGTGAGCCTGATCCCTACGGGACTTATCTACTACTTACTGATGAAGGGTATGAAGAACAGGTTCCTCACCGGGACAGTGCTCGAAGACACTATGAAGAAACAGGCTTAGTCATACACAGTATCAGGGATCAGGGCCATGCGATGATTTGCTGCATGGCTCTGATACTTGCCTGATCGCACTGTAAATGTACAATATATATAAAAAAAAATAAAATAATTGTGGAAAAAGACAATTGCAGAACAAAATGGCGAATGATATGATTTTATCAGAAAAACCGGTTGGTATGTTTTACAAGCTTTCACATGTATGGAGGAAATACTGATGGATAGAGATCTGAGCACAAAAAGGATCGAGAAGGATCTGGAGTGCCTTAAACAGTTTACCGCAACACCGGGCAACGGCTGCACGCGCATGCCTTTCACAAAGGAGACCAGGGATGCTGCTGAGTATCTCAAGGGAGCAATGAGGAAGGCCGGACTGGAGGTACGTGAGGATAATGTAGGCAATATCTTCGGAGTTCTTCCCGGCAAGGACAGAAGCAAGCCCTGTATAATGGTAGGTTCACATTATGATTCCGTTTATAACGGCGGAGATTACGACGGCATAGCCGGTGTCGTCTCAGGGATAGAACTGGCGAGGATACTCAAGGATGCCGGTGAAAATCTTGAAGCCGATTATATAGTTGCTGCATTTATGGACGAGGAAGGCTGCAGATTCGGGACAGGATATTTCGGATCAAAGAGCATGCTCGGACAGATGACTGTAGAAGAGTGCAAGCATTTTACAGACAAGGACGACATAAGCGTATATGAGGCCATGAAGAGCTATGGGCTTATCCCGGAGAATATCGCCAACGCGGCCTGGGATACGAGCAGGATCGGCCATTACATCGAGCTTCATATCGAGCAGGGTCCGGTACTTGACCAGAAGAAGATCGAGCTGGGACTCGTAGACTGCATCGTCGGCATACAGAGATATATGGTCACAGTCAACGGACGTTCTGACCACGCCGGCACTACCCCGATGGACATGAGGATGGATGCGGTAGATATGGCTTCGAAGGTCATCTGCCATGTGGCTGATCTGGCGCGCGCCGAGGAAAACGGCACAGTCGCGACAGTAGGCTATATCACATCTGTTCCTGGCGGCATGAACGTTGTGGCGCAGAGCGCTTCCTTCAGCGTCGACATAAGATCAAAGAAGAATGAGATAATCAACAAGATTGCGGCAGAGCTGCGCAGGCTTCTTGACGAAGAGACCAAGAAGGGCAAGGGAACATATACGATAGATACAAAGCTTGTCATCACTCCTGTCAACATGAGCGGCAATATGCTCGACATCATGGAGGACAGCTGCAAGGAGCACGGATACAGCTATCTGCGCATGCCCAGCGGCGCCGGACACGACGCACTGGCGATAGGCCAGGTAAAAGACACGGTGATGCTGTTTGTCCCCAGCAAGGACGGACGTAGCCATTGCCCTGAAGAGTACACACCTTACGATGATTTCTCAAAGGCAGTAGAAGTACTGAATGATCTTATACACAAGCTTGCCTGAGAGTATTATAAACAACCTGATATATGATATGTAAAATGACGGAGGAAAGTTCAATGGAAAGAGTTAAGATTACTATCGGCGACAAGGTTTTCACAGCAAGGCTTGAAACTGAGAAAGCACCTAAGACCTGTGCGGTATTCAAGAAGATGCTCCCCTATAAGGACAAGACCGTGCATGTAAGATGGTGCGGGGAAGGTATCTGGATACCGATGGGTGATTTTGACACGGGCGTAGGATATGAGAACGCGACATCATACCCCAACAAGGGCGAGATCCTTATCCAGACCGGCAAGATCAGCGAGACCGAGATAATGATCCCCTACGGGGACAGCATTTTCTTCAGCAAGGTAGGAAGACTGGTGGGAAATCACTTCCTCACCATCGAAGACAATCTTGATGAGCTTGCAAAGGTAGGAGTGGAAGTGCTCTACGAGGGCGCTCACGACATTACATTTGAACTTATGGACTGACAGGGGCAGCGAAGGAGCCATACGGGAAATTCCAGGTGATTTCCCGTATGGCTCCTTTTGCATGTGCCGTTTTTTATTTATCCATGTCAGGCAGGCTGTCGAAGCCCTGCTGCAGGTCGGCGTCCGTAGGGATGTAATCCGTCATGGTGCCGTTGTTGTATGACTCGTAAGCCTTCATATCGAAATAGCCGGTGCCGGTGAGACCGAATATGATGGTCTTCTCCTCGCCGGTCTCTTTGCACCTGAGAGCTTCGTCGATAGCTACTCGGATGGCATGGCTTGATTCGGGAGCCGGGAGTATCCCCTCGACCCTGGCAAACTGCTCCGCAGCCTCAAATACGGAGGTCTGTTCAACAGAGCGGGCCTCGAGATATCCGTCGGCGTAGAGCTGAGAGAGCACAGGGCTCATTCCATGATAGCGCAGGCCGCCGGCGTGGTTCGCCGAGGGTATGAAGTCGTGGCCGAGGGTGTACATCTTGGCCATCGGGCATACCATTCCGGTATCGCAGAAATCATAGGCGAATCTTCCGCGTGTGAAGCTGGGGCAGGACTTCGGCTCTACGGCTATGAAATGGTAGTCGGCCTCGCCGCGGAGCTTTTCTCCCATGAAAGGAGAGATAAGACCGCCCAGGTTAGAACCGCCGCCGGCGCAGCCGATGATGATGTCGGGCTTGATGCCGTATTTTCTGCAGGCTGTCTGTGTCTCCAGACCTATGATGGACTGATGGAGAAGCACCTGGTTCAGAACGCTGCCGAGCTCATAGCGGAATCCGGGCGTTGCAGTCGCGACTTCAACAGCCTCGGAGATGGCGCAGCCGAGTGAACCGGTAGTTCCGGGGTGAGCCTCATTGATCCTTCTGCCGACTGCCGTTGTCATCGAAGGAGAAGGCGTAACGTCTGCCCCGTATGTGCGCATGACCTCGCGGCGGAAAGGCTTCTGCTCGTAGGAGACCTTGACCATATAGACCTTGCACTCCAGACCGAAGAACGCACAGGCCATGGAGAGAGCTGTTCCCCACTGGCCGGCGCCGGTCTCTGTGGTGACGCCCTTAAGTCCCTGCTCCTTAGCGTAATAAGCCTGGGCGATAGCCGAGTTCAGCTTGTGGCTGCCGGAGGTATTGTTGCCCTCGAATTTATAAAAAATATGCGCCGGGGTGTCGAGGAGCTTTTCCAGGAATACCGCGTGGATAAGCGGTGAAGGGCGGTACATCTTATAGAAGTTCAGCACCTCCTCCGGTATGGGGATATTCACATGCTCATTGTCAAGTTCCTGGCGGATGAGCTCGTCACAGAATATAGGCTGCATCTCCTCGAATTTAAGAGGCTTTAGCGTGCCCGGGTTAAGGAGCGGCGCCGGTTTGTTCTTCATGTCGGCGCGGACATTGTACCAGCTGTCCGGTATCTCGGATTCAGTCAGGTAGATCTTGTAAGGTAAATCTTTAAATCTGCTCATTTCATTTCCTCGTTTCCTGTCATATTTGTAAAATCGTCAGATGAAAGCCGGTCTGCCGGCCGGTTTACAGAAATTTACGTCTATTCTATCATATTATAGAGATAAAGTCATTACGGTGAAAGAAAAAACTGCCGGGTCTGTACAGATGCAGATAAAAGATGTTATGATGTAGCTGACAGGGGGGACAGTTATGGCAGGATTTGATTTTGCTTTTTTTCAGCTTTTATTTAAAATGGTAGCTCACCAGACGGGCAGCATCAGCCGTGTGGATTTTGAGCCGCAGAAGCCTCATTTTGAGGGGAGGGCCATAGCTCAGGCTTTCCCGAGGGCAACACCGGAATCGCAGGGGATATCATCAGACCATGTGCGCGGATATCTGGAGGCGCTGGCTGACGACCCCGACTCGAATCCCCATCATGTGATGATAATGCGCCATGGATATGTGATCGCGGAATGCAGTTTTTTCCCTTATGTGAACGGTATGTGGCATGTGACTCACTCCATGTGCAAGACCATCACGGGTATGGCGGTGGGATTTGCCATAGATGAGGGGCTGCTCAGCCTTGATGAGCATATAATGACGATCTTTTCCAAATATACGAATGTTCTGCTGCGCCTGCGGAAGAACAATGTCACGATAGAGAATCTGCTGGATATGACCAGCGGCGTGGATTTTTCAGAGGCCGGGGCTATTTCCGGCAACAGCTGGCGCAGCGGATTCATGAACGCGGCGCAGAAGTTTGAGCCCGGCACCCAGTTCGAGTACAACAGCATGAACTCGTATATGCTGTCTGCCGCCATCCAGGAGAAGACGGGCATGACGATGATGGAATATCTGAGACCGCGTCTTTTTGACCCTCTGGGCATAGAGGAGATCTTCTGGGAGAAATGCCCGCAGGGCGTGACGAAGGGCGGCTGGGGACTCTTCCTGAAGCCGGAGGACGCCCTGAAGCTGGGCTGGCTCTATCTGAACCGAGGTGTGTGGCACGGGAAGCAGATAGTACCGGAATCATGGGTAGAGACATCGACATCACGGCACTCTGACGGCGGGAGCTTCGGCTACGGCTATCAGCTGTGGATGGAAGAGAGGCCGGGAGCGTTTGCCTACAACGGCCTTTTCGGGCAGGATATAGTGGTCTGCCCCGATATCGGTCTTGTGCATATGGTGAATGCGAGCAGCCGCGAGCTCATCCAGAGCGGAGATCTGACGGATATCATGCGCAGATTCTGGGGCGCGGGTTATAAACCTTCCGACGGACCGCTTCCGGAAGCCCCGGAGGCCTACGCGCGCCTGATACAGACAGAGATGAACCTGAACGACGGGATATGGGAATCCAGAGAATCCGGGCACAGGGGATTCTGGGTCTATCCGGTGGACCGCTCAGGCTTCCTGGTCGATGACCTGACACGTCTCTTAAGCGGCCACAACTACCGGATGGAGGACGGGGTCATAGGTCTCTTCCCGCTCATCTGCCAGGTGATGCACAACAATTTTACCGAGGGTATAAAGGAGATCGGCTTTGACACTGAGGACGAGAAGCTCGTGCTCGTCGTAAAGGAAGGCGATACCTGCCACCGCATGAAGGTGGGATTCGGCAGGGACAATGAGATAACTGAGATCGATCTGAGGGGCGAGCCCTACGCGGTCAGCCTGCACGGCCGCATAACTTCCGATGAGACGGACAGGATAGCGCTGGTGCTTGAGCTTTCATTTCTTGAAGAATGCTGTTCCAGAACGATGCATCTGTTTTTCTCCGGCAAGGATCTTGAGCTGCGCGCGACTGAGAAGCCCGGCGACAAGGTGATAATGGAAGCCCTCGATTATACGGGCAGCAGCAAGATAACCGAGAATAAGCTGCTGAGGAACCTGGTCCCGGAGGGGACCATGAATATCATGGATCAGAGCATCTATTACACGGTGCACCCGATAGATATCGGCCACCTCATCGAGAAGGAAGATGAGGCGAAGAGCTCAGCTGCCGCTGCCCGTATAGAATCTGATGAAGTTTAAAAATGTGAGCGCGCTGGGCTGCAGTTCGGCGGAGTCCAGCCAGGTGAAGGCCAGCCGCAGCCTGAGCTCCGGATCGTCCAGCGGCACGGCTGCCAGCCCTGAGCTCAGCCTGAAGGTCTTTTTGTGCGGGATCATGGCGATCTTCGTGCCGGATTTTGCCATGTCCAGCATGAGCTCTAGCTGGATGGTCTCCATGACATTCCCGGGTCGCACGCCGCTTCTGGCGAAGTGGCTGAGTATCGCGTCGTGCAGCTTGTAGTCAGAGGTATAGATAATGATGTCTCTTCCGTCGAGATCGCTGTAGCTGACACTCTTTTTGCCGGCCAGCTCATGATATGCCGAGACAACGATATCGTGTCTGTCATCTTCAAACCAGATGCGCTTATAAGGGTCATCCTCCTCGGGCGTGAACATCCCGATGTCGATGATCCTCTGATTAAGCATCTTCTCCACGACCTTGGGGCCGTTCTCCATCAGTTCTATATGTATATCCGGGTACCTGAGCTGGAATGCCAGCAGTATGCCGGTGAACGAAGTCAGAGCGGTAAGCGGCGGGATACCAAGTATAAAGTGTCCGCTCGTCGTCTCATCTTTTTTCTCTTTCAGCTTTTCGATATTCTTCAGCGAGAGCATGATATTCTCGCTGTCTTTCAATATTCTTTCACCGTCGTCTGTAAGGCGCACAAAATTAGTGGTGCGGACAAACAGCATGCATCCGAGCTCATCCTCGAATTCTTTTATCGACCTGCTGATACTGGGCTGGGACAGGTGCACAGCCTCGGAAGCCTTTCTGAAATTTTTATATCTCGCAACGGCCAGAAAGCACTCAATATGGCGTATTTCCATGGTTTTTTGCCGCCTTTCTCAATGTGGATAAGACTTATACAGGAGTCAAACTTCCGCTTTGTTCCAGATCCAATTATAATACATGCAGGAAGCAAAAAAAAGAGATGATCTTGAGAAAGCGAGGTAAGAAGGATGGCTGTTATGAGATCATGGTTCTTCACTGCAGGACATATCAGGGAGGAGCTTGACGCCGCTCTGAAAACGAACACGGACATCGTGGTGCTGGATCTTGAGGACAATGTTCCCCCGGCTCTCAAGCCTGCCGCCCGCACAATGGTCAGGGAAAATATCCCCTACGCCGCTCAGCGCGGCAAGGCCGAGAGGTGGGTGCGGGTAAATGATTATTCGACAGGCATGACCAGCGCCGATCTTGACGCCGTGGTGATAGACGGCCTGGACGGCATAATCCTCACGATGGTGCGGGACGCCCATGATGTCTGCCGCCTCTCGGACAGGCTTGACGAGCTGGAGCACGACCGCGGGCTCAAAGCCGGCAGCGTAAAGGTATGCCTGCTGCTGGAGACGGCGATGGGCGTGGTCCATGCCTACGAAGCCTGCACTGCCAGCACGCGCGTGAAGGCGGCGATCTTCGGCGCCGTGGATTTTACCAAGGATATGGGTGTCGACCAGACTCCTTCCGCAGAGGAGCAGAGCTATGCCAGAAGCGCGGTCGGGGTCGCCTGTCACGCCGCCGGCATCGTCGCTGTTGACGCGCCCTTCCTCAATTATCAGGATCTGGACGCGTTCCGCGAGAATATCCGCGTCGGCAGACAGCTGGGATACAACGGCAGGATGATACTTCACCCGGATATGATCGACATTTCCAATGAGATGTACGCGCCGAGCCGCGAACAGTGCGAGTGGGCAAAGGACATCAGATATACATTTGAGAATGAGGCGCTGGCCAGAGGCCTGGCCGCGATAACCCACAACGGCAGGCTCGTAGATACGCCGGTGTACAATAAAGCCTGTGACATACTTGTCAGGCAGGCTGAGATCGACGAGAAGAACGCCGGCTGATATTTTTGAAAATAAGGAGGCCCGGAGGCTTTCTTATGATAAATATTATTTTACAGCAGAAAGGAACAGCAGGTTATGGATTACATGAAAGAGTCACTGAAATTACATGAGCAGCTCAGGGGAAAGATAGAGGTCACTCCCAGGGCATCTGTCGACAGCGCCCAGGCGCTGGCGCTGGCATATTCACCAGGTGTCGCCTCCCCCTGTCTTGAGATACAGAAGGATGTAAACAGGGGCTATGATCTTACCCGCCGCTGGAACACGGTAGCAGTTGTCACTGACGGCTCCGCGGTGCTCGGACTCGGGGATATCGGACCTGAGGCCGGGATGCCGGTGATGGAGGGCAAATGCGTTCTTTTTAAGGCCTTCGGCGATGTTGACGCCATCCCTCTTTGCATAAAGTCAAATGATATCGACACGATCGTAAATACCGTGACGCTTCTCCAGGGAAGCTTCGGCGGCGTCAACCTCGAGGACATAGCGGCGCCGCACTGCTTTGAGATAGAGAAGAGGCTTAAGGAAAGCTGCGATATCCCCATCTTTCACGACGATCAGCACGGGACCGCGGTCATCACTATGGCCGGCATGATCAACGCGCTCAAGATAGTCGGGAAAAGGCTGGAGGACGTAAAGATCGTCACCAGCGGGGCTGGAGCGGCCGGCGTTGCCATCATCAAACTGATGATGAGCATGGGACTTGAAAATGTCATCATGACAGACCGCAAAGGCGCTATCTATCAGGGACGGGAAGGTCTCAACCCGATAAAGGAGGAGATGGCGGCGATCACGAACTTTGACCGTCAGTCAGGCTCGCTTTCCGATGTCATCAAGGGGGCCGATGTCTTTGTCGGCGTCTCCGGTCCGGGAACACTCAGCGGGGATATGATCAGATCCATGGCGAAGGATCCCATCATTTTCGCCTGCGCGAACCCTGAGCCTGAGATCTACCCTGACGAGGCTAAGGAAGCCGGCGCCGCGGTAGTGGCGACGGGAAGAAGCGATTTTCCGAACCAGGTCAACAACGTGCTCTGTTTCCCGGGACTCTTCCGCGGCGCCCTCGATGTGCGGGCGGGCGCTATCACCGAGAACATGAAGATCGCGGCTGTCTACGCTCTGGCCGGCCTCGTAAAGGATGACGAGCTGAACGCCGATTACATCCTGCCGATGCCGTTTGACCCGAGAGTGAAAGACGCGGTGGCCTCAGCAGTTGCCGCGGCCGCGGTGAAGGACAAGGTCAACAGGATCTGACAGGTATACCGCGGTGAAGGACAAGGTCAACAGGATCTGACAGGTATACCGCGGCAAAGGACAAGGCCAGCAGAATCTATGGATCAACTGAATATCATATAACAAAGGGAGCTTATGCCGTCAAGGCATGAGCTCTTTTTCTCATATTGCGAAATGCCGTTGATGTGATATAGTGTAATTATTATGCGGACGGGCATTTTGCCGCCGTTTTTTGCTGATGGATAGGGACCGCTCGGGCGGCCTGCTGGGAAAAGGAAGACGATTTGATAGATAACAGAGAAAAGGATGAGACAGTCATACTGGTGGCCGTCTCTGCGGATGATGACAGGCAGACGGCAGAGGCATCCCTTGATGAGCTGGCGGAGCTTGTGAAGACTGCCGGGGCTGAGGTCCTGGGCAGAGCTGTGCAGAACCGGGAGTATGCCGACCCGTCATATTATGTGGGCCGCGGCAAGCTGACTCAGATACAGGAAATTCTGCATGAGACCGGGGCGACGGGGATAGTGTGCGATGACGAGCTCTCGCCTGCCCAGATCTCCGGATTAGGTGAGGCGCTGGACTGCAAGGTCATGGACCGTACCATGGTCATACTCGATATATTTGCCGCGAGAGCATCCTCGGCGGAGGGCAAGGTGCAGGTAGAACTGGCGCAGCAGCGCTATCGCCTGACACATCTTGCCGGGCTGGGCACGGCGCTTTCAAGACTGGGCGGCGGTATAGGCACGAGAGGCCCCGGCGAGAAAAAACTCGAGATGGACCGGCGCTATATACGGGCAAGGATATCGCAGCTGAAGAAGGAACTTGACGACATCATGCGCCACAGACAGGTGACGCGGGAGAACCGCCAGAGATCAGGCATCAGCAAGATGGCGATAATAGGCTATACAAATGCCGGGAAATCGACACTTCTCAACTGTCTGACCGACGCGCAGGTGCTCGAGGAGGACAAACTGTTCGCGACGCTGGACCCCACGACGCGTCAGTTCAGGCTGGACAGCGGACAGGAGATACTGCTTACGGATACCGTAGGATTTATCAACAAGCTGCCCCACAACCTGATAGACGCCTTCAAGTCTACTCTTGAGGAGGCAAAGTACGCGGACTATATCATACATGTCGCCGACGCTTCCAGCCCGCAGCTGGATGAGCATATCAGCATAGTCTATGATACACTGCGCGAGCTGGGCATTGCCGGCAAAAAGATACTTACGGTGTTCAATAAGATGGATCTGGCGCCGGACGAAACGCATCTGCGCGATGAGCGCGCCAGCTATACCGTGAAGGTCTCTCTGCGGGACGGGACCGGTGTTGACGAGCTGAAAAAGGCGATGGAGCGGATGATACGCGGCGACCGTGTCTACCTGAGCAAGGTCATACCGTATTCCCAGAGCTCCGGACTGCAGATAATACGCAGATACGGCGAACTGCTGTCCGAGCGCTATGAGGACGACGGCATACATATAACCGCCTTCGTGCCGCCTGAGATCAGCAGGCACAGGGGCTGAATTCTTATACTTGTCATTAAACTCAAATGCGTTATAATGTTTAGATAAATGTTGTTTCGGGGGTTGGCGCTATGTCTGAGATCAGAGTCGATGCTCGGGGAACTGAATGTCCGGAGAGCGATGAGGCAGTGATGGAGCTGGCAATATCTGCCGGCAGGGTGCTTTTGGAGAACGGTGCGGAGATCTTCCGCGCGGAGGATACCGTGCGCAGGATCTACACACATTACGGTGTCACGACAGGCAGAGAATTTGTCCTGACAAACGGAGTGTTCGTATCCGCAGGCAGCACGCATGAGGATATGTTCGCGAGAGTCGAGAGCATCAGTCAGTTCGATATAAATATGGAGAAGATCACGGCCGTCAATGAGCTTTCACGTGATATAGAGGACGGCAGGTATACCGTCCGGGAAGCTATGCAGAAGCTTGAAAGCATAAAGAAGCTTAAGGGCAAGTCCCTGCCTGCGGTCATTTTAGCCTCAGGCGCCGGCAGCGCCGCTTTCTGCTATATCCTGGACTCTACTCTAGCAGACGGGATCTGTGCTTTCGCGGCCGGATCCGCAGTCTACGCGTTCATACTTTTCGCTGACAGGATAAGGATGTCCAAGCTGGTGAGGAATGTCATCGGCGCCATCATCGTGACAGTGATATCCTGGCTGCTTTATATGACGGGAGTGGGCGCCCATCTGAACCCTATGATCATAGGTTCCATTATGCCGCTGATACCGGGCGTGGCATTTACCAATGCTATCCGTGATATCGCGGACGGCAATTACCTGTCGGGGACCGTGAGGCTTCTCGATGCTGTCATAATATTTACAGCCATAGCCATAGGTGTGTCCATGGGACTCATGCTCATCAACAGGATAAGCGGGGTGATCCCGGTATGACAGGACAGATAATCGCGGCTGTTATCGGAACGATAGCGTTCTCAGTGGTATTTATCGTTCCGGCAAAATATTACCTGTACTGCGGACTGATCGGCGGAGCCGGCTGGGCAGTGCTGAGCCTGTCCATGAACAGCCTCGGAGAAGGCCTGTCTACCATGCTGGCCGCCATGACGGTGCTGTTCCTGTCAAGGCTTACTGCTGTGATCAAGAGATGTCCCGCGACCATATTTCTCGTGGCAGGGATACTGCCTCTCGTGCCGGGAGTAGGAGTGTACAAGACCGCCTACTATGCTGCCGCAGGAGAGCTGGGCCGCGCCGCCGCGACAGGTTACATCGCACTTAAAGATTCAATAGCCATCGTGCTGGGAATAGCGCTGGTTTTTGAGATACCGCAGAAGCTTTTCAATGGGATAGGCCGTCCGCTTACGAAACGGGTTGAAGATCATGACTAAGAAACAGAGAGCTCTGGAGGCCGTCAGGCGTCTTAAGGAAGAATATCCTGACGCCGACTGCTCACTTGACTATGACGAGGCGTGGAAACTCCTGGTGAGTGTGAGACTTGCCGCGCAGTGTACAGACGCCAGAGTGAACATTGTCGTCCAGAAGCTTTATGAAAAGTTTCCTGATGTGAGGGCGCTTGCCGCGGCGGAGCCTGAAGATATTGAGGAGATAGTCAGGCCCTGCGGGCTTGGCAGGAGCAAGGCGCGCGATATCAGCGCCTGCATGAGGATGCTGGATGACAGGTATGAGGGGCACGTGCCGGATGACTTCAATGAGCTGCTGAAGCTCCCGGGAGTCGGCCGCAAGAGCGCCAACCTGATCATGGGTGACATTTTCGGGAAGCCGGCTATAGTTGCCGACACTCACTGCATCAGGCTCTCGAACCGCATAGGTCTTGTCGACGGCACCAGGGACCCGAAGAAGGTAGAGATGGCACTGTGGGAGCTCATCCCGCCTGAGGAGAGCAATTCCTTCTGCCACAGGCTGGTGTATCATGGCAGGGAAGTCTGCACGGCGAGGACGAAGCCGTACTGCAGCAGATGCTGCCTCGAAGATATCTGTAAAAAGAACGGATTGTGATGATTCCGGAGGATCAAAGATTATGGGCATTATTCTGGGACTGGATGTGGGGACATCCACTACAAAGATAGTCGCGCTCAACGCACAGAAGGAGATCATACTCGCGGGACAGGTCTGCGCTGAGGATCAGCTGACGTCGCTGTTCGGGGCGATCGGCAAGGAATTCTACAGCGGCGGGATATCGATGAAGGATGTCGACAGGGTCATGCTGACAGGTGTGGGCGGCTCTTTCCTCAAGGGCGACATTTTCGGCATACCTACATCGCATGTAGACGAGATGAGATCGATCGGTGAGGGAGGTCTTTTCCTTTCAGAACTGGACCGGGCCATGATAGTGAGCCTCGGCACAGGCACGACCTTTGTCGGCGCGGGCCCTGAAGGCTATGTGCACGCAGGCGGACTGGCCCTGGGAGGAGGCACGCTGACGGGCCTTTCTTCCCGACTGTTCGGAGTCAGGGATTTTCAGACCATACTTGATATGGCCCGCAGGGGAGACCTGCGCAATGTGGATAAATTCATGGACGAGATCAGCCTGGACCAGGTGTCTATGCTCCCCGATTACGCGACCGCCTCAAATCTCGGCAAGATGAGGTATGAGGCGCTTGACGAGGACGTGGCGCTGGGCATTTTCAACATGATATATCAGAATGTCGGCGTGGCGGCGGTATTTGCCTGCAGGAACATGGGCACGAAGGACGCGGTCATGATCGGCTCGCTCGCCTCGGTCGATGTCGTACAGCTTTTCCTGCGCCAGGTCGCGGAGCTGTACGGGATGAATTTCCACATGCACGAATATGCTGTGTACGCGACCGCGGTCGGAGCCGCGATCAGCGGATTTCCCGGCGGTGATGCCTGATGGGCTGTGAAGATGCCATGAGCAGTGCGGCCCGCAGCGGCGCAGAGATCACTGAGGAGGAGAGCCTGGCTGTAAGATTTTACATGGGCGATCCGCAGGCCGTCAGCAGCGGACCCTGGCGCGGGGGCGGCGATGCCTACAATACGATAAACGCGCTGCTTCATCCTGGCTTCGCGAATGAGCTTGACAAGGCCCGCGAGGGAAGGGCTTTCGGGCTCGAAGATCCGCGACAGTTAAAGGATTATCTGAGACTGATAATGCTGATCTTTTCCGCTATGGAAAAATACAGGCGCGCGCACGGCAGCAGAGCAGCGGGCAAGACCTGCCGCATAGACAGACTTTCGTCTCTGAAGAGATTCGAGGCTGAGAACGGCGTGATCAGCGGATTTTTTTCTACCTGCAGATACGGCTTCCTGCCGCGCTATGCCAGGCAGAAGGCCGGCATAGTCCTGCTGGAGGTCACCCGTGATCCGCAGGTGCCCTATCTGGATTTTTCGGAGCTGTTCGCGCAGCTCTACGCAAAGCCGGAGGAGGCTGAGCTGCTTATCCCGTTCGGGACTGTCATAGAAGACTGTGAGAGGCTTGAGATGAGCCCGGAGGAGGAGAAGATATACGCGGATATGAACGGCAGCCCTCCGCGGGGGAAATATCTGCTCTCACTCAGACGCGGCGATTACCGTGCCTTATCAGATGAGGAATGCCGGGAGAAGTACGAATATATCACTTCCGGGAGCTCGTTTGCCAGGGCAGCCGGCTGCATGTCGGCGCTTTGCCGCAATATCATGCCGGATGAGCAGGAAGCGGCGTTTTACGGAAAATGGAAAAGCTGCATCGCGGATTATACCGCTGCAGCCGCAGACAGAATATTGAGAGGTTGAATATGCCATTTATAAGAACGACGACCAGCGCAGTGCTGGATCAGGAAAAAGAAGAAAAACTTATAGCGATATACGGCGATGCCGTCAGCAGGTTTCTGGGGAAGGCCCCGGTGCGGATGATGACGGCTGTCGAGGGCGGCATACATATGCGCCGCGGCCTCGAAAAGAGAGATGTCCCGACTGCTTTTGTCGAGTGCAAGTTCTTCGGCGGTGAGAATTATGAAAACTTCCGGGAATTTGATGAGTCGCTGAAGAAGTCATTATGCGGGCTGCTCGGGACCGCGCCCTCTGATCTCTATATAAAGTATGAGGTCATTAACGGCTGGGACGCGCAGACACGCATCTTTAAGATATAGAAAAAATCCCGTCTTTACGTATATTTTTCAGTGTGTTAATATTATATATGATTTCGGGATGAATAGCGGGAGCATGCAGATTAGAAAAAGGAGAGGCGGCCGCGCGGATATTTCCGCTGTCAGGGCGCCGCGATTTAGTGAATGAAGGATCGCATCAGAGACAGGATTATTACCGGAATAACAGATCATCTGACCGATGCCGGGCTTTTCGTTGTCGGATTATTCGAGAAGGCGGGTTCTGTTTGCTGTACCTTCGTTAAAACTGTCAGGGACTATTGCATCAGGTTTTTCGGGAGCAGATATATCCGCAGCCTGATGGCCTGCCTTGGCTGCGCGGTCCTGCTGTTTCTGCTGCTCGCTGCCAGACTCAGGACACTGGGCGTGATCCCGACCGCGGATATCGTCAGGATGGTGCGTGTCGCCGACAGCGCCTGGAGCATAGTGACCGAACAGGGAGGCGACATCTCCGATGATGTGAAGGCGTACAGCGATACTGTAGATAAGTATGCCAAACAGTACGGCATGGTTGACTATATCCCTCTGATCTACGCGGTCATGGAGCAGGAGAGCGGAGGCGGCAGCCTTGATATCATGCAGTCATCCACCTGCTTTTATAATGAAGAGTATTCACAGACGGTTGACGGGATCACAGATCAGAATTATTCTATACAGTGCGGGGTCCAGTACCTCAAGTACTGTCTCAACATGGCCGGCGTCACGAATCCCAGCGATATCAGGCATATGAAGCTTGCGCTGCAGGGATACAATTACGGCCACAATTATATCGGATGGGCGCTGAAGCGCGACGGAGGCTATACGAAGGAAAACGCTGAGGCCTTTGCGGACCTGATGAAGAAATCACTGGGCTGGACAAGCTACGGCGACACCAATTATCCTGCGCATGTGCTCAGGTATTATCCTGCTGAGTATCAGCAGGGTGAGTCAGACAGCAGCATCACGGAGACAGAGAGCAGCGCGCAGACATCTGTCAGCGAAACCGCAGCCTCTGCCGGAGCTGACCTGAGCGCCGCTGATGTGGATGCCGAGACGGCCCTGCAGAACTGATAAACAATTTTATCTATTATATAATATAAGAAAGAAGACATTATAATGCGTCAGAAGAAAAGACTTATCAAAGTACCGCATAAGATCGGGAGAAATGATCCGTGCTGGTGCGGCAGCGGCATCAAGTACAAGAACTGCCATGAGGAGTTCGATGAGAGGATAGCGATGATCAGGGCCCAGGGACATACGGTCCCGGATCACAGCATCATCAAGAATGCCGAACAGATACAGAAGATACGTGAGAGCGCGAAGATCAACATTGCGGTGCTCGATGAGGTCTCTGACAGGATAAAGGCGGGTATGAGCACGGAAGAGATAGACAGGATAGTCTATGACCTGACCGTGAAGATGGGCGGCACACCGGCTCCCCTGAACTATCAGGGATTTCCGAAGAGTGTCTGCACCTCAGTGAATGAGGAGGTATGCCACGGGATACCGTCGCCGGATGTCATTCTCAAAGACGGAGATATCATAAATGTCGACTGCTCGACGATACTGGACGGATATTTTTCCGATTCGTCCCGCATGTTCTGCATCGGCAATGTCTCTGACGAGAAGAGCAAGCTTGTACGCGTTGTCAAGGAATGCGTGGAGCTGGGCCTTGAGCAGGTAAAGCCCTGGGGATTTCTCGGGGATATGAGCCAGGCGGTATTTGACCATGCGTCGGAGAACGGTTACAGCGTCGTCAGGAATATCGGCGGCCACGGTGTGGGCCTTGAGTTCCATGAGGAACCCTGGGTAGGATATATTTTCAGGCGCGGCACTCAGATGCTGATGGTCCCGGGCATGATGTTCACGATAGAGCCAATGGTAAACATGGGCACGGCCGAGGTCGAGGTCGATGAGATAAATGACTGGACAGTGCGCACTGTCGACAAGATGCCGTCGGCGCAGTGGGAGATACAGGTGCTTGTCACCGAAGACGGTCATGAGATCATAGCTTACTGATAAACCGTTTGTTTAAGGAGGTCATGAAATGTTAAAATGGATTTTGACTGTGGCCGGCACTTCTTTTGCAGATCTTGCGGCAAAGCATTATGTTCACAGCAGTTATAAGATCGGTGAGGAAAAGACGGCGGCGCAGGGCAATATAGTTATTACCAGATATGAGAACAAGGGCGCTATGCTGGGGCTCCTGAAGGATAATCAGGACGTCCTGAAGTGGCTTTCAGCGGCAGGACTCGGCGCTTCAGCGGCCAGCCTTCGCTCGTCGGTCGCGCACAGACGTCCCTGGGCAGAAAAGCTCGGGATGGCGCTGCTTACCGGCGGAGCGATCAGCAATGTCGGCGAGAGGACGGTCAGGGGATGCGTCACCGATTATTTCAGATTCCCCAAGGCACCGAAAACATTGAGCAAGATAGTATTCAATCTTGGAGACATAGCTATATTTGCCGGGATCTTCTTATCGATCGCCGGCGACATACATTCAAAGATCAAAAATAAATAATAAGGGAGGCTATCATGGCAGTAAAATATGTGTTTGTTACAGGGGGTGTAGTATCCGGACTCGGGAAGGGTATCACAGCCTCATCGCTCGGAAGACTTCTCAAGGCCCGCGGATATTTCGTCACCATGCAGAAGTTTGATCCGTACCTCAACGTAGACCCCGGCACAATGAATCCTTATCAGCATGGCGAGGTTTTTGTCACTGATGACGGAACTGAGACTGATCTGGATCTCGGACATTATGAAAGATTCATAGATGTTTCGCTGAACAAGATGTCTAATGTGACCAGCGGTAAGGTATACTGGGACGTACTGACGGCCGAGCGCCGCGGAGACTACGGCGGAAGCACCGTACAGGTAATACCACATATTACAAATGCCATTAAGGAGCGTTTTTACAGGAATCCTGAGTCGAAGCAGACAGAGATCGCCATCATAGAGGTCGGCGGTACTGTCGGCGACATCGAGAGCCAGCCCTTCCTTGAAGCCATACGTCAGTTCCAGCATGAGATAGGCCAGGAAAACTGCATGCTTATCCATGTGACGCTGATCCCCTACCTTTCATCGTCAGGAGAGCTGAAGACCAAGCCTACACAGAACACCGTCAAGGATCTGCAGGGGCTCGGACTTCGCCCGGACGTTATCGTATGCCGTTCGGAAAGGGCTCTTGATGACGGCATAAGAGATAAGATATCTCTTTTCTGCAATGTAGACATCAATAATGTAATAGAGAACCTCAACCTCAAGGTGCTTTACGAAGCTCCCCTGGCACTCGAGAAGGAACATCTCGCGCAGGTAGTCTGCAAGCGTCTCAATATTGAGTGCCCTGAGCCTGATCTGGCTGACTGGGAGGCGATGGTAGAGAACTGGAAGCACCCCACCAGGAAGGTTCGCGTAGCATTGGTGGGCAAATATGTCCAGCTCCACGACGCATATATCAGTGTTGTGGAAGCTCTGAAGCACGGCGCCTATGCAAATGGCGCTGAAGTGGAGATAAAGTGGGTAGATTCAGAACTTCTGAGTTCATACAACGTCAATGAGGTCCTCGGCGACGTAGACGGCGTGGTGGTTCCCGGAGGCTTCGGCAACAGAGGCATAGAGGGCAAGATCACAGCGATCAAATACGCCCGCACCAACGGTGTGCCGTTCCTCGGCCTCTGCCTGGGAATGCAGATGGCGATCGTGGAATTTGCCAGAGACGTGCTGGGCTTTGAGGATGCCCAGAGCGCTGAGATAGACCCCCACACTACGCACCCGGTGATACATATAATGCCGGACCAGCACGGAGTGACGGATCTGGGCGGAACGCTCAGGCTGGGCGCCTACAAGTGCGTGCTCGACGAGAGCTCAAAGTCATATAAGCTTTACGGGCAGAAGGTGATCGAGGAGAGGCACAGACACCGCTATGAGGTGAACAACGATTACCGTGAGCTTCTCATGGAAAACGGCATGCAGCTCGTCGGCCTCTCGCCTGACGGCAGGATAGTGGAGATGATCGAGCTCAAGGATCATCCGTGGTTCATCGCGACTCAGGCGCATCCTGAATTCAAATCGCGCCCGAACAAGCCGCACCCGTTATACAAGGGCTTTACAGAAGCCGCCATCATGCATATGGATTCCAAAATATAAAATCTGTCTTAGGAGGGAGGTTTCCTGCAAAGGAGATCTCCCTTCTGAAAGATTTATATATTGATGAATCGGTCAAAATACGGTACAATGTACTGCAAGAGAGAAACGACGGCTAATGAAATGCAGCCGCCGGATTCGGATATGTTGCAGAGCGTTTCAGGAAAGTGGGTTCTTTGAAGATTAATGGATAATGATTACAACAAGAACAGGCGGCCGGATCAGTCCGGCGGGGGCGATGACAATAAGAATAAAAAAGACGATATGAACAAACAGAATCTTATCGTCATGATCGTCGCCGCCATATGCCTGATGATGATCCTTCAGCTATTTGCCGGCAAGATGTCATCTTCCGTCCAGAAGGAAGTGACATACAGCGAATTCGTCCAGGATGTCGAAGCCGGGAAGGTCAAAACTGTCGAATTTGACAGCGACAAGATAAATTTCGAGCTTACCGGTGACGAGACGACCCAGTACTACACGGGCAATGTCGGCGATGACCGTATCTTTGAGACGCTTGACAAGTATAAAGTTTCTTACCAGAAGAAGGTAGTCGATACATCGACCTATATCATCACGAACGTACTGTCATTCGTGCTGCCCATAGCAGCCATGATCGCTATCATGATGCTTTTCTACCGCTACGCGCTCAAGAGCGGCGGCGGCATGATGGGCGTGGGCAAGAGCAACGCGAAGATGTACGTGCAGAAGACTACCGGCGTGACCTTTAATGACGTGGCGGGTCAGGAGGAGGCCAAGGAATCTCTGCGCGAGATCGTTGACTTCCTGCATTATCCGGACCGCTATACAAAGATAGGGGCCAAGCTGCCGAAGGGCGCCCTTCTCGTAGGCCCTCCGGGTACCGGCAAGACCCTGCTTGCCAGGGCTGTAGCCGGTGAAGCAGATGTGCCGTTTTTCAGTCTCTCGGGCTCGGATTTCGTCGAGATGTTCGTCGGCGTCGGCGCCTCGAGAGTCAGGGATCTGTTCAAGCAGGCGGCACAGTCCGCGCCCTGCATCATATTCATCGATGAGCTTGACGCGATAGGCAAGAGCCGTGATTCGAGGCTCGGCGGCAATGATGAGCGCGAGCAGACCCTCAATCAGCTGCTGGCGGAGATGGACGGTTTCGACCCTTCCAAGGGCATCATCATACTGGCAGCTACCAACAGACCTGAGATACTTGACAAGGCGCTGCTGCGCCCGGGCCGTTTCGACAGGCGTATCATCGTTGAGAGACCGGATCTCAAGGGCCGTATAGATGTACTCAAGGTACATGCCAGGAACGTAAATATGGATGAGACAGTCGATTTCCGTGAGATCGCCCTGGCTACCAGCGGAGCCGTCGGTTCAGACCTGGCGAATATCATCAATGAGGCTGCGCTGCTGGCTGTAAGGAACCACCGCAACGCGGTATCGCAGAAGGATCTTTTTGAATCTGTCGAGGTCGTTATCGCCGGCAAGGCGAAGAAGGACAGAGTGCTCAGCAACGAGGAGAGGCGCATAGTGTCTTACCATGAGGTCGGGCACGCGCTGGCGGCCGCTCTGCAGAAGCATTCCGAGCCGGTGCAGAAGATCACTATCATACCGAGGACCATGGGTGCGCTTGGCTACACCATGCAGGTACCTGAAGAAGAAAAATACCTTATGAGCAAGGCTGAGATAGAGACTGAGATCGTCACCCTGCTCGCCGGCCGTGCCGCGGAGGAGATCGTATTTGACAGCGTTACCACAGGCGCCTCAAATGATATCGAGCGGGCGACTAACCTGGCGAGGGCAATGATCACCCAGTACGGCATGTCAGACAAGTTCGGACTCATCGGGCTGACCACTGTAGAGGATCAGTACCTGACAGGACGCCAGGTACTCAACTGCGGACAGGAGACAGCGTCAGAGATAGACCAGGAGGTCATGCTCGTGCTGAAGGCGGCCTATGACAAGGCACTTTCACTGCTCCGCGATAACCGCAGGGCACTGGATGAGATAGCTGATTTCCTTATCGACCGCGAGACTATCACCGGCAAGGAATTCATGAATATCCTTGAGCGTGTCCAGGCTGAGGAAAGCAGATACAAGGCTGCGGCAGAGGAAAAGGCTGCGGCGCTTGCGCAGCAGCAGACACAGACAGAGCCTGCGGCACCCGCACAGCAGCTTCAGGCTGAGGACACAGCGCCTGCACAGCAGGCGGAAGATACAGCACCTGCACAGCAGGCTCAGGCAGACGCGCCTGAAAAGACTGATACGGATGTTTGATATTTCTGAAGAACTTAAGAAGCTCCCGGCGAATCCCGGGGTCTATATCATGCACGATGAGCATGACGATATCATCTATGTCGGCAAGGCAAGGCGCCTCAAGAACAGGGTGAGGCAGTATTTTCAGAGCAGCAGGAATCTGTCGCCGAAGATACAGCAGATGGTCACCCATGTATCACGCTTTGAATATATCATTACGGATTCAGAGCTTGAGGCTCTTGTCCTTGAGAACAATCTTATAAAGGAACACAGACCCAGATATAATACTATGCTCCGCGATGACAAGACCTACCCGTACATCAAGGTCACGACCGGGGAAATGTACCCGCGGGTCATGCTCACGCGGCGCATGCAGAAGGATAAGGCCAGATATTTCGGGCCTTATACAAGTGCGCAGTCAGTGCGGGACACGATAGATCTTGTGCAGAAGATATTCCAGATAAGGAACTGCAGCAGGAAGCTCCCGCAGGATATCGGGAAGGAAAGAGCCTGCCTGTATTACCATATGGGTCAGTGTCTGGCGCCGTGCCAGGGCCGGGTCCCGCAGGAGCAGTACAGACAGAACATCAGCGAGGCACTGCGTTTCCTCAACGGCAATTTCGAGCCTGTTATTGATATGCTGACTGAAAAGATGAGATCCGCGGCCGGGGAACTGGATTTTGAAAAAGCGGCTTCCTACAGGGATCTGCTCTCGAGCGTGCAGCAGATCAACCAGAAGCAGAAGATAACCAGCAGCGAGCTGGATGACCGCGACGTGCTGGCATTTGCCAGGGAAAAAGACGAGGCGGTCGTTCAGGTCTTTTTTGTCAGGGGCGGCAAGATAATCGGCCGTGAACATTTCTATGTGACCGGGGTGGAAAATGAATCCGACAGCGATATACTCGGCTCATTTGTCAAGCAGTATTACGCTTCGGCTCCTTTTGTGCCGGACACTCTGCTGCTGCAGTGCGCGATAGATGACGCGCCTCTTATCGAGGAGTGGCTCAGCGGCAGCAAAGGCAGGGCGGTCCACATCACAGTTCCTTTAAGAGGGCAGAAGGAGCAGCTGGTAGAGCTGGCTGCGGAGAATGCCCGCATGGTCATGTCGAGAGACATGGAGAAGATACGCCTGGAGGAAGCGCGGACCGCCGGCGCTGTGCGCACGCTTGCCGGGATGCTTGATCTGCCGCAGGACATCCACAGGATGGAGGCCTTTGATATCTCAAATATCAGCGGCGTCGAGACCGTCGGGTCGATGGTAGTGTACGAGGACGGCAAGCCAAAGAGAAATGCTTACCGGAAGTTCAGGATACGCACTGTCAAGGGGCAGGATGACTACAGATCTATGGAGGAGGTGCTGACAAGGCGCTTCACTCACGGGCTCGCCCAGAAGGCTCAGCCGGATCAGGGAAACTCATTTTCGGAATTTCCCGACGTGCTGATGATGGACGGCGGCAAGGGGCAGGTGAATGTCGCTCTGCGGGTGCTTGAGAGCCTCGGACTGGATATTCCTGTCTGCGGCATGGTCAAGGATGACCATCACAGGACCAGGGGCCTTTATTACAATTCCGCTGAGCTTCCCATTGACACTCATTCCGAGCTGTTCAGGCTGATCACGCGCATGCAGGATGAGGCACACCGTTTCGCGATAGAGTATCACAGGAGCCTGCGCGGCAAAACGCAGGTGAGATCTGTGCTCGATGACATACCGGGCATAGGTCCGACAAGGCGCAAGGCCCTGATGAGGTTCTTCGGGGATATCGAGAAGATAAAGAATGCGGATGCGCAGGAGCTCGCGTCTGTCGACTCGATGGACAGAAAAAGCGCAGAAAAGGTTTACAGCTTTTTTCACTGAACTAGGGGAGTTTATAAAAGGGTGTAATCTTTCATTTATGGAGATGGATAATGGATAAGACCAGTACGGGAACTTATAGTGTCGGGCTCAGCAAGGTCATCGACAAATTCGGGCTGACTAATCTTACGCCGGATGTAAATATTGAAAAGATCCGTATATATCAGTCAGATATCAACAGGCCGGCCCTGCAGTTTGCGGGATATTTCGACCATTTCGAAAATCAGCGCATACAGCTGGTAGGGAAGGTCGAATGCACCTACCTGAAGACGCACCCTGATGAGTATGTGCATGAGATGATAAGGAAGATATGCGAGATGGGCGTCCCCTGCATAGTTTTCTGCAGGAGCATCTGCCCCAACAAGCTTTTTATCGAATCGGGAAATAAGTACGGTGTCCCCATACTGCAGACTGACATGGGAACTTCGACTCTGCTCTCAGAGATGAACCGTTTCCTGAAGATAGAGCTGGCACCGCGTATCTCCATACACGGAGTGCTGGTGGACGTGTTCGGCGAGGGCGTTCTCATCATAGGCGAGAGCGGCATCGGCAAGAGCGAGGCAGCCCTGGAGCTGGTCAAGAGAGGACACCGGCTGGTGGCAGATGACGTCGTGGAGCTCAAAAAAACCAATGACGACGAACTCATCGGCACGGCGCCGGATGTCACGAAATATTTTATAGAGCTCAGGGGCATAGGGATAATAGACGTCAAGACCCTCTACGGCGTAATGAGCGTCGAGGATCACATTGCTGTCAGCCTTGTCATAAAGCTTGAGGAGTGGGACAGGGAGAGCGAATATGACCGGCTGGGTCTCGAAGAAGAATACGACGAGATACTCGGCATGAAGATAGTCTGTCACAGGATACCGATAAGGCCCGGCAGGAATCTGGCGATCATCGTGGAGACCGCCGCCATCAATCACAGACAGAAGCAGATGGGCTACAACGCCGCTCAGGAACTTTACCGCAGGGTCACGGAGAATATGCGCCGTGAGATGGATGAAAATGAAGACTGATCCATGGAGCAGACTCTCCGGGGATAGAAAGGATACAGCATGGATTTCAGATACAGGCTGGCGGAAGCTGTCGGCTCTGACAATTTAAAATTTGACGAGCCGATGCGCGGGCACACTACATTCTGCATCGGAGGGCCGGCCGATTATTTTGCCGCGGCTGTCAGCGAAGAGAAACTGAGAAAAGGGATAGCGGTATGCGCGCAGGCAGGAATGCCATGGTTCATATCGGGGAACGGCAGCAACCTGCTCGTGGGCGACGGCGGATACAGAGGAGTTATCTTCAATATCTGCAGGACCATGGATGACATAGATATCCGCGAGACCGATGACGGCGCGGATGTGACGGCCGGGGCAGGCATCATGCTCAGCGCACTCGCTAGGAGCGTCTGCCAGGCAGGCTGTACGGGATTCGAATACGCGACCGGCATCCCGGGAACGCTCGGCGGCGGCATCACGATGAACGCGGGGGCCTACGGCGGCGAGATACGTGACGCGATACTTTACGCCGACGTGATGGATGAGACAGGCAGGGTGCTGCGGCTGGACAGTGACGGGCTCTGTATGAGCTACAGACACAGCGCGATCATGGACAGCAGGTACATAGTGCTCAGGGCTGCCTTTTCCTTTCGGAGGGGGGATCCTGAGGAGATAAATGAGAAAGTGGCGCAGATGGCCAGGAGCCGGCGCGAGAAGCAGCCTCTTGAATATCCGAGCGCGGGCAGCACATTTAAGAGACCGGAAGGATATTTCGCGGGCAAGCTCATACAGGACTGCGGGCTCAAGGGCTGCCGCATAGGCGGAGCGCAGGTCTCCGAAAAGCACAGCGGCTTCATCATCAATGTCGGATCGGCGACTGCCTCCGACGTGCGCCGGCTGATAGAATATGTACAGTCAGAGGTCTACAGCCGTTTCGGGGTGAGGATAGAGCCTGAGGTAAGGTTCATCGGAGATTTTATTTAGGAGCTTAGGAGAGAGAGATGCGCTTTGTTATTGTGACCGGCATGTCAGGAGCCGGAAAGAGTTCAGTTCTTAATATGCTTGAGGACAGCGGATATTTCTGTGTCGACAATCTTCCGGTGCCGCTTCTGCAGGAATTCGTGCATATGTCGTGGCACGAGAATGACCAGGCCAGCGATGTGGCTGTGGGGATAGATATCCGCAGCAGCAAGCATCTGAATATGCTGGGCGTTGTACTCGACGCGATAAGCGCGCAGGGATATACATATGAGATATTGTTCCTGGAATGCAGGACAGACACTCTCGTGAGGCGGTTTAAGGAGACAAGGCGCCGCCATCCGCTGGGCAAGGGCGGGCGTATAGAGGACGCGATAGCTGACGAGCGCAGCCAGCTGAAATTCCTCAAGAGCAGGTCGGATTTTATCATCGATACCAGCACGCTATTGATAAGGGATCTCACCCAGGAGATAAAGAAGATATTTTCGGATGACCAGAGGTTTGACAATTTCTATGTCACTCTGCTCTCGTTCGGCTTCAAGTACGGCATCCCGACAGACGCGGACCTCGTATTCGACGTAAGGTTTCTTCCGAACCCCTATTACGTCGAAGAACTCAAATACATGACGGGCAACGAGAAGCCGGTCAGAGATTACGTGATGCATGACGGCGAGGCAGATATATTTCTCGACAAGCTCTACGAGCTGCTGACATTCCTGATACCCCGCTACATCAAAGAAGGGAAAAATGAGCTTGTTGTGGCTATAGGATGTACTGGCGGCAGACACCGCTCAGTGACCCTGACAAATGAGCTTTTCCTGAGAATGAAGGATCTGAAATACGGTTTGAAGGCTGACCACCGGGATATCGACAGGGATCAGGCGAAGAACCGTAATTAGTCCGGGGCGCATAAAAAAGGCAGGTGGTTTCGATGCCGGTGTCATTTTCGATAAAGGTCAAGGAAGAACTGTCGAGGATAATACCCGCGGCCAGGCACTGCAGGATAGCTGAGACAGCCGCTATGGTGAGCATGTGCGGCCGGCTGCAGACGGGTGAAGAGGGCTCAGGCAGGGCAATTGTACTGCGGACGGAAAATGTTACTGTTGCAAGAAAGTACTTTACATTATTAAAAAAAACATTTAATATAGAAGTCAGCGTATCGGTGCGGCGTGAACAGAACCTGAATAAAAGCAGGGTCTACTTCCTGACGATCGATGATGAGGCGGCCCGGAATCTGCTCATGACCTGCAGGCTGCGGGAAGAACCCGGCGGCGGATTTATGATGGACGATGAACTTATCGTCCAGAGAGACTGCTGCAGAAGAGCATTTATCAGAGGTGCTTTCCTGGCATCCGGCTCCGTGAGCGATCCGGTGAGATCATATCATTTCGAGATAGTCTGCAGCCGTGAAGACAAGGCTGCTTACATCCGGAAGATCATGGGGACATTTCAGATCCCCGCGAGGGTGATCAGACGCAAAACTCATTATGTCGTATACGTAAAAGACAGTTCGCAGGTCGTCGACCTGCTGAATGTTATGGGAGCCTACAAGGCGCTTATGGACATGGAGAACGTGCGTATCGTAAAAGAGATGCGCAACCGCGTCAACCGCAATGTCAACTGCGAGACGGCGAATATCAGCAAGACGGCCGCGGCAGCAGTCAGGCAGATCAGTGACATCGAGTATATCATGGATTCATCAGCATTTTACAGACTTCCGCAGCAGATCAGAGAGACAGCGCAGCTAAGACTCAGGTATCCTGAGGCGACACTCAGCGAGCTCGGCAGCATGCTGGACCCGCAGGTCGGCAAGTCAGGTATAAACCACAGGCTGAACAAGATCAGCCGGTTTGCCCAGGAACTGCGTGACAAGTCTTCAGACAACAGTAAGGTACATGATTAAAAAAGTGAGGTATGGTTATGATATTGAAGGATATTACTGTTAATATTTCTTCACAGAAAGGTGTTTTTCCGGCTTCCCAGCTTGTCCAGGTCGCCTGTCAGTTTGAGAGCAGTATCTACCTTAATACTGATGACAAGCATATCAATGCGAAGAGCATGATGGGCATGATGAGCCTCAACCTGATAACAGGCAAGGTGCTTACAGTTTCTGCGCAGGGCTCGGATGAGGCGCAGGCTGTGAAAGAGATCGAAGCATATCTGACTGCGGCACAGCCGTGTTAGCGAAAATGCATCTGACTGCGGCACAGCCGTGTTAGTGAAAATGCATCTGGCTGAGGCACAGCCGGACTGAAAACAAAATACCTGACTGCAAAACGGCCAGGCCATGAGCGAGAATATCGATACAATAAAACTGCAGGCTGCCGTCATTTATGTCGGCAGCCTGAATATTTTACAGAGCCGGGTCATCGCGGCCGGCAGCAGACGCTCCAGGGAGGCGGCACTATGGATTTTACGCATCTTCATGTACATACAGAATACAGTCTTCTTGATGGCTCCAACAAGATAAAGGATCTGGTGAGTCGTGTCAAGGAGCTTGGCATGGACAGTGTCGCTGTTACGGACCACGGCGTGATGTACGGCATCATTGATTTCTACAGGGAAGCACAGAAGGAGGGCATAAAGCCTATCATCGGCTGCGAGGTCTACGTCGCCCCGGAATCGCGTTTTGACAGATCCTCCGGCAGCTCTGAGGGCAGATACTATCATCTGGTGCTGCTGGCTGAGAACAATACCGGCTACCATAATCTGATAAAGATAGTCTCCCGCGCCTTTACGGAGGGCTTTTACTATAAGCCGAGGGCAGACAGAGAACTGCTCAGGCAGTATCACGAGGGCATAATCGCGCTGAGTGCCTGCCTGGCCGGCGAGATACCGAGAGCGCTGCGTATGGGCCAGTACGAGACCGCGAAAAAGGCCGCGCAGGATATGGCGGATATATTCGGCAAGGACAATTTTTTCCTGGAACTGCAGGACCATGGGATCCCGGAGCAGAAGACCGTGAACCAGGGCCTGCTGCGCCTGAGCGATGAGCTGGGGCTGGGGCTGGCAGCGACAAATGATATCCATTATACGATGGCTGAGGACGCCGGAGTACATGATGTGCTGCTGTGCATACAGACAAACAAGAAGGTAAACGATACTGACCGCATGCGCTACGAGGGCGGGCAGTATTATATCAAATCCCCGGAGGAGATGGCAGCTCTCTTCCCTTATGCGCCGCAGGCTATAGAGAATACTCATAAGATAGCCATGCGCTGCAATGTAGATATCAGCTTCGGCGAGTACAAGCTGCCGCATTTCGCTGTGCCGGCAGGCTACGATTCCTGGACCTATCTGCAGAAGCTCGTGTGGGACGGCTTTGAGCAGAGGTATCCGGCTCACACCCAGCTGCTGGATGAGAGAGTTAACAGAGAGCTGAACACTATCAAAGACATGGGCTTCGTGGATTATTTCCTGATAGTCTGGGATTTCGTACACTACGCGAAGACTCACGACATCATGGTCGGCCCGGGACGAGGCTCCGCGGCCGGCAGCATCATCGCCTACTGCCTAGACATCACAACTCTTGACCCGATACGCTATGACCTGCTGTTTGAGCGTTTCCTGAACCCCAACCGTGTGACCATGCCAGATATAGACATCGATTTCAGCGATGAGAGGCGGCAGGAGGTCATCGATTACGTCGTCCGCAAATACGGAGCGGACCATGTCGTACAGATCATCACTTTCGGAACGCTCAAGGCCAGAGGCGTTATCCGCGATGTCGGCCGGGCCCTTGATCTTCCCTATGCGGTCTGCGACAGCATAGCCAAGATGATACCGAACAATGACCCTCATATGACGATAGACCTGGCATTAAAGGCCAATCCTGAACTTCAGAAGACCTATGAATCCGACGACAGCATACACAGTCTTATCGATATCTCCCGAAGACTCGAGGGACTGCCGCGCCACGCCTCGGTCCACGCCTCAGGCGTAGTTATAAGCCCCAGGCCGGTGGAGGAATTCGTTCCGCTCGCCAAGGGCGCCGACGATGTCATCACAACGCAGTTCACGATGACGACGCTGGAGGAGCTGGGACTGCTCAAGATGGATTTCCTTGGCCTGCGCACGCAGACGCTTATTCAGAACGCGATCTCCCTGATCAATCAGGATAAGCCTGAATCGGAAAAGATAGACCTCACCTCCATAGATATCACGGACAAGGCGGTCTATGACTATATAGGGACAGGCAGGACGGACGGCGTATTCCAGCTTGACAAGAGCGGGATGCAGGATTTTATGAAGAGGCTCAGGCCCGACTCTATCGATGAGATCATTGCCGGGATCTCGCTTTACAGGCCGGGCCCGATGGCATTTATCCCCAAGTACATTGAATGCAAGCAGCACCCGGAGCTGATAAGCTATGACACCCCGGAGCTGGAGAGCATACTGAAGCCGACGAACGGCTGCATCGTCTACCAGGAGCAGGTAATGCAGATAGTCATGAAGCTGGCCGGCTACGATCTCGGCCGCAGCGACCTGGTGCGGCGCGCGATGGCCAAAAAGAAAGCAGACGTCATGGCGAAGGAACGCCAGTATTTCATTTACGGCAACAAGGAGATGGGAGTGCCGGGCTGCATAGCAAACGGCATAGCCGAGGAGACCGCCAATAAGATATTCGACGAGATGACGGATTTCGCTTCCTACGCTTTCAACAAATCACATGCCGCGACCTACGCGGTGGTCTGCTTCCAGACGGCGTGGCTGAAATATTACTACCCGGTGCAGTTCATGGCCGCGCTGATGACCTCGTATATAGACAGCGGCGCCAAGGTCGCCGAGTACCTGATGAGCAGCAGGACCATGGGCATCGGGATAATGCCGCCTGACATCAACAGCAGTCTGAGCAGATTTTCCGTAAAGGACGGAAAGATAATCTACGCGCTCTCCGCCGTCAAGGGCATAGGAGAGCCGGTGGCTGAGGCTGTGGTGAGAGAGCGCGAAAGCGGCGGCGCCTTCAGCAGCATGCGCGATTTCATAGAGCGCATGTACGGCAGCGAGATAAACAAGCGCGCAATCGAGAGCTTTATCAAGGCGGGGGCATTTGACTGTATGGGCAAGACCCGCCGGCAGCAGATGCTGGTGTATGAGCGGATACTCAGCCAGGCAGCGCAGGATAAAAAGAAAAATATCAGCGGCCAGATGTCGCTCTTCGACTTCATGGACAATTCCGAGAAGCAGAGCTTCGAGATCCGCTATCCTGACATCGGAGAGTACAGCCGGCAGGAGCTTCTGCTCTATGAGAAGGAGGTCCTGGGAGTATACCTGAGCGGACATCCGCTCGACAATGACAGGAAGACCTGGGAGAAGAATGTCACCGCGAACACGGCCATGTTCACCGTAGATGAGGAGACGGGGGAACCCCGGCTTCCCGACCAGAAGTCGGTGATCATAGGCGGCATCATCACAGACAGGACCGTTAAGAACACGAAGACCCACAGGCTTATGGCGTTCGTGGAGCTGGAGGATCTTTACGGCACGGTAGAGGTCATAGTGTTCCCGAATGACTATGAGAAGCACCAGAATGAGCTCTATGTGGACGCCAGAGTCTATATCGAGGGCCGTGTCTCGGTCGGCGAGGACGCGAGGTCCAAGCTGATCGCCTCACGCATCATCCCCTTCGACAGCATCCCGCAGGAGGTATGGCTGCAGTACGCGGACGTAAATGAATTTACGGACGGGCAGCAGAAGCTGTACGCGGTCCTTGGACGTTATCCCGGCCGCGACAGAGTCATAGTCTACTGCCGCCGGGAGAAGACCATGAAACGTCTTCCGCTGAGCGCCTCGATAGAAGCGGGCGCCGACGCTGTCAGGGAGCTCACGGAGCTCTTAGGGCAGGAAAATGTTAAACTGAGGCAGCAGCCACTTCAGAAAAGCGTAAAAAACTCGTAAGGAGCGGCCGGCTTTACAATATGATGAAATTGTTATACAATTGTAAGGAATAGCAGGAGGTGGAGCCTGATGAGCGAGGGCATTAAAACTATCGGAGTTCTGACCAGCGGAGGAGATGCCCCGGGCATGAACGCGGCAGTGCGCGCGATCGTCCGGACAGCGATCAGAGGATATGGACTGAATGTAAAGGGCATCCGAAAGGGCTACAACGGACTTCTTGACGAGGACATTGTAGATCTCACAGGCAGGAGCGTTTCAGATATCATAAACCGCGGCGGCACATTTCTCTACACAGCCAGGAGTCCGAGATTCCTGGAGGAGGAGTGGCAGCAGAAGGGAGCCGACATCTGCAGGAAGCATGGCCTGGATGCCATAGTGGTCATAGGCGGCGACGGCTCCTACAGGGGCGCGCAGAAGCTGGCAGCGCACGGAGTCAATGTGATAGGACTCCCGGGAACTATCGACCTCGACATTGCCTGCACAGACTACACGATAGGATTTGACACGGCTGTGAACACAGCGATGAATGCCATAGACAAGGTGCGCGACACCTCCACATCACATGAGAGATGCAGCATAATAGAAGTCATGGGCAGACATGCCGGCTATATCGCACTTTCCTGCGGCATAGCGAACGGCGCGGAAGATATACTGCTTCCCGAGTACTACAATTATGACGAAGAGGCTATTGCCGAACATATAATCTCCAACAGGAAGCAGGGCAAGAAGCACCACATCATCATTAATGCTGAAGGCGTGGGACATTCCACGAGCATGGCCAGAAGACTGCAGGCTGCTACAGGAGTCAACACGAGAGCCACTGTGCTCGGTCATCTGCAGAGAGGCGGCAGCCCGACTGCCAGAGACAGGGTCATGGCATCGATGATGGGCGCCCGGGCGGTCGATATCCTCATGGAGGGCAAGAAGAACCGCATTATCTCCTGGAAGGATGGCCATTATGCCGACTTTGACATCGATGAGGCGCTTTCTATGCAGAAAGAGATAGACAGCTTTGAGATAAGGGTCTCCAAGGCGCTTTCAATGTGATCTGTTCACCTGCTGCAGTTAACCGGCATTCGCCGGCAAAGGTAATGATATGATAAGCAGTACTTCAAATCAGCATATACGCATGCTGCGCGAGCTTCTCACCAGGCCGCACGCCAGGAAGAAAAGCGGATCGTTTGTCGCTGAGGGCGTGAGAATGGTATCCGAGACACCGCCGGACATGATCGAGGAGATATACATCTCGGAGAGCTTCGCAGGATCGGCGCAGGATCTGGGAGAGCCTGTATCAGCGCTGATCAGGGGAGCGGAGCTTGTCGACGACAAGGTGTTCAGGTCTGTCTCTGACACGGTGAACCCGCAGGGCATCATGGCTGTTGTCCGCCAGAAGAGCTGCAGTGTCAGACAGATACTGGAGCTGCCGGATCCGCTCATCCTTTTCCTGGAAAATATCCAGGACCCGGGCAATCTGGGAACAATGATACGCACCGCGGAGGGCGCCGGCGCCACCGGCATCATCATGAGCAGGGACACGGCGGACGTATACAATCCCAAGGTCGTCAGGTCGACGATGGGTTCACTCTACAGGATGCCCTTTGCCTACGCCGACGATCTGTGCGAGGCTGTAGCCCAGGCCCGCGACGGCGGGACAGACGTCTATGCCGCCTATCTGTCAGGCAGCGTCTGCTATACAGAAGCTGATTACACGAAGGGCTGCGCCTTCCTCATCGGGAATGAGGGCAGCGGCCTGACTGCAGAGGCAGCCAGGGCAGCGACAGCCTGCGTGCGCATACCTATGGCCGGGAAACTGGAGTCGCTCAACGCCGCGGCCGCAGCTTCCATACTGCTGTATGAGGCCGCCAGACAGCGAATGTAATACATGACCGCAGATGGAAAATATGGGAGGGATCTAATATGCCGGACCTTACTTATCTTTGGCTTATCTTAGTGATAGTCCTGCTCGTTATAGAAGTAGCAACACTTGGCCTGACAACGATCTGGTTTGCGGCCGGAGCCGCGTGCGCGCTTATTTTAGCATTGCTGCATGTGAACATCGGCATTCAGATCGTGGTCTTCTTTATAGTATCTGCCATACTTCTCTTCTTTACGAGGCCGCTGGCAGTAAAACACCTGAATAACCGTACGACCAAGACAAATGCCGAGGCATTTGTCGGCAAAAATGTCCGCGTAACCAGTGATATCAACAATCTGAAGGACGAGGGCCAGATCTTTGTGGGCGGCCTTGAGTGGACAGCCAGAAGCTCCGATGACACGGTGACATTTAAAAAAGATGACATCGTGACTATCATCGGGATCGAGGGAGTCAAGATGATCGTTGAGAGAAACAAGGAGGATAACTGATGATTTTTTTATTTATTTTGCTAGTAGTGGTCATAGTCCTGATCGTAATATCCTGCTTCAGGATAGTACCGCAGGCACATGCCTACGTAATTGAGAGACTCGGTGCCTACACCGAGACATGGTCAGTCGGTTTCCATGTAAAAATGCCCATCATCGACAAGGTAGCGAAAAAAGTCATTCTCAAGGAGCAGGTGATCGATTTTGCTCCGCAGCCTGTGATCACTAAAGATAACGTTACGATGCGTATCGATACCGTAGTCTTTTACCAGATCACTGACCCGAAGTCGTACTGCTACAATATTCAGAACCCTATCGTAGCCATCGAGAACTTGACAGCCACTACGCTCAGGAATATCATCGGTGATCTGGAGCTGGATGAGACGCTCACCTCGCGTGAGCTCATCAACACCAAGATGCGCGCTACACTCGATGTGGCGACGGATCCGTGGGGCATCAAGGTCAACCGTGTCGAGCTCAAGAACATTATCCCTCCTGCAGCTATCCAGGATGCTATGGAGAAGCAGATGAAGGCAGAGCGTGAACGCCGTGAGGCTATCCTTATCGCCGAGGGCGAAAAGAAATCAGCAGTCCTCAAGGCAGAGGGCAAAAAGGAGTCCGTCATCCTCGAGGCAGAGGCGAACAAGCAGTCTGCCATACTCAAGGCAGAGGCTTACAAGGAAGCAAGGATACAGGAGGCAGAGGGCGAGTCCCAGGCCATCTTAAAGATCCAGCAGGCCAACGCGGACGGTATCAGGATGATACGCGAGGCAGGCGCTGATGACAAGGTACTTCAGCTCAAGAGCCTCGAGGCATTTGCCAAGGCTGCGGACGGCAGGGCTACCAAGATCATCATTCCCTCAGAGCTTCAGGGTATCGCTGGTCTTGTGACATCAATCGGCGAGATACTTAAGGATCAGCCGGCAGCTCCTGAATCAGCACCCGCTCAGACCTCAGCTCCGACACCTGCACCTGCGTCAGCGGCCTACAGACAGGATGACATGAATAAACAGTAAGGCGGCATTAATTGCCTTAAATGAGCCTGCAAATTGTATTTTTAGAGATATTTTATAAATTGTATAGATATTTGGGCGGTGATGGGTGTATACTATACTCCGTGTATCGGCGTAAAAACCGACACAGTGATTACTGCGTGACAGAAGTTTCAACGGAGAATGTATAATGAAGAAAATTGCAGAATGGACCGTGAAGCATCCGGCCCTGTACCTGGGCGCATTCATACTCATATACTTCACCTGGTTCAACCTTCTTGAGAAGTATGTGCAGCCGGTCATTTACCTTCACACGCCTCTCGACTACGAGATACCTTTTATTAAATATTTTATCGTGCCGTATTACATGTGGTTCCCGTATATCGCGGGCATGACCCTGTTCTTCCTCTTCAGATCCAGAACGGATTTCCAGAATGTGACCAGGTATATGTTTGCCGGCATGATACTGGCACTGACGATATACACTGTTATCCCCAACGGGCTTCATCTGAGACCTGTCATAACGGATACGGATATTTTTTCCAGGATGGTATCGGCACTTTACAATTCTGATACGCCTACCAATGTATGTCCGTCACTGCACGTGTACAACAGCATTGCCATGAACACTGTCGTCCAGAGGTCGGAAGCGTTCAGGCACAGCAGACTTATAAAGACCCTGTCCCTGATACTGTGCATATGCATAGTTTTATCGACGATGTTCCTGAAACAGCACTCTGTGATCGACGTCTTCTGGGGAATGGTTATGGCGCTGGCGCTCTATCCGCTCTCCTACAGGTCTTTCTTCGAGACCTCCCGGGCGCACCACAAGGAAAAGCTTACCATCGGGGACTAGAGACAGTACTTATATATGATACCTGATACAAAAAACAGTTCAGCAACATGAGCTGTTTTTTTGTAGCCAGAGCCTTTCATCTTGAAATTAAGAGCCGGATAGTGTAATATTTCTAGCAAACAGGGCAGGAGATAATGATATGTACGAGGATAAGATTGTTTTATGCGCATCGAGCGCTTATGAGAGAAAGTATTATTTTAATGATGATTTTGAGGCTCTTCCGCAGCAGATCAGGGATGAGCTGAAGATACTCTGTGTTCTTTACACGGAGGATATCGGCGGCGTTTTCACCCTCAGCTTTGATGAGAAGGGGAATCTCAGCCTGGACACTTCCGCGGATGAGGGCGACCTCCTCTACGATGACGTGGGAAGTGTGCTCAAGATCAGGCAGATGCAGAAGGAAAAGCGGGAGCTTTTCGAATCTCTGGAATCGTTTTACAGGGTGTTTTTCCTGGGTGAGGATATCCCGGAGGACACCGCCGCGGATCCTGACAACGCAGACGACGGACAGGGTGATGAAGAATAGAAAGAGGTGATCAGGCATATGCTGACAGTTGTTGACGTTAGCAATACAACCACTACGCTTGGTATTTTCAAGGATGATACTTTGAAGAGAGTATACAGGATAACAACCAAGATACCGCGCACCTCAGACGAGTACGGAGTCCTGATGAGGGATATCGTGCGCCTGTCTGGCGCGAATTACCGCGATATCACCGGGATCATTATAGCTTCAGTAGTGCCGAACACGATGCACTCTCTGACAAATGCCTGCCTGAAGTATTTTAATATATCTCCGATAATCGTCGGACCCGGCCTCAAGACAGGAGTCAAGGTCCGCTCGGCGAACCAGAAGGAGGCAGGCGCGGATCTCATCGTAAATGCCGCGGCAGTCAAAAAGATCTACGGCGGCCCGGCCATCGTCATCGATTACGGGACGGCGACTTCCTATCAGCTGGTGCTTGAGGACGGCACTCTGGACTCAGTCGTCATCGCGCCGGGCATACAGACAAGCCTGCAGGCACTGGTCAGCGATGCCGCCAGGATCATGGATGTGGAGATCAGGAAGCCGAAGACGATCCTGACAAATGATACCACCGAGTGCATCCAGGCCGGACTGGTGTACGGCACCATCGGTGAGACGGAATATATCGTCCGCAAGATCAAGGAAGAATCCGGACTGGGCGACATCAAGGTCATCGCGACCGGAGGATTCGGTCGTGTAATTGCCGATGAGACTGACTGCATAGATGTCTACGATGAGCTGCTGACGCTCCAGGGCCTGCGCATAATCTACAACACCTGCGGGATCAAGAGCAGACCGCTGCGTACAGATAATTGAGCGCGGGAGCATTATGAATATCAGAAATGTGATCATAGATCCTCCGGCCATACTTGCCCCCATGGCGGGAGTTACAGACAAGGCGTTCAGACTTATCTGCCGGGAGATGGGCTGCGGCATGGTCTGCACTGAGATGATCAGTGCCAAGGCCATAGTCTTCGGAAACAAGAAGACGTCCCTGCTGGCAGATACCTCACCTCAGGAACGGCCAGTTTCACTGCAGCTCTTCGGCTCAGACCCAGACGTGATGGCCGAGGCTGCGCGGATGATAGACGGCTGGGATTTCGATATACTGGACGTCAACATGGGCTGCCCCGTGCCGAAGGTCGTTAAGAACGGCGAGGGCTCAGCTTTGATGCTTAAGCCTGAACTTGCCGGCAGGATCATCAAACGTCTTGCCGAGACCTCCTCAAGGCCAGTCACGGTAAAGATACGGAGCGGATTTGACAGCGGACATATCAACGCGGATGAGATCGCGCGCATTGCCGCCGAAAACGGAGCCAGCGCGGTCACGGTGCACGGCAGGACCAGAGAGCAGTATTACAGCGGCAGGGCTGACTGGAATATCATCAGGAAGGTCAGGGAATCCGTCAGCATCCCCGTCATCGGCAACGGCGACATCGAGTCACCGGCCGACGCTCTGAGGATGATCGCCGATACAGGCTGCGACGCCGTTATGGTCGGCCGCGGGGCCAGAGGCAATCCCTGGATCTTCCGCGATATAGCCGAGGGACTGAAGGACAATTCAGTGCCCGCCGGACATCACGCGCGGAGGACTGACGAAGAGATACGGGAAATGATACTGCGCCAGGCACGCATGTGCATTGAGAACAAGGGCGAGTATATCGGCATACGCGAGATGCGCAAGCATGTGGCCTGGTACACAGCAGGCTGCCGAGGCTCAGCGGCTCTCAGGAACGCTGCCAACGCGGTGACATGCTATGCGGAACTGGAAGAACTTTTAAATAAATATATGTAGATGCCTGCTTTGAAAAAAGCAGGCATCAGCCGGCTGGACAGGCTGTCAGACTGCGTTTTTGCCTGCCCGCCGTCTCGCTTTTCGCGGTTGACAGAAAGCAAGACGATACGCTATAATACTACGCAGTGCATTGTTAAAAATTTAGATATGGAGGAATTACGATGCCTGAGACTACGAAACATTTGCTTACAGCAAGCGGAAAAAAAGAACTCACTGACGAGCTCAGTGACCTGAAGATCAACAAGCGCAAAGAGGTTGCGCAGATGCTCAAGGAAGCCAGAGAACAGGGCGACCTTTCAGAGAATGCGGAGTATGACGCAGCCAAGAATGAGAAGGACAGGATCGAAGCCCGCATAAGGGAGATCGAGGCGATCCTCAAACACTCAGAGCTGATAGAAGATAACGACAGCACGCTGGATACGGTCATTATCGGCCGCAAAGTCAGGCTCTTAGATATAGAGATGAATGATGAACTGGAATACATCATCGTCGGCGGACAGGAAGCAGATCCCTTCGCAGGCAGGATCTCAAATGATTCACCTGTCGGCAAGGCTCTGATCGGCGCCAAGGTGAACGATACAGTAGTAGCCGAGACACCCGCAGGCAATCTTGAATTCAGGGTCCTCGACGTATCAAAAGCAGAATGATAAGACTCATGCGGGCACAGGCCTGATCTGTCTGCCTTCAGAGGAGGCACAGGTCCGGACAGCTGCCCTTTGCGGGGGCGGCCCGGCTGATCCCCGGCAGAGTATAACAGAGATAGGAGATTTTTACAGTGGCAGACGAGAGTAAGGTGCAGGACAGGCAGCCTGGAGTTAACGGTTCCAGGAAGGCGAACGACAGACAGGTCCCCGATGAAAATGAACAGATCAGGAACAGGGTCAACAAGCTCAAAGAGATGCAGGCAGAAGGAAAAGACCCCTTCAGGATCACAAAATATGATGTGACGCATCACAGCCAGGATATCATTGATGCTTATGACGAGCTCGAGGGCAAAGATGTCTCGATCGCCGGCAGGATGATGTCCAAGCGCGTTATGGGTAAGGCGTCGTTCTGTCATGTCCAGGATCTTAGGGGTAGCATCCAGGCTTATGTATCCAGAGATGATCTCGGCCAGGATGAATACAGCGCCTTCAAGAAGCTGGATATAGGCGACATCATCGGCATCAGGGGCAGAGTATTCAAGACCAAGACAGGCGAGGTCTCAGTTCACGCAAATGAGCTGACGCTCCTCTCCAAGAGCCTTCACCCGCTGCCGGAGAAATACCACGGCCTGACGAATACCGATCTCAGGTACCGCCAGAGATACGTAGATCTGATCATGAGCCCCGACGTAAAGGAAACATTTATCAAGAGATCGCAGATCATCAGCGAGATCAGGAGATTCCTCGACGCGCGCGGCTTCATGGAAGTAGAGACCCCCATGCTCGTCTCCAATGCCGGCGGCGCTGCCGCCCTTCCGTTCGAGACCCACTACAACGCTCTCGACGAGGACGTCAAGCTCAGGATATCACTGGAGCTCTATCTGAAGCGCCTTATCGTCGGCGGCCTGGAGCGTGTCTATGAGATCGGCCGTGTCTTCAGAAATGAGGGCATCGACACACGCCACAACCCGGAGTTCACCCTGATGGAACTCTATCAGGCATACACCGACTACAACGGCATGATGGAGCTCACTGAGAGCATGTTCCGCGATCTCGCGGAGAAGGTCTGCGGCTCAGCTGTCATCAGCTACGGCGACAAGGTCATCGATCTCAGCCAGCCGTTCCGTAAGATCTCGATGATCGACGCCATAAAAGAGTACGCCGACGTAGATTTTGACCAGATCCGCACTCTCGAGGAGGCCAGAGAGACAGCCCGCGCTCATCATATCGAATTTGAAGAGCACCACAAGTGGGGCAACATCGTCGACCTTTTCTTCGAAGAGTACTGTGAAGATAAAATGATCCAGCCGACATTTGTCATAGATCATCCCGTGGACATCTCGCCGCTCACCAAGCGCAAGCCGGACTGCCCGGAGCAGGTAGAGCGTTTCGAGCTCTACATCAACGGCTGGGAAATGTGCAATGCTTACTCCGAGCTCAATGATCCCATCGATCAGCGCGAGCGCTTCAAGGCGCAGGATGAACTTGCCCAGGCAGGCGACGTCGAAGCAAACCATACAGATGAAGACTTCCTCAACGCCATGGAGATCGGCATGCCCCCCACAGGCGGCATAGGCTACGGCATAGACAGGCTCATCATGCTGCTCACAGACAGCGCAGCCATCCGCGATGTGCTGCTCTTCCCTACCATGAAGTCGTTAACAAGCAGCAAGCCGGCAGAAAACAGCTCAGAGAAGGCACCGAAGGCAGCAGCTGCCGTTATGGAAAAGCCGGCAGAGAAGATCGATTTCTCGAAGGTAGAAGTAGAGCCTCTCTTCAAGGATTTCGTCGATTTTGACACCTTTTCCAAGTCGGATTTCAGAGCCGTCAAGGTACTGGAATGCGAGGCTGTACCCAAGTCCAAGAAGCTCCTAAGATTTACTCTGGATGACGGAACAGAAGAGAAGAGGACCATCTTAAGCGGTATTCACGCCTACTATGAGCCTGAAGAGCTGGTCGGCAAGACTTGTATAGCCATTACCAACCTGCCGCCGCGCGCCATGATGGGCATCGATTCCTGCGGTATGCTCATCTCAGCAGTCCACACTGAAGAGGGAGAAGAAAAGCTTCATCTTCTGATAGTCGACGACCATATCCCGGCAGGAGCAAAAATGTACTAAGCTCCGGCGCGGGCCGGGGAACCGGCAGCACGGCTTGTGAAATAAATAAAAGAGTGTATTAAAAAGGCAGAAGATCAAATCTTATTCTGTCTTTTTTATTTGCTGTACTGTCCTGATAAAAGCCTCTGAGAAAGTATATTGATCTTACATGCCTGACACGGCCGCAGAGCAAATGGCACTTTTGCTCTCCTCTGTTTTGTGATATAAATAAAATTATAAACTATTCACCGACTTTTCCTGACCGGACCGGCAGGAAAACCGTTTTAGGAGGAAATTTCATGCTGAACGATTCGCGCTTAAACCAGCATCCCCAGCTGAAGGAACTTCTGCAATATGTGGAAGAGGATCTGCAGCTTGGGCGGAGTGGGTCCGCAGGTACGAACCTGCGCAAGATCCTGGAGTATATTTTGAAGGAATATTATCTGGCATACGGGAATATCCCCGGTCAGGCCAGCATCAGCGATATGCTGGGGGAGCTGACCCGGAACAAGTATTTCGATCCGGTGCAGCATGCTGACAACCATCTCACCCAGAGAGACAAGTATTTCTTTTACGATATCAAGAACCTGGGGAACAGCGAATCACATTTTGACCCCACCCGTCCTGATCAAGGCAGGCCATCCATCGCCAAGGCCACGGCGATCAATGAGGATCTGCAATCATTTCTGCCCCGCTTTTTGGATGATATTCCTGTCATGCTGAATGCTCCCAGGGGTAAGAGCGCCCCGGCAATGTCTGCCCGGCACGCGCCGGTCGTTAAGAAAGCGGAGAGTCAGTTAGAGCGGCAATCCGAGGAGAAAAAGACATATAAAGCTGCGCGCGCCAGCAAGGAAAAGATACTCGGGCAGTTATATAAAAGGTACACAAAAGATATTTTTGAGGCAACGAATGCACTCGGCATTGAAATGGAAAGCTGCGCGGAACTAGATGATATGGATCCGGAGACCCTGAGCCGTATTTTGAAAAAGGTTCAGGAGAACGAAAACATATCTCCGCGATGAAGATGATCCCAAACAGCTGGAATGCGGGGGACGTTTCCGAAAAAGTACCGGAGTGCAGCTGACGAATCGGGAAAACGGCAGGATTGCTTAGATTTTAAACGAAAAGGCGGCATCAGAAAAATCTGGTGCCGCCATTTTTAATGTATTCAGGATATTTGTAGCATACCTTTTGCTATCTGTCTTAACAGTTTATGAAAATATCAGGATCACTTTTACACATGATCTGTAAAATATATTTACCTTTGAGGTAAATCATAATATTGACTGTTGCCCAACATTATGCTATTATATATTTACCTTATAGGTAAATATAATAGAGGCGAGCGCTTGAAAATAACATACAAAACCGTGAAGCTCAGAAAAATATGTACAATTCCCAGAGAAGCCGATAAAAAAATATGGATCAGCGATGACAGCGAAAATTCACCAACGGATTGATGAAATAGCAGCATCCGATACAGTAGAAGAAATGATTCAATGGCACATCGGTCGTTGCCATCGGCTTCAAGGAGACAGAGCTGGTCAATATGCGATGGATTTGACTCATCCGTACAGACTGATATTTGAGAAAAATGAAAATGAGATTCAAATTGTAAATATCCTGGATATAGTAGATTATCATTAGGATGTAATGAAAGGACGGAGATGGGAAAATGCTAAGGAGTAGCAGTTTTATTGCGACACCGCCTGGCGCGACGATTAAAGAGCAGCTCAATGACAGAAGTATGAGCCAGAAGGAATTTGCTGCCAGGATGGATTTGTCTCAGAAACATATTAGTAAGCTGATTAATGGAGAAGTTCAGCTGACTGCTGATGTTGCGGTAAGACTTGAGATCGTATTAGGTGTACCTGCCAGATTCTGGAATAACCTTGAGGCAATTTACAGAGAAAAACTTATTAAGGCAGAAGCGGAAAATGCAATGGAAACAGACGAAGAATTAGCAAAGCAGCTGCCATATAGCGAGATGGCAAATTTTGGATGGATTCCTGCCACGAAGGATTCTAAGGAGAAGGTCGTATATCTCAGGAAATATTTTGAAGTGGTAGATCTTCATCTTCTAGGTGATAGCCAGATTACAAAGATCGCATGCAGAAGACTGGCTGTAACAGAAAAAAGTGATTTTGCACTGATGGCATGGGCGCAGCAGGCAAAGCTTTGTGCAAGGAACATTTCAACAGAAGCACTTGATGTCAAAGGACTAAAAAAAGCAATTCCGGAAATTAGAGAAATGTCGGCATTAAAAGCTGAGGAGTTTTGCCCAAGAATAAAGAAGCTGTTGGCAGACAATGGTGTTGCACTTGTCTTTCTGCCGCATTTAAAAGGCTCTTTTTTACAAGGAGCAACTTTTATGGATAGGAATAAAATTGTTCTTGGCCTTACAGCCAGAGGAAAGGATGCAGATCGTTTTTGGTTTAGCCTTTTTCATGAATTGGCACATATTATACTTGGTCATGTCGGAAAGGCAGATGGGACAACAGAAGACGATGAAAATAAGGCAAATCAATGGGCGGCAGATGTTTTGATACCCCAGGAGCACCTGAATGAATTCTTGAGTAAGAACAGTCTGACGGATGCGAATATTCGCAAGTTTGCTGAACAGGAGAATATCGCTCCTGGGATTGTTGTAGGAAGACTTCAAAACGATGGTTTTATTACGCATAATATGATGAATGATTTGAAAGCACATTATGAAATAGCGGTGTAATCTCAGTTGAAATTTAGCTTTCGAAATGGATGAAAATGAAAAAGATGCTTTAAAGCAGCCATCGGTGATATACTGAAATTGCAGCGGCGGTATTGTACGAATGAGGTGTTGATATGGATCGTTTGAAAGAATTACGCAAATACACGGATAAGATGCTGCAGGACAGCATGACTGATCCTGATAAGCTTAAGAGTGCCTATGTGCACTTGTATGGCGTTTCACTGGCAGCAGTGCTGATCTCCGAGAAAAGGGGACTGGATACGGAAGTGGCCTGCATGGCTGCCATGCTGCATGACATGTATGCCTACACGGCGGGGACATATGAAGACCACGCGCATAAGGGCGCGGAGCTGGCCAGGGAAATACTCGGCAAAGTGAAGCTTACGTCACCGGAGGAGACGGAGACGATCTGTTCAGCTGTTTATCATCATGATGATAAGGCCGCAGTTGATTCACCTATGGATGAGGTCCTGAAGGACGCTGATGTAATGCATCATACGATGAACGATCTGAACAAGGCCATCAAGGAGAAAGAGCAGACGCGGTACGATGCGCTCAGAAAAGAGTTCGGGCTGAGATAAGCTGTGTCCCACAGGGACACCAAAGAAGCATTGGCACATGACATAATGTATATGTGTGTTCAGGATGCTCTGGGGTTTAGAAGTAGCTGGTATGCCGGATTGCCAGGTATTGTAAGCTGCTTTTAGGGGAGATCATGATATGGGAAAGGAATGTTTGCTATGGGACGTATTTCCACAAAGGAAAATAAGAACATTTACCAGATGTGCCGGGAGGATCTGGGGCTGACCAGGGAGAAGGCCGGGGAGCTGCTGGAGACGGTACCTCCGGAACGGATCGAGAAGATAGAGAATGAGCGCTCGCTTCCTCATCCGGATGAGGTACTGGTCATGTCGGAAAAATATGGCGCGCCGAACCTCCGCAATTATTATTGCGCGAACGAGTGCCCGATCGGGCGGCAGTATGTGCCGGAGGTCAAGATCAGAGATCTTTCCCAGATCGTGCTGGAAATGCTGGCGTCACTGAACTCTATGGACAGAAAGAAAGAGCGGCTGATCGAAATTACTGCTGACGGTAAAATTGAAGCCGGCGAGATTGCTGATTTCGTACGTATACAGGAAGAGCTGGAGCGGATATCGATAGCGGTCGAAGCCCTGCAGCTCTGGGTTGAAAAGATGCTTTCAGCAGGTGTGATCAATATGGATGAATATGAAGCATTCAAAAGAAAAAACAGGAAATGATATAATCCTAGGCTCAGCGGCCCCGGCAGAAATGTCGGGGCCGTTTTATCTGACCACATTTATGGTAATAAGTGCTTTTATCTCACCGTTCCTGTAATGTATTCAAAGTATTGACGGAGATACAATGTCAATAAAGGAAGCAGCTAAGGATTTCCGCAGAGAACAAATATAAAGGAGGACAATCAAGCAGAGCAGAGGGAAACATAAAGACAGCTGTTTATTTACAGGGAGGAAATGACATGGACATATTATAAAGAGATTGATATCTGAAGTAGTTATTAATTAAAAAGTTTCATCACTGGATATAATTACTGGTTCAAACGATGACTTTTTTGAAATGTTACATGGAATTGCGTCAAAGGAAGGCTTCTCGGTGGCAGGAGCGTAAGACGCATTAAACAAAAACAATTAAATTATTATGGAGGTATTAAGATGGGAAGAAAAAGAAAAGATACTGAGGCACAGTATGACCCTAATGTAAATTATGATGAATTGGAACAGCATACATATGCAGACTCTGGTAATCATATTTTTTATACTTGTCCAATATGCGGCCACGAGTATCTGGCGGCGTTTATAACTGAAGAAAACGGTCAGACAATGTGTATAGATTGTTGGAACGAAAGGTACGGAGATTAATTATCAGAAAGCCCAATTGAATGAAGTATTGTGAAAACGATAATATGTTAGGCAAGGAGGTATTGAAGATGTCCAAATATAAGATTATTTTTCTAGATGAAGAAGAAGACGAAGTTTTTGATACATATAAAGAGGCGGATGAATATGCTTTATATCTGGTTTCATGCTACCATGAGGGAGGAGAAATCTTGGAAATGAGCAATCCTGGAGATTATCCATATGATCCAGATGACGAACCCAAATACGAAATTGTTGAGGTATAAAAGTTTGATATTTTTAGGACCAGCATTTTTGACGAACAAGTTTTATACTTAATGGTAAAGAAGCCAATTTAAGGTTCATTAAATGAAAAGAGCCGGGGCGTTACGATGTGCCTTGGAAAGAGTTAAGGCTGAGTTAAGATGTGTCATACAGTGGCATTCAAGACTCAGCGGCCCCGGCAGAAAGCTGCCGGGGTATTTTTTATCTCACCGTATTTATGGAAATAAATACATTTATCTCACCATTACTGTGATGTATCCAGATTGGGGACTGCGATACAATATCATTGATATGAGATCACTCCAGCACTGCCATCTCCATTTCATCAAGCAGCTGGTTCGTCTGGTCTACGGTGTACTTCTGCCCGATGGCGTAGATGATCACGGCGTCGCGGGTGTTGCGCGGGTAGAGCGCAGCCTCACCGCCGGATTCCAGCGCGCGCCGGGTCTCTGTATTATCGAGACCGGCGGCAATGCAGATGAGCAGGATCTTGTCGCGGCCGGGCCTCTTGCTGCCGTCCCATATGCGGTAGCAGTAAGAACGGTCCAGATTAGTCAGCTTATAGAGATCTGCCGGGACGATGGCAGAGGTCTTCGGCAGAGATCTGAAATATTCAATAAAAGAGTGACAGGGATTTATGGTCTCAGGTGAACTGAGGTAATCCTGCAGTTCGTCTTTGCTGTCGATCGACCTGAGTATTTCTTCGAGATGTCTCGTGGTAGGTTTTTTGCTCATGATTCCCTCCGGGCGTAAAATATTGCAGGAAGAAGGTATGCTGATATGAAAAATGCAAACGATCGGCCTGTTTACAGAGAATTATATCATGTAAGCAGCGGCGGTAAAACCCTCGTAAGCGTTGTAGAAGACGAAGGATCCGGAAAAATTTATTACCGTAAGGTCCTGAGCGTATATAACGTGAAGGTATTTGCGTACCTGAAGGAGCATGCATGCCCTTATATCCCGAAAATATTCAATTTCGTGGAAGAGGAGGGGAAGCTGACTGTAATTGAAGAAATGGTCAGGGGCGAGACGCTGGACTTCGTGCTGCAGAACAGGGATCTGAAAAAGAAAGAGAAGATTCGGATACTGTTAAATGTCTGCGACGCTCTTATTTTCCTGCACAGCGCTAAGCCATACCCGATCATCCACAGGGATCTGAAGCCGTCAAATGTTATGATAGCGGATGATGGCAGGGCCTGCCTGATCGACTATGACGCGGCAAAGGTGTTCGCGCCGGGTAGGACTAAGGACACGGAGCTGATCGGGACGCAGGGAAGCGCCGCTCCGGAACAGTATGGCTTTGCTCAGTCCGATGTGAGGACTGACATTTACGCCCTTGGAGTAATGATCGGCATGATGTTCCCGAAGGATTTCCGGATGCAGCGGATAGCGGCGCGGGCGACGAAACTTTCGCCTGATGACCGGTTCCAGAGTGTGAAGCAGATCCGTGAGCGGATAGGGCGCAAAGGAATACCGCGGATGCGGCCGGCAGACAGTCGGGCATTGGAGTGCTTCTGTACGAACTGCGGAGCGATCCTCAATGACCAGCCTGGATTTGAATATAATGACGGAACCTGGATCTGCACAGAGTGCGGACAGCAGCTTTTCGGAGATGAGGCGGGCGACACAGGCGGGAAAATGAATGGCGTGATCTGGTACTGTGACGGCTGCGGGGCAATCCTGAACAAACAGGATGGATTTGATTATTACGATGACACCTGGATCTGCCGGAAATGCGGATTCAGGAATGATATTTCCGAGAATAACATAAGGCCGGAGCCGCTCCGGAAATGACAGAAAAGCTGTGTCCTGCCGGGACACCAAAATTATCTGTCAATACGTTATACTTACCGTAGACATAGACGGGGAAAGGAGACAGCGATGTTGATCGCCATTATTTGCTTTGCGATATGCCTGATCATACTGAGAGTGCAGATCGCAGTCATTGGATTTGTTTTAAAGGCAGCTCTTTTGCTGATCGTGGGGATACCTGTGGCTCTGCTGCTGCTGGGTTTCGGGCTGACCATACTGGCAGGGTTTGTGTTCCTGGCGGTGTGTATCGGCGGCTGCGCTGCGATGATATTCGTAAGATAGGTTCGCCTTGGGGAGGAGAAAATATGAGTTCATCAAAGAAAAAGATCATTGTGGGAATCGTTATTGCGGCTGTGGCAGCTGCTGCCATCTGCGGATGGTATTTCGGCATAAAGGTGCCGCACGATAATGCTCTGGCTGCGTATTCAGATGCTGTGGCGGAGTATAACACAAAGATCGGTCCGTATAATCAGTCACTGGAAGATTATAATAACGCAGCACAGAAGGTGGCGCTGGCAAATAAAGAACTGGATGGATATATTTCCAAGGCGCAGGATGCCGTGAATTCAGGCGGGAAGCCTTACGATTCATCAAAGCTTGACGGCCTGAGCACAGCGATCTCAGATGCGAGAAAGGCAGAACAGACGGCTCCGGAGCAGCAGAAGGCGGCTGAACAGCTGTCTGTGACAGCTGAGGACAGCAGATTGTCAGCGAATAAGCTGAACGAAAAGGCAGCGTCTCTGGCAGAAGAAGGCGGAAAAGTTGAAAAGAAACAAACATCGCTTGCTGAAAGTACTGCAGCGATAAAGACGCCGGATTACAGCAGTACAATAAAAGATCTTCAGGGAAAACAGAAAGCCTATGAAGACAGCGTTAAGATACTGAAACAGGTGACTTGTCCGGCGGAATCCTTCGTGATCGCAAGACTGCAGGAGCTTAAAGATGTAAAGGAGATCGCGGCAGTGACAGAGGACCATGATCCGAACGGCCTTCTGAATAAAGCAAAAGGATATACGTCAACAGTATACTTTTCACTTTCACAGGTCGATCAGAGTAACGTCTTCGGGTCTGATATAATAGATAAAGGAACGGATGCCGGCGGCGCTGTTGAAACCTACGCGAATGTAGAAGACGCCGAAAATCGCAGTGATTATCTGGGAGCATTAGACGGCACTGTACTGAGCAGCGGTTCTCACATGGTGCTTGGCACGATGGTAGTACGGGTTTCAGACGAACTGACAGCCTCACAGCAGAAGAAAATGCAGGATAAGATAGTTGCTGCGCTGACAGATCTCAGGTAGCCGGAATATTGACAATAAGAGTGAAATAATAAATGCGCAAGCTGTGTGAAACATCCATTCAGCCTGCGCATATTTTACAATTATCATATTTCAGGATCCGGTAAGGCATTATCGTGATTATAACCGGAAGTGAAGCAGCTGCCATGAATTGATAATTTGCGATTTGCCATGTATAATAAATATGATATGTTGCGAAGAAATCGAATTAGGTAAATATTAGTCTGTATGATTATTATGTGGAAGGATGGGGAGAGAGCAGAAATGATTAGTGCAGAGTTGAATCACAATCCTTATTTGTTGTTGACAACGGTAAAGTTTAACGGACAGCCTCCGCGGATCAACAGTCAGATCGAAAAGTATGAACATCAGCCACTGAAGGACTGGGTACGGTTGGTTCCGTCGATTTTTTATAATGAAATGAATGGGTACGATTTCGATTTATATTTTATCGGAACAAAGTCAGATTTCGAGGAAGTTGTTAATTCATTTGAAGCTGTCAACGTCACGTCTGAACAGGTGAAGCTGATCCAAAAAAATGAAATCGAAGACCCTGATACAAAGAGCGCAGAAATCGATGCGCTTCTTTCCTGGATAAGGGAGCATCCAAACAGAAAATTTGATTATAGTTCGTTTTGGGGAGAACATTCAGAGCTTTTTGAAAGCGCGTATCCATATGTACTTATCAGAGGCTCGGAACCTGAGAAACCGGAGCCTGATATCAGCCCGGAAAAAGTTGATGGAGCTCAGGAGCTTAATGGTACTGATCTTACGAACACCCCCATTATAATTTTCATTGAAGAAAAGGCAATTAAACAGTTTAGGCATGATATGGATATTTTGCTCGGCAGAGCAGATATCCGCCAGGAACAGTTGTTCTTTATGATTCATCCAATGATGAACAGAGAACAGGTAACAAGGGTTATTTCTGATCTTGGTGTAGCCTCGCCGCAGGTCGTTGACAGGCATGATCATGAAAAAGTGATGAAATATATACGCAATTATCCAATGACTGAGTATATCAGGAACGCAATTCAAATTTTTGAAGGGATCGCCGGGCAAATTGCTGTAGTGCTGGACGAGGAAAATAAAGAAAGTGAGATCACGAATGCAGGAATTCATGCAAAAATTGATTCACTTGAGGCAGATATTATTTCCCTGAAAGATGCAGACGAATTTTTTGTCCAGCGCGATAACTATGCTGTTCCAGAGACATTTGCGATGATCAGGCAAACACTGGCAGAACAGATACAAAAATGGAGAAACCGTAAGACCAAAATAGTGGGAGACAATGAGGCTGATACTGCCGCGGAAGACTATGTATCCTACTTGAAAAAATGTGTTGATGTTTATACTGCCTCAATGCTGGAATCTTATGAAAAGGCTTATAAAGCGATCTCGGCTGATTTTGACGTAGTCTATTCACACGCAGGTATTGATACCGGATACAGACCGGAGAACGTCAAAGCAGACAATGTGATGTCTCAGGATTTTCCGATTGTAAAAACTGATCTGACAGCTCTTAAGAAGATTACATATGAGGAACCAAAGCCCGATCTCTTTGGCTTGTTTAAAGCACAGAACACCGGGAACGTTGCCCCCCTCAGAGTGGCTACCTGCTCTCTGGAACAGTGGCGGACGGTGGTGGCGGAAATGATCCTTCCGCTGGCAGAAAACTATGGCAGCAGCTGTGAGCAGGGTTTAGGGAAATACTATAACGATCTGGCTGAAGCATATCACAGCCACCTTACAGATCTGATACAAGGAAAGATGCAGGAAAAAGAACTGGTTTCAGCACATCTGTCTGACGATGAACGCAGACTGCAGGAAGATAATGACTGGCTGGCTGCTTTAAAGGAGCAGCTCCAGACAATAGAAAGGGGCTAAATATGGAGACAAGTTCAGAAAATATGTCGTCAGCAGAACTGTTTACCCCGGAGCAGATTACGGTTGAAAACCGTCTTGAGATTATTGATGAGTGTGTGAGAAAGAAATATTTAGCCAGATTATCTGAAATGCCTGTTGCTCCGATTGCTGAGCTTTCTCCGCTGGAAGAAGATTTGATCAGCAATGTACGCCTATACCGGATCTCGGAGATGGTGTATCAAAAAGGCGAACCGGTGACGGATAAATTCACAACGGTTTATAATACATTGGCTACGTACAATGCATCTGTTTTTGTACTTATTGATTCAGATGGAAAAGAGACCAGGTTTTACCTGGGTGTACGCAACAATGAACCAGATGGATCGCCTATTAAAAGATCAACAGTTACGCTGGGTGATACTTTAAAGCAGACTTTGATCGGACATTTTCCAGGAATAAAAATCCAGAATGAGGACCGTGAGAGAATAGCCGAGCTGTCCAATAAGATCTGTCGTCTGAATAATGTTGCGTCTGTAAGTGTAGTAGGCAACAGGAAGTCAGAGAAAGAACCTTCTTCGAACGAACAGTTTGTACAGGGCATAGAGAAACTGGCTCTGGCAATGTGTGGGCGCCCTTACACGGGGATCATCATTGCGGACAATCAGTCGCCGCAGAGTGTGCAAATGATGAGAAAGAGCTGCCAGGATCTTTATACTCGCCTTTCTCCTTTACAGAAGGTACAGATTTCTGAGAACGAATCTGAGTCTTCCTCAAGAAGCAAATCCTTTGCTGAGATGAGCGGAAGGCAAAAGGCAGCGATGATCGGCGGCGCAGCGGCATCGCTGGCGGGAGTTGCGATCGGCGCCGCCGCTGGTGCAGCGGCATCTGGTGTCGGCGTGGTCGGCGGTTCCATGCTTGGCGGTCAGGTGGCCGGTCAGCTGAACGGGTTTATTACATCCTTAGCTCCGAGTGAACAGATAACTGCTAGTAGTTCAAAGACGACATCTTCAACGATAGAAAATAAGGCTGTTACGGATATGATGGCGTTGGTTGATGATCTGCTGAAAAAGACTAACGAGTATGACAGCTATGGACTGTGGCATGTAGCCGGATATTTTATCTCTGACGATATGTCCGCAGCTGAAATTGCTGCCAGCAACTACAGATCTCTGATGAATGGGGAGAATTCCGGAAGAGAAGTCTCGGCAATTAATTCATGGAGAAGCAATAGTGCAGATACTCTCGGCAATTTCAGGGATCTTACCACATATTTGTCTCGTTATGTACATCCACAGTTTATATATGGCGGTGACATTAAAGTAAATGCGTCGACTGCGGTAAGCGGGAAAGAACTTGGATTACATTTGGGGCTTCCGCGTGCAACTGTGCCCGGACTTCCGGTTATTGAACATGCAGAGTTCGGTAAGGAAGTCAACACATACCAGCTGTTCCCGACTGTTTCGGTGAACAGACCGGAAGACCGCATAACGATCGGCAGGATATTTGACCTTGGCCATATCACTGACAAAGTGGTTGAACTTAACAATAACAGTCTGAATATGCATACATTTATTACCGGCTCTACCGGCTCAGGCAAAAGCAATGCCGCGTATCAGATGCTGACGGAACTACGTCAGGACAAGATCCCATTCCTGGTTATCGAGCCTGCCAAAGGTGAATACAAGGATGCATTCGGGCATTTGCCTGATGTCCGTGTATTCTCAACGAATCCGAATATTGCGCCGTTAATCAATCTGAACCCGTTCATGTTTCCTGAATCTATTCATGTGCTGGAGCATATTGACGGATTGGTTGAAATCTTCAGTGTATGCTGGCCAATGTACGATGCCATGCCTGCTTTTTTTAAAGACGCAATTTTGAAATCATATGAAGCAATAGGCTGGGATCTGGGATCATCTACCTTTGAAGGTGATGAGATTGAGTATCCGGATTTTGAAGTTCTCACGGAACAGCTGGATGAACTGATCGGCAATTCGGACTATGCATCGGATATCAAGTCAAACTATCGGGGAGCCTTGCTGACTCGCGTGAAGTCTTTGCATGTAGGCCTGAATAAATATATTTTCACAACAGAGCAGACCCCTTATGAACAGCTGTTTGATCATAACTGCATATTGGATATCAGCAGAGTAAAATCTGCTGAGACAAAGGCGCTCATCATGGGCCTCATGGTCTACATACTAAATGAATATCGTGTAGACCAGAAGACGGAGAATAATAAAGGGCTTCGCCATGTGACAGTTTTAGAGGAAGCTCACAATCTCCTCAAAAATACCAGCAACGGTCCTTCGGAATTGATCGGTAAGTCTGTAGAGATGCTGACCAATACTATCGCGGAGATACGTACTTACGGGGAGGGATTTATTATCGTCGACCAGTCCCCGTCATCTGTAGATATTGCAGCGATCAAAAATACCAATACAAAGATTATCCTGCGTACACCTGAGGAGCATGACAGAGAAGCAGTAGGACGTTCTATTGGCTTATCGAATGATCAGGTAGAAGAAATCGCAAAATTACCGAGCGGTGTGGCTGTAGTATACCAGAATAACTGGATCAGCCCGGTACTTACGATGATTGACAAGGCTGACGTCAAAGAGGAACCATATACATCGGACGGTCTGCAAAGAATTGAAACTGCAAAATCAGCAAGATCTGATATTATTCGTGCTTTGATGCAGCCATGGATAGGCGGCAGGATTTACAACAGACAATCGCTCATATCAGCACTTAAGGTGCTGGATCTGTCTCGGAATACAAGAAAGAAGATCAGTCAGTTATGCGATGATTATCTGTTATTTAAGGGACATATGTTTTGGCCGGAAAAGGATATTGAGACTCTGCAGATGATGCTAAAAGAGATACTGGGGATTGATGATAAATATATTTCCCAGATAGATTCTCCTGAAGCGCTGCAGAGGGCAGTTTCTGCCAAGGTTCAGGGGATGAAGACAGACGATATCAGAGAAATTTGTAATATTCTGACCTTGGTAAGGGAGGTAAAGTAATGACTTTTGATAATGTTGAGTCAAGCGCTTTAAGTCCAGAAAAATTAGACGTGAGTGAACATTTAAACTGGCTTAATAAAAGCTTCAAAACGGCGGTTATGCCGGTGAATGGAGTTTATTTTCGCTTCGATCCGGAAATTAGCAGCAATCTGTCTGATTCCTTAGGTATTAAAGAAACAAATGCTGTATCTCCTTTATATTCATCGCTTATTGATTCAACCAGACAAATGTTGCGTGGAACAGAGCAAAATGGATTTAAAACCACTGGGTTGCTGGATATCAGTAAATATAAGCTGAATACGCAGTATTATGAGCAAAACCTGAATCAACAGTCTGGATTTGCAGCAGAAATTATTTCAACATACAAGGAGAATCTTATTAATCAGTCTAAAGGATTGGATCTGGTAACAAAGCGTGCCGATGATCTGCCGTCGATGTTCAAAAGAAATGATGAATATGTTGATAAAGTAAGAATGAACGCGAATGGAGATATTTTAGAGCGTATTCAGACGAAATTTGTCGGCAGAAATGGAGAAGATTGGGTCTGCAAAATGACGTCATCAAAATTTGACAAATATTATAATGGCAAAGTAGACAAACTTGAATGCCCCAATGATTATTATGATGACGCTAAACAGTTTATTCAAATAAGGATTGAGAAATTACAGAAGCAGCAGGTTCGCGTTACAGCGGACGGAAAAACTGACATAGCGGGAACTATTCAGAATAAAATTGATAAACTGAACAAATTGGATCAGATGATCGAAAAAAGTACGGCTTCGACTAAAGAAGCCAAATTTGCAAGACTGCACCCCAGAAGATATGCATCAAAGTTATTTACAACGGAAACCGTAAAGCAGAGTAATAGTGAGGGATTAAGGGCTGCTGCTATTGCAGCTGGACTTACATGTATTGGATCTTCAGTAGACAATATCTCATTATATATGGATGGGAAAATTACAGCAAAAGAAATGGTAACTGATATTACAAAAGATACCGCAGAAGCAGGTGCTTTAGGATATGGAACAAGTTTTGTCAGCTCAGCTGTTTCTAAAGTAATAAGTTCGTCGTCAAACCAGTTGATTCACACTGTGGGTGGCTCATGTCTTCCGGCTGCTGCTGTTTCATTTACAGTGGAATCATATGATTCAATATCTCAATATGTTCAAGGTGAGATGACAGGTGAGGAACTGGCATATGATCTCGGTGATAATGCAGTAGCAATTTCAAGTGGAATAGGAGGAGCGAAGGTAGGCGCATTTTTGGGAGCAGCTGCAGGAGGACCAGCTGGTGGCGTGGTTGGAAGTATAGCTGGCGGTGTCATCGGCTGCGCGATCACTACTGAAGCATATAAGACAGCTGTTGACCTTGGCTCTGAAGGAGCGGGAATGCTCGCAGAGAAGGCACAGGGATATGCAGGAGCAGTCATTGATGCAGTTTCCGAGGCAGTGCCGGAGCAGCTTGACAATGTAAAAAAAGCATTTAGTGATTTTGCAAGTTCAGCGAAACTTCCATTTAATTTAGCGTAATTTTCCATACTGGAATTTTAGAAATATGCTGCATTTTTTGTATATCTAGACAGATTACTGTGAGAGTATGATATAATACTGTTAAATGATAAGGATAAAAACGCAACACAGAGATCATCTGCCAGAGCCGGTAGGTAGCCCGGCCGCACTGTCTTTGATGGTGTAAGTAACCCTCCCCTCCGGGTCGTCCGTTCCTTATACGTAAAATTAAAGGAGGGTCGTTATGGATAAGATAACGGGAACGCTGACAGTATTATTTGAGGATCCATTTTGGAAAGGTGTTTTTGAGCGAGTTGTAAATAACAAGCTTAGCACGTGTAAAGTCAGCTTTGGCTCGGAGCCATCAGAGGCTGATATATATGGATTTGTTCTCGAGAACTTCTATCAGCTGGAATTCAGTCAGTCTGTAGATTATGTTCCAAAGAGAATTGCAGGCAATCCAAAGCGAAGGCTGAGAGACGCAGCAAGGGCAACTAAAAATGTCGGTATTGGGACAAAGTCACAGCAGGCTCTTCAGATGCAGCGTGAGGAGAAAAAAAACGAGCGAGATCATTACAGCAGAGAACAGAAGCTGACGGAAAAGCAGCGTAAGTTCGAGATGAAGCAGCTGAAACGCAGGGAAAGGCATCGAGGAAACTGATGGATTCTGAAGACGGTAATTCGCATCATTGCGGAAAGCCGTCTTTTTATTGCTTATAGCACCATGTGTTTACAGGAATACATGATTTTAGGGGAGTGTGCAGATGTTATGCGAAGGAGTGCTGTAAAAAAAGAATATCTGATGGCATTGCTGGCGGTCATGATCTGGGGCACACTGTCCCCTGCCGGGAAAATGCTGCTGAATGATATGCCGGAGATAGAGCTTCTTTTCATAACGTCCGCGATCGCTGCCGTGTTTCTGGGGATCACGACGATCGTGACGGGCCATGCGAACTTTGTCAGGAACTTGAAGCTGAAGGATTACGGCATACTTGTGATTCTTGCTGTAATCGGGACATTTCTTTACAGCATGACATATTTTTATGGGATCTCGCAGCTGACAGCACAGGAAGCAACTATCATAAATTACTTATGGCCGATGATGACAGTGCTGTTTTCGTGGCCTGTCCTTCACGAAAGGCTGAGCGGCAGGAGCGTTGCCGCGCTTCTTATTTCATTTGCCGGGATCGCCATAATGGTCACCAGGCTGGATCTTAGCTCGTTCAGGAACAGCAGTATTGCCGGCATCCTGGCCTGCCTGGCTGCCGCAGTGAGCTATGGGTCATTTTCAGCGCTGAATAAGAGATTTCAGTATGATCAGTATGTGGCCCTGACGATATACTATTTTGTGACGGCTGTCCTGCTGGGCTGCATCCTGCTGATACATCCGGCAGCAATGCCTGCAGATCCCGCGCAGATCATCGGCCTGCTGTGGGTGGGGATAGCCGTTGACGGCATAGCATATCTTCTGTGGTGCCAGGCGCTGATACAGGGGAAAACGGCCAGTATCTCCAACATTGCCTATCTGACGCCATTTCTGTCAATACTGGCGGCAAAGCTGCTGCTGGATGAACCAGTCAGCATTTTCTCATTTATTGGTCTGGCCTTTATCCTGGCAGGAATAGCCATACAATTTCGGGCTCCTGTGGACAAGTCTCCTGAGTAAGTAAATGAAACGCATATGATCCGCCGCTGAATATCTGCAAAAAAGGAGATTCAGCCTATTTATTGCGCCCTGGAATTTGTATAAGATAAAACCGAGGTATAGGGTCTTGGTATACGAGATAATGCAGGGAGGAGGAATCTATATGTATTATCAGGGAACAATTGTAAAGCGTGTGCTGACAGCGATGCTGGCGGCAGCGGCGGCGCTGGCTTTTATGCCGGCCGGCGGCCTGACGCAGAATGTATACGCCGCAGAGAATGCCGGGGCGATACAGGATGGGGCAGGCAGCATCAAGGGTTATGATAAAAAATCGAAAACTTTCAACTATGTCTATTATGGCAGTTTTGACCTTACAAAAGACAGTGTGGATAATCCGACGCCGATAAAATGGCGTGTGCTGTCAATGAATGGCAGCGGAGGGACATATTCCGGCGGCGCTGACAGCTCAAAGGCAATGTTCCTGCTGTCAGAAGATCTGCTGACCAATGATCTGGAGTTCAATGGATGGACTGCTAATACAGGTCAGAAAACTGCAAATGCATGGCAGCACAGCGTCGCGCAAGGCTGGTGTACTGATTTCTATAAGGCTGATCTTTCGAGTCTGGAACAGAAAGCTGTGCTGGCGACCAGTAAAACGGGCGACACATTTAAGCTTACCCATGTCAGCTTTGACGAAATATTGAGTAATGACAAAGTGTTCTTACTTTCTGCTGATGAGGCAGCCAGCTCAAGCTATGGCTTTGCAGATGATAACAGCAGGACAGCAAGATATAACGGCAGACAGATCAGCTGGTGGCTGCGTTCTCAGGCTCTTCCCGGCGATACTTATGCGGGGGATGTCAGCGGCGCCGGTAAGATGGATTTTTGTCTTGTTACCTTTACAACGGGGGCACGCCCTGCTTTTAACCTGGATCAGGGCTCTGTGCTTTTTTCCTCAGCGGCGACAGACGGTAAATTAAGCGGCAGCCTGGGCGCCTCTGCGCTGGAGGCAGTTAAGGATTACAGCGGAAGTGAGTGGAAACTGACTCTGAGCGACGCTGACCGTCATTTTGACATCAGAGAAATATCTGAGAGCGGCAGCACCATGACGGTCGATTACACAGGAGCTGCAGTCGGCAATAATGAATACATCTCTGCAGTGATCAGGGACGGCAGCGGCAAGATAACTTATTACGGCAGGCTGGCGCAGCCCAAAGCCGCCGCAGGCAAAGTCGATGTTGCTCTGCCTGACGGATTTGACGATTCGGCTGATAAGCTGTATCTTTTTTCCGAGCAGTATAACGGGGATAAGAAGACGGACTATGCCAGTGAGCTAAAGCTGGTAAAAATGAAGGATGCATCAGTCAGCCCTTCCGCGGAAGTGTTCGACAAATATGCGCCGTCAGATATAAAAGTGACAAGATCAGACGGGATACATTCATTGACGGCGCTTAAGAACGGTGCGCAGACTCTTGTGCAGGGTAAAGATTACACAATCTCAGGCAGCACTGTTATCATAGGCAGATCATATCTTGCGGCGCTTGCAAACGGTCAGCAGACCCTGACATTCGATTACAGCGGCGGGATCGATCCGACAGTTGTAATAGATATAAAGGACAGCCGACCGGCGGCAGCTGCTCCGACTATTACAGCCCAGCCGACCGGCGGTTCGTATGACACAAACGGCAGTATCACTCCGCTGACGGTCTCAGTCAGCGACAAGGGAGCAAAATTTCAGTGGCAGAAGTCAACTGACGGGAAGACGTGGACGAATATCGCAGGCGCGGTCAGCTCAAGCTACATGCCCTCTGCTGATGTCAGCGGTTCTGTCCGGTACAGATGTGTCGTCACAGGCAGCAATGGCGCGTCTGTGTATTCGCGTGCTGTGACTGTCACGGTAAAGACGAAGCCTCAGGATAACAGATATGCAGTCGGAACTAAGGTAACAAATGGTATTCTTGTATACAAAGTGACGAAACAGCCTGCTGCAGGAGCGGCCGGCACGGTGCAGGTCGTGAAGGCAGTAAAGAAGAGCTATAAGAGCATAACAGTGCCTTCGTCAGTCACGCTGAAAGGCTATAAATACAATGTGACATCGATCGGCAGCAAGGCATTCTATAAGAATACGAAGCTTAAGAAACTGACGGTAGGCAGAAATGTCACGGTCATAGGATCGAAGGCAGCCTATAGATGCAAGAATCTGAAGACGGTAAATATCAAGTCAAAGAAGGTCACCAGGATCGGCAAGGCCGCTTTTAAAAAATGTAAAAAGGGCATAAAGTTCAGATCTCCGAAGTCAAAATACAAGGCATATAAAAAGATGCTGAAAAAGAGCCGTGTCCCGAAAAAGACCAGATATGTAAAGTCCTGAAAATATGAAGGCGGTTGTCTGATGATGACCGCCTTCTGAATCGTGGTGCGGACGACGGCTGATCACCGCCTTCTGCCCGATTATATGATATAATGTGAAAAGCAGGGGAGGTGAGGATATGGCAGGCAGTTCAGTCAGATTCCAGAACAAGTGGCGCTGGGGAGCGCTTATGATTTTTTTCGCAGTGCTGCTTATATCTTTTTTCAGTATTTCAGCGCTTACGGTCAGCCATATTCCCAAGCTCAGCACCATGTCGGAGGCAGAGGCATTTGACTTTACGGAAAATGTCGGAATAATCAACCGCAATCTTTTTGATTTCTACCCGGATCAGCTTTACACGCCGGCTGATTTTGCGGCGGGCAGGACAGTAAAACCGGAGTACACGCCGGAATCGAAAGACAATTACAGAAGACAGTATTACCGCTACGGGACATACCGTCTGACGCTGGATCTCCCGGCAGGATATGTCTACGCAATTAGCTCGGACAGTGCTACTTATTCGCAGAAGGTCTGGGTAAACGGGAAACTGCTTTCGACGGTGGGGAACGTCAGCAGCAGCTCAGAGGATTTTGTGCCGAGGACAAAACACTATACAGTCTGCTTCACGGCGACAGACAGTCCGACTGAGATAATAGTGCAGCGGGCGAATTTTGTCCACTGGAGCGGCGCGCTGTTTGAGATCAGGCTGGGGCCGCAGACGCAGGTGTTCCAGATCGTTACGGAAAAACTGCTGCGCTCGGTGGCGGCGCTGGGGCTGCTTTTTGCGGCTTTCCTGATATTTTTCGGTGTGGCGCTTTTCTTTCCGGACCGGAGACAGTTCATGTGGTTCGCGCTTTCCAGCCTTTCATTATGTATACGAGACCTTTTTGTCTCCCCCAAACCGATCATGATCCTTTTCCCTGAGTTAAACTGGTATTTCGGGCATAAGCTGGAGCATATAGCCTTTGTGCTGGCATTTCTGTTTATGCTGATGTTTTACAACGCGGAATTCAAGGACATGGTCTTTAAAGCTGTGCGCTATGCCGGCTACGTGATATTTTCAGCCATAGGCGCTGTATATCTGCTCCTGCCGTCGACCATATACAGCCGGATGACACAGACAACTGTATATATTATGATCGCCTATGGGGCAGTATATGTGGCATTTTTCATTCCGGCGTTTTTCAGACGGCGCAGGGAATATGATCATCAGGACAGCTACATCCTCATAGTCGCCGGAGCCCTGATCTTTATCCTCTCGAGCATAGCCGACGGTGTGCTGTACCGCCGCACAGGGGATTACAATATCAGCCAGATAGGCATGCTGATGACAGTATTTATTACTTCCATCGCGCTGACGATCGAATCGCGGCGCGCGCAGGATGAGCTTGCTGTGGCTAATGCCAGGGAAGAAAATATGCGCATGATAAATCAGACACTCAGCAATCTTTACAAGATCCGCATGGAATTCATGTCTGACATAAGCCATGAGATGAAAACGCCGCTTACGGTGATGAGCAGTTATGCAGGCCTGACAAAAATGCAGATAGAAAAGGATGCGGTTAACGCCCAGACGATGGCCAACCTGGAGATGGTGCAGAGCGAGGCTGTCCGTCTGGCCGGAATGGTCGAAAAACTGAAAAATGCTTCTTCCGACAAGAACAGAAAGCTTGTCCCTTCCAGGGACAATATATGTGAAACATTAAACAGCACGGCAGAATTCTGCCGCCTGATATGCAGCAGGAGAAATAATACGATCGAGGTGAAAGTATCAGCTGATCCGCTTTACGCAGAGTATACCCCTGACGGCATCATCCAGGTGCTCTACAACCTGATCATCAATTCCAGCCGTCATTGCCGCGACAGCGTCATCAGTCTGGAGGCAGAGGCGGCAGACGGATATGTGCAGGTCACGGTGACAGACAGGGGTGAAGGCATAAGCCCCGATATTCTGCCCAGGGTATTTGAGCGTGGCGTAAGCGGTGACAGCAGCAGCGGACTCGGACTTACTCTCTGCCGCGATATCATCGAGGAGGGGGGAGGACAGATATGGATAGTGAAAACATCTTCAGAGGGAACATCAGTCCGCTTCACGGTGCCGGAGGAGTTTACAAGCTATGAGAAATGATAAGATACTGATCATAGAGGATGACCGGGATATTCTCTCGGCGAATCGCCAGATGCTTGAGCTTGAAGGATACAGGGTCGTGACGGCGATGTCTGCGGAAGCGGGATGGGAGGCTGCCCAGAAGGAGCATCCTGACCTTATACTGCTGGATATACTGCTGCCTGACGGAAACGGGCTGGATCTCTGCCGAAGGCTGCGCAGCAGCAGCAGCGTACGGATATTGTTTTTGAGCGCGCTGAATACCAAACGTGACGTGATAGAAGGGCTGCGCCGCGGAGGAGACGATTATCTGGCTAAACCATATATGACTGAGGAGCTGCTGCTCAGAATCGAGGCACTGCTGCGGCGCAATGTCAATCCGCTGCCGCAGGAGGCTGAATGCAGCGGGCCGATAGAGTGGCATATGACATCAAATACAGCATATATCAACGGTGAAGATCTTCTGCTTAAACCGATGGAATACACCGTGCTCAGACTTCTCTGCGCGAACAGCGGCCGTTATACTTCGGCAGAAGAAATATACAGGGCAGCGTGGGGAAACGACCCGAACAATGATGTCCGTCCCGTACATAATCATATCTATTGTCTGCGCGTCAAACTTAAGCCATATGGGATAGGCATTGAATCAAAACGCGGCCTCGGGTATAAGATAGTATTCTGACAGTTAAAGGTGCTGAATCTCTGCAAAAAAAGAGATTCAGCACCTTTATTATGCCGCGGCATCAGTATAAGATGACAATAAGGGACAAGGTTTTGATATACAAGACAATACAGGGAGGAGTGATTTATATGAATGGTCAGGGGAAAATTTCCAGACGTATACTGACGACCATGCTGGCGGCAGCAACGGCAGCGGCTTTTATGCCATTTGCCGGCACCGCGCAGAATGTATACGCGGCAGAAACAGGCAAGGCGATACAGGTAAATGAAGGTTCTGTCAAGGGCTATAACAAGACCACGAAAGTCTTCAGCTATGTCTATTATGGCAGTATCGATCTTACGAATGACAGTGTGGATAATCCGACTCCGATAAAATGGCGTGTGCTGTCCATGGATGGAAACGGAGGCACATACAAGGACAGCAGCGGCAAAGCTTACAGCTCAAAGGCGATGCTCATGCTGTCTGATGAAATATTGGACGTGATAGCTTTTGATAAGGATAATACTGCCAATTCAGGGCAGACTAACCCCAATGAATGGCAGCACAGCGACGCGCAGTCCTGGTGCCGGACATTTTACGGGAACAGCTTATCAGGCAAAGAACAGAGTGCAGTCCTTACTACAAGCTTGGCCAAGGATGCAGTAGATGTTTATCTTAATTCGGGCCTGAAAGATGACACAGTATTTTTCTTGTCTGCTTTACATGGCGACGACGGATATTATGGGGACCTGGCCGCAAAGTATAAAGGAAGCAAAGCTGGCTGGTGGCTGCGTTCTGCGCGTTATAGGTCTTCAGTAAGTGTTGCCTTTATCGACGGGAATGGCAATATCTATCCGGCGACCGTGAATCAGATCACAGGCGCCCGTCCCGCCTTCAACCTGAATCTGAGCGATGTTTTGTTTTCATCCGCGGCTTCAGACGGTAAATTGAGCGGCAGCCCTGGAGCATCGGCGCTTAAGGAGGTCAAGGATTACAGCGGATCAGAATGGAAACTGACGATACTTGACAGTAAGCGGGATTTTAACACTGGAACGGTGAAAGCTGACGGCAGGACTTTGTCTGTCCCTTACAGCGGCGCTGCAGTCGGTTCAAATGAATATATATCTGCTGTTGTCCTGAGAAATAACAGTAAAGTAACATATTACGGCAGACTGGCTGAAGCGAAAGCATCAGGTACAGTTGATATTGCCCTGCCGGATGGATATAATGTTTCAACTGACAAGCTGTATATTTTCTCCGAACAATATAACGGAGATAAGAATACCGATTATGCGAGTAAACTGAGCCAGGTGAAGGTACCGGCAAGCGTCACTCCGTCTGCGGCAGTTTTCGATAAGTATAAGCAGGCAGACGTTTCTGTCTCAAGGACAGATAATGACTGCACATTTATCAAGCTGGTGAATGGGAATTCCGTACTTACCCAAAATAAAGACTATACCATAAACGGCAATACCGTAACTATAAGCAAGTCTTATCTTGCGGGGCTGGCAGATGGCGACCAGACACTGACATTTGAATACAGCGGCTGCACGGATCCGACGCTTACAATAACGGTTAAGGACAGCAGGCCTGCTCCGTCTGTCAAGACTCAGCCGACCGGAGGTTCATATGATATAAACAGCAAGGTCGTACCTCTCACTGTAACAAGCAATGATGCAGGCGCGAAGTACCAGTGGCAGAAGTCGTCTGACGGAAATAACTGGGAGAACATCGCCGGAGCGACAGGCACATCTTATACGCCGCCCCTTACAGCCGGAAGCTCGTTCCGCTACAGATGCGTAATAACAGTCAGCACCGGCCTTAAGACAATATCAAAAGCGGTGACTGTCACTGTGAGCGGAAAATACGCGCTTGGATCGACCGTCACAAATGGCGCTCTTGTATATAAAGTGACGAAGCAGCCTGCAGCAGGCGCCGCGGGAACTGTGCATGTCGTGAAAGCTGTGAAGCGTACATATAAGAGCATCTCAGTTCCGTCGTCGGTCACCATAAACGGCTATAAATACAATGTGACTGCTATCGCCGCCAAAGCGTTTTACAAAAACACGAAGCTTAAGAAGCTGACTATCGGCAGCAATGTCACGGCAATCGGGTCTAAGGCAGCTTACGGATGCAAAAAACTGAAAACGGTCACCCTAAAGTCGAAGAAGATAAAAAAGATCGGAAAGGCTGCGTTCAGTAAATGCAGGAGAGGCTTAAAGTACAAAGTTCCGAAGGCAAAGTATAAAGCATATAAAAAGATGCTGAAAAAGAGCAAAGTCCCCAAGAGATCAAAATATACAAAGTTTTGATCTCATGAAGGCGGCCGTCATCTGACGGCCGTCTTTTTGACAGCAGATGTGTTATACTGAAGAAAGTATTGAAATAAGACAGCAGCAGATATATCGGAGATGGCAAAAATGCACAGAGTCAGAAATGCGGAATTGACAGATCTGCCGCGTATACGGCGGATATATGCATATGCAAGGAAGTTTATGGCAGAAAACGGAAGCTGGCTCTCCGACAGTGAATATGGTACGATCCATCAGCTTGCCGGTGACGGATCGATCCATGTGGCTGATGGGATACCGCGCATCGCTTACGAAATATTATAAAAGAAATCGTCATGCAGCTGCATATGTACTGAGCAGATGGCGTCTGCGCAAAACCGCGAAAAAAAATCGCGGTTTTTTTGTGCCCTGAAGGCATTGATCCTGCTTAAATCTGAGAAAAAGGTTCGTGTCTGACGAAAAAGTGCCTACTTGCGTGATCAGGGGACAGACGTTACTATGATGGCACAGACGAAGATGATCATTGAAAATCATTGTCAATAAAGGAGGATCATAATGAATTTTGAGAGAATATTTACACCGGGGAAAATCGGTAGCCTGACGATCAGAAACAGACTTATCGTTCCGCCGATGCTTACAGAATATGCCGCGGAGGACGGCAGCCTGACTGAACGATATATCAGGTACTATGAGGAGAAGGCCAGGGGAGGATGGGGCCTGATCATATGTGAGGATAATTCTGTGGATCCCCATGGCGCAGGCTTCAAAAATGTAGCCGGGCTCTGGAATGACAGTTTCATTCCTGCGCACAGAGAGCTTACAGACAGAGTCCACAGCTATGGCGCAAAGATCGCGGTTCAGGTCTATCATGCGGGACGGGAATCTGACAGCAGTATCAGCGGGGCGAGGCCTGCCGCGCCGTCAGCGATCCCGGATCCGACAGAGCGCGAAACGCCTCACGAGCTGACGGCAGATGAGATCAGGATCCTTGTTGAAGAGTTCGCGCAGGCGATATACAGGGCGAAGAATGCCGGATATGACGCCGCAGAGCTTCACGGAGCCCACGGCTATCTGATAAATCAGTTTGTGTCGCCTTTCTCCAACAAACGTACAGATGAATATGGCGGCAGCATGATGAACAGGCTGAGATTCCCGCTTGAGATAATCGCCAGAGCCAAAGAACTTGCCGGCGAAGATTTCCCGCTGATCTACAGGATATCAGCTGATGAAATGGTCGAGGGCGGACTTACCATAGAGGATACCAAAGTAATTGCCCAGATACTTGAGGAAGCGGGGATCGCGGCACTCCATGTATCTGCCGGCGTCTATAAGAGCGGTGCCATAGTGTCAGCACCTTCTGCGGTGAGGACAGCGCCATTTTCAGACTATGCGCTCCAGATAAGGAAGCTGGTAAGCATTCCGGTATTTACGGTAGATAAGATAGTCTATCCCTATGTGGCAGAGTCGCTGCTGAAGGAAGGCAAGGCAGATTTTATCGCGATGGGCCGTGCGTCGATCGCAGATCCGGAACTTCCGAACAAGGTAAGAGAAGGGCGGATGGAGGAGATACTTCCGTGTATAGGCTGCTGGCAGGGATGCCAGGGAAAGATCGCGGTGCAGGAGCCGGTATCATGTCTTGTGAACCCGAGGACCGGCAAGGAAAATACCCATACTGTAAGCAAGGCTGATGAGAAGAAAAAGGTCATGGTGATCGGAGGAGGCCCGGCAGGAATGGAAGCAGCCATAGTAGCCGCAAAGCGCGGCCATGATGTCGCTGTATATGATAAGGCTGACAGACTTGGCGGCCAGTGGCTTCTGGCTGCTGTACCTCCGGGCAAGGAAATGCTCAACTCATTTACAGTATGGCAGAAGGGTGAGCTTGAGCGAAATGGCGTAAAGATAAATCTGAACTGTGAGGTGACTCCTGAACTGGCGGAGAAAGAACAGCCGGATGAGATAATATATGCCGCAGGTGCGACGCCGGCAATACCGCCGATACCGGGAGCTGATGGCCCCAATGTCTGCACGGCCAATGATATCCTTTCCGGGAAAAGAGACCTGGTAGGCGATGCCGTCGTTATCGGAGGCGGACTTGTCGGTGCTGAGACTGCGGAACATATAGCGGTACATAATCACAAAGCGACTATCGTCGAGATGCTCCCGGCCATCGCGGCCGAGATGCCTGGCGCGCCGAAGGTATTCCTTATGGAGTCTCTCAGGCGGAACGAGGTGGCAATGTACACAAACACGAAGGTGCTGAAGATCACAGAAAAAGGTGTGACTGTGCAGACAGCGGATGGGACAGAGGACATCCCTGCGGATATGGTGATAATGGCCATAGGATCCAGATCGAACAGATCACTTGCAGATGCGCTGTCTGACAGATTTAAAGTAACGGTAGTGGGCGATGCTGACAAGGTCGGCAAGGCACTTGACGGAATCATGAATGCTTACGAGACAGCACTCACAATGTAATATGGAAAGAGGTAATCGATATGATGACATATACTGGGCCGGTATTCAGGCCGCCGTTTGAAGCAGATTCGCTGCTTTTGCAGGTAACTGTGGGCTGCAGCCACAATAAATGTACTTTCTGCACTATGTATAAGGATGTGCCGTTCCAGATATCTCCTATGGAAGAAATAGAGAAGGATCTTTTGTACGCCAGGAAAATGTACGGTTCGGTACGCAGGATATTTCTCGAGAATGCCGACCCGTTTGCCCTGAGCGCATCACGGCTCAAGGCTGTCGCGGAGAAGATCAACGAAGTATTTCCGGATGTCGAGACTATCGCCATGTACGCGTCGATCAAAAATATCACAGGCAAGACAGACGGGGAACTCAGGGAGCTTCGTGAACTTAAGATCAACGAGCTGAATATCGGGGTGGAATCCGGGCTGAATGAGGCGATAGTGCATCTTAACAAGGGATTTGACCTGCAGGAGGCCAGAACTCAGCTGAAACGGCTGAACGCCGCCGGCATAGATTTCAGCCTCAATATAATACTGGGCGCGGCAGGCTTGGAGATGTCAATGGAAAATGCCATTGCCAGCGCAGAGCTGATAAACGAGACAAAACCATACCTGATTTTTGTCGCTACTATTCATGTAGATGAGGGCAGTGCCCTTCACGATGAGATGGAGGCAGGGGATTTTACAGAGAATACGCTTGGGGATAATCTGCGCGAAGAGCTCGAACTGCTGAAGCGCCTCGAACTCGACGGTACAGCATTTTACGGCCTTCATACCTCCAATGTCATCCCGCTGGCAGGGACTTTGCCGAGGGACAAGGCAGAACTCGTGGAAACACTCGAAAAAGGGATAGCATCGATCCCTGAGAGAGTGCTGGATTCAAGGCCTGAGAAGGGCTATGAAGGCGCTGCCATAATAAGATAGAAAGGAACTGATCGTATGGATTACATTGAACTGAATAATGGGGTAAATATCCCTCAGCTGGGACTGGGAGTGTTCCTGGCAGGCGAAGGCCGGGGTACGGTAAATGCGGTAAAGTGGGCTCTGGATGCCGGATACAGGCATATTGATACTGCTGCAGTATATGGAAACGAAGCAGAGGTTGGCGCCGGTATAGCCGCAAGCGGGGTGCCGCGCAGTGAGATCTTCATAACAGGCAAGGCGTGGAATGACGACATCAGGAAAGGTACAGTGCGCGAGGCATTTGAACGCACTGTCGGTCAGCTGGGCACAGACTATCTGGATCTTTATCTGCTCCACTGGCCGGTGGAAGGCACCCGGCGTGCCTGGGAAGTCCTGGAGGATCTCTATACCCAGAAAAAGGTCCGTGCCATAGGTGTCAGCAATTTTCTCGTGCATCATCTCAATGATCTGCTGGGATATGCCCGGGTAAAGCCTGCTGTCGACCAGGTAGAATCTCACCCGTTTATGAATAACCAGGAACTGATAAACTGGTGCCGCGATAATGGCATTGCAGCGGAGGTGTGGAGCCCGCTCGGAGGCCCAAGGGTGCCTCTGCTTCAGCATCCGGATCTGAAGAAAATTGCTGAACGATACGGGAAGACACCTGCCCAGATCGTTCTGCGCTGGGATATACAGCGAAATGTGATAGTGATACCAAAATCATCCAAAAAAGAAAGAATCGAATCAAATCTGGACGTGTTTGACTTTGAACTGTCGGATCACGATATGAAACTGATCCAGTCGCTGAACATGGGACTCAGAGTCGGCCCGGATCCGGACAATTTCAATTTTTGACAAGGGAGCGCGATTGAATGGGGACAGAGAGGATACAGGCATTCAGCGATGCGGTATTTGCCATACTGATAACGATACTGGTACTTGAATTTAAACTGCCGGCTTATAACGAAGGCCGGCTGTCGGAGAGCATGGCGGCCTTCAACAGAAATGATATGATGTTTTCTGTAGCGCTGTACTCACTTATCGCCTTTGGGATCTCCATGTCATATGTGTTTATATATGGATTTCTCAGTAAAAACGAAGAATTGCTTTGCTCGAAAGAAGATGCCGAGGATATAAAAAAGATGCAGAGATATCCGCTGGAAAGCAGCGCGATATATCTGACGGCCTTTATACTTGCCGTGGCAGGCGTAAGCCTCAGCGGCGTATTTCTGGCAGCCGGGCTGATCTTTCACTTTTATGCCTATTGGGAAAATGCCAGGAGCTGAAGGCATTGTGCAAATATAAAATTGGTGCTATTATGGCGATACAAAACGAAACAAGTGCACATAAACAGGAGTAAAAAGATGAAGATAGTGATGATCGAAGGGAGCCCTCATAAGAAAGGCTCGTCAAATATGCTGGCTGAAGAGTTTAAGAGAGGCGCGGAGGAAGCCGGGCATAAGGTAGAGATACTGGATGCCGCTCATATGGACATTCATCCCTGCATCGGCTGCGGCCACTGCGGGATGGACGGCAAATGCGTCTACAAGGACGACAACAAGCTTATTAAGAAGGCCCTGCTGAAGGCGGACATGGCAGTTTTTGTCACACCGATATATTATTATGGCATAACAGCTCAGCTGAAGACGGTAATCGACCGTTTCTACTGCTACAATAAGAAACTGTCGGAGGCACATATCAAGACTGTGCTTATAACGGCGGCCTGGAATGACGATGACGACACGATGCCCTGCACCGCGGCCTACTACCAGAAGCTCTGCAGATGCCTGAACTTCAGTGACTGCGGCATGATTCTGGGCACAGGCTGCGGCACTCCGAAGCTGACAAAGGATTCGCCGCACATGAAAGAGGCATACGATCTCGGAAAGTCACTGTAGATCTGTCAGGGGCGATCAGCCGGAATAACTTCATGCAAGCAGGATGCATATCAGGAACATTCCCTGCATGAATATATTCGTGTACTCTTCAAGCCAGTTGCCTCTGACGTTTTTCCTGTCTATCTTAAAAGCAAAAATGAGCATCGCGGCCATGCCGGCAGTGCCGAGGATCAGGAAGATCAGTGAGGGGAATGCTGACATTCCCGCAATGAGCGCGGCTGTTTTTTTGCTTTGCCTTAAAAGAGCGGCGATGATCAGTGCAAAACCTGCGGGCATGAAGATCCTGAACAGCACAGGCAGAAGGTGCCTGTCACCTTTGCCTGCTGCCAGCAGGATCTTCCATATGACCTTCATCATGCCGGCGAGAACACAGATGATACTGGCGATGAGCAACAGCGGGCTGTCGATCTTCTTTGCCGCCAGAGATCCCATAAGCAGGAACAGCAGTATCGGGATCACATCTACTACGGCCAGCGACAGTGAAAAACCGGACTCTCTGGCTTTATTGTCATTACTCATCATCTTTATATCTCCCTATGTGGCAGACCGGCACAAGTGGTATGAGTATCGGCGTACGATCGGCATAGCTGCGGTATTCAGGATCTTTCCCGTACCGTTTTTCCTGGCTGCGGTCAAGCCTCTGCGTACTGTTCACCATAACCGTCAGGATAATTATGTAGCCGGAAACTGCCATTATCCACTGAACAGCGCCTCTGAGGGCATCTGCCCCGCCCACGAAAACGCCTGTCCAGAAAAGTACTTCCCCGAAAAAGTTCGGACAGCGCACGATCCTGTAAAGCCCTCTCATCGCGGGCTTGTCAGGCGACGTTTTCTTGAAGCTGTTCTTCTGCAGATCAGCGGCCGTTTCAATGCACAGGCCGGCGAGGCTGATGGTGATGCCGGCAAGCGGAAATGCGATCTCTCTTCCATAGCCGTTGACTGCCCTGAAAAATACCGGACAGGTCTGAAGGACATAGAGCACGGACACGCCTGCCCAGATGACTGCCTGGAGAAGCGGCGATACTGTCCGTTCCTGACCTCCCCTGGCGTTTTTCAGTATGCTCTGATAGCTTTTGCTTTTCAGCTCTCTGTATATCAGGAACCCCGAAAGCCTTGCCCCGTATGCGATAAACAGAAGACACTGTATCATCGTGAGTATACCGTGATCATAGCCTCCGGCATTTATCGCGGCAATGAATGCGATGCCGAGACCGGCAACAGAGAATCCATATCCGACGGACAGAAAATAAACTGTCTTTTTAAAACCGATAATGCAGCAGACTGCGCTGACGATCAGAAAAATAATATAGATCATTTCTTAAAGCTGTCCCCTATGTATTGCCTGAAGCTGTGTTCGCCTACCTGTGTATCACCGACCATGTCGTTGCTGAGTGTCCATTTGGAGAACCTGATTATCGCCTGTTTTCCATTTTTCTTATTCTTAGGAAGATCAGCAAGTACATCGAATATCCATGACGGAGCATGTTTGATGCACGGCTTTTTGCCAGCCGCCTCAAAGCACATCCTTGCTATTTCCTCGTAAGTCCAGGTCTCTTTGCCGCCGATATTGTAGATCTTGTTGTCATCGCCGAGATGTTCTGTAATGAACTCGGCAAAATCCGGTGTGTCCACAACATTTGCCCGGACCGGCTTTTTGCCCAGAAGCGTGACTTTTCCCTCTTCGATCATCGGCCGGAAGACCTTGACGATGTCATAGAAATATCCGGAAGGGCGGTGTATCACATACGATATCCCGCTTTTTTTCAGCTCTTCCTCCAGCAGGTATTTCGCATGGCACATCGGGACGTCATCAGGCGCCGTATCGGCATGAAGCACGGAGATATAGACAAATTTTTTCACTCCGGCACTGACGGCTTCTCTCAGCAGATTCAGGTTTCCCTTATAATCTATGTCATAATTCGTGAGCCTGGCATTGGCTGATGTTAGCCCCACAGTAGTGACAACAATATCCGCACCGTCACACAAGCCCTTAAGCGCTGAAGGATCAGCAGCATCAAGCTTTCGATAAGAGTAGCTGTTCCTGTCGACTCCTTCGACCTCCCTGTCTATCACGTCCGCGGCCAGAACTTCATGCCCTGCGCCGATAAGTGAGCGCAGGATGTCGCTGCCAAGCTTTCCATACGCGCCAGCAAGTACGATCTTCATAATATCACCTTACTCTTTCACAGGGCATGATCACGGCCTTAAAGAACCGCTCCGCCCCATCTTTTCCCAGAACCTTCGTCATAGTCCCGACCGAAGGATTGCCGAGAGTCCACATCTGTTCCTGAAATGTTCTTAAGCCGCCGAAGTTCTCCGGGTGAGTACCCGAATTTTCCGCTGCGTCCAGATATCTTCGCACGCAGCTTACCGCCATCTCCCGCAGCTTTTCCTCTGAGGCATTTTCCCCTCCCTTTATCAATGAGCAGGGCATCCTCCTTTTGATATACCAGGCATCCTTCTCAGGATAGTCAGCCAGATAAGAAAATTCATCTTTCTGTGTTTCAGCCGATGGCAGTCTGGCTCCGCCTTTTGTACAGTCATAGTATTCCACGTACATCAGGCATTTATTTTTCATTTTCATGCCGTCGATCAGCAGAACAGGGAGATCCATTCCGGTGTCCGGCGTGAACACGGCAGTAGAAAGCAGCATCCTGCCGCCCAGCGCATTTGTATCCATCAGTGCCAGATTGCCGAAATGGCACAGGAACTGTCTCACCGAGAAGCGCATCAGCGGGATGAGCCGGGGATATTTCATAGAGGCATATTCCCCTGGAGTGACATCCATGATCACACTGTTCTCTGCAGTAATTTTCTGTATCTCATCTGAAATCAGCATTTTCTCACCAGCCTTGCCGCCATACAGCGCAGAGTATTTTCGCCAAGCTCAGGATGTATGGCCATCGTCAGAACTGTCTCCGACAGAAGCGCGGACATTGAGAGCATTTCCTCATCATTCACGGTGCGCTTTATCAGCATACAGACCACTTCATTTATCTGATCCCGCAGAGCGCCGTGATGCTCAGCAATGACATCAGATGTCCCTCCGTTGTTCATATACTGCGTCCACATCGGAGAATTCTTCTGGACGTAATCAGAAAGGCAGGCGCAGACGGCGCAGATCCCCTCGGGGAAATCGTCTGCGCTGCGGGCTTCCCTCTTCATATCTTCCAGACTCTTTTCCCAGTCCTCGAGCATGACCGCGGCGACAAGGACATCCTTATTCCTGAAATAATTGTACACTGTCCCGCTGGCAGCCCCGCTCAGCTTCGCCAGATGGCGTATGGACAAGGCGGAATAGCCTTCCTCTTTCAGTATCTTTTTCGCATTTTTCAAAAAAATCTCTCTCTGGTCATGAAGCAGCTTCGGCATGATTATCCACCTATTTATATGAACGTGTTCATATAAAATGTAGCATTTTATAAAAATTTGTCAATAGGATCAGGGGAAATGAAAGCTTGCTGAGGGCGAAAACAGGCGGGCGATTTGTTTGACTTATCCATCCCCCTATGTTATTATTAACAATATGAAAGAAGGGTTAAGCTGATGGAAGCAAGGAGTGTCTCTTTTTCTTTATCTTTACTGTTTTTCTGGATACAGGGATCTATCTCCGTTGACCGGCATTTTGTCATGATTGATACCCGCAATACCATTCTTGGAATAATACCAGCCGGAAGTAATTCTCAATCTATCCCATTAAGCAACATAAGCAATGCCTCTTTATACACCTCGTATAAAATTGGCCGGATGATACTTGGCTTTCTGATTTTTCTTTGGGGATTTTTTGAATTTACCAAAGAAGGTGACCCCATCGGCGGCATTATCATTTTGTTCATAGCGATCTTATTGATCGGGAATGGGATAGTTACGGTACTGGCGATCGGGCGTGCAGGCAGTGACTATTACGTATCGGTACCCTTCTATGAAAAAACAAAAATGATCGAGATAAGCGATGCCATAAATGACATGCTTATATATACAGAGGATAAGAAGGATGTAACTGCTAATTCAGACAGGATCATTGACGCGATCAATTCCAGGAATCAATAGCTGTTGCAGCTGTTATAATGTGATCATCGGCGGGTGGAGGCAAGAACCTCTGCCCGCTTTTTCAGTCACGGTCAGGGCACCAGGCTGCCGGGCAGGAGCGGGGACTGCCGGCAGCTGTTCCGGATCCGGCTGATAAATAATCTAAAGAGGAGCTGAACCGATGCCTTTTCAGATCATCAGAAATGATATAACTAAAGTTAAAGCGGATGCGGTAGTGAATACCGCGAATCCAGATGCGGCGGTCGGCGATGGCGTCGATCATGCCATCTATGAGGCTGCCGGGAGAGAAAAACTGCTCAAAGCGCGCAGGGAGATCGGCCGTCTTGAAGCTGGTGAAGCCGGCATCACTCCGGCCTTTGATCTGCCGGCGAAATATATTATCCATTCCAGCGGACCGCGGTGGCTTGACGGGAAGCATGGCGAGGGGGAACTGCTTCGGCAGTGCTATGACAGATCTCTGGAACTGGCAGATGAATACGGCTGCAGATCAGTTGCTTTTCCGCTGATGGCGACGGGAAGCTATGGATTTCCCCAGGAACTGGGGATACAGATCGCTGTGGATGCCTTTATCAGTTTCCTGGCCGGCCATGAGATGGATATTACGCTTGTCGTGTTCGGCAGCACAGCCTATAAGATATCCGGGCAGCTCTTTGAAAGCGTTGACAGTTTTATAGACGATCACTACGCAGGCAGCGCCCTGGAGGCAGAGTATCAGAACGACGGGATACCGACATTTGGCAATGCGCGCATTTCAAGATCAGGAGAGCAGCGCGCGGCAGAGCCGATGTCAGCAGCCTCGCCGCAGGCTGCGCCGAGAAAGGCAGCGCCGGGGAAAGCCGCTCCCCGGAAGGAGAGCCTGGATAAGGTCCTCAAGGGTATTTACACTGATTCCTTTGAGAAGCATCTGCAGCAGATCATCAATAAAAAGGGGCTTAAAAACGCGGAGGTCTATGCTGCCGCGAATATTTCCAAGCAGTATTTTTCCAAGCTGCTTAAAGGGCAGGTGAAGCCCTCAAAGGAGAAGGTGCTGGCGCTGGCAGTCGGGCTGAAGCTGAATACGGATGAGGCTCTGGATTTCCTCAGGCTGGCCGGCTATGCACTGTCGCCGATCTCACAGACTGACGCGGTCGTGGAATACTTTCTGGAAAATAAGGATTATAATGTAATGAAGATAGACATCGTCCTCTTTGACTACGGCCTGGAGCCGCTTTCGAAGGGATGAGCCTGAGGTCGCCTCTGGTTTGACCTTTTCTCACGGCTGCCATGGTACTATGTACTCAGAACGAAAGCTCCACTGCAGGGGAGCGGGAACAATGAGTAAGATATCAGGAGGCAGAATATCATGAGAAAAGGTTTAACAGAGATAGTTTATATACTGGACAGAAGCGGATCGATGAACGGACTTGAGGCTGACACGATAGGCGGTTTCAATTCTATGATAACGAAGCAGAAAAAGGCTGGCGGAGAGGCTCTTGTCTCGACGATACTCTTTGACGACAGATGCGAAGTGCTTTACGACAGGATCGATATCAGTGATGTCCCGGAGATGACCGGGGAACAGTATTATGTCAGAGGCTGCACAGCCTTGCTCGACGCGGTCGGCGGGGCTGTCGATCACATCAGGAATATACACAAGTACGCCAGGGAGGAAGACCGGCCGGAAAAGACGATCTTCATCATAACCACGGACGGAATGGAGAATGCAAGCTGCGATTATTCCTATGACAGGATCAGGAGAATGATCGGCAGGCAGCAGGAGACGGTGGGCTGGGAATTCATTTTCATCGGCGCCAATATTGATTCTTTTGCGGAGGCTGCCCGTTTCGGGATAAAGAAGAACAGGACAGCGAACTATGTCCACGATGAGGAAGGAACCATGAACGTTTATGCCGGCGTGGCTAAGGCGGTCTGCTCAGTGATGTCCGCGGCGTCAGCGGAAGAGGTGGATAAGCGGCTGGATGAAAGCGGCTGGAATGAAGAGATAAATGCTGATTACAGCAAGAGAAACGGAAAGAACGGAGGTAGACGATAATGGCAGTAAAGGGAGCTATCCTGGGAGATATACTTGGTTCTCAGTATGAGTTCGGACGTCCGCAGGACCTGGACTGGGAGCATGTTGAGCTGGTTGATCCGGCAAAGGCAGGATTTACCGATGACACAGTAATGACACTGGCCATTAAAAAGGCCCTGGACAGGAAACTTGACCTGACAGAGACGATGGTGGAGATCGGCCGGCATTATCCGGACTGCGGCTTTGGCGGCAGGTTCTATAGATGGATACTGACAGACGATCACAGGCCTTATAACAGCTGGGGCAATGGCTCTGCGATGAGAGTGTCTTATGTGGCTGACTTTTTTGAGAGGCTTTCCGATGTA
>Ga0160425_1000245_pt1 | contig 91819 bp, 82 predicted proteins | sample BioMet8_FD_108193 | JGI IMG/M metagenome (GOLD analysis project Ga0160425, IMG submission 108193) | Microbial communities from bioreactor (seeded with sewage sludge) at Lawrence Berkeley National Lab, California, USA - Biofuel... | ecosystem: Engineered > Bioreactor > Anaerobic > Unclassified ...
CTCTATCCAACTGAGCTACAGAGACGTATTTAATTTTTCGCATCCACAGCCTATCGCATTTTGGCCCTAAATGCAAGGACTTTCATAGACTTAGGAGGCGGACGCTCTATCCAGCTGAGCTACGGAGACAGACTGCCCGGAACCGCCCCGCGAGAGGGGATCGGAAAATCAGCATGGTTTATTGTAGCCGCTTTTGGCAGGCCTGTCAATGAAAAAACGGGAACGGACCCCGCGTCCGCGGCGATCCGTCCCCGTGAAGCTCCGTCAGTCCAGAACCCGGACCCGGATGACGCCATCCAGCTGGCGGACGTCCTCCACCACCTCGCGCTCCACCTCGGAGCCGAGATCCACGATGGTGTACGCATAGTCGCCGCGGGACTTGTTGCTCATGTTCTCCACGTTGGCGCCGTCCTTGCTCAGAAGGCCGGTGATGCTGGCCAGCATGGCGGGAATGTTCCGGTGGATGACGCACAGCCGCATGACACCGCTGCGCTCCTGCGACACCGCCGGCAGGTTCACCGAGTTGCGGATGTTGCCGTTTTCCAGATAGTCCTTCAGCTCGTCCGCGGCCATGACGGCGCAGTTCTGCTCGCTCTCCGGCGTGGAGGCCCCCAGATGCGGGAAGGCGACCACATGGCGGCCCTTCAGAATCTTGTTGTTGGGGAAGTCGGTGACGTAGGCCGCCACCTTTCCGGTCTCCAGCGCGGCCAGCATGGCGTCGTCGCTGATGATCTCGCCTCTGGCCAGATTGATGATCCGGACGCCCCGCTTCATCGTGGAGATGGCCGCGGCGTCGATCATGTTCCGGGTGTCGTCGGTCACATGGATGTGGGGGGTGATGTAGTCGGATTTGCGGTACAGCTCGTTGACGTCCTTCACCACATGGATGTGGCGGTCCAGCCGCAGGGCGGAGTCCACGGACAGGTAAGGGTCGTACCCGTACACGTCCATGCCCAGCGACAGGGCGATGTTGGCCACCAGCGCGCCGATGGCGCCCAGACCGATGACGCCCAGCGTCTTTTTATAAAGCTCCGGGCCGGCGAAGGCCGCCTTGCCCTTTTCCACCACGGTGGTCACGTCCACGCCGGATTCCGCCTGCCGGCGGACCCACTGCACGGAGCCGTCCACGTCCCGGGAGGCCATCAGCATGGCGCAGATCACCAGCTCCTTGACGGCGTTGGCGTTGGCGCCCGGCGTGTTGAACACGACGATGCCCGCCTCGGAGCAGCGGTCCAGCGGCACGTTGTTGACGCCGGAGCCGGCGCGGGCGATGGCCAGCAGGTTTTTGGGGAATGCATAGTCCAGCAGCTTGGCGGAGCGGACCAGAATGGCATCCTCGTTTTCCTCGGCATCGGAGATGACATAGGTTTCCCGGTCGAAGCGGCTGAGACCTGCGGGAGAGATTTTGTTGAAGGTTTTAATGTGATACATGGGGCGCCTCCTGAGCTGGTGACAGTACACCAGAGTACTTGCGGCGGAACGTGCGGCGCTGGCGCCGCTTCCGCAGCAGCAAGTCCATTATAAGTGCGCGCCGGCGGAGCGTCAATGCGCGGAAAGGCGAAAAGCCCGGCGCTTCAGCGGGATTCTTTGTGGAAAAGGTAATACTTTGCCGGACGCGGAGCGGGGACGCCGGGGAAGAGCGGGAAAAGCGGCGGGAAAAATGAAGATTTTTCGAAATAATAGCATAATTTCACTTGAAAAATGACGCTTCATGTTTTATAATAATTCCTTGTGTTTAAAAGATACATGAATATAGAACGAAGTAAGCCGTCAAGAAAGGGGCTATTCCTTTGCAGAACAAACATTTGAGAAACGTCGCCATCATCGCACACGTCGACCACGGCAAAACGACCCTGGTGGACCAGATGCTCAAGCAGGGCGGCGTCTACCGCGAAAATCAGGAGGTCGTGGAACGGGTCATGGACTCCGGCGACCTTGAGCGGGAGCGCGGCATCACCATTCTGGCGAAAAATACCGCCATTCAGTACAACGATGTGAAAATCAACATCGTGGACACCCCGGGCCATGCCGACTTCGGCGGCGAGGTGGAGCGGATTCTGAAAATGGTGAACGGCGTCATTCTGCTGGTGGACGCGGCGGAAGGCCCCATGCCTCAGACCCGCTTCGTCCTTAGCCGCGCACTGGAGCTGGGCCATCGCGTCATCGTGGTGGTCAACAAGATCGACCGTCCCGACCAGCGCATCCACGAGGTCATCGACGAGGTGCTGGAGCTGCTGATGGATCTGGACGCCACGCCCGAACAGCTGGATTCCCCCATGCTGTTCTGCTCCGCCCGTCAGGGCATCTGCTCCTACTCTCCCGACGATCTGGGCACCGACCTCAAGCCTCTGTTCGACACGATCCTTGAGTATATCCCGGCGCCGGAGGCCAATGTGGACGAGCCGTTCCAGATGCTGGTCAGCTCCATCGACTACAACGATTTCGTGGGCCGCATCGCCATCGGCCGCATCGAGCGGGGCACCCTGAAGCAGAACCAGGAGATCGCCGTGTGCAACTACCACGATCCCGAGGCCGTGCTGCGCAGGGCCAAGGCCACCGCCATCTATGAGTTCGAGGGCCTGCAGCGCAAGCCCGTGCCCGAATCCACCGCCGGCAACATCATTGCCATGAGCGGCATTCCCGACATCACCATCGGCGACACCATCTGTGATCCCGCCGCGGTGGACGCGCTGCCCTTCGTGAAAATTTCCCGTCCCACCATGGAGATGACCTTCTCCGTCAACGATTCCCCCTACGCCGGACGGGAGGGCAAGTTTGTTACCTCCCGCCAGCTGCGGGACCGGCTGTTCCGCGAAACGCTGCGGGACGTGTCCCTGAAGGTGACGGAGACCGGGCTGGACACCGCCTTCAACGTGGCGGGCCGCGGCGAGATGTCGCTGTCCATCCTCATCGAGACCATGCGCCGCGAGGGCTATGAGTTCCAGGTCTCGCCCCCCCGCGTGCTCTATCAGGACATCGACGGCAAGAAGTGCGAGCCCATCGAGCGTCTGGTGGTGGACGTCCCCGGCGACACCGTGGGCGCCGTCATCGAGAAGCTGGGCTCCCGGAAGGCCGACATGCTGGAGATGACCCCCGTGGGAGACCGCATGAAGGTGGAATTCCTGATTCCGGCCCGCGGCCTGTTCGGCTACCGCAACGACTTCCTCACCGATACCAGAGGCGAGGGCATCATGGCCTCCGTGTTCGAGAACTACGCCCCCTTCAAGGGCGAGATTCAGCGCCGTGGCATGGGCAGCCTGATCTGCTCCGAGACCGGCGAGTCCATCACCTACGGCCTGTACAACGCGCAGGAGCGCGGCACCCTGTTCATCGGCGCCGGCGTGAAGGTCTACGAGGGCATGATCATCGGCGAGGCCAACCGCGGCGAGGACATCACCGTCAACGCCTGCAAGAAGAAGCAGCTGACCAACACCCGCGCCTCCGGCTCGGACGACGCGCTGCGCCTGACGCCGCCCCGGCAGATGAGCCTGGAGCAGTGCCTGGAGTTCCTGGCGGACGACGAGCTGCTGGAGGTGACCCCCCAGAGCCTGCGCATCCGCAAGCAGATCCTGAACCACGAGCAGCGCATGAAGGCGATGCACGGCAAAAAGGGCAGCTGATCAATCCAACCATCCGAGGCGCGCGGCCAATGCGGCTGCGCGCCTCTCCGTCTGCCGGGAGCCCGGGGCTTTCGGCAGCACAGGCCGCGTTTTTGCAGCTGCTTGACAAAGTTGACGAAACCTTGTAATATAATATTCAATATTGCATTACAGAGTTTGCGGAGGTCGTAATGGCACACATGAAAAAAATCGAAATTCTGGGCGATTCCATTCTCAAGGGCATCCAGCTGGACCCGGAGACGGAACGCTACGTCGTCAGAAACGAGATCGACGAGACGGGGCTGGCGCAGCGGTGGGGTCTGGAGATTCACAACAGCTCCCGCTTCGGCTGCACGGCGGAGAAGGCCGCCCGCCTGCTGGACCGGATGCTGGAGCGCGGGCTGGACTGCGACGCCGTGGTGATGGACCTGGGCGGCAACGACTGCGACTTCAAGTGGAAGGAGATCGCGGAGCATCCGGAGCTGGACCACCCGCCCGCCTTCTCGGTGGAGAGCTTCACGGACACGTACCGCTCCATGGTGCGCCGTCTGAAGGAGCGGGGCATCCTTCCCATTCTGACCACGCTGCCGCCGCTGGAGCCCCGCCGGTTTCTGGACTGGTGGTGCCGGGGCGCGGACGAGGACGCGGTGATCGCGTGGATGGGCGGCAGCGTCTGCAACGTCTATGCCCATCAGGAGAAGTATTCCCGCGCGGTGGAGCGCCTCGCGGCGGAGGAGCAGGTGCCGCTGGCGGACATCCGGGGCGCGTTTCTGGAGCATAACCGGCTGGATCAGCTGATCTGCATGGACGGAACCCATCCCAACTCCGCAGGGCAGCGGCTCATCACCAAAACCTTCGACGCGTTTGCCGCCGCCCGTCTGGGCGGCCCGGCGCCGCTTTGAATACGAAGTGCCCCCGGCGCGAGAGCTTCTCGCGCCGGGGGCACTTTCCGCTGTGCCGTTTTTCGTCCCTTGAAACTTCCTCCGCCGCGATCTGCCGGACCGCGGGAACCGCCGAAACAATGAGCCTCCATAAGGCGAATCTGGCGGAGGGGCAGATCAAAAAGTTGAAGGAGCGGCTGAAAATTCTGGACGACGAGATCGACGCGATCCTGTTGGAGCGTATCCGCGACCGCGACAACGCCGAGCGCTATGGCCGCATGATTGAAAAGCGTCAGGCCGAAACGGACTCCATTCACACGCGGATTGGGGAACTGGAAAATCTGTCGGATACCATTCGCAAAAAGCAAGCGACCATCAAAAAGGACATCTCCATGATTGACGACATCCTCGCAGCCGATAAAATCAGCGAAGCACAGCTCCGACTGCTCATCGACCATATCAAAATCAGCGAAACGGAAGCGGGGCTGGATGTGAAAATCGTCATCAAGGCGCCCTTCCGCACCCACATAGAGGAATACGACGAGAGCGGAGAGGTCGTCGACAGCGCCGCGTCTCTGGATTTCGACTTCGACCGGCTGGCGCCGCTGCTCTTTGATGATTTCTCCGAGCTGTCGGCTGAACAGGAGGTGAGCTGATGCGCGTGTGGCTGTACAGCCGCCTGTCCAACGATGACGACAAGGAGCAAAACTCCCTGCTCAATCAGCGGAGAATTCTGCTCGAATATGCGGCGAGTACTGGGGATACGATCGTTGGCGAATCCTCCGACGACAACGCCAGCGGCATGAATTTCAGGAGGGACGGGGCGGCACAAATCGTCAAGGCAGCGGAAGCCGGGCTGATTGATGCGGTGCTGGTCAAGGATCTGTCCCGCCTTGGCCGCCACAAAACGCAGACTGCTCTGTTTATCGACTGCCTGCGGGAGCATGATGTCCGCGTGATCTCCGCGACGGAAAAGATTGATTCCTTCAATGAAAATGACGACCTGCTCATGGGCGTGCGAGGATTGATGAACGACTACTACGCCCGCGACATCAGCAAGAAAATCCGCGCCGGATACCGGCAAAAACAGCGGGACGGTATTGTGATCGTCGCGCCCTTTGGCTACTGGAAAAATAAAAACACGCGGCAGGTGGAGATCGCGGACGAGCCTGCCGACACGGTGCGCATGATTTATTCTCTGTATTTATCCGGCAGCCGGCTGCGGGACATTGCCAAGGAGCTAAACGCCCGTCGCCGGAAAACGCCGGCGCAGATGCAGGCGGAGCTGTATGAACGGCGGCTGCCTGATCCGTCGCTCTGGACGTACACCACGGTCAAACGGATTCTCTGCGACGAGAGCTACGCAGGCACACTCCATAACCACCTGCGGGAAATGGTAAATGGGAAGTACGGGCCGTACCTTCCCTCGGAGAAGCAGTTCCGACACGAGAATTTTTATCCGGCCCTTGTGTCAAAAACGGACTGGCTGGAGGCGCAGGCGGAGCTGGCTCGCCGAAACGGGAAGAAAATGCCGCAGGGCAACAACCGACCTAAGCACCGGTACGCAGGACTTCTGAGATGTGCCGATTGCGGGGCGGTGTTCATTCCTCAAAACCGTTGGTGGAATGGGAAATGCCGCGTGGAGTATGTGTGCAAGACCTATCTGGAGAACGGGAAAGCACATTGTACCTCCCACCGCATCCACGAGGAAGCGCTCGATGCGGCTGTGGCTGGGGAAATCGCAGCCCTTCGGGACAGACTGCGCGGGGAAGAAGCCGAACTGATTCAGCAAAAAAAGATGCGGGCATCAGGCAAACTCTTGCTTGACGCCCGCATTTCTGCGTTACAGAGGAAAGTTGAATCACTGGATTCCGATATTGAGGCGCTCCTCATGGAGCGGATACAGGATAAAGCCAATTCCGCCCGGTATGACGCCCTGGCTGCAAAGCTGTCCGCAGAACAGGCTTCGGCAAGACGCGAACTCAGCGATATCAACTCCGGCGACGCAGAGCTTCAGAGCAGACTGAAGAATCTCAGGAAACAGATTGCAGAGCTGAATACCGCATTGGAGCATACGCCGGTCGAGGAGGCAAAACTGCGCGCTCTGATTGCGTGCATCCATGTAAAACAGGATCAAAAAGGGGGATGCGCGTTAATGGAATGGAAAACGGCAGACTGATTTTTCTCAGTCTGCCGTTGGTACGCCCGAGGGGACTCGAACCCCTATTCCTCGCGGAGGTAGGACCTAAACCTACTGCGTATACCAGTTTCGCCACGGGCGCATATATGAGCAGCCGGTCGATTCCGGCTGCTTTTTATTGTATCAATCGTTCACAGAGGTGACGATACCTAAATCCTGCACGTCTGCCAATTCCGCCATACCCGCATACAGGAGCAGCCCGCCGCTGCCGGACCGCGTTCATCGCTTCCGCCGGAGCCCGCCGGCCTGCCGATTCCGCCGCGCCGGGACCGTCGGCCCGCCAAGAATCGGCGCGGGCGCCCGTCAACTTTTGGCATTATATCACATCGCGGTGCCTTGAACAATAGGAAAAAATTCGATATAATACTCTCTGCTGCAAAAAAGCGCCGCATTGGGCGCGGTTCGCAGAAACACAGCAACTTTCTGAAAAGAGGACACGATATGATGACAACTCCCCGCGTTGCCGCGATCCACGATCTGTCCGGCTTCGGCCGCTGCTCCCTGACCACCGCGATTCCGATTCTCTCGGCCATGGGCGTCCAGTGCTGTCCGCTGCCGACGGCGTTTCTCTCCACCCATACCGGGGGCTTTACCGGCTTTACCTTTCTGGATATGACGGAGGAAATGCCGCGTGTGGCCGCCCACTGGAAGTCGCTGGATCTTCGGTTTCAGGCCATTTACAGCGGATTTCTGGGCAGCGAGCGGCAGATCGGCATTGTGGAGGCGTTCATCCGGGACTTCCGGGGCGGGGACACCGTCGTGGTGGTGGATCCGGTGATGGGCGACCACGGCCGGGTCTATCAGACCTACACGCCGGCCATGTGCCGCGGAATGGCCCGGCTGGCGGGCTGCGCCGACGTCATCACGCCCAATCTCACCGAGGCCGCCTTTCTGCTGGACTGTCCGGCGGAGGAACTGCTGGCCGCCGGCGAGGAGGAGCTGCGCCGGACGACGGAGCGCCTGAGCATGGACGGCCGCCGCTCCGTGGTGCTCACCGGCGTTTCCCTGACGCCGGGGAAGACCGGCGCACTGTGTCTGGACGCGTCCGCCGGGACGGTGGAGGCGGTGCAGACCGATTTCGTGGCCCATGAGTTTCACGGCACGGGAGACGTGTTCGCCAGCGTGCTGACCGGCGCGCTGGTCCGGGGCGCCGATCTGGCGGAGGCCGCCCGCCGTGCGGCGGACTTCGTGCGCGCCTGCGCGGTCCGCACGGCGCAGGAGAATCTGCCCATGCGGGAGGGCGTGGACTTTGAGCCGCTGCTGGGCCTGCTGACGGGCGGTGAAGGGTGAGACCGCTGACTCAAAGGCGGGCAAACGTCATCTTCTGCCTGCTGCAGGTGGGATACTGGGGGATGTTCGCCGCCTTCTGCGGCTTTCAGACCGCCATCATTCTGGACCGCGGGTTCCGCCAGAGCGCGGCGGGACTGTTCGTCTCGCTGGGCTGCCTGTCCGGAATCTTTGCCCAGCCCATCCTGGGGCGCTGGCTGGACCGGCACCCTGAAATCCCCGTGAAGCGGGCCTTCGGCGTCTGCATGGCGCTGGCGCTGGGCGTCCATATGGTGTTCCTGTTCACCCGGCCCGGCTTCTTCGGCACCGCGCTGATTTTCCTGCTGCTGGGCGTGCTGGAGACCAACGCCTATCCGCTGATCGATTCCATCGCGGTTCATATGATCGCGGCGGGGCTGGACGTGGACTACAGTCTGGGCAGGGGACTGGGCTCTCTGTCCTACGGCGTGGTCTGTATTCTGGTGGGCCGGCAGACCGCCGTCTGGGGCGTGGAATCCGCGCTGGTGACCCACGCGGTGCTGCTGGCCGGCATGATCTGCTTCGCGGCCGCCTGCCCCGCGCTTCCCGGCTGTCCCGTCCGCCCGAACGGGGAGCGGTCCCACTCCGCGCTGTATCTGCTGCGGCAGAACCGGGCCTACACCCTGATGCTGGCCGGCGGCTTCTTCGGCATGGCGGCGGTGCTGCCCCTGAGCAGCTTTGCCGTCACGCTGGTGACCTCCAAGGGCGGCGACAGCGCCGATCTGGGGGTGGTCATGTTCCTGATGGCCGCGCTGGAGTTTCCCGCCGCCTTCCTGTTCCAGTATCTCCGGCGGCGCTTCAGCTGCCAGCGCATTCAGGTGCTGGCCATGTTCTTCATGATGCTCAAGCCCGTGGTCTACCGGCTCAGCGGGAGCCTCCACGCCTTCTTCGCGGCCCAGAGCATACAGATACTGGGCTACGGCATCTTTACCCCGGCCAACGTCTACTACACCAACGAGAACATCGCCCCGGAGGACCGGGTGCAGGGCCAGTCCCTGAAAACCGTGCTGACCAACGGGATGGGCGGCGTGGTGGGCAACCTGATGGCCGGCGCGGTGATCGACCGGGGCGGCGTCGGCGCCCTGCTGGCCGTGAGCACCGCGCTGGGCGCCGTGGGCGTCCTTTTCTCCCTCCTGTCGGTGCGGGAGCGGGCCCGGCAGGAGCGGGCCGCCGTCTGAGCGTGTTTTTCCAGAGCCTCTCCGGGCCGCGTGCCCGGAGGGGCTCTTTTTGTACTGCCCCAGCGTGACAAAATCACGGAAGTCTCCCCTGCGGATTTGCTATAGTGTGGGAAAAAGGAGGCGGATGTTTTATGCCCAAAGTGGTTATTATCGGCGGTGTTGCCGGCGGAGCGACCTGCGCCGCCCGTTTGCGCCGTCTGGACGAAACGGCGGAAATCGTGCTGCTGGAGCGCGGGGAGTACATCTCCTATGCCAACTGCGGCCTGCCCTATCATGTGGGCGACGTCATCAAGAGCCGGGACGCGCTGCTGCTGCAAAAGCCGGAGGTCATGCGCGCGCGGTTCCGGGTGGACGTGCGCACCCGCAACGAGGTGCTGTCCATCGACCGGGAGAAGAAGGTTCTCGCGGTGAAGCGGCTGGAGACCGGCGAGGTTTACGAGGAGCCCTATGACACGCTGGTGCTGTCCACCGGCTCCTCGCCCATTCGCCCGCCCATTCCGGGAGTGGATTCTCCCCGCGTCCGCACCATCTGGACGGTGCCCGACACCGATCAGATCCGCGCCATGGCGCGGGAGCCGGGCGTAAAGTCGGCGGCGGTGATCGGCGGCGGCTTCATCGGCGTGGAGATGGCGGAGAACCTGCGCCACGCCGGGCTGGAGGTCTCCCTGGTGGAGATGCTGGATCAGGTGATGATGCCGCTGGACTTCGAGATGGCCCAGCTGCTCCACGAAAACATCGAGGCCAACGGCGTGCACCTGCATCTGGGCGACGGCGTGGCCTCCTTCGCGGACGACGGCAGAGCCGTGACCGTCACGCTGAACAGCGGAAAGACCGTGACGGCGGAGCTGGTGATCCTCTCCATCGGCGTGCGGCCCAACAACCAGCTGGCAAAGGACGCCGGCCTGCCCCTGAATCAGCGGGGCGGCGTGGTGACGGACGCGCACATGCGCACCGGGGACCCGGCCATTTACGCCGTGGGAGACATCGCGGAGGTGGAGGATCTGGTGTTCGGCGGCCGGACCATGGCGCCGCTGGCGGGCCCCGCCAACAAGCAGGGACGCATCGCCGCCGACAACATCGCCGGCGGGGACTCCGTGTACCGCGGCGCCCAGAGCACCTCCATTTTCAAGGTGTTCGACATGACGGCGGCCACCACCGGCGCCAACGAAAAGACCCTGCAGAAGCGGGGACTGGCCCACGGCAGGGACTACGAGCGGGTCATCATCACCCAGAATTCCCACGCGGGCTACTATCCCGGCGCGGCGCCCATGGTGCTGAAGCTGCTTTTCTCCATGGACGGGAAAAAGATTTACGGCGCGCAGATCGTGGGCCGCGAGGGCGTGGACAAGCGCATCGACACCATCGCCGTCACCATGCGGCTGGGCGGAGGCGTCCGGGAGCTGGAGGAGCTGGAGATGGCCTACGCGCCGCCCTACTCCTCGGCCAAGGACCCCGTGAACATGGCCGGCTTCACCGCGGGAAACGTCCTCTCCGGCAAGCTGCGCTTCGCCGACTGGGACGCGCTGGAAAAGACCCCCGACGCCGTCCTGCTGGACGTGCGGGAGGATGCCGAGCGCATGGCCTTCCAGCTGCCCGGAGCCGTGGAGATCCCGCTGGGCCAGCTGCGTGAGCGGCTGGGAGAGCTGGACCGCAGCAAGACCATCATCCCCTTCTGCGCCATCGGCGTGCGGTCCTACAACGCGGCGCGGGTGCTGATGCAGCACGGTTTCCGGCACGTTCTGCTCTATCCCGCCGGCACCCGGTTCTATCAGTCTACCCACTATCAGAACTTTCAGGAGGAGCCTATGACAGAAGTGCCCGTTTCCGACAGCGGCGTGCCGCAGTCCGCCCCCGTGCAGGCGGTGCGGCTGGACTGCAGCGGCATGCAGTGCCCCGGCCCCATCATGAAGGTGTTCGAGACCATGCAGACGCTGCCGCAGGGCGCCTCGCTGGAGGTCTCCGCCTCCGATCCCGGCTTTATGAAGGACATCGACGCATGGTGCCGCCGCACCGGCAACACCCTGCTCTCCCGCGAGCATCGCGGCACGGACTACGTGGCCATGGTCCGCAAGGGCGCGGCCGCGGCTCCGGCGCAGGAGACGGTGGTGCGGGACACGCCGCAGGGCAAGACCATCATCGTCTTTTCCGGCGATCTGGACAAGGTGCTGGCCAGCTTCATCATCGCCAACGGCGCGGCGGCCATGGGCCGGCCCGTCACCATGTTCTTCACCTTCTGGGGCCTGACCGTCCTGCGGAAGGGGCAGAAGCAGCCGGTGAAAAAGACCTTCATGGAGTCCATGTTCGGCGCGATGCTGCCCAGAGGCAGCGGAAAGCTGAAGCTGTCCCGCATGAATATGGGCGGCATGGGCACCGCCATGATGAAGAAGATCATGAACGACAAGAACGTGGATTCGCTGGAGACGCTGATCCAGAAGGCCATCCGTCAGGGCGTGAAGATCGTGGCCTGCACCATGAGCATGGACGTCATGGGCATCAAGGCCGAGGAGCTCATCGACGGCGTGGAGCTGGGCGGCGTGGGCGCCTATCTCGGCGACGCGGAGGAATCCAACGTCAACCTCTTTATCTGATCGCCTCCGGCGGTCGGCCATCAGAAAAACCAACAGCGGCGGCAGCCGGGCGGGACGTCTCGCCCGGCTGCCTTTGCGTCTCCGCGGCCCGGCGGAAGAAAAAGGCCGCCCCTCCGTTCGCGGGAGGGGCGGCTGAAGTCCTGCGGAATTTTGCCGGATTACTTCCCGGACAGGCAGCTGCTCAGGGCCGTCAGATCGGCGGCGCTGAGGCCGATGGAGGTCAGATAGTCCCTGGCCTCGGTCTGCAGGTTCACGCCGGAGGCGTACAGATCCTTGACGCCGAAGGCGGTCTGCAGGGACTTGACGATGTTGCTGTTGGCCACGGCGGTGTACTGCTCGGTGCCGGGCTGCACGCCGTAGTAGTTGTAGAAGGTCACCATGTAGTCGGAGACCACCTCGTTGACGCTGGCGCCCATGTAGGATTCCAGCACGGCGGAGACGAAGCCGGCGCGGTCCTTGCCCTCGTCACAGTGGACCAGATAGGGTCCCTTGTGGGCGGTCATGTAGCGCAGGCCGTCGGCCAGCTTGCTCTGGAAGTCGGCGGCGGTGAAGTCGACGCCCATGTTCAGGGGATCGACGTTCAGGGTGGAGTAGTAGGTGTCGCCGTAGCCGGCGTAGGCCTTCATGGAGGTCTCGTCGTCGGACAGGTTGACCACGGTCTGGATGCCGGCGGCCTTCACGGCCGCGTCCGCGTAGGTGTTGCGTCCGATGGCGGGATTCACGGGGCTGGAGGAGCGGTAGAGCACGTTGTCCCCCATGCCGGTGGTGGTGATCTCACGGAAGTTGGCGAACTGGGCGTCCGTCAGGCTGGCGTAATCGGAGCGCACGTTGGTGTAGGAGAGCTTGTGGAGCATATACTGCGTCTTGTAGCCGCCGGGGGTTTTCATGGCGATGGACACGGACACGGGGAGATCGGCGGCGGGGGTGTAGTACCACTGGATGGACTTGTCCTCCAGCGTTTTCTTGGTGGCGATGCCGTTGGTGGTGGCGAAGTCGCCCATGTTGATGGCGACGATCAGCTTGTCGCCGTTGGAGCGCAGCAGCATGCTGCCCTGATCCACGTCGGAGTAGGCGGTGCAGTAGGGCATTTCGTAAGCGGTGCCGTCGATGGTGACGGTCACCACGTCGCCGTACTGATAGCCTGCGGAGGTCAGCGCGGAGGTGGGGATGGTCAGATCCAGATTGCCGTACTTCTCGATGGAGCCCACGTAGCCCGTGATGCCGGAGGCGGGGGTCACCAGCTCGTCCTTGAAGAAGCCGGCGCAGCTCTCGTTGACGGTGGAGACGGTGTAGCCGTCGGAGCCGTAGAAGCTGTAGCTGTGGCCGTCGGCATAGGTGTTGACCACGGCGGAGCCCAGCGCGGCGGCGACGCCTGCGGAGACGGACGGGGAGACGGCCTCGTCGTTGGTGGCGTAGACCACCATGCTGCGGCCGGTGTAGTTCTTTGCGGCGGCCTCAGCCAGTCCGCTGGAGTACTTCTCCAGATCGGTGAACCACTGGCTGCTCAGCTTCTGCTTCTGGCCGTAGATGGTGGTGAACTCGCAGTAGCCGTTCTTCTGGGCGGTGGCCTTCATGGTCTCCCATGCGGCGGCTCCGCCGAACAGGTTCTTGAGGTCGGCGGTGTCCTCGGCGGGGGCCACCAGCTCCACGGCGGCAAAGTGGAAGGCCTTCTCCGCCAGCAGCTCCAGCGTGATCCGTCCGCCCATGGAGTAGCCGAAGATGCCCACGTTGTCCTTGTTGACGGCGTAGCTGCTCAGCACGTAGTTCAGCACGTCCAGCGTGTCGGCCTTCATGTTGGTCATGGTGTTCATGGTGAAGTCCTCGGTGCTGGCGCCGCAGCCGGGATAGTCCAGCGTGACGGCCACGATGCCGTCTCTGGCGAGGCTGTTGGTGATCTTGTCAAAGCCGCCCCACTCGTTGTGGTTGCCGCCGTGGCCGTGGCACAGGATCACCAGCGGATAGGACTTGCCGGCGGCATAGCCGTCGGGCAGCGTCACATAGGCGGGGATCCTCACGCCCGTCCGGGTGGTGGAGGCCACGGAGATGGTCTGCACGGCGGGCTTGGTGGCCAGATCGTGGAACCGGTAGAGGATGGCGGCCAGCTGGCCGCGGGTGGCGGAGGCCTGCGGGGCGATGGTCTTGTCGGAGCCCTTCAGGATGCCGCTGGCGAAGCACCATGCCACGGCGGTCTTGGCGTAGCCGGAGACGCTGGCGCTGTCGGTATAGCTGCTCAGGTCGGCCTGCGCCGTGACGTCCAGCTTCAGATAGCCGGCGTAGCGGTACAGGAACGCGGCCAGCTGCTGACGGGTGACGGCCTGACCGGGGGCGAAGGTTCCGTCGGCGTAGCCGGTGGCCAGAGCGTTGGCTGCGGCCCACTCGGCGGCCTGACTGTAATAGCGGCCGCTGGCCACGTCGGAGAAGGTACCCTTGAAGGTTCCGCTCTGGCTGCCGGACATGCGGTACAGCACGGCGGCCACCATGCCGCGGGTAACGGCGGCGCCCGGAGCGAACGTGGTGGAGCTGGTGCCCTGCATGTAGCCGTTTTCTGCCAGATAATTGACGCCGTCATAGTAGTAGCTGTAAGCGGCTACGTCCTTGAAGGCATCGGCCTTGGTCTGCTTCGCGGCGAAGGCCGCCGGCACGCAGGCCAGCGTCAGGGCGCCGGTCATGGCCAGGGCAAGGATCCTTTTTCCAATCTTCATGTTTTCCTCCTTTTATTCCGCTGCCGCTCTCCAGGGTGCGGCTTGAGATACATTTACCATAACATTCCCCCGCGGCCCGCGCAAGCCTTAAGAAACTTCTGTCCATCCAAAATCCGGGCAAAATTTTTGTGAAAAACGGTCTTTTCCGTCCGTTCCGCGGACGAAAAGAAAGGCCGCCGGGGTTCCCCGGCGGCCTCAGTCTGGCAAAAAACCTCGCAGAGTTCGCGCTCACAGCGATCTCTCGCCCAGATACCGGGCGGTGATGTTGCGGTCGTCCCCGGCGTAGCAGAAGCGCTCCAGCCGTTCCGCGGGGGTCAGGGTCACGCCTGCGTCCTCCAGACCGTCGATGACCAGCGCGTGAAAGCGGTAGCCCGGCTCCAGAGAGCCCACGCGGTCGAAGCAGCTGCCCCCGGCTTTGGTGGCCATGTAGAACGCCTGGGCGAAGGATACCCGGCGGTTGCCCTCCGGCTCGTAGAATTCCTTCAGCTTGGACAGCTGCACCGTCCGGGCGATCTGGCGGTAGATGGCCGCGCCGGCGCCGCCGCCGATGTCGGAGCCCAGAGAAATCGCCGCGCCCTGATCCGCCAGCGCACCGGCCGGCATGATGCCCGCCGTGATGTTGGTGGTGGCGTCGGGACAGTGCACCGTCAGCGCGCGGCGGGCCTTCAGAATTTCCAGATCCCGGGGGCCGGGGAAAATCACGTGGGCGAAGATGGACGGGCCGTTGTCCAGCATCCCGCAGCGCTCATAGATCTCCGCGTCGGAGCCGTAGTCCAGGAACAGCTCCAGCGCGGCCTGCACCTCCGCCCGGGATTCGCACAGGTGGGTCTGCAGGCCGCAGTGGTACTTCCGGCCCAGCCGGCCCAAGCCCTGCATCAGCTTTTCCGAGCAGGTGGGGGCGAAGCGCGGCGTGAGGATCGGCTGCACGGTTTTGCCCCCCTGATGCTCTGCCAGAAACCGCTCCGTGTCCCGGAGGGAATCCTCCGTGGTCTCGCAGAGGAAGTCCGGGGAGTTGCAGTCCATGTTCACCTTGCCCACGTAGGCGAAAAGCCCGCGCCGCTCCAGCGTTTCAAAGAGATAGGAGGAGGCGTCGCGGTGGATGGTGGTGAACAGGCTGGCGTGGAAGGTGCCCTGCCGGATCAGCTCGTCCGCCGCCGCGTCGTACACGGTTTTCGCGTAGTCCATGGAGGCGAAGCGGGCTTCCTGCGGGAAGGTGTAGTCGCTGAGCCAGTCGAAGAGCAGCTTGTCCATGCCCACGCCCCGCTGCACGAACTGGGAAGCGTGGATGTGCAGGTCGGAAAACGCCGGAATCAGCACGCCCCGGCCCAGCTCCGTCACCGGCAGCGCCCGGTATTCCTCCGGCAGCGCCGGCCAGAGCCCGGCCACGAAGCCGTCCTTCACCGCCAGATAGCCGCCCTCCAGTCCGCCCAGCTTCTCCGGGGTTTCGGCGTATAAACTGTCGCCGTGATAGATGGAAATACTCAATGCGATCATCCTTTCAGCCGCGCAGACGCGGATTTTGCCCCGCCGGCGGGGCGCCGTTTCGGCCGGGAAAAGGGGACTCCGGTACCGGACCGGGGCGCCGAGGAACCGCGGTCAGTCCCGCGCTTCTGCCGGAGAGCCGTTCGCCAGCCACACCCGGTGGCCCCATCCGCCCAGCGCGTCCAGCGCCGGCGTCAGGCCCCGGCCCAGCTCCGTCAGCGAATATTCCACGTGGGGCGGGATGACCTGAAGCTCCCGGCGCAGCACCAGCCCGTGGGCCTCCAGCTCCCCCAGCGTGCGGGAGAGCATCAGCGCGGAGATGCCGCCCACCTGCCGCTGCAGTTCGTTGAAGCGGATGCTCCCGTTCTCCGTCAGAATATACAGGATGTACATGGTCCATTTGCCGGACAGCACATCCAGCGCGTATTTCACCGGACAATCCTCCATGTCAGTCCCCCCACAGCTCCGCATTTGCGCTTAACTTTTTTTCAGTACTTGTTTTTATTTAGCTTGCGTTTAAACTATACGACAGACGGAGATGCTTGTCAATCCGTCCTGAGACAAAAATGAATTTTCGGAGGAACACAGAATGACAAACACGGAAAAGGTATGGGACTATCTGGACAGAGCGCAGATTTTTTATGTGGCCACGGTGGACGGCGATCAGCCGAAGTGCAGGCCCTTCAGCTTCAAAATGCTGGACGGCGGCAGCATCTGGTTCGGCGTGGGCACCTTCAAGGACTGCTATCGCCAGCTGGAGCGGAACCCCAAAATCGAGATCACGGCGAGCGACGGCAGGGGCTTTCTCCGCTATTACGGCAAGGCCGTTTTTGACGACGATCCGGCGCTGTTCCGGAAGGCCTGCGCGGCGGCCGACTACATTCCAAAGATGTACAATGAGCAGACCGGCCGCACGCTGCGGATGTTCCGCATCGGCGAGGCGACCGCCGAGTTCCGGAATCTTGCGGGGATTCAGGAGTCGCTGGAAATGTGATCTCCTGCGGCGCCGGAGCGTCGGCAGCCGGCGGCGCCCGGCGAAAATTTTCGGGGTCCGCTGTTGCCATGAGGGGCGCGGAGGCGTATGATGCAGACAGTGCCGGCTCCGCGGGCTCTGCGGGGCTGCGCATCCAATTCTTATGGGAACGGGGGAATGGGGCGTGGGTTCGCGGAAGATCAGGACCGGCATCGGCGCCGCCGACATTGTGGCGCTGGTGTTTGTGATCGTCGGCGGTGTCTTTGCCGCCGTCAGCGTGGGGACGGCGCTGAATCTGCCCGCCATACAGGCTCGCGGCACGGGCAGCGCGGCGCTGCTTCCTGTCGTTTTCGGCGCCGTGGGCGGGCCGTTTCTCGTCATCGGCATCATTCTCGCGGCGGTTTCCGCCCGGAAACGGGCGATGATCCGGCGCGTCGTGGAGGAGGGCCGCTTCGTCATGGCGGACGTGGCGGACATCCGCCCGAACTACAGCGTGGAGATCAACGGCCGGTGCCCCTATGTGCTGGAATGTCACTACCGGGACCCGGCCTCCGGCACGCTGCACGTGTTCAGGAGCCGCAACCTGTTCTTCTGCCCCGCGGAGACGGAGAACCGGCAGGTCCGCGTCTATGTGGACCCGGAGAATTTCAGCCGCTATTACGTGGATGTGGAGAGCCTTGTCCCGGACGTGGAGATTCATTGACCCGCAGGAGAGGGAACGTGCGCCGGATTGGCGGAATCCTCCGGCTTCGGCGCGCGGTTTCTGCCGCGGCGGGCGGGGACATGGGAAAGCTGCGGACCTGATTCCTCAGGTCCGCAGCTTTTTTGCGGGCTGGGCCGGCAGTCAGTAGACGATGCCCTTCCAGTAGAGCGGGGAGGTGACCTCCGCGCACTCCGGCAGGCGGACGTCCCGCAGCGCCCATTTCAGGAACTCGGGCACCCCGGTGCGGTCCACAATGTAGCCGATGTGTTCCTTGCCGCCGGGGGCGTCGGGGCTGATGTACTCCTTCACGTACTCGTAGGTGTTCAGCACGATCTTGATGATGCTCTCCTCGTCGGCCCACTTGATGAAGTTCTCCCCCATGCGGGGATTTTTTTTGCCGCTGCGGCCCAGCAGAGTCAGACGGTAGTATTTTTCCGGGCTGCGGGTCCACGCCGCGTCGGGGCAGGCCAGCACGCACTCGCCGCAGCCGATGCACTTTTTCGCGTCCCGCTGGGGCCGGAGGTTCACCATGGTCAGCGCGCCCACGGATTTCGTCTGGCATTTTTTCACGCAGGCGCCGCAGCTGACGCAGCGGCTGGCCTCGTACTGGGGCATGGTCATGCCGATGATGCCGAAGTCGTGCATCCGCACCTTGCAGCAGTCGTTGTGGCAGCCCGTGAAGGCGATCTTGAAGTGCAGGTCGTTGGGGAAAACGGCCTTTTCCATCCGCTGGGCGAAGGCCGTGGTGTCGTAGCAGGCATAGGGACAGACCCGGTTGCCCACGCAGGCGTTGATGTTGCGGGTGCCTGCCGCAGGATAGCCGGCGCCCTCCTCCTCCTGATTGATCTCCAGCCCCTCGATCACGCTCTGCAGCAGCTCGTTGACCCTGGGCATATCCGCAAAATCAATGCCGGGGATCTCGAAGCCCTGCCGGTTGGTGATGTGCAGCGTGCCGTCGCCGTATTTTTCGGAGATTTCCTGCAGCACGGGCAGAAAGCGGGCCTCCAGATGCCCGCCCGGCACCCGGATGCGGGAGGCGGTCTTGCCCCGGACCTTGGTGACGCGGAACGCGTTCTTTTTCAGCTTGGCGGTATTGATGTCCATTCTGTCGCCCCCCTCAGTCGATCAGCGTCTTGCCCCTGGTGTAGTTGAACACCGGGCCGTCCAGACAGATATAGGTGTCGTTGACCTTGCAGTGGCCGCACTTGCCCATGCCGCAGCACATTTTGCGGGACTGGGAGATCCAGATGTGCTCCTCGGGAAAGCCCGCGGCGACAAGGGCGGCGGCGGAAAAGCGGATCATGGCGGGCGGGCCCGCCACAATGGCCTCCGCGGCGGAGCGATCCTGCAGCCGCAGACCGGGGATGAAGGAGGTCACCAGCCCCACCCGGTACTCCTCCGTGGGCTCGCCGGCGTCGATGGTCATGGTCACGTCTATCTGCTGCCTCCAGCGGGCGAAATCCTTTTTGAACAGAATCTCGTCCGGGTTCTTGAATCCGGCGATGAGATGCACGCCGCGGCTCTCGCCGGGATGATCGGCAAAGTAGCTGATGACGCCCCGCACGGGGGAGACGCCGGTGCCGCCGGCCACGATCACCAGCTCCCTGCCCCTGAACTGCTCCAGATCGAAGCCGTTGCCGTAGGGCCCGCGGATAAAGAGGCTGCTGCCCACGTACTGCTCGAAGATTTCGTCCGTGACCTTGCCGACCTTGCGGATGGTGAAGTCGATGAGGCCGTCCTCGATGCCGCTGACGGAGATGGGCGCCTCGCCGTATTTCGGGAGAGACAGCTCAAAGAACTGGCCGGGCTTCACCGGGCCGTGGTACTCCATGCGGAAGGTGTACTCCACCTCCGTGTGCCGGATGACCTCTTTGATTTCGGAGAGGAAGGGCCTGTATTCATTTTGCATCACGGCCGGAGACCTCCTTCATGGCGTCTCCCAGCCGGTTGATGAGGTGGGAGAAGGAAATGTATTCGGGGCAGACATCGTCGCACCGGCCGCAGCCGACGCACATCTGAAAGCCGCTGCGCTGCCTGAAGTCCAGCACCTTGTGCAGAACCTTGAAGCGCATCCGCTGGCCGTTGTCCTTCCGGTAGGAGCCGCCGCCCGCCATATCGGTGAAGCCGTCCACCATGCAGGAGGCCATCACCCGGCGGCGCTCGCCGGTTTTGGCGTTGTCGGAGTAGAACAGGTCCTGCACGGTGAAGCAGGTGCAGGTGGGGCAGGAGAAGTTGCACCGGCCGCAGTTGATGCACCGCTTGCTGTACTCGTCCCAGATGCTGCTTTTCATCACCGAGATGTCCAGATCGGCGGGAATGGAGACGCGGGTGCGGGTCTGGGTCACGTGGCTGGGAACCACCTCGGCGGTCTTTTCCGCCTGCGCGGCCAGCAGCGCGTCCCACTCCGGCACCCGGCAGTCCAGCAGATAGCTGCCGCCGGAGGGCTCGATGCTCAGGTCGTAGTTGTCGGAGATGTTGGTTCCCATGTCCGCGCAGAAGCAGCTGTCGAAGCACTCCCGGCAGCCCATGAGGACGAATCTGGCGTTTTCCCGGAGCCTTGCGTAGTAGTAGTCCGGACTTCCGCTGCGCAGGTACATCTGATCCAGCCGCCGGACGGCGTGGAGGTCGCAGCTGCGCAGGAAGATCAGCGCCGGCTTTTCCGGAAATTCCGGCTCCGTCATCTGGCTCTCCGTAAAATAGAACATCGTCTGGCTGGGCGGCGTCAGCGCCTCCTTGAACGAAAAACGGGACTTTTCGTCGAAAACGATCTCCGTCACGGACTGAATTTCGCCGTATCGGACGCAGTCCGTGTCGGAGAACGCGCCTCCGCCCGCGAACCGCCTGGGCGCCCAGACGCGGTAGTGCGCGGAGAGCTCCTTCAGCACCGCGTCCGCGCCGGCGGGACTAACCTGATACCCCATGGTCGTGCCTTCTTTCTTTGTTGGAGGATGGGCCGGAAACGGCGGGAGGGACGGGACCTCCGGCCGCGCCGGCGATTCCGGGCGCAGGCCCGGCACTCATTGTTCAGACAGTAGCACAGAAAAAAGCGTTCAGGCGTTGCCGAGGCAACGCTTGAACGCACAGCGAAAATATTTGGATGATCCTATAAAATACGGTATGTGTTTTTGTCGAAATCGATAAGGCCCTCCGCCTTCATCCGGGAGAGCTCCCGGCTGAGGGCCGTCCGGTCGGCGCAGAGATAGTCCGCCATCTCGCGCTTTCCCAGGGGGCTCACGATATAGCCGCCGCCCTGCTCCCGGGACTGAAAGGAGAGGTAGGTCATGATCTTCTCCCGCAGGGTTTTCTGGGCCGTGATCCCGGCCCGCTCGATGAACTGCATGTTTTTTTCGGCCAGCAGGCGCATCATGTTTTCGATCAGCCGGTGGTGGAAGGCGCAGCTGTTGCTGCACTGGGAGATGACGCGGGAAAAGGGGAGGAACAGCACCTCCGACGGGCAGGGGGCCTGAAAGGAGACCGTGGCGGCCTGACGGACGCCGCAGGCAAAGGTCTCGCCGAACAGCTCCCGGGGCTTCATCACCGCCAGAATGGCGGAATTGCCGGCGAGGTCGTTTTTCACCATGTTGACTTGACCGGACAGAACGACCCCCACGCAGCGGATCTCCTCCTCGCCCAGCAGCAGAAACGTCCCCTTGGGGACGCTGCGGCGGAATGCCCCCAGACAGTTGAGCATGGCGCTGAGGTCGCGGGGACCGATCCCGTCGAACAGCGGGACGGATTCGGGTATCGTCAGATTTGTCATGCGTTCGCCCCCTCCACGGCACCAGTATACCACAGTTTTTCCGCGCCGCCGACTTTATTTGCGGCAGGCACCGCCGGAAGCGGAAATTCTCCCGGCGGATTGAAAAGTCAGCCCGTATCCGGTATACTGGAAAAAAGAGTTTCCGGCGTTTCCCGGCAAGGCGCCGGGGCGGCGGCTCCGCGGAATGGAGGCATCGTCTGTGCTGCACAATCTGGACAGTTCGGCACGGCAGATTTTCTTCGGGAATCTGCTGTTGGTAGTCTGCTGCGCCTTTTATCTGGCGTGGTGGCTGCTGGCGTTCCGGCCGGTGAATCCCGTTCGGGGGTTCAGGACGGGCTGGCTGCTGCTCCCGGCCTTCGCGGCGGGACTGGCCGCCGTGATCCTCGCCGTCCGGGGGCTGAGGGCGGCCCCGGGGCCCGGCCTGTTTCCGCCGGGGCTGCTTCTGTGGGGCGGGATTCTGGCGTATGTGCTGCTGATGGCGCTGACGCGGTTCCTGCTGAACCGCCCCGTGACGACGGAGCTGTTCCTCATCGTCGGCTGGGCGGCGCTGGCGCTGTCGGAGGCCGACGCGCTGTGCGGCGCAGGCACGTTCGGCCGGGGCGAGGCCGCCGCGTTTGCCGTGATCAGCGCGGCGGGAGCCGTCGTCAGCCTGATCTGCTACGTGCGGTATTACCACCTCTCGGCGGCGGCGGGCTACCTCGACGGCATGGTGCCGCTGCTGATGGCGGCGCTGGTCATGGCCGCCTTCGACGCCGCGCTGCTGCGGAGATGAGCACCGCCGATCACGGACGAACGCCGCCGATCACGGGCGCGCACCCCCGATCACGGGGATCGGCCGCGCCGGGAGGATCGGCCGGCGAAACGGGAGAAATCAAGCGGAGCGGACGCCTGCCGGGGCGCCCGCTCCGCTTTGCCGTTTTCCCTCAGCGCGGATTCGCCGCCGCGTCCGCCGCCGCGTCCGACCAGCTCCACTCCGCCAGAAAGTCCAGAAACGGCAGCAGGCCCCGCAGGAGGCTGCCCCTGCCGCCGTACTCCCTCCATCCGCTGGAGCCGGCGAAAAAGGGATAGCGTCCGGACGTGTACCGTACGGTCTCCTGCTCGCCGTCCGTATAGGTGAGGCGCAGGCACCCGCCCCGGCGGAGCTGCGGCTCCAGCCCGTCGATCTCCTCTGCCAGCCGTTCCAGCCGGAGCCGCTCCGCGTCCGGGCGGGCAGGCGGTTCGGCCCTCCGGCCGCTGGCCCGGAGAAAGACGCGCCCCTTCTGGGTGATCCGCAGGACGGACCGCCCCTCTGCGCGGGCCAGCGCGCCGCCCCCGCAGGACTGCAGATAGCCCCGCTCCGTCATGTCCTGCAGCAGAAGAAAAACGTTGTCCCGCCCGATGCGCGCGGCGGCCTGCGCCTGGCGCTCCGGGGACTGCAGAAGGGAAAGATACTCCTCTTTGATGTTCATGATGGCCTCCTTCCGATACTCCACGAAGAGCGCGAAAAAATGCTCCCCATCGCGCCGATGGGGAGCATACGATCAGCCGGAATACGCTGCCCATCGGTCAAGCATTAGCACCTTAGCCGTCGGCCAGGTTGCTGTGCGGTCATCGAGCTTGTCTCTCGCGCACTCTTCATAGGTGCAATCAGTATAGCATGGATTCCGCCGCATTGCAAGAGAAGCGCGGGGCGAAAATCGCCGTGGGGCGGGAAAGCGCTTGTATTTGCGGGGCGATGCCTATATAATGAGGAAAAATTTAGTAAAACCGGAGGGGGAGAGCCATGACGACGCTGAAGGAATTGGCAGAGGATACGGGATTCTCCATCACCACCATATCCCGCGTGCTCAGCGACGATCCGACCATGAGCGTGCCGGACAGCACGCGGACGGCGATCCTTGAGGCTGCGGGCCGCCTGCATTACAAGGAGGACGCCGTGCCTCGCTCCCGCCGGGTCAGAAAGACCCGGGAGACGGGGCTCCGCTTCGGGCTGGCGGAGATGCTCTCCCCGGCGGAGCAGCTGGACGACCCCTACTATCTCTATCTGCGGACCTACGCGCAGCAGCAGTGCCGGGATTCCGGCCACGTGCTGCTGCCGGTGAGCGCCGCTGCCGGCGCACCGCAGCCGCCCCGCAGGCTGGACGGCGTGCTGGCCGTGGGGGTCTTCGACGCCGGAGAGATCCAGCGGCTGGCCCGGCTGAGCCGGAATCTGGTCTTTCTGGATTCTTCTCCGGACGAGTTGCGTTTCGACTCCGTGGTGCTGGATTTCCGGCTGGGCACCGAGCAGGCGCTGGACGCCCTGACGGACATGGGCCACCGGCGGATCGGCTTTCTGGGGCCGGACAGGAAGCTGGACCAGCGCAGACGTCCGGCGCCGGAGGTGCTCCGGCAGTGCTACGTCAGCTATATGCGGCGGCGGGAGCTGTACGACCCGGCGCTGCTGCTGGAGACGGCGCCGGATGCCGCGGCGGCCAGAGTGTCCGTCGCCCGCCTGCTGGCCGGGAGGACTCCCCGCCCCACGGCGCTGCTGGCCGCCAACGAGGAGACCGCCATCGGCGCGGTCCGCGCGCTGAGAGAGGGAGGGCTGCGGGTGCCGCAGGATGTCTCCGTCATCAGCTTCAATGACACGCCCCGCAGTGTTCTGACCGACCCGCCGCTGACCAGCGTTTCCACCCATGCGGACGTGATGAGCGCGGCCGCGGTGGAGCTGCTGGCCCGCCGGGCCGAAATCCCCATGCGGCTGCCGCTGAAGCTGGTGGTGCCGCCCACCCTCATCCGGCGCGAGAGCAGCTGCCCGCCGCCCGTCTGCCGCTGAATCCGGCGGAGGACGGGAAATGCCGCCCGAAAATTTTACTGAAAGCGGCGGCTGCGCGGGAAAAGGGCTGCGGCGGACAGACGCTGCCCGGGAAGGGCAAAGCCGTGTCTGCGGGGGCAAAATCCGTGCCGGCGCAGTCGGCGCATGATGAAAAACGGAGGAATACTTTGATGGCGATTCTGGTATTGGGCGGGGCCGGCTACATTGGCTCCCATACGGCGCTGGCGCTGGTGAATGCCGGCCGGGACGTGGTGGTGGCCGACAATCTGGAGACCGGCTTCCGGGCGGCCGTTCCCGCCGGGGCGCGGTTTTACTGGGGGGACATCCGCAGCCGCGCGTTCTGCGACTCCCTGTTTCAGAGGGAGCGCATCGAGGGCGTGATCCATTTCGCGGCCAGCTCCCAGGTGGAGGAGAGCATGGCCGATCCCCTGAAGTATTACGGCAACAATCTGGGCGGCACGCGGCTCCTGCTGGAGAGCATGGCGGCCAGCGGCGTGAAGAAAATCGTTTTTTCCTCCACCGCCGCGGTCTATGGCGAGCCGGAGCGGGTCCCCGTCTTGGAGACGGACCCCGCGGAGCCCGCCAGCTGCTACGGAGAGACCAAGCTCTCCATGGAGAAGATGATGAAGTGGACCTCCGCGGCCCACGGCCTGCGGTATGTGGCGCTGCGGTATTTCAACGCCTGCGGCGCACAGCCCGACGGCTCCATCGGCGAGGCCCACAGCCCGGAGACGCACCTGATCCCGCTCATTTTACAGGTGCCCAACGGCCAGCGGGACAGCATCTCCGTTTTCGGCGACGACTATCCCACCCCGGACGGCACCTGCATCCGGGACTATATCCACGTGTGCGATCTGGCGCAGGCCCACATTCTGGCGCTGGAATATCTGCTGGACGGCGGGGAGAACAACGTGTTCAATCTGGGCAGCGGCGTGGGCTTTTCCGTCAGACAGGTCATTGAGGAGGCCCGGAGGGTCACCGGCAGCCCCATTCCCGCGGTGGTGAAGCCCCGCCGGGCGGGGGACCCCGCGCAGATGATCGCGTCCTCGGAGAAGGCGCGGGCCGTGCTGGGCTGGAAACCGGCCTGCGGCGACCTGCGCACCATCCTGCAGACGGCGTGGAACTGGCACCGCACCCATCCCGACGGCTTCGGAGGCTGAGCCGTGAGAGCGGCCGCGGCGGGCCGCTTTTCGCGCCGGAGCGAAAGTCGGGGTTGCGCTTCGCCGCCATTCGGGTATAATTGAATGAAACAAACATTCGATTGGAGGCCCGGCCATGGACGATCTTCTGGAGACCCTGAACGCTGCCCAGCGCGAGGCCGTCACCGCGACGGAGGGATTTGTCCGCGTCATCGCGGGCGCCGGCTCCGGCAAGACGCGGGCGCTGGCCCACCGGTTCGCCTATCTGGTCAACGAGGTGGGCATCCTGCCGGGAAACATCCTCTGCGTCACCTTCACCAACAAGTCGGCCAACGAGATGCGCCAGCGCATCCACCGTCTCACCGGCGACAACGACACCGGCTACATCAACACCTTCCACGGCTTCTGCGTTTCCATCCTGCAGGAGGACAGCCACGCCGTGCAGTATCCCAGGAGCTTTCTGGTGCTGGACAATTCGGACATCGACGCCATGCTCCAGATCATCTACGACGAGCGGGGCCTGACGCTGCGGGACATGACATTCAGCGCGGCGCGGGACATGATCGAGATCCGCAAGCTGCTCAGGGAGCCGGACTACTATCAGGACATGATCACCATGTCGCTGGACACCCTGCGCCAGAAATATCTGGACGCCGTCGCCGCGGCGGACATCATCTTCTACGGCTACCTGTATCAGGAGAAAAAATGCTTCGGGCTGGACTACAACGATCTCATCAAGTTTTCCCTCTACATTTTCGCCGAGAATCCGGACATCTGCCTGAAGTGGCAGCAGCGTCTGGAATACATCATGATCGACGAGTTTCAGGACATCGACGCGCTTCAGTACCGGCTGATGGAGGTGCTGTGCGGCTATCATAAGAACCTGTTCATCGTGGGCGACCCGGATCAGACCATCTATACGTGGCGGGGCGCCAGCGTCCGCTATCTGCTGGACTTCGACAAGGTGTTTCCCCAGACCCGCACCATCCTGATGATGCAGAACTACCGCTCCACGCCCCAGATTCTGGCGGCGGCCAACTCGCTGATCGCGGTGAACAAGAACCGCATCCCCAAGGAGCTGCTGCCCGTTCTGCCCGACGGCGGGCCGGTGCTGTGCCATTACGCCCCCACGCCGGAGGCCGAGGCCCGGTGGATGACGGAGCGCATTGCCGGGCTCCGGAGCGAGGGCGTCCCCTACGGGGACATGGCGGTGCTCTACCGGGCCCACTACGTCACCCGCACCGTGGAGGAGGCGTTCCTGCAGGCCAGGCTGCCCTATACGATTTACAGCGGCGTGCAGTTTTTCAGCCGCATGGAGATCAAGGACGCCTTGTCCTACCTGCGCATGATCGCCTACAAGGACGATCTGTCCTTCCTCCGGGTGGCCAACGCGCCCAAGCGGAATCTGGGCAAGCGGCGCATTGCCTTCCTGCAGGAGTACGCGGCGGCCCACGGCTGCACGCTCTATCAGGCGCTGACCGCCGCGCTGGATGATCCCATCTTCAAGGGCACCGGAGCCCGGCGCTTCACGGAGCTGGTGGAGACCTTCGCGGCGGAGTACGCCGGGCGGCCCATCTCCGAGGTGCTGGCCGCCGTTCTGGACGAGAGCGGCTACGAGCGCGCCCTGCGGACGGAGGGCAGTCAGGAGCGGCTGGACAATCTGGCGGAGCTGAAGCAGTCCGTCTACGACTACGAGACCTCCTGCGGGGAGGAGAGCACGCTGGAGCACTACCTGACCCACGTGGCCCTGTTCACCAACAGCGACGCGCAGGACGGCGGCGACCGGGTCCGGCTGATGACCGTCCACACCGCCAAGGGCCTGGAATTTCCCTATGTGTTTCTCTGCGGCATGAACGAGGGCATCTTCCCCTCCCGGAAGGTGCGCACGCAGCAGGGGATGGAGGAGGAGCGCCGGCTGGCCTTCGTGGCGCTCACCCGGGCGGAAAAGCAGCTGTTTCTCTCCGAGGCGGACGGCAGGAACTTCGACGGTTCGCCCCGCTATCCCTCCCGGTTTCTGCTGGACATCGCGCCGGAGCTGCTGACGCTGACCCATGAGGTGCCGGAGGAGCTGCTCCGGCAGGCCAGAGAGTACGCCGAGAGCAGCCGCCGCCGTCTGCCGGAGGACGACGGGGCGCTGATTTTGCCCGTGGGCCAGCGGGTGACGCACCTGCTGTTCGGCCCCGGCACCGTGGTGGATGTGGACATGGACCGCGGCGCCCACGTGGTCAGATTCGACGAGCTGGATACGCCCCGCCGCATCTCCTTCCGGGCAAAGCTGGAGCGCCTGTGAGCGGGCGAAAATGTCCCCGCGCCGGACGGATACGGCAAGGCCCCCGCCTGCAGAACGCAGGCGGGAGCCTTCGGCTTGTCAAAGAAGTCCAGGAACTTCTTTGACAAATGGGATGCGCTGCGCCCTGCGCCTCGGTTGTCCGCCGAAAGGCGGACAATTCGACGCTCGCTCCGCGAGAAGTGTTTTCGCCCACGTACACGCCGCGGGCGAAAACAGATTTTACTTTTTTCGCGCCTGTGGGCGCGAACTCTGCGAGGCTTTTTTGACAGTCTGAAGGCTCCCGCCTGCAGAACGCAGGCGGGAGCCTTTTCATCATTTGCGCCGCAGCGAGGCTGCGCGGGGAAGCGCGCCGCCGGCTTTCAAGGCGGCGTCCCGATCCATCGGAATCAATTTGCGGCCTTATCCATCAGCCGCACCATTGGCTTGCAGATTTGCTTGGAGAGCTGCCCCACAAGCACTGCCGCTGCAACCGTGCCCTCCCGCACTCCCAGCAGGGTGCCCTTCGTGCAGATCCCGATGAGGACAGCGGTCGCCACCAGAATGCCGTCAAAGCACATCTTCATATTGCCGAATTTTACAGGGACAACTCTGCAGATCGCCAGCACAAGTCCTTCGCCTGCCAAAGTTACGACATTCGCCGCGACCTCCATGCTGACGCCCGTGGCAACCAGCACGATCCCGACGATGCACAAAAGCCATTGCTCCGGATAGGAGGCGTATGCGACGCCTCTCAATAACCATACAGCGAGATCTGTCATGAAGCCGAAGACGAAGGCCACCGGAAGCTGCATCAGCTGGATGAGCTGATACCTCTTTCTCAGAATCAGAATCTGTATGAGAATAAATACGCAGTGCATTGCGATGGTTGCCTCGCCCACGGTGATGGGAAGGATGAGGCTGATCACGTAGGGAACGCTGGAAATGGGAGACGTGCCGAGGTTTGCCTTGATGGAAAATGCGACGCCGAACGACATGACGAACAAGCCTGCGGCAAGGAACAGGTATCTTTTTAAATATTCAGTTTTCATCGATGCTTTCTGACCTTTCAAATGATTTTATCTGATTGAAAGGCAGAAGCTGTCTCCTTTGTTCCGCGGCAGATTTGGTATTTTCCAAATCCAGATGATTACGATTTTCATGTCAGTTTTCTCTTAATTCTGATCTGCATTCCGGCTCATCGGGCTGCTGGCGCCGCCGGCAGATCATATAAATCAAATGCGCGGCAGTGAACCGACCCCCGGGGCCGGCGGCCCCGGGGGTCGGTTCACTGCGGAAACGCTGCGGGGCGGCTACTCCCCGCGGATGTATGTCTGGACGTACAGGTTTTCTCCCAGAGAAAATTCCTGCTCCTTTGCAAAGCCGGCGCCGGTGAACAGCGACTCCGCCTCCGGGGCGCCCAGCCGATGGGCGGGCGGCGGCCCCATGGGGGTCCGGCCCGCGTGAAATTCCACCAGAACCGCCCGTCCCGCCGGCTTCAGCAGGCGGCGCAGCTCCGCCAGCAGCGCATGCCGCGCCGGGATTTCGTGGAGAACGGTCACCAGCAGCGCCCAGTCCGCGCTGCCGTCCGGGATGGGGTATGCGCAGCCGCTCACCGGGAGGATGTGCAGATTGGCGAGGCCCTCCGCCCTGGCGCGGGTGTCCAGCTCCGCCAGAAGCTCCGCGTCGATGTCCGCGGCCCACACCGCGCCGGAGGTGATGCGGGCCGCCGCGAGGCTGAACAGCCCGCTGCCCGCCCCGATGTCGCAGAGCGTCTGCCCGTCCCGCAGGCCGAGCCGCGCCAGAGTGGCGGCGGGGGCCAGCTCCGCGACCCGCCTGGGATTTTCCAGCTTTTCCCGCTTGCCTGCTTTTTCCAGAATTCCGTCGTGTTGGCTCATAGTCGGAGTCCTTTCCTGATGAAGTATGGATGGCTCCATGATACGTGCCGCCCGCCGGCCCGTCCGTGACATCGTCACGCCGCCGGGGGGTGCTCCGTCAGTTCTTTGCGGAGGGCAGGTAGGGGATCAGGCTGGCGGCCACGCCGCAGATGGGCATGGTCTGCAGATAGATGCGGCCCGGCCCGGTGACGACGGTGTTGAACAGGCCCTCGCCGCCGAACAGCACGTTTTTCACCCCCGGCACGGTTTGAATCTCGATGGAGCAGGAGGCGTCCATGGCCGCGAGATAGCCGGTGTCGATCACCATGGACTGGCCGGCGGACAGGTCGTATTCCTTCACGTGCCCGTCGAATTCGCAGAAGGCGGTGCCCTGACCGGAGAGCTTCTGCATGATGAAGCCCTCGCCGCCGAAAAAGCCGGCGCCCAGCTTTTTCTGGAAGAACAGGGAGAGGGTCACGCTGCTCTCGCTGGCGAGAAAGCCGCTCTTCTGCACCACCAGCTCGTGTCCGGGGGCGATGTCGAAGGCCCGGATGTCGCCGGGAAAGCTGGAGGCGAAGGCGATCATTCCGCTGCCGCCCATGGCGGTGTAGCGGTTCTGGAACATGGCCTCACCGGAGAACATCCGGCCCAGCGCCCGGCCCAGACCGCCGCCGGTGGTGGTTTCCATCTTCATGTTGGGGCTCATCCAGCTCATGCTGCCGCGCTCGGTAATCATCTGCTCTCCGCTGTCCAGCTGGCAGATGGCGACGGGAAGGGGAGCGCCCTCAATGCTGTATTTCATAAAAACACCTTTCCTTTGAGACGCCGCGGCGCCGTATTTGCGGGTAACAGTACCATTGTAAAGCATCCTGAGGCCGAAAGCAATCCTCACGGCGGCGGAGGCCGCCGGGGCCGCGGCGGAAAGCTCCCTGCGGCGGGCCGTTTCCCGGGAAAAAATTTGAAAATTCCGCCGGAGGGGGATTGACAGGAGCAGGGGAGTTAGTGTAAGATAACCCGGCTGAGTTAGCCAAAACTAATCGATAGGAGAATCAACATGGGAAACTTTTTATCCGGTACCATTGTAGGCTTCCGGGAGGGTCTGGAGGCATTCCTGATCATCGTCGTGCTTCTGCGCTTTCTGCGCAGGTCGGGGAGGCCGGAGCTGATCCGCAGCGTTCGTCTGGGCGTCGGCGGAGGCGTGCTGGCCTCGCTGCTGGTGGGGGCGCTTCTGTTTGCCGCGGCGGGCGCCGTGGGCAGGCTGGAGCAGGCGGCCAAACTGTGGGAGAGCGGCGCGAGCCTGTTCGCGCTGGCGCTGATCACCACCTTCATCGTCTGGATGATCCGGCAGGGCTCCAACATGGCCGGCACGGTGGAGCGGGACGCGTCCCGCAACCTGAGCCGGAGCGGCATTTTTCTGATCTCGGGGCTGATGGTCGCGCGGGAGGGCGTCGAGATCGCCGTTTTCAGCTTTGCCGGCGAATACGCGCTGCCGGCCATCTTTACGGGCATCGGGGCTGCGCTGGTGCTGTCGGTTCTGATCGGATACTCGCTGGTGAAGGTGGATCTGAGGACGGTTTTCCGGCTGACGCTGGCCTATCTGATTCTGCAGGCGGGCTTCCTGCTGGGCTACGGTCTGCACGAGGGCCTGTCCGCGCTGAAGGAGATGGGCGCGCTGGCGGAGGGGAGCCCCCTGCTGGTCAAGCTGTTCGACCTGTCCGGCACGGCGCTGGATCACAAGACGGGGCCCGTGGGGCTGCCGCTGTACGTTCTGTTCGGCTGGTATTCCAGACCGGAGATTCTCCAGTTCGCGGCGCAGTACTTCTACACGGGACTGATGCTGCGCCTCTGGTGGAAAACGGAGGCCCGCCCTGTCCGGCAGATCTGCTGACAGACGGAGAGACCGCCGGGCCCACGGGCCGCGGCGGTCTCTCTGGCTGCGGAGGTCAGTTCCCGGCCTTTCCGGCGGCCTTTTTCAGCGCCAGAAACAGCAGGACGAGGGCAATGGTCATCATGGTGTGGCTGAGGCCGGCGATGCCGGAGATCGCCGCGGAGGCGCCGGCGGGGAGCCGGGTACCCATCACCTGAAGGATGCCCCTGACGAAAAACATTGCCGTCATGAACGGAAGGGCCAGATTGTAAAGCGGCATAAATATCCGGAAGGCCCGCTGCTTCTCCAGCGGGAGCTTTTCCGCGTACAGGCCGACGAGCAGGAACAGGAGCGTGCCCAGCACGAACAGGTGCAGATGGGTGAACGCCAGAGTCGTGCGCCCGGTAAAGCCCCAGTATTTGGTGAATTCCCGGAAGAACACGCCGCAGACGATGGCCGCCACGGCATAGATGAAGGACAGGGTGATATACTTTTTCATGCGTTTTTCCTCCTTTTCATATCGCGGTATCCGATGGCCACGGCCCAGACGTAGGCGCAGGTTTTCGGGAGCATCAGCGCGCCGACGGGGGGAAAACGGTCAGCGAACAGAACCACCGGCAGGTAGCAGGCGAAGCTGACGGTGATGGCCAGCCACAGATGGGCGAAGGACCTGTCGGCGGTCCGGCGGGCCTCCCTGAAGAACAGGACGACGATCAGCACGCCCAGCGCGGTGAAGGGAATGTTGCGGAGAATCCCCCACGACAGGGGCGGCTGAGCGGAGGTCCACGCGTTCTGGGGGAACAGGCAGAGGGCCGCGCGCAGGGCGGCCAGCAGTCCGACGGAGAGGGTCAGGCCCTTCCGGCCCGTGATGCCGTACCGCTTGCGCCAGACGGCGTACAGCAGGACGTAAAAGACGGTCATGGTGAGGGAGGCCACGAATTTCCCGATGCCCAGCGCGGCGGTGTGCCGGGCGAGGCCGTCGGTGCACAGGGCCATGATCCGGGGGACTAGATGGAAGGCGTCGCCGGCGCCCAGCGTAACGGCCATGATGCCGAACAGGCGGCTCTCCGAGCCGGTGCGGCTGCCGCGGATCATGAGGACGCCCAGCGTCAGGACGGTGATGAGATACGCGATGTCAAAGATGGTTTCTCCGATTGCCATAAACCTCGATTCCTTTCTGTCAGTGAGCTGACGGGGCGCCGTCCGCCTCCGCGCGGCTGATCCGGGCGTACAGGAGGAACATTCGCCAGAAGGACAGTCCGGCCAGCGCCAGCGCGCAGCCGAGTCCGGTGTAAAAAACAGCGATGGCCGGGACGGGCAGCAGCCCGGAGGCCCGGAGCGCGATCCCTCCGCTCATCATGACCGCCATGATGCAGTAGGACCTGAGATCGAAAAAGTGCCAGAAGGGCTGAGTGGGCCGGGGACACCCCCGGATGCGCCGGTGATGCCGGACGCTCATCCGCAGAAACATCTGACCAAAGACCAGAAATACCGCCAGAGAGCCCAGCGCGGCCAGGGGCGGGATGGGGCGCAGCTCCCGGTAGGCCAGAATTCCCAGCCGGGCGACGTTGATTCCCGCCGCCAGCCAGACGGTTCCGGCGATCCCCAGCAGGGTGCGTTTTTTGACGTGAAAATGCGGGCAGTCCGCCATAAAGAAACTCCTTCCGTATACAAATGCGAACAATGTTCACTTTGGGGATTTTTTGACTGCCCCCCTCGGGCAGTCGGGTCAGTAGAGCAATTTTTCCGTCACCCGGAGCAGCATTTCGCAGTCCTCCGCCCGCCGCATTCCCAGCGAGAGCAGATTGTCCAGCACGAAGGCGGCGAACGCCTCTCTGGTAAAGGCCGCGTCAAAGACGGACTGCCGGATGGCGGGGTCAGCGGAGAGCGCCTGCAGCAGCATTTCCCGGATGCGGGCGAGGTACTGGTTCATGACCCGCCGCCCGTCGCTTTTCTCGGATTCGCTGAAGGCCGCGGCGTGCTGGCTGAAAAAGGAGGGATACTCCTGACAGCCGTTCCGGATGCAGGCAAAGACCCAGCGGATGCAGCCGCGGAAGTCGTCCCCGGCGCCGCCGCCCTCCGTCATGCGGAAGATGCTCTCCCAGATCTTGCCCACGGTGGCGCTGATGAGATCGGACTTGGAGGGAAAATAGCGGTAGACGCATCCGACGGACACCCCGCACTCCTGAGCGATGCTGCGGATATTCAGGGATTTCAGCCCCTCCTCGGAGGCGAACTTCAGGCTGGCCCGCAGAAGGGCCTCCTGAGAGGTTGCAGTGTGATTCATACGCCACCTCGAAAATGAACTATGTTCATATTAGCAGAAATGCGCGGAAAGTCAAGAGTTGTTTTCAAAATTTCTGCGGAGTGTCCGACGCCCCGGAGCGCCGGGAAAACCGACGGCGCCCGCCCCCGCGATGGCGCGGAGGACAGGCGCCGGGACATGGTCCGGGGAAACTCCCCGCCGGCTCGGGCGGGGAAGGGTCAGGGCTTGCAGGGCGGCGCGCGGCGGGCGGCGTTTCTGCCTGCCAGATGGGCCGCCAGAGTCCGGTAGAGCGTTTCCGGGTCCACGGGCTTGGAGATGTGGCCGTTCATGCCGCTGGCCAGACACCGCTGCACGTCGTCCGCGAAGGCGTCCGCCGTCATGGCGATGATGGGCACCGTCTCCGCGTCGGGCCTGCGCAGGCTCCGGATGGCTCTGGCCGCCTCGTATCCGTTGAGGACGGGCATCCGGATGTCCATCAGGATGGCGCTGTAGAAGTTGGGGAGAGACTGGCGGAACAGCTCCGTTCCCCGCTGCCCGTTCTCCGCGATCTCCGGGAGGACGCCCTTGTCCTCCAGCAGCTGCCGGGTGATCTGCTGGTTGAGGGGATGGTCCTCGCAGACGAGGATGTGCCTGCCCCGCAGCAGCTCCCAGCCGTCGGCGCCGGCGCCGCCCTGTACGGCGGCCTCGTCGGCGGACACGCTGTCCACGTCGATGTCCACGGAAAACGTGGTGCCCCTTCCGACCTCGCTGCTCACGCCGATGGAGCCGCCCATCAGGTCAACCATCCGCTTTGCAATGGCCAGCCCCAGCCCGGAGCCGCGGGTGGCGGAGACGTCGCTGCGGCTCTCCTGCGTGAAGGGGTCGAACAGGATCCTTTGAAAGTCAGGGCTGATGCCGATGCCGGTGTCGGCCACCTCGATGTGCATATGCAGTCTGCCGCCGGCGTTCAGCTGGCGGAAATCCACGCGATAGGTCACGGAGCCGCCCTCGGGGGTATACTTCACCGCGTTGGAGAGCAGGTTGAACACGACCTGATTGATCCGCAGCTTGTCCATGACCGGGATGCGGCCCGGTACGGACCGGGCATCCACGCTGAACCGCTGGTTTTTTTCCTTGAAAAGCGGGAGGAAAACGGAATCCAGATAGCTGAAGAATTCCTCCGCCGGGTACGGCTCGGGGTGCAGCTCGATTTTTTCGCTCTCCGCCTTGGACATATCCAGAATGTCGTTGATGAGCCCCAGCAGAAATTTGGAGGAGACGTCGATCTTGTCCAGACAGTCGGCAAGCTGCGGAGAGCATGGCTGCTTCCGGGCCAGATACGTCATGCCGATGATGCCGTTGAGCGGCGTGCGGATGTCGTGGCTCATGCGGGAGAGAAACTCGGACTTTGCCCGGTTGGCGCGGTTGGCCTCGTCGGCGGCGTCCATCAGGGCCTGCCGCGTTTTCAGCTCCGTTTCCTTTTCCTCCTGAATGTGCTGCAGCGCGTAGACCACATGGGAGACCAGCCCGGAGGCCCCGCGCCTCACGGCAATGAATACGGCGCGGCACCAGCCGGAGCTCCGGCACTCGAACTCGCAGGAGACCGTCTGCCGTCCGTCCATTTTCGCCGGAAGGGCGGAGAGGTCCGTGAAGGCCAGAAAGTCCGGCGCGTACGCCGGCAGCACGAACTGCCGGCAGAAATCGGCCAGCAGGCCCTGCGCGCTGCGCTTCTGGCCCACAAAGACGCGGAGCTCCTCGGTGGCGTCCAGCTCCAGCATACGGTCGGCCTGCAGGTCGATGTAGTAGTCGCAGAAATAGATTTTGCTCAGGGAGGAGATGATGCCCGCCCGCTCCGTCAGGGATGCGGCGCTGACCCTCGCGGCGTAGCTGGTGCGGACGAACAGGTTGACGACGTTGGCCAGCAGGTCGGCGGAGGCGCGGATCTCCTCGGGCGTGCGGACGTTTACCTTGTGCAGCGCGGCGATGTAGGCGTCCTCGTCGATGCCCAGCTCCCGGGCCGTGGCGCGGAAACGGTTCTCGTCCGGCTGCTCCGGCAGCACCTGCCCGCCCACGATGTTGCCCAGCAGGGTGCCGTCCTCCAGCGTAATGGGGGCGGCGAAATCCACCAGCCCCGCGTGGCAGAGGTAGGTGCCCGCGCCCTTTCGGTCGCACTCCACGCAGCGGCGCAGCCCCTCGGGGCTTTTCCGGGTCAGATGGTAGCAGAAGTCCGTGAAGTTGTAGCACCCGCTGATGTATGCCCCGTCGCCGCCCACGGCCACGGTGGCAAGGCCGGTGCTGGCAGCCCAGTCCTTCATCATCTGTTCAAAGCGATCCATGTCGCAGAAATCCGGGATGTTCAGCTTCGCCTGAGGGCGGACGTCCGCCAGCGGCTGCGTCTCCCCATCCTGTTGAAACTTCATGGCCGGCACTTCCTTTGAGGCGGTTGGGGCCGGGCCCCCGCGCGGGCCCAGTGGAGGTGTCCATGCCGCCGAGTCCTGTTATAATACAAATCTATTATAGGCCGCGGCACAGCCAAAAGCAACAGCGGCAGGCCCGCTTTTTCCGGCGGCGGGACGCCCCGGCGCCGGACAGAGCCTTCGCAGGCGGATCAGGACTTCTTCCGCCGGCGGGCCGCGATGCCCCACGGCAGGTACAGCGCCAGTCCCAGCGCGAGAACCAGAGGGAGAAAGCCCAGCATATAGAGCCTGTCCCCGAAGATGCGGGCGAAAAAGACGTTGACGGCGGCGCCGTCGGTGCCGTTGAGAAACATGAAATCCGTGTTGAGGACCTTGTTGAGGAAGTAGATCGGCACCGCCAGACAGGCCAGAAAGGCCAGCAGCCGGGGCACCGTCCGCCAGTTGGGGCGGAATCCGCCCGCCAGCAGCAGGACCGGATAGAGAAACAGCATGATGTGGATCGTCTCGGAGTGGAGGTGCATGAAATTCCACATGGGCAGGGACGTCCACGTGGGGCTCAGCAGCGCCATCAGTCCGCCGGGCAGGGAGAGGGCGTACAGAAACTCCTTGGCGGTGCGGTTGGGGTGGATGCTGTGCCACAGGCAGATGAAGATGTTGATGCTGCACAGGTGCAGGGGCAGATACCCCCACTCCCACTGGCCGGTGGAGGCGGTCATGACGTACTTGCCGACCTCGTCCGTCAGCATCAGCGCCGACAGGATCCGCAGAGCCCGCAGCCGGGCGGCCTCTCCGGCCCGGTGATACCAGCGGCCCAGCACCGCGGACAGAAGGGCGCACAGCCCCAGCCAGAACAGGTGGACGGGGCCGAACAGAGAAAACGCCTGATAGGATGCGCCCCGGACGGCCCGCATGGTCCCCGTGGTATACCAGAATTCGGACAAAGGAGGTTCCTCCCTTCAGGATGGCTCCGGGAACTCGCTCCGGGAGCGTCCGTGCTCTTTTTTATAGTGATACATCTGCTGGTCGGCGCGGCGGAAAACGTCCTGCAGCGTTTCGTCCCCGGTCCGGAAACAGAAGCCGTAGGAGATGTTGGGGAAGGTGGGCTCCTGACGGCGCCGGGCCTCGATCTCCTGAAGCATCCGCCGGACGCAGGCCTCCATGCGCTCGGGCCGGGCGTTGGCCAGCAGGGCAAATTCGTCTCCGCCGATGCGGTAGCACCGCCCGATGCCGCGGAAGCTGTGCTGCAGCACCGCGGCGGCATTCTGCAGGCAGCGGTCTCCGGCGGGATGCCCGCAGGTATCGTTGATGTGCTTGAAATTGTCCAGGTCAAAGACGGCCACCAGATTGACGGGGAAGGCGCCGCCCTTCAGGTCCCGCTCAAAGGAGGCGCGGTTCAGCGCCTCTGTCAGCAGGTCGTATTTGAATTGCAGCTCCCGCTGGAAGATATAGTAGAGCAGCAGGCAGAGGGTGACGCACAGCCAGCTGGCGTGGATCTGGGGACGCAGCAGCTGGGCGGAGATGCCCAGCAGAAACAGCAGGAACAGCAGGTTCAGATATACCTTTTCCTGACGGGCCAGCCGCTCCGACTGCCGGAGGTTGGCCCACAGCAGCAGCGCGATGCCCAGCAGCAGCACCGCCACGTAGACCCAGAACAGGGGCCCCCGGGAATAGGTGCAGTCGGGCCCCACCTGAAAGATCCAGCCCGTGCCCATGGAGAGCAGGCACAGCACCGCCAGCGCGGCGGGGAGCGCCAGCGTTCGCCTGCGCAGCAGCTTTCCCTCGTAGGTGATGGCGAGAATATAGGGCAGCGCGCCGGAGCAGGCGAAGCCCACGGTGTTGGCGATGAGGTGGGCGGCCCGCCACGGCGCGCCGAGCTGCTCCAGCAGATTGACAGCGATTTCCGCCGCCATCACCACCGCGGTCAGAAGGATGGTGACGCGGTAGGCCAGCAGCCGCGTGGGCGGCAGAAGCAGATTCTGTCCCAGAAGGCTCAGCAGGAACAGGAGCGCGCAGATGTTCAAAAGATCGCAGACCACAAGCGTTTCCAGCGTTGCAGGCATGAGGCTCTCCTTTCACGGACAGTCAGTCTCGGGAGAAAACGTGAATGCGGAAAGAAATCCGGGTCGTCAGTGTTTCCAGCGCGGCCAGCCGGGCCGCGCCGTCCTCGGGCGTGTTCCAGTAATAGGGGGTCATCTGAAAAAGGTTGTGGATGTCCGCCTGACAGGGCAGGGTGACGGTGCCGTCCACCGGCACCACGGAACGGCAGGTGAAGCCCTCGTAGGGGATCTCCCGCTCCTCGTTGCGGTACGGCTCCCGGTACAGCACCTGCTTCATCTCCCAGAGATGCTCCGCCGCCGGAACCACGTAAAGGAACGTTCCGCCCGGCCGCAGAACCCGGCGGAACTCCTCCTCCGCCAGCGGCGCGAAGCAGTCCAGCAGCAGGTCCGCGGAACCGTCCGCCAGCGGCAGGTGATAGCAGGAGGCCACGGCAAATTCCACGGCCCGCTCCCGCTTTGCCGCGGCCCGCAGGATAAATTTGGAGATGTCGATGCCCGCCATGCGGGGCTGCCTTCCGGCCTGCTCCAGCGCCCGGAACACGCCGGAGGTGTAATAGCCCTCGCCGCAGCCGGCGTCCAGCAGGACGGGGGAATCGCCGGTGTTTTCCAGAGAAAGTTTACATAACGCATCGAGCAGCGGGCGGTAGTAGTCTTTGGACAGAAATTCCCGCCGGGCGGCGGCCATGCCCCGGTCGTCGCCGGGGGCGGCGGAGTGCTTCTGGTTGGGCGGGAGCAGATAGGCGTAGCCCTCCCGCGCGAGGTCGAAACTGTGGCCGGAGGGGCAGACGTAAACTCTCTCGCCCCGGTCCAGCGGCTGACCGCAGACCGGGCAGCGGAACAGACTGACCATCAGGAACCCTCCCCCCGAACGGTGACGTCGTTGATCCATTTGCGGCTCCGCAGCCGCCAGATGCCCAGAGGCATTTTGAAAAAGTTCTCCGCCTGGGTGGCCACGCAGACCAGCGCCACCGGCGAGTGCAGCACCAGCGCGGTCAGGGCGGTCAGGGGGATGGCGGCCAGCCAGAGCGGGCAGAGGTCCACCGCTGCCGCCACTCTGGTGTCGCCGCCCGACCGGAGGACGCCCGTCACGTTGGTGACGTCAAAGGCGCGCATGGGCATGACGCAGAGGTAGACAATGCACATCAGCACGGCGATGCGGGTGGCCTGGGGGGAGAGCTTGAACAGCGGGTAGATCACCGGAATGAAAAACGTGGGCAGCAGGGCGGCGAGACAGGCGGAGATGACCACGCCGTTCAGCGCGGACAGCGTCAGCAGGCAGGAGCCGAGGCTGCAGATCTGTTCTTTGGGCCGGCCCTCGCCGATGGTTTTTCCCACCAGAATGGCGGTGGCGCCGGCCAGACCGAAGCAGGCCACGGTGGCGAACTTGTCGATGTTGCCCATGATGGCGTAGGCCGCCAGCATATCCGTGGAGATGGACATATGCCCCATGATGGCGGTCATCACCGAGGTGCCCAGTCCCCACATGGATTCGTTGACGATCACCGGTCCGGAGTAGTGCAGGGCGCTTTTGGCGATGGCGGCTCCGGGACGGAACACCGCGCGGGGCATCAGCGGTACCCGGCGATTCAGCAGCGCGTAGATCAGAACGATCAGAAACTCGACCACCCGGGAGGCCAGAGTGGCCAGCGCCGCGCCGGTGATGCCCAGAGCGGGGGCGCCGAAGTGGCCGAAGATCAGGCAGTAGTTTAAAAATGTGTTGGTGAGCATGGAGGCCGCAAAGACCTGCATGCCGAATTTGGCGTTCTCCGTGCTGCGCTGCATTCCGGCGTACACGGAGCTGACGGAGTTAAAGAGGTAGGAGAGCCCCACGATCCGCAGGTAGGGCGCGCCCAGCCGGATCAGCTCCGGGTTGTTGGTGACCACGGACATGACCCGGTTGGGGAAGAAGAACAGCACGAAGGCAAAGACCGCCGCGATGGAGAAGCCGGCGTACATGGCGACGCCCATGCAGCGGTTGATGGATTCCGTGTCGCCCTTGCCCCAGTATTGGCTGACCAGCACCGCCAGTCCGCTCATCAGGCCGAAGATCACCACCTGCAGCAGAAAGATCGGCACGTTGGCGGCGGTGACGGCGGAGAGCTGCCGGTTTCCCAGCAGACCCACCATGAAGGTGTCCACGAAGCCGAGGGAGGTGGTGATGAGGTTTTGCAGCACCAGCGGCAGGGCCAGCGCCCAGAGCCGCCTGTAAAAGCCGGGTTCCCGGCGGAGATTTTTGAACATAGGGGTCCTTTCTCGGGTTTGAAGGGCCTCGTCCCTGTGATGCGGGCGGAGGAGACGGCCCGGATGCGGGGGGAAATCAGAGCATGGGAAAGCGCGCGTCGTGATGGGCCTGCAGGGCCGCGGCGCAGGCGTCGATGTCCTCCCGCGTGGTCTCCGGGCCGAAGCTCAGGCGGATGACGCCGGCGGCGGTCCGCTTGGGCAGCCCCAGCGCGGCCACCACATGGCTGGGCTTGCCCTGATGGCAGGCCGAGCCGGCGGAGATGCAGATGCCCTTCTCGCCCAGCTCGCTGACGATGTTCTGGCTGGGATAGCCCTCCAGCGAGACGGCCAGGATGTGGGGGGCGGCGCCGTCGGCCACCACCGTCAGGTCGGGGATGGCGGAGAGCCGCGCCGCGGCATATTCCCGCAGGCTGCGCATCCGCTCCAGCTTTTCCGGCAGGTTTTCGCTGCGCAGCTCCACGGCCTTGGCGAAGCCGGCGATCTGGGCGGTGGCCTCCGTACCGGAGCGTAGGCCGCGCTCCTGCCCGCCGCCGGCCAGCAGCGGTCTGGGATTCCGCACCCGGCCGCCGACGTACAGCGCGCCGACGCCCTTGGGGCCGCCGATCTTGTGGGCGGACAGCGTGATGAAGTCCGCGCCCAGCTCCACGGCGGAGAAGGGGACCTTCAGATAGCCCTGCACCGCGTCGGTGTGGAGCAGGGTCCTGGGATTGCGCTCCCGCAGGCCGTCCGCGATCTCCCGGATGGGAAAGACGCAGCCGGTCTCGTTGTTGACCATCATGACGGACACCAGCGCGGTGTCCGGCCGCACGGCGGAGAGAACCTGCTCCGCGGTGAGATTGCCGCGGCCGTCGGGCTTGACCCACGTGACCTCGCAGCCCTGCTTTTCCAGCCAGCGGCAGGGCTCCAGCACGGCGTTGTGCTCCACGGCGGTGGTGACGATGTGCCGCCCCAGATGGCGGTTCTGCCACGCGGCGGCGGTGACGGCCCAGTTGTCGCCCTCGGTGCCGCAGGAGGTGAAGTACAGCTGCTCCGCCCCGCAGCCCAGCGATTCCGCCACGGTTTCGCGGCAGCGGCTCACCAGCTCCCGGGCCGCCCGGCCCAGCGGATATTGGGAGCTGGGGTTGCCGAAGTTTCCGGTGAGAACATCGTACATGGCGTCGGCCACGGCGCGGGGAACCGGCGTGGTGGCGGCGTGATCCAGATAAATCATACGGATAAGGCTCCTTTACGAATTGGGGGTTGCCCCGGCGAAACAATGCCGGTATAATGAAAGCGCGCCCAACGGCGCACAAAATGCCACTTTTCCATTATAGTGAAAGTGTTGAAAAATAGCAAGGAGAACCCATGAAAGTTGCCATCTGCACCCTTGGGTGCAAAGTGAATCAATACGAGACGCAGGCCATGGAGCAGGAGCTGGCCCGCCGGGGCCACGAGATCGTGCCCTTCGAGGGCGACGCCGACGTGTACGTGGTGAATACCTGCTCCGTCACCGCCGTGGGCGACCAGAAGTCCCGGCAGGCGCTCCGCCGGGCTCAGAAAAGCCACCCCAAGGCGGTGACGGCCCTGTGCGGCTGCTATGCCCAGACCCATCTGGAGGAGGTCCGCGGGCTGGGGGCCGACGTGGTGGGCGGCACGGGAGACCGCATGGGCTTTGTGGACCTGCTGGAGCGGGCCGCGGCGGAGAAGGCCGCCGGAGACGCTCCGGCGCTGGTGTCCGTGGACGAATCGCTGAAGCGCCGGACCTTCGAGGTTCTCAGCGCCGGCGGCCTGCCCACCCGTACCCGCGCCATGCTGAAGGTGGAGGACGGCTGCGTCAACTTCTGCTCCTACTGCATCATTCCCTACGCGCGGGGGCCCGTGCGGTCCGAGCCGCTGGATCGGGCGGCGGAGCAGGCCCGCGCTCTGGCGGAGGAGGGCTATCGGGAGATCGTGCTGACGGGCATTGAGATCTCCTCGTGGGGACAGGATCTGAAAAACGGGCAGACGCTCATCGACCTCATCGAAGCCGTCTGCGCCGCCGCGCCGGAGGTGCGCATCCGGCTGGGCTCGCTGGAGCCCCGGACCGTCACGGAGGAATTTTGCCGCCGGGCGGCGCGGCTGACCAACCTGTGCCCGCAGTTCCACCTGTCGCTGCAGAGCGGCTGCGACGCGACGCTCAGGCGCATGAACCGCAAGTACGACACCGCCCGGTATTTTGAATCGGTGCGCTTGCTGGAGCAGTTTTTCGACCGCCCCGCCGTCACCACCGATCTCATCACCGGCTTTCCCGGCGAGACGGAGGAGGAGTTTGCCCTGACGCTGGACTTTCTGCGCCGGTGCGGCTTCGCCCGGATGCACGTGTTTCCCTACTCCATCCGCCCCGGCACGCCGGCGGCGGCGCTGCCGCAGGTGCCCAAGGCGGTGAAGGACCGCCGGGCGCGGGAGGCGGGCGAGACGGCGGAGGCCCTGCGCCGCGCCTATCTGGAGGGCTGCGTGGGCCGGACGTACCCAGTGCTGTTCGAACAGGAAAAGGGCGGCCGCTGGTACGGCCACGCCCCCAACTACGCGGAGGTTCTGGCCGCCGGGACGGCGCTGCACAATCAGGTGCGGAGCGTGAGGATCACCGGCATCGACGGAACGGCTCTGCTGGGTGAAATTATGGAGGAGCAGGGATGAGAAGTCACTTTTTTGCCTACGTTTCCCGGATGCGGTTCATCCAGAGGTGGGCGCTGATGCGCAACACCGCCCCGGAGAACGTGCAGGAGCACAGCCATCAGGTGGCGGTGCTGGCCCACGCACTGGCTGTGATCCGCAATGAGAAGTTCGGCGGCTGCGTGGACGCCGGACAGGTGGCCGCCGCGGCCCTTTATCACGACGCGTCGGAGATCATCACCGGCGATCTGCCCACGCCCATCAAATACTACAACCCCGCCATCCGCGGCGCCTACAAGGACGTGGAGGCGGTGGCGGAGGCGAAGCTGCTGTCCATGCTGCCGGAGGAGCTGCGCCCGGCCTACGCCGGCCTGCTCTCTCCCGCCGACGGCGAGGTGCGGACGCTGGTGAAGGCGGCGGACAAGCTGTCCGCCTACATCAAGTGCGTGGAGGAGCTGAAGGCCGGCAACGGCGAGTTCCGGGAGGCGGCGGAGCAGACCCGCCGGGCGCTGGAGGCCTTCGGCCTGCCGGAACTGACATACTTCATGGAGACGTTCCTGCCCAGCTTCTCCCTGACGCTGGACGAGCTGAAGTGACTGCCTGCGCAGGCGCCGGAGGCGTTTTGCGATCAACAGAGGGCCGGCCTTCCCGGACTGTCAAAAAAGCCTCGCAGAGTTCGCGCCCGCAGGCGCGAAAAAAGTAAAATCTGTTTTCGCCCGCGGCGTGTACGCGGGCGAAAACACTTCTCACGGAGCGAGCGTCGAATTGTCCGCCTTTGGCGGACAACCGAGGCGCAAAGCGCATCCCCCTTGTCAAAGAAGTCCCTGGACTTCTTTGACATGCTGAAAGGGCCGGCCCCCGAAACGGGGCCGGCCCTCCTGCTCTCAGCGGGTTCCCTCCGGCGCGTCCGGGCCGGAGCAGAGCTTTGTGTTTACATAATCCACGAACCGATAGGTGACGCCGTTCTCCGAGACCGGCTCGCTGGTGCGCAGAATCTTCCAGCCGCACAGCTTGTCCAGATTGGGGAAGTAGGTGTCCGGCGGGTTCGGCGCGTCGCTGTCCACCTTGGTGACATAGGCGTACCGGCACCGGGAGAGCAGCGCGGCGTACACGCTGCCGCCGCCGATGACAAAGACCCGGTCCTCCGGCTCGCCCGCCGCGGCGGCGGCCAGCTCCTCCGGGGAGTGAACCGTCTCCACGCCCGGCCCCAGCGTCGTCTCGGAGGTCAGCACCACGTTGCGGCGGTTGGGCAGCGGGTTCCCGCCGGGGAAGGAATCCAGCGTCCGCCGGCCCATCAGGACCGTGCCGCCGGAGGTCAGCGCGCGGAACCGCTTCATATCCGAGGGCAGGCGGAACAGCAGGCCGCCGTCCCTCCCGATCCCCCAACTGCGGTCCACAGCGACGATTGCGATCATGGAGATTCCTCCTTCCGCTCAGATGGCGATGGGGATTTTGTCCTCGAAGGGGGCGGGGGTGTAGCCCGCCAGCGCGAAGCTGTCCCGGCTGAAGGCGTAGAAATCCTTCACGGACGGGTCCATGGTGAAGTGGGGCGATGGCGACTGGGGCGCGTCCAGCAGCCGTTCCACCAGCGGCACGTGGCGGTCGTAGATGTGGGCGTCGGCGATGACGTGGACCAGCTCCCCCGCCTGCAGGCCGGAGACCTGCGCCATCATGTGCACCAGCACCGCGTACTGCACCACGTTCCAGTTGTTGGCGGCCAGCATGTCCTGGGACCGCTGATTCAGAATGGCGTTGAGGGTGCGGCCGGAGACGTTGAAGGTCATGGAATAGGCGCAGGGGTAGAGGTTCATCTCGTGGAGATCCTGAAAGTTGTAGATGTTGGTGAGAATGCGGCGGCTGGCGGGGTTGTGCTTCAGATCGTAGAGCACCCGGTCCACCTGATCGAACTCCCCCTCGGGGTACTGGTGCTTCACCCCCAGCTGATAGCCGTAGGCCTTGCCGATGGAGCCGTTTTCATCCGCCCACTGATCCCAGATGTGGGCGTTCAGATCGCGGATGTTGTTGGACTTCTTCTGCCAGATCCACAGCAGCTCGTCCACCGCGGTTTTCCAGTAGGTGCGGCGGATGGTGAGAATGGGAAATTCCCGGTGCAGGTCGTAGCGGTTCACCAGCCCGAATTTTTTGATGGTGTGGGCCGGAGTGCCGTCCTCCCAGCGGGGACGGACCTCCTGCTCGGTGTCCCAGACACCGGTGCTCAGGATTTCCCGGCAATTCTGGATAAAAATCTCGTCTGCGCGGCTCATGGCAGGACCTCCTAATTCAATTTCACCCAGTATAGCAAATCCGCCCGGCCAATGCAACGATCAGCCAGGCATAAATTTAGGCCCGCGGCGCCCTCCCGCATGGGCAGTTCCACGAAACGAAGCCGGATAAAAATGAAAGTATTATGGGTTATTTGGGTTGTAACTTTGCAAAAAGTGCGTTAACATGAGACAAGTATGCAAAGAGGCGGTGAAGAGGATGCTGGATCACAGCGAGGTGGGCAAGCGCGGCTATCTCAACGAGGATTTCCGGCTGTTTCATCTGAAGGACAGCCGGGCCCAGAAGCTGGAATATCACTACCACGAGTTCGACAAGATCATTCTGCTGCTGAGCGGCAAGGTCACCTACGTGGTGGAGGGCGTGACGTATTTCCTCCAGCCGTGGGACATTCTGCTGGTGCAGCACAATCTGATCCACAAGCCCGTGATCGACCCCTCCGCCCCCTATGAGCGGGTGGTGATCTGGCTGGGCCGGGAGTGGATGGAGCGGCGCAGCGACCCCGGCGAGGGGCTGGACACCTGCTTCGACCTGACCCGGCAGCGGAACTTCCATCTGCTGCGGGCAGACCCGGAGCGGCGGCTGGCCTATATGACCATGATTCAGGCGCTGGAGGAGGCCCTGCACTCGCAGGAGTTCGGCCACGCCCGGATGGCGGACACCTGCTGCCAGCAGCTGCTGATCGCGGTGAACCGGGACGTGCTGAAGGACCGCACCGCGCAGGAGCAGCGGGACAGCTACCGCGTGGACCCCAAGATGGAGGAGGTCCTGCGCTACATCGCCGCCCATCTGGACGAGGGACTGGACGTGGATTCGCTGGCGGGGCATTTCTATCTCTCCCGCTACTATCTGATGCACCGCTTCAAGGCGGTGACGGGCTACTCCGTCCACCAGTACATCAGCCAGAAGCGGCTGCTGCGGGCGGGGGAGCTGATCCGCTCCGGCGTACCGGTGATGAAGGCGGCGGAGCAGGCCGGCTTCCGGGAGTATTCAACCTTTCTTCGGGCGTTTCGCAACACGTTTCACACCAGCCCGCGGGAATTTCAGAGCTGACGTTTTTTAGGAGAATGGAGACGGAATGGAGAGCAAATCCCTGACGCAATTTTCAACGGCGGATCTCAAGAAGCTGATCATCCCTCTGGTGATCGAGCAGCTGCTGGCGATCACGGTGGGCCTCGCGGACTCCATGATGGTGGCCCGGGTGGGGGAGGCCGCGGTGTCCGCAGTGTCTCTGGTGGACGCGGTGAACGTGCTGCTGCAGAACGCCTTTGCGGCGCTGGCCACCGGCGGCGCGGTGGTGGCGGGACAGTATCTGGGCCGCCGGGAGAACGAGAAGGCCTGCAAGTCGGCCCAGCAGCTGCTGCTGTTCATGGGCGAATGTTCGCTGGTGCTGACGGTGGTGCTGTACCTGCTCAAGCCTTTCATTCTTCACCGGGTGTTCGGCGCCATCGCCCCGGACGTGGCGGGCTATGCCAACACCTATTTCGTGATCGTGGAGGCGTCCACCGTGTTTCTGGCGGTGTACTCCGCGGGGGCGGCGCTGTTCCGGGTGATGGGCAACTCCCGCATCTCCATGAACGTCTCCCTGATTATGAACGCCATCAACGTCACCGGCAACGCGGTGCTGGTGTTCGGGTTTCATATGGGCGTGGCCGGCGTGGCCATTCCCACGCTGGTGTCCAAGCTGGTGGCGGCGGTGCTGATGGTTCTGCTGCTGCGGAAGCCCACCCTGGCGCTGCATCTGGAGACGCCCTTCCGCATTCACCACGACCGGACCATGATCCGCAACATCCTGCGCATCGGCGTGCCCAACGGCATCGAGGGCAGTATGTTCCAGCTGGGCAAGATTTTGCTGCTCAGCGTGGTGGCGGGCTTCGGCACGGCGTCGGTGGCGGCCAACGCCGTAGGCAACGTGATCTGCTCCTTCCAGTGCCTGGCCGGACAGTCCATCGGACTGGGCGCGGTGACGGTGGTCTCCCGGTGCATCGGCGCGGGCGACCCGGACATGGCCCGGCAGTACAACCGCCGGCTGATCCGCTGGGGCTACCTGTTTATGGCCTGCTCCATCGGCGCGGTGTTCGCGCTGATGCCGCTGGCGCTGAAGGTCTACGGCCTGTCGCCGGAGGCCACGCGCTACGCGCGGATCATCATCCTGAGCCACGGCACCATGGGCCTGTTCATCTGGCCGCTGGCGTTTCAGCTGCCGCAGACGCTCCGGGCCGCGGGGGACACGCGGTTCACCATGGTGGTCTCCACCATCTCCATGTGGACCTTCCGGGTGATCCTGGGCGTGGTCTTTGCCCGGAATCTGGGCCTTGGGGTCGTGGGCACGTGGTACGCCATGTACGTGGACTGGGCGGCGCGGGCGATCGCCTTTGTCCTGCGCTACCGCGGCCACCGCTGGGAACGCATGGGCCTGCAGGAATAGCGCCGCCTCCCATCCTTCCGCCGGACGGAGGCCGGGGCTGCGCCGGAACAGTGAAATTGCCGCGAATGCTGCAGCATTCGCGGCAATTTTTCGCTTTTCGATGCCCCGCTTTTTCCGGAGGCTCTTACGCCTGCTTTTCCAGCGCGGCGGTGTACAGCTCGTTGCGGGAGAGGCCCGTGTCCTCCGCCACCTGACGGACGGCATCCTTCATCCGCACGCCGTTCTGCCGCAGCTGGCGCACCAGCGCGGCGCCGTCCTCCAGCGTGACGGCGGTGACGGTCTGGGGCTCGGCTCCGGCCACCACCAGCACGTATTCGCCCTTGGGCGCATTGACCTGATAGTAGTCCGCGGCCTCCCCCAGCGTGCAGCGCATGGTCTCCTCGTGGAGCTTGGTCAGCTCCCGGCACAGGGCTGCCCGGCGGTCCCGTCCGAAGGCGGCACACAGATCGTCCAGCGTGGTGCGCAGCTTGTGGGGGGCCTCGTGGAAGATCATGGTGCGCTCCTCGTCCCGCAGGGATGCCAGCCGTTCCAGCCGGCTCTTGCGGTTGACGGTGAGAAAGCCCTCGAAGGTGAAGCGCCCCGTGGGCAGCCCGCTGACCGCCAGCGCGTTCACCGCCGCGCAGCAGCCGGGGATGGACAGAACCTCCACCCCGTTGTCCGCGCACAGCCGCACCAGCTCCTCGCCGGGATCGGAGACGGCGGGAGTGCCGGCGTCCGTCACCAGCGCGCAGGTTTCCCCCGCCAGCAGGCGCTGGAGGATGGCCTGTCCGGCGGTGACGTGATTGTGGGCGTGGTAGCTGACCAGCGGCTTGTGAATGTCAAAGTGATTCAGCAGCTTCAGAGAGACGCGGGTGTCCTCGGCGGCGATGAAATCCGCCTGCCGCAGCGTCTCCGCCGCGCGGGGAGAGAAATCCCCCAGATTTCCGATGGGGGTGGCGACCAGATACAGCGTTCCGCTCACAGTGAATCCTCCTGTCTGAAATAGATGCGGTCCGCCTCCGCGGTGGGCGTTCCGTCCGGGTTCTGCAATATCAGCGGCGGCTCCCAGACGAGACCGGGCCGTCCGCCCCGGCGTCCCTCCGCCAGCAGCAGGGAGGGGGCCGTCTCCGCCGCCCGGCACACGGGCCGGAGGCGCTTGGCCTCGGTGCCCGCCGCCCGCAGAGCCGTCAGCAGATCGGCCAGCCGCTCCGGCCGGTGAACCAGACAGAAGCTGCCGCCCCAGCGGAGCAGCTGTCCCGCGGCCCGGCAGGCGTCCTCCAGAGAACAGGAGACCTCCTCCCGCGCCCCGCGCCGTCCCTCGCCGGAGGCGGAGACGCCGCTGCCAGCGGGGAAGTAGGGCGGGTTGCAGATCACAAGATCCCACCGGCCCCGATCCGGCAGGGCCGGTCCGTCCCGCAGATCGGCGCGGAGAAACCGGAGGCGGTCCCGCAAACCGTTTTCCGCGGCGTTCCGCTCCGCCAGCGCCAGCGCTTCCGCCGACAGCTCCAGACCCGTGATCCGCAGCTCCAGTTCCCGCCGCAGAAGCAGCAGACCCAGCAGGCCCACCCCGGCGCCCAGATCGCATACCCGGCTGCCGGGCTTCAGCCGGGGGAAGGCGGACAGCGCGAAGGAATCCGTTCCGGGGGGAAAGAGCGCGTCGTCGTAGCGCAGCGTCCAGCCCGTGCCGGAGAGGTGATCGCACCGCTCCATCTCTCTGCCTCCCTGTATCGTGATAAGCCGATTATACGCGCTCCGCCCCGCCTGCGCAAGTGTTCCCGGAGGGCCGGGAGCGATCCGCCGGCGGGGGCGCGGAAAAAGAACGCCGCAAGCATATGCTTGCGGCGTTCTCATGAGTCCTGTCTGAACTTATTCAGCGGGGACAATCGCGTTGTTGGGGCAAGCGTCGCAGCAACTGCCGCAATCCAGGCAGGCAGAAGCGTCGATGACGTAAGTCTCGTCGCCCTGGCTGATGGCGCTGGCGGGGCAAACATCCGCGCAAGAGCCGCAGCTGACGCAGGCAGAAGTGATCTTATAAGCCATGGGAAGCACCTCCAAAAGATTTAGTGCTTATCATTGTAGCATACAATTGGAAAAAAGCAAGTCATTCCATCAAAAAAATCGTGAATAAATGCGCAATGCCGGCAGGCGTTCACAAAGTATTTACATATTGGTCAGAGAAAGTCAAAAAATATCTCTTGACACCGGAGCGGAAAGTGCTATACTACGAAACAGATAAAGGTCAAAGAAAGTCAAAGTCAAATCAAACGAAAGGGGCGGCTCCGAATGGGAATATCCGATCTCATCGCCCAGTTCCTGCGGGAAGGGCTGGAGGAAACGGACGACGGCGTGCTGGAGGTTCAGCGCAGCGATCTGGCGCAGCGGTTCAACTGTGTGCCCAGCCAGATCAATTACGTGGTGTCCACCCGTTTTTCCCCGGAGCGGGGCTATATCGTGGAGAGCCGCCGCGGCGGCAACGGCTACATCCGCATCACGCGGGTGCAGGTGGACCGTCAGACCCTGATGATGCAGGTGATCAACTCGCTGGGCGAGGAGATCGACCTGCCCAGCGCCCGGGCGATTCTGAGCAATCTGGTTCAGTCCGGCGCGATGGAGGAGGCGGTGGGGCTGACGCTGCTCACCGCGGTAGGCGATCAGTCGCTGGCCAAGGTGCCCCGTCCCCAGCGGGACGCGGTGCGGGCCGACGTGATGCGGCAGGTGCTCATCCACTGCGTCTGAAGAAATATCTGTAAAAAAACATGGATTCATGAGGAGGTTTTTATCATGAAATGCGAGAATTGTGGCAAGAATGAGGTTACGTTCGTGTTCCAGAGCAATATCAACGGTCAGGTGACGGAAAAGCATCTTTGCAGCGAGTGCGCTGAGAAGCTGGGATATACCCGCGCCTTTGCGGCCCAGAGCCAGCGGATGATGCAGGGAATGCGGAATCTGATGGGCGGCGGCTTCTTCGGCGGCGGACTGCTGGACAGCTTCTTTGCCCCGCAGAACGCGCTGCCCGGAACCGGGTTCTTCGGCGAGGACCTGTTCGACGACTTCTTCTCGGAGATGCCCGCGCTGGGCGCGGCTCCGGAGGAGGAGGAAAAGACGCCGGCGCCCGAGAGCCGGGAAATCCCCATCAGCGGGGAGGAGCAAAGCCGCTTCGCCAGAGCGCGGGAGCTCAATCAGCTGCGCATGGAGCTGAAGAAGGCCGTTCATCAGGAGAATTTTGAGCACGCCGCGGAGCTGAGAGATCAGATTCACGCGCTGGAGCAGGAAAAGGGAAACCGCAGATCCAAATGAGGGCCTTTCACGGTGGAAAGGAAGGTAAGGCAATATGAATGAAAACAAATTTACCCCCGGCGCGGAGGAGGTCCTCCGGCTGGCGCAGGAGGCGGCGGGGGAGCTGGGCCACGGCTACGTGGGTACCGAGCATCTCCTGCTGGGCCTCATCCGCGAGGAGGAGGGCGCAGCCCACGATGTTCTGACGGAGGCCGGTCTGACCGACGAGATGATCGTGGAGCTGGTCCGCCGCGCCGTGGGCGCGGGGCTGCCCGGCGCCAATCCCGCGCAGGGGCTGACCCCGAGGGCCAAGCGCGTCATCGAGCTGGCCATTGAGGACGCCGCACGGGGCGGCGGCAATCTGGTGGGCACCGAGCATCTGCTGGCCGGCATCCTGCGGGAGGGCAACAACATGGCCGTCCGCATTCTGCGGGCCGCCGGCTGCGACGCCCGCCGGCTGTACACGGCCCTGATGCAGAAGGTGCAGGAGCGCCCGCGGGAGGCGGCTCAGGAGAGCCGCCCGGAAAACCGGGACGATTCCAAGACCAAGACGCTCAGGGAGTTTACGCGGGATCTGACCGCCGACGCCCGCAGCGGCAAGCTGGACCCGGTGATCGGCCGGGACACGGAGATTCAGCGGGTGATCCAGATTCTTTCCCGCCGGACCAAGAACAACCCTGTGCTCATCGGCGAGCCGGGCGTTGGCAAGACCGCCATCGCGGAGGGACTGGCGCGGAAGATCGCCGTGGGCGACGTGCCGGAGGAGCTGCTGGACAAGCGCATCCTCTCTCTGGACCTCAGCGGCATGGTGGCCGGCACCAAGTACCGGGGCGAGTTTGAGGAGCGCATCAAGAAGGCGCTGGACGAGGTCAAGAAATCCGGCGACGTGATCCTGTTCATCGACGAGCTGCACACCATCGTGGGCGCCGGCTCTGCCGAGGGCGCGGTGGACGCCGCCAACATCATCAAGCCGGCGCTGGGCCGCGGCGAGATCCGCGTCATCGGCGCCACCACGCTGAACGAGTACCGCCAGTATATCGAGAAGGACGCGGCCCTTGAGCGCCGTTTCCAGCCCGTCCAGGTGGGCGAGCCGAGCCAGGAATCGGCGCTGGAGATTCTGCGGGGCCTGCGGGAGCGGTACGAAAAGCACCACAGGCTGACCATCACCGACGAGGCGCTGGAGGCTGCCGTTAAGCTCTCCTGCCGCTTCATCAGCGACCGTTTTCTGCCGGACAAGGCCATCGACCTGATGGACGAGGCCGCGTCCCGCGTCCGGATGGAGACCGAGGAAGTCTCGCCGGAGCTGAAAAGTCTGGAGGAAAAGCTCTCCGCTCTGCAAAAGGAGAAGGCCGGCGCCATCGAGACGCAGGACTTCGAGAAGGCGGCTCAGCTGCGGGATATTGAGAAGAACTATCAGGAGCAGATCGAGCAGGAGCGGGAGAAGCGCCGCAAGGGCAGCCAGCTCCACCGCCCCGTCACCGCCGACGACATCGCCGCGGTGGTCAGCGAGTGGACGGGTATTCCCGTGACCCGGCTGACCGAGGACGAGGCCGCCCGCCTGCTGCACATGGAGGAAAAGCTCCACGAGCGCGTGGTGGGGCAGGACGAGGCCGTTCACGCGGTGGCCCGCGCCATCCGCCGGGGCCGGGTGGGGCTCAAGGACCCCAAGCGCCCCATCGGCTCCTTCCTGTTCCTGGGCCCCACCGGCGTGGGCAAGACCGAGCTGTGCAAGACGCTGGCCGAGGCCATGTTCGGCGACGAGAACGCCATGATCCGCATCGACATGTCCGAGTATATGGAGCGCCACACGGTGTCCCGTCTGATCGGTTCGCCTCCCGGCTACGTGGGCCACGAGGAGGGCGGTCAGCTCACCGAGAAGGTGCGCCGCAAGCCCTATTCCGTGGTGCTGTTCGACGAGATCGAAAAGGCCCACGAGGACGTGTGGAACATTCTGCTGCAAATTCTGGAGGACGGGCGCATCACCGATTCCCAGGGGCGCACCGTGGACTTCAAGAACACGGTGGTGGTCATGACCTCCAACGTGGGCGCCAGCCACATCCTCTCCGTGGGGAACCGGCTGGGCTTTGACACCAAGGAGAGCGCCGCCGACGAGAAGGAGACCTTCCTCCGCACCAAGGAGACCGTTATGGAGGAGCTGCGCCGGACGTTCCGGCCGGAGTTCCTCAACCGCATCGACGACATCATCGTTTTCCGCCGCCTGAATCAGGAGGACATCGTCGAGATCGCCCGCCGGATGCTGCGCGCCACCTCCCAGCGCATGGAGAGCATGGGCGTGAAGCTGCAGACCGACGACGCGGCGGTGGCCGAGCTGGCGCGGGAGGGCTTCGATCCCCGCTACGGCGCCCGGCCCCTGCGCCGGGCCATTCAGGACCGGATCGAGGACGCCGTGGCCGAGCAAATGCTGGACGGCACCCTGAAGGCGGGCGACACCGCGCGGGTCACCGCCGGCGAGGGCAGCCTGCTGGTGAGCAAGTAAGCCGCCGCGGAAACCGGGCCTTTTCAGAGGCTTTCGGGCACCCATGGAATTTATTTCCATGGGTGCTTTTTCCGTTTCACGGGATACAGGTTGATTTATTTGCAATTTTCGCGTAGAATAGCCCCAATGACTGAGAAAAGGAGAACCAATATGGCTTTTGTCCACTTCGGCGGATTCCAGCCCCATGCGGGGGGATTCCAGCAGAACCCCTCCGGCGGCTTTCAGGATTTTCAGAGGCCCCAGCGCCCGAAAAAACCCCGCAAGGCCATCGGCAACGCCTTTACCCGCACGCTCATCAATCTGATCGTGACGCTGGTGTTCGCGGCGCTGTATTACTATGTCGAGCTGCCTCCCATGAACTTCCACAGTGAGGAGCTGTACGTGTTCCTGTTTCTCTGCTGCGTGGTCTACAGCGTGTGCGCCATGCTGACCTCCGGCTTTCAGGGGACGGGGCCCAGGGGCTATTTCACCTTCGTGAAAAAGCAGTGCGGCATTCCGTTCTTTGTGGTGATCGCCCTGATCGCGGTGATCGCCGTGGGCGCCGTGTCCTCGTGGACCGTGCTCCGGGCGGGGGCGTACAGCAAGCTGCTGCCGGTGGAGACCGGCGACTTCACCACCGACATCGAGGAGATCTCCTACGACCAGATTCCCATGCTGGACCGGGACTCCGCCCAGCGGCTGGGCACCCGCAAGCTGGGCGAGCTGTCGGACATGGTCTCCCAGTTCGAGGTGATGGACGACTACACCCAGATCAACTACAAGGGCCGTCCCGTCCGGGTGACCAGCCTGCGCTACGCCGACATCATCAAGTGGTTCACGAACCGCTCTGCGGGCCTGCCGGCCTATCTGATCGTGGACATGGTGACGCAGGACGTGCAGGTGGTGCGTCTGCCGGAGGGCATGAAGTACACCACGGCGGAGCATTTCAGCCGCAACCTGTACCGCTATCTGCGCTTCCGCTACCCGACCTATATGTTCAACGAGCCCGGCTTTGAGATCGACGAGGAGGGGACGCCGTGGTGGGTCTGCTCCCGCGTGGTCCGTCGGGTGGGCCTGTTCGGCGGAACGGACATTCACGGCGCGGTGCTGGTGAACGCCGTCACCGGCGAGAGCAAGTATTACGAGGAGGTTCCCTCGTGGGTGGATCAGGTCTACAACGCCAATCTCATCATGCAGCAGTATGACTTTTTCGGCCTGTACCACAACGGCTTCTGGAACTCCATCTTCGGCCAGCGGGACGTGAAGGAGACCACCGACGGCTACAACTATATCGCCATCGGCGACGACGTGTATATGTACACCGGCGTCACCTCCGTCACCTCGGATCAGTCCAACATCGGCTTTCTGCTGAGCAACCAGCGCACCAAGGAGACGAAGTTCTACTCCGTGGCCGGCGCCACGGAGGAATCGGCCCAGAGGTCGGCGGAGGGGCAGGTGCAGCAGATGAAATACACCGCCACCTTCCCGCTGCTGCTGAACATCGCCGACCAGCCCACCTATTTTCTGGCGCTGAAGGACGCGGCGGGACTGGTGAAGATGTACGCCATGGTCAACGTCCAGCAGTATCAGATCGTGGCCACCGGCGGCACCGTGGCGGAGTGCGAGGTCAACTACCGCCAGATGCTGCGGAACAACAACCTCATCGACGACAAGCAGGCCGAGGTGGCGGAGCCCGCCAAGGGCACCGTGACCGGAACGGTCACCGAGATCCGCTCCGCCGTCATCGGCGGCGACAGCCTCTACTTCATCCGCCTCGCCGGGGATGAACACTATTACAGCGTCAGCGCCGCCGACGATCAGGACGCGGTGATCCTCAACGTGGGCGACGCGGTGGAGATCATCTGCGACACGGAGACCTCCGGGACCATCGTGAAGGCCTATTCCGTGACCGTCAGCGCCCCGTCCGCCCAGACGGCGCCTGCCGCCTCCGGCGAAGCGGCGGCCTCCGGCGAGACGGCCGGCAAGAGCGCGGCATGAGCCGGGAGGAGAGAAGCGTGTACCGTACGGAATATGACAGCCCGCTGGGTGTTCTGACCCTGTACAGCGACGGGACGGCGCTGACGGCGCTGACCATGCCCCGGTGGCGGTATCAGCCCCCGGAGGGGGCCGCGGAGGCGCCGGAACTGCCCGTGTTCGGGACGGCCCGGCGCTGGCTGGACGATTACTTTGCGGGGCGGGACCCCGGCGCGCTGCCGCCGCTGGCGGCGCGGGGCACGCCCTTTCAGGAACTGGTGTGGGAGGAGCTGCGGGCGGTGCCCTACGGCGGGCTGACCACTTACGGCGCCATCTGCCGCCGGCTGGAGGAGCGCACCGGCAGGCGGGCCTCCGCGCAGGCCGTGGGCGGCGCGGTGGGGCGGAACCCGCTGGGCATCCTGATCCCCTGCCACCGCTGCGTGGGGACGGACGGCAGCCTCACCGGATTCGGCGGCGGACTGCCCGCCAAGCGGACGCTGCTGAAGCTGGAGGGCCACGATCCGGAGCATCTGCACCCCGTCCCGGCCCGCCGGTGACGGCTCCGGCGGCTCAGCGATCCCGACGAACGGGGGGAGGCTTCGGCCTCCCCCTTTGGTATTTTGTGGAATCTGCCGTTGACAGGTTTTTTCCGGGCCGATATACTGTGAAAAAACAGACGCGAGGAGGAACGCATATGGACCTGACGCTGAATACGGCGCTGGAGGGCGTGGGGCCGTCGGGCATCCGCAGCTTCACGGCAATGGCCAGAGCCACGCCGGGGGCGGTGATGCTGACCATCGGCGAGCCGGATCTGAACACGCCGGAGCCGGTGAAGGCCGCGGCCAGGCTGGCGCTGGACCGCAACGACACCCACTATCCCGAAAACAACGGCAGGCCGGAGCTGCGCCGGGCCATCGCCGCGTTTGAGGCGGAGCGGAGCGGCCTGCACTATTCGCCGGAGGAGATCATCGTCACCGTCGGCGCCACGGAGGCGCTGTTCACGGCGCTGTTCACCATCCTGAACCCCGGCGACGAGGTCATCATTCCCACGCCGGCGTTCAGCCTGTACGAGTCCATCACCCGGCTGTGCCGGGGCGTGCCGGTGGCCCTTCCCACGGAGGAAACAGACTTCCAGATCGATCCGGCGGCGCTGGCCGCCGCCCTGACGCCCCGGACCAAGGCGCTGATCCTCACCTCGCCCAACAACCCCACCGGCTGCGTCTACTCCCGCCGGACGCTGGAGGGCATCCATGCGGTGCTGCGGGACAGGCCGGTGTTCGTGGTGTGCGACGAGGTGTACCGCCAGCTGATCTACACCGACGACTACGTCTCCTTTTCCTCTTACGCGGATATGCGGGACCGGATTCTGGTGGCGCAGAGCTACTCCAAGCCCTACGCCATGACCGGCTGGCGGCTGGGGTATCTGATGGCCGACGCGCCGGTGCGGGAGAGGGCCCGGTTCGTCCACCAGTTCGCGGTGGTGTCCGTGCCGTCCTTCGTGCAGGACGCATGCATCGAGGCGCTGAGGTGCGACATCTCCGCGGATGTGGCGCTGTTCCGCCGCCGCCGGGACTATGTGTACGGGCGGCTGACCGCCATGGGCCTCGCCGCCCGGAAGCCCGACGGCGCGTTCTACATCTTTGTGGACATCCGCAGATACGGCATGGATTCCCTGACCTTCTGCACCCGGCTGCTGAAGGAGGGACTGGTGGCGCTGGTGCCGGGCTGCTATTTCGGAACGGAGGGCTATGCCCGCCTGTCCTACTGCTGCGGCGACGACACGCTGCGGGAGGCGCTGGACCGCATGGAGCGGTTTCTGGCCGCCCTGTAATCAGTCCGGACATCTGCAAAGAAAAGATGCCCCGGCGCAAACTGCGCCGGGGCATCCCTGTTTTCGTTATTCCAGCGTCAGCAGCCGTTCCAGAAAGGTCAGGCCGGCGGGCAGCACGGTTTCGTCGCTGAAGGAGAAGTCCGGCGCGTGGAGCTCCGGCGTGTCCCCCACGCCCAGAAAGAAGAAAACGCCGGGGACGTACTGCTGGTAGAAGGAGAAATCCTCCGCCGCCAGAGCCGGCTCGGGCAGGGTCCGGGGCGCGTCGCCGCCCAGCCTGCCGCACAGCGCGGCGCACAGCTCCTCGTGGTTCCAGACGGCGGGATACCCCTCGCTGAGCTGGACGGATACGGCGCAGCCGGTCTCGTCCGCCAGCGCCCGGCCGATCTCATCCAGCCGCTTGCGGCAGAAGGAGAACGTCTCCTCCGAGTAGGTGCGCAGGCTGCCCAGCAGCTCCGTCTGCCCGCTGATGGCGTTGCGGACCGTGCCGGAGGTCATCTTGCCGAAGCGCAGCAGCGAGGGCTCCTCCGGCGGCAGCTGATCCATGATGCCGTAGGCCCGGCGCAGGAACTCCGCCCCGGCGGTCAAGGCGTCCCGGCCCTCCCGGAAACGGGAGATGTGGACGCTTTTCCCCTCCAGCCGGACCGTGACCTCGCTGGAGCGGGCCATCAGGGGGCCGGGGCGGGACCAGACGGTGCCCTCCGGCAGGCCGGGCCACAGGTGCAGCCCGAAGATCCGCCGGACGCGGCAGCGCTCCAGAATTCCGCTCTCGCACAGCTGCTTTGCTCCGCCGGTGGTCTCCTCGGAGGGCTGGAACAGGAACAGGACGTTCCGGGGCAGCTCCGCCAGATGGGCGTCGGCGTATTCCGCCAGCGCCAGCGCCAGCGCGGTGTGACCGTCGTGGCCGCAGGCGTGCATCCGGCCCGGATGGGCCGAGGCGTAGGGCAGGCCGGTGGTCTCCGTCACCGGCAGGGCGTCCATGTCCGCGCGGAAAGCCACAGTGTCCCGCTTTCCAGCGCCGAAATAGGCGCAGACGCTGCTGCGGGTGGGAGACGAGACGCGGCAGTTCAGCGGCTCCAGAAAAGATTTTACGAAGGCGGCAGTCTCGGGAAGGTCGCCGTCCAGCTCGGGAATGCGGTGCAGCTCCCGGCGGAGAAGGACAGGGGAAGTCATGGGAAAGGCACCTCCTTGGCAGAGGACAAATTTGATGGGATCAGTATAGCACGCCCGCTCTCCGACGGACAGCCCCGAAATGCTTTTCGTCAGATGTCACAACCCGCGCGGAAGAAAATCCTCCATTTTTTTGGATTTTCCTCTTGAAGCGCCCAAAAAAAGATGGTACGATAACGAAAAATGAGATAGAGGCGCGGACGCGATGATCTTCCGGGAGCCGGCAGGCTGGGAACGGAAGGGGGGCAGATCCGCCGAATTCCACATCCGGGCGCGGATGCGGGATGGGATCGCAGAGAATATCTGCGGAACTGTCTGCGGCCTGTGCCGCAGGGGCGCTATCTGCTAACAGGAAACTCCACGCTTTTATGCGTGCGATGAAGCTGTCGGTAGGGGCGTGTCTCTACCGACTTTTTATTTTGACCCCGGATCGCTCCGGGGCCGGACTGTGGAGAAATTCACGCCTCATCACAGAAAACAAAAAGTATGGAGGGCACAACTATGAAATTCGATCATGTACAAGGTTCCATCGTCGCACTGATTACCCCGTTCCACCAGGACGGCAGCGTCAACTTTGAAAAGCTGACTGAGCTGCTGGAGCGGCAGATCGCCGGCCACACGGACGCCATTCTGGTGCTGGGCACCACCGGCGAATCCGCCGCCATGAGCCATGAGGAGGACGCCGCCGTGGTGGCCCACGCCATCCGCGTTGTGAATGGGCGGGTCCCGGTCATCGTGGGCAGCGGCTCCAACTGCACCGCCACCATGAAGGCCGCCAGCATCAAGTATCAGGACATGGGCGCCGACGCGCTGCTGCTGATCTCCCCCTATTACAACAAGGCCAACGCCGAGGGAATGTACCATCACTTCGCCGACGTGGCCGACGCCGTTCACATCCCCTGCATCCTCTACAATGTGCCGGGCCGCACCGGGTGCTCCATCCCCGTCGGCGTGGTGGAGCGGCTGGCGAAGCACCCCAACATCGCCGGCATCAAGGAGGCCTCCGGCGACATGAGCTACGCCATGAAGATCGCCCGCTGCATCGGGCCGGACTTCGCGCTGTACTCCGGAAACGACGACATCACCGTGCCGCTGATGAGCATCGGCGGCTCCGGCGTGATCTCCGTCTATGCCAACGTCATGCCCCAGATGTGCCACGACATCGTGGCGGATTATCTGGGCGGCCATCAGGACCGGGCGCTGGCCAACCACCTGAAGTATCTGAAGCTGATGAACCACCTGTTCCTGGAGGTCAACCCCATCCCGGTCAAGACCGCTCTGAACATGATGGGACTGGAGGTCGGCCCCCTGCGCCTGCCCCTCTATGAGATGAGCGAGGGCGCGCAGGAGACCCTTCGGGCCACGCTGGGGGAGGCCGGACTGCTGTGAGGATTCTGCTGATCGGCAGCGGGAAGATGGGCCGCCTCATCGCGGAGACGGCCCCCGCCGGGGGAGACGAGGTGACGGCCGCCTTCCATCGCCCCAATCTGGAGGAACTGGCCGGCACCGGCAAAATCGCGGACGTGGTGATGGACTTTTCCCGGCCGGAGACGCTGGACGCCGTCTGCGCCTACGTCCGCCGCACCGGCACGGCGCTGGTGTCCGGCACCACCGGCTATACGGCGGGGCAGCTGGAGCAGCTGCGGGAGCTGGGGCAGTATGCCCCCGTGCTGTGGAGCGCCAACTATTCCATCGGCATCGCCGTGTTCTGCCGGATGCTCTCCCAGATCGCGGACACCCTGAAGCCGGATTTCGACATCGAGATCACCGAGACCCATCACAACCAGAAGGCCGACGCCCCCAGCGGCACGGCCAGGCTGCTGCTCTCCGCCATCGATCCGGCGGGGGAGTACACCCCCGTCTACGGACGGGAGGGCAGCTGCGGCAAGCGGAGCCCGCGGGAGATCGGCGTCCACGCCCTGCGGGGCGGCACCGTGGCGGGCACCCATACCGTCCACTTCTTCGGCCCCGACGAGGAGCTGGAGATCACCCATCGGGCCGCCAGCCGCCAGATCTTTGTCAACGGGGCGCTGCACATGGCCCGGCTCATGGCCGGGCGGCCCGCCGGCTGGTACGATCTGCAGACGATCCTGTTCGGTGAAAACAAATAATTGAGGAGACTGCCCATGAACGCTCAGGAGATTATCCGCTATATCAGCGAGTCCCGGAAGAAAACGCCCGTCCGCCTGTACGTCAACACCACCGGCCCCGTGGATTTCGGCGCGGCCAAGGTGTTCGGACAGGGCGGACCCGCCGGCGGCAGCTTCATCGTGTTCGGCGACTGGCCGGAGCTGGCCCCCGTTCTGGAGCAGAACGCGGAGCGGATCGCAGAGGTGGAGATCGAGAATGACCGGCGCAATTCCGGCGTGCCCCTGCTGGACCTGAAGACCGTCAACGCCCGCATCGAGCCCGGCGCGATCATCCGCGAGAAGGTGGAGATCGGGGACGGCGCGGTAATCATGATGGGCGCGATCATCAACATCGGCGCCGTGGTGGGCGCCGGCACCATGATCGACATGGGCGCCGTGCTGGGCGGCCGGGCCACCGTGGGCGCCCACTGCCACATCGGAGCCGGCGCGGTGCTGGCCGGCGTGGTGGAGCCTGCCTCCGCCACCCCCGTGATCGTGGAGGACAACGTGCTGGTGGGCGCCAACGCCGTGGTGATCGAGGGCGTTCGCGTGGGCGAGAATGCCGTGGTGGCCGCCGGCGCCGTGGTGGTGGAGGACGTGCCCGCCAACGCCGTGGTGGCGGGCTGCCCCGCAAAGGTCATCAAGATGAAGGACGCCCGCACGGAGAGCAAAACCGCCCTCATCGACGCCCTGCGCAAGCTGTGAGCGCACAAGGCGTTTCCGCACACGCGCCGCGGGGGAAAATCGGCGGAAACCCGCCGCCCCGGCGGTAACCCCTGCGGGACTTTTTCAACAGACCGGGCGCCGGAGAGCGATCTCCGGCGCTTTTTTTCAAAAGTTGCAGAAACTATTTCCTGTTTTACAAATATGTGGTATCATACAAGCACTTTCAAGGAATACCTGCCGGCGTTTTTTTCAGGCGCCGGAGATCATTTGACAAGGAGGGCTACCCATGAAAAGACGTATTCTGAGCATTCTGCTGACGGCCTGCATGGTTGTTTCCGCGTTTGTGTTTCCGGCGTCGGCCAGCGCGGCGGGACTGAGCAATTTCAGCGCCGGCAGGGCGTATACGCAGGGGCAGTACAGTGACGTTTCCGCGTCCAACACCTTTGTGGACAACGTCAGGACGGCCTACGAGCTGGGAATCATGCAGGGGCAGTCCAGCTCCTATTTCGGCGTCAAATCCAACCTGACCCGGCTGGCGGCGCTCATCATCGCCTGCCGCATCCACAGTATCTACAATACCGGGACGTCCGTCATCGAGAGCACCTATACCGGCACAACGCAGGAAAAGTATCTGCAGTACGCCAAGGCCAACGGCCTGTACACCCTGTTCACGGACTGGTCGGCCAGCGTGACCCGCGGGGAGTATGCCCTGATTCTGGGCAGCGCCCTGCCGGACGCGGCCCTGACCGCCATCAATACCGTGGCCGACGGCTCCATTCCCGACGTGCCCGCCACCGCCTCCTATTATAATGCCGTCTACCGCCTCTACCGGGCGGGCATCCTCACCGGCAGCGATTCGCTGGGGACCTTCTATCCCTCCAGCTACATCACGCGGGGCGCGGCGGCGGCCATCGCCACCCGGCTGGCCAGCCCGGCTCTGCGCCGCTCCGTGGCGCTGTCTGTCTCGGAGAAGCTGACGGCGGAGCAGGTCTACGCCAGATATTCCTCCGCCGTGGCCTATATCGAGGTGAAAAACAGCTCCGGAACCTCCTTCGCCAGCGGCAGCGGCTTCTTCATCTCCGCCGACGGATATTTTGTCACCTGCTACCACGTCATCGACGGTGCGTACTCCGCCGCGGTGGAGACCACGGACGGCAAGACCTATCAGGTTTCCGGCGTCAGCGCCTACAGCAAGACCAACGACTGGGCGGTGCTGAAGGTGAACGGCAGCGGCTTCAACTATCTGACCGTCGCCTCGGCCTCCGAAAACGTGGGCGGCGCCACGGTCTACGCCATCGGCAGCCCGCTGGGGCTGGAGAACACCATCTCGCAGGGCATCGTCTCCAACACCTCCCGCACGGAGGACGGCACCAACTACATTCAGACCACCGCCGCCATCTCCTCCGGCAGCAGCGGCGGCGCGCTGATCGCCACCTCGGGCCGGGTGCTGGGCATCACCTCCGGCTCCTATGTGGAGGGGCAGAACCTGAATCTGGCCGTGCCCATGACCTATGTGACGGGCTATGGCACGGGCAGCCTCACCAGCCTCTCCGCGCTGGCGCAGACGGCGCTGACCGCCAGCGCCGCCGGCTGGGATACGCTGGCCGGCTACCTGAAAAAGAGCGGCACCTACGATGAGACCTACGGCACCTATTACGTGGAGACGCTGGAAACCACCTCCGACGGCGGCTACAACTACGGGTACATGGAGTACGATCCCGCCGAGAAGAACATCCTGTTCGGCTACAGCTATACCGACTCCACCAAGTCCACCGTGGCGGCGTTCATCTACCTGCCCGCCGTTGCCGCCCAGTATCAGGCGGATCTCCAGAGCACGGACTTCGGGTTCAAGGCCTCCGGCACCATCACGGCGTCCAGCTTCACCCAGAACTCCACGTATACCATCTCCTCCTTCTCCGGCAGCGGCTCCTCCGTCACCAGGGCGCAGGTTCAGGAGCTGGCGCCTCCCATGCTGGCCGCCGATCTGGCGTACGCGGAGGTGCTGCTGGACAAGAGCGGCACGGGCCTGACCATCGCCAGCTTCGGTTTCACCAGTATGTATCAGTATCTTCAGGGCTGAGGGCCGTTTCAGAGGGGGCGCGCTGCGCCCCCTCTTTTTTTGCCGCGTGCGGAAGATTTTGAATTCATGATTTGTTCATTGGCGCTTCAAGGTTTTTTTAAGTTAAGGGGGGTATACTTCAGTCAAAGATCAGGGAAGAAACTCAGGGGACCGGCACCGCGGAGCTGCTCCGCAGAGGACCGGACGGGGCGTACTTCCGAATCTGTATTCTATCGACCCGCCCTCCGCACGGCGCGGAAGACAGGACCATGACATAGGAGGTTATCAATATGTATAACGACGAAGAAAACCTGTATCACTACACCTATCGCAAGGACGGCAGTGAGAACGCCGGGACCTCCCGCAGCGTGGACGACCAGCTGCATGATTATCAGGCCCGGCAGGAGGCCGGCCAGCAGGCCGGTGCGGCCGCCGGAGACGCAGGCACGGCGCAGCCCATCGTGGATATGAAGCCCGTAAAGGTCAAAAAGGCCCACTCGCCCGCCGCCAAGTTCGTCGCACTGGCGCTGACGTGCGCGCTGGTGGGCGGCGCGGCAGGCGCCGGCATCACCGCAGCCGTGAACAGCGGCAGCGGCAGCAGCGAATCCATCAAGGTCAGCGGACGCACCGCCTCCGAGGTATCCCTCAAGACGGTGGACGGCTCCACCGAGATGACCGACGCGGAGAACTACGCCGCCAACGTCAACAGCGTGGTCTCCATCAACACCTCCGGCAGCAGCACCAACATCTTCGGCCAGACGGTGGAGAGCGCCTCCTCCGGCTCCGGCTTCGTCATCACCAGCGACGGCTACATCGTCACCAACCACCATGTGATCGCTGACGCCTCCAGCGTCAAGGTTACGCTGTACAACGGCGACACCTACGACGCCACCGTGGTCGGCAGCGACGAGGACTACGACATCGCCGTGCTGAAGATCAGCGCCACCGGCCTGCAGGCCGTAACGCTGGGCGATTCCGACAAGCTGAACGTGGGCGATCACGTGCTGGCCATCGGCAACCCGCTGGGCGAGCTGACCTTCTCCATGAGCGGCGGCATGATCTCCTGCGTGAACCGTGCCATCAACGTGGACGGCACTCCCTTCAACATGATCCAGACCGACACCTCCATCAATCCGGGCAACTCCGGCGGCCCCCTGCTGAACAAGTACGGCGAGGTCGTGGGCATCGTGTCCGCCAAGTATTCCTCCGACAACTCCTCCGAGAGCGTGGAGGGCCTGGGCTTCGCGATCCCCATCAATGACGTGGCGTCCATGATCAAGGATATCATGACCAACGGCTATGTGACCAACAAGGCCTATCTGGGCATCACCGCCGGCACCATGAACGAGCAGATGGCCTCGCAGACCAAGCTGACGCAGGGCGTGTACGTGTACTCCGTGGAGTCCGGCAGCGCCGCTGAGAAGGCGGGCCTGAAGGTGGGCGACGTCATCACCAAGATCGACGAGACCACCATCTCCTCCATGGACGACCTCAGCGCGGCCAAGAAGTCCTATTCCGCCGGCGATACGGCCACCTTCACCATTTACCGTGACGGCAAGTCTCAGGAGATCAAGGTAACGTGGGGCACGCAGCCGGCTGATACCAGCAGCAAGACGCAGACCGACACCTCCACCGGCGCCACTCAAAATCAGGATGGACAGAGCGGCCAGAATGACCAGAACAGCCAGAACCAGCAGAACATGGACGATTTGTTCAGCTACTTCTTCGGCCAGAACGGTCAGAGCGGCCAGAACAGCCAGAACAGCCAGAGCGGCACCGGAACCGGTACCGCAGCCTGACTCCATCGCGGAGATCCGGAGGGCGGGTTCGCGGCAGACGCTGCGGCAAGGTCAACCCCGCAATGCCGATGGAACTCCGTACCGCAGACAATCCCAACAGAGAATGAAAGAGGCACCGTGCAGCTGCACGGTGCCTCTTTTTCGGCCGGAGGAGACGCGGGAAACGGGCCCGGGCGCCTCCGCTCAGAAAATCATACTGTGGGCGGTCAGCACAAGGCAGGCCACCAGCAGCACCGCCAGCGCCAGCTGGCCCATGACCTGATTGCGTTCGGGGGACCCGTCCTCCTCGTCCTTGGTAAAGACCATCAGGGAGATCAGCGTCCACACGGAGAGCAGGGAAAAGACCAGCAGGACCAGAAACTGAAACACCGTCGGCACCTTCAGGACGGAGAAAACGAGATAGAGGACGAAGCCGGCGCCGGAGAAGATCTCGCCCTTTCGGATGTGGTCTTTGGTTTGCAGCAGATACTTGTTCATGAATCGACCTCCGCGTTTATTTTTTGTATCCGTTGACGATGACGTTCAAAACCTTCCCCGCCACCGTGCCGGCCACGGAGGCGCCGCCGCCTCCGTTTTCCACCAGCACCACGAAGGCGTAGGGCGTTTTTTCGCTGCGCAGGAAGCCCGCGAACCACGCGTGGGGGGACTTGCCGCTGCCCACCTCGGCGGTGCCGGACTTGGCGCACAGATCCATGTTGGGAAAGCGGTCCGTGCCGTAGGTGACCTTCACGTTGTTGGCCATCATGTCCGCCACCTTTGCGGCGGTGGCGCTTTCAATGAGGGTTCCCGTCCTGCACGTGACGTGGAGCGACGTCTTCACACCCAGAGGGCCGACGGTCTTTTCGATGAGATACGGGACGGCGGCCTTGCCGCCTCCGGCGATGGCGCCCATGTAGACCATGAGGGAGCAGGGGTTCACCTGATCCCGGAACTGGCCGACGCCGGCCCAGCCCAGATCGTTGGCGGCGAGGTTGCTGAAATCGAAGGTGCCCCTGGCGGTGGGGATGCCGTCCACGGAATAGCGGTCCATCAGGCCGGCTTTTTTGGTGTACGCCTCCAGCGTGTCGGCGCCCAGCTCGTCGGCGATTTCGGCGAAGGCCACGTTGCAGGAGTTGGCCAGCGCCTGGGACAGCGTCTCCGTCCCGTGGGTGCCGGCGCAGGTGATGGTCTCGCCGTTGATGACCACGGAGCCCTTGCAGTCCCAAGTGCGGGAGTCGATGTCGGGGATTTTCTCCAGCGCCGCCGCCACCGTCACCGTTTTGAACACGGAGCCGGGAATGAAGGCGGAGGAGAGGAAGCGGTTGATGTATGCGCCCTGATAGGCGTCGTTGGTCTCCAGATCGGAGGGGACGTTCAGCGGATCGTAGGAGGGGGCGGAGACCATGCAGATAATCTCGCCCGTTTTATAGTTGTAGACCGCCACGGTGCCGCTCCTGCCGTTCAGGGCCTGATAGGCGACGTTGTTGTAGTAGGCGTCGATGGTGAGATAGAGACTGTTGCCCCGCTCCGCGCCGAAGGCCCCGTTGATGAGGTTGAAGCCGGTGAGCTTGTCCGCAAAGGCGTTCAGCGCGCCGGTGCTGATGTTGCCCTGCAGATCGCCCACGGCGTGGAGCGTGGCCTTGCGGACGGTGGGATTGTCGTAATAGGTCCGCTTTCCGTCCACGGAGGCGGAGAGCACGTCCCCGTCCCGGTCCAGCACCGTGCCGCTGGAGAGCTGTCCCTGATTGTTGTAGAGATGCCGGTTGAAGGGGGAGGAGGCCCAGTCGGTTCCGTGGGTGCACCAGCGGAACACGAAAAAGCCCAGCCCCGCCGCCAGAAAGACGGCCAGAATCCGGACCACCATGGCCCGGCGTTCAATTTTCTTCATTGGGCGGGACCTCCTCTCCGTCGTCGTCAAAGGCTCCGTCCGCCGGCGCGGCGCGGCGCTGCGCCTCTCCGGTCAGCCGCCGCCGGGAGCGCATACTGGTGGCGAAGCTGGCGTTTTCCCGGGTGTCGGTGGCCTTCAGGAAGGCCAGCAGGCCCCACGCGGACATCATGGCCGATCCGCCGTTGGACACGAACGGAAAGGTCACGCCGGTGAGGGGCAGGATGTCCACCGAGCCGAAGACGTTCAGGCAGGTCTGGAATACCAGCAGCGAGGACGCGGCGCAGGCCGCGATGGTGTAAAAGCTGGAGCGGCCGACCCGGCAGGTGCGGGCGGCGAAAAAGGCCAGCGTGACGATGGACAGCACCGCCAGAATGGCGATGATGAGGCCCCACTCCTCGCAGACCATGCCGAACACCAGATCGGTGTCCGCCGCCGGAATCTTGTGGAGCCAGCCGTTTCCGGCGCCCATGCCCACCAGTCCGCCGGAGGCCGCCGCGGACATGGTGCGGGTCTGCTGGTAGCCGGAGCCCACGTTGGCGTTCTGCCACGCATGGCCCCACGAGGCAAACCGGCCCAGAATGTACGGCTTGAACCGGAGAATGATGCCGGCTCCGAACACGGCTGCGCCGCAGATCAGCGCCAGCGTGGCAAAATCGCCGGAGCGGAGGTAGGCGATCACCAGAAACGTGACGAAGAAGATGGCGGCGGTGCCGAAGTCGCTCATCAGGCCCAGAAGGCCGATGCAGCAGCCGGTGAGGCCGATGAACAGCGTCAGGTTCCGCTTGCGGAACAGCCGCTCCAGCGTGGCCGCGCCGGCGAAGATGTAGCAGATTTTTGCGATCTCGGAGGGCTGGAAGGAGAAGCCGCCCAGCGAAATCCAGTTGACCGCGCCGAATTTGGCGTGGCCCAGCACCAGCGTGATGCCCAGCAGGCCCACGGCCCCGGCGGCCATCAGCCAGCGAATCCGCTGCGTCCGGCTCAGGTCCCGCAGAAAGAGCCCCAGCACCAGAAACAGCAGCAGGCCCAGCAGGATGGCGAAAAACTGCTTGGGCAGGGCGTCGGGCGCGGAGGACGCCGTGATGGCCAGCGACAGGGTGGAGAGGAAGAAGGCAATGGTCTCCATCTCAAAGCCCACGCAGTTGGAGAGGCGCAGCGCCGCGAAATAGACCCACATCACCGCCGTCAGTCCCAGAAAGGAGAGGGGGATGTTGACGCTGGCCGCCGTGCCCTCCGCCGCGATGAGCTGCAGGCAGGTCAGAACCTGAAACAAAGTCAGCCAGAGGAACGAGGGCCAGATGGTGGCCGGCTGCTCCGCCCGGCGGCGCTTTTCCAGAGACTCCTTTTCCCCGATGGTCTGGGGCAGGAAGATCAGCGGCACGCCGCCCAGCGTGATGGTGTCGCCCAGCTTGACCGGGGCCGACTCCTCCACCTGCTCGCCGTTGACGAAGGTGCCGCCCTTGGAATCCAGATCGTAGACGGTCCAGCGATCCTCCTCGCCGCGGCAGATGGCCGCGTGCTGCCGGGAGATGCTGGGATAGTTCAGAAAGACATCCGCGGTTTTGCTCCTGCCGATGATATTCTCCCAGTGGGTCAGCAGAAGGGGGGTCCCGTTGGGCAGACTCAGCTGCCCCCAGACCTCCGGCGTGTGGGGAACGCGCAGCAGGGAGCGGACGGCCCGAACGAGGATCAGCACCGCCAGCACCGGAAACACGAACCGAACCACGGCGGAAAACCATACGGCGGCCATGGGATAGGCGGCTATAAAACCCGTCAGACGGTCCAGAAGGGATTGCAGAACCTGTGTTGCTGCCGTCAATCCGTTCGCCTCCTTTGTCACATCGATATTTTTATAGTATAGCATTTTCAGCTCCGCCTGTACAGACCGGAGTGTAACGCCAAAAGTTCCCTCGCGGGAGTGACAATTTTCACAAGGGGGAGCGCGAAAAATTGTATGGAATTTTCCCGGAAAATTCTGGCATCTTTCCGGCGGATATGCTTTAATAAGGACAGAACTTCATAGGGGGCACAACTGTCAAAAGACAGGGTCGCAAAGCTATAGGGGCTAACTCTCCGCGGGGGATATGCCAGCCAGCTGCACAGATGAGCGCAGATGCCCCGCGTGGCGTCTGCTTTTATTTGTAAGGAGGTTTTTCATGAACTGGGAAACGCTGATCGAGGAAACCGCCCGCCGCGCCGGGACAGATCGGCAGACCGCCGCCCTCACGCTGGATTCTTTCTTCGACGCGGTGATCCGGTCCATGGAGACGGAGGAGTGCATCCAGCTGCGTTCCGATTTCGGCTGCTTCGAGATGCGCGAGGCCGGCGGCGAATACGCACAGCACAGCCAGAGCCTGCCCAAGGGCCACCGGACGCCGGTATTCAAAAAGGCAGCGGAGCTGAAAAAGCAGCTCCGCCAGAGCGACGAGGAGTATCTGCGGATGCTGCGGCAGACCGGACACGAGGAACAGGCCCGCCGGGTCGAGGAACTGCAGCGCGAACGGAAGAGACAGGACTGAACCAATCTCAATAAATGGAGACGGAGGGCGCATGGCGTTCTCCGTCTGTTTTTGCGCCGGCGGCGGCGCGCCGCGGCTCCGGAACGGAGGGAAAAGCCGGGCTTCTGATGCGTCAACAGGAAAAAAACGGGGAAAAAACAGGGGACAGTCAGGAAAAATATCAGATTTATTGCATTTTCTCTTGACCATGGCGAAAAAATACATTAAAATATTAGACTGTGTAATTAGATAGGCAACGCGCCCGAAAAACGGACGTCTGCTTTTTCCAGTGAGTTCCACTTTTAACATCTGAAAGGCCGATCATCATGAATTATCCCTACAAGACGCGGGAAGGCGGGGCCACGGTCACCGTCTTCGTTCCCTACGACTGTGGCAACCACTGCCCGTTCTGCATCAACAAGGGCGAGTATGCCGATCTGACGGGCTTCTCTGCCGAGAAAATCTGCGAGAGCATCCGCCGGATGGACTCCATCACGCCCAGCTGCGACTTCGTCTTTACCGGCGGCGAGCCCTTCGCCGATCTGAAGTCGCTGCAGCTGATGCTGGACCAGATCCCCACCACGCACAAGGTGTATATCAACACCACCCTGCCGGTGTCAGACCGCGTGTCCGAGGAGGACATTGTGGCCTTCACCCGGAGAAACCGGGACAAGATCACCTGCATCAATGTCTCCCGCCATATGCAGCACTATGTGGTGGAGTCCAACGACGGGCTGCTGAGCCGGCTGGCCGTGCCCTTCCGCATCAACTGCGTGCTCTACAAGAACTATCCGGCGGAGGGACTGGGACCCTATCTTGAGCGGTTCCGCCACATCTCCGGAGCGTCCATCCAGTTCCGCTTCGACTACACCGCCACCACGCCGGACAATCTGTACGATCAGGAGCATGACAAGATTCTCTGCGACCTGAAGAAGATCGCCCGGTATACGGGGCTGGACGGCTGCCGGATGCGCTGCGGCTTCCACTTTGACTACAAGGGCATGGAGTTGACCTATCACAAGACGCTGCCCTACAGCACCATTGTGGAGAGGGACCCGGACGACGGCGTCACCTACAGCATCCTGTACGATATTCTCATCAAGCAGAACGGCGACATTCACTCCGACTGGGACGGCACCAAGCTGGATGTGGACGCCTATGAAAAGGTCATCTTTGAGCCCTATGATCTGAAATGGCGGGAAAAGACCGCCTGAGCAAGACCTTCCGGAAAGCGGCGGAGCCCTCCGCCGCTTTTCTGCTGTCCGCGGAGAAATGCGGAATTTCGCGGATTTCTTCCGCGCCCTTGCGCCTTTGCACGGGAAATGATACAATAACAGGTCAGAGAGTAAAGATGGGAGTGTTTCTCTTATGAAATTAGGTATTGTGGGCCTGCCCAACGTGGGCAAGAGCACCCTGTTCAACGCCATCACCAACGCCGGCGCCGAGAGCGCCAACTATCCGTTCTGCACCATCGATCCCAACGTGGGCATGGTGGCCGTGCCCGACGAGCGGCTGGACAAGCTGGCGGAGATGTACGAGCCGGATAAAAAGACCCCCGCCGTGGTGGAATTCGTGGACATTGCGGGTCTGGTGAAGGGCGCCTCCAAGGGAGAGGGACTGGGCAACAAGTTCCTGGCCAACATCCGGGAGACGGACGCCATCATTCACGTGGTCCGCTGCTTCGACGATTCCAACGTCATCCATGTGGAGGGGAACACCGACCCGAAGCGGGACATTGACATCATCAATCTGGAGCTCATCATGGCCGATCTCGAAATGGTGCAGCGGCGCGTGGACAAGGCCGGGAAAATGGCCAAGGGAGACAAGAAGTATCTCCATGAGGCGGACCTGTTCGGCAAGCTGGCGGAGCATCTCAACGACGGCAAACCCGCCCGCACCTTCGCCTGCGACAGTGACGACGACATGGCGCTGCTGCGCACCTCCGAGCTGCTGACGATGAAGCCGGTCATTTATGCCGCCAACACTGACGAGGACGGCTTCATCCACCGTGAGGAAAACGCCTATTACCAGCAGGTACAGGACATCGCCGCCGCGGAAGGCGCCCTGACGCTGCCCATCTGCGCCAAAATGGAGCAGGACATCGCCGAGCTGGAGGGCGAGGAGAAGGAGATGTTTCTGGAGGAGCTGGGCGTTCATGAATCCGGTCTGGATCGCCTTATTAAGTGCTCCTACGCTCTGCTGGGCCTGATCTCCTTCCTGACCTACGGAAAGGACGAATGCCGCGCGTGGACCATCAAAAAGGGCACCAAGGCCCCGCAGGCCGCCGGCAAGATCCACTCCGACATCGAGCGCGGCTTCATTAAGGCCGAGGTCATCGCCTATGACGACATGATCCGCTGCGGCACGCTGGCCGCCGCCAAGGAGAAGGGGCTGGTTCGCAGCGAGGGCAAGGAGTACGTGGTGCAGGACGGCGACATGATCTACTTCCGCTTCAACGTGTAAGATCGTTTTCCCGGGAAACGCGGGAAAAGGGGAGCTTGCAAAAGGCCCCTGTTTCGTCAAAACTCCATATAACTGCGAGGCGCATGGATTTCTCCATGCGCCTCTTTTTGTATGTGCGCTGCCGAGACGCCGTTCTGCGGGGCGGAGCCGTCCGGTTGAATGGTGAACGGTGACGATCTGGCCTTTCCGCCGGCCGCAGGCAGACCGCCGGCCCCCTCCGCCCCGGCGGTGGATTTCCCGCAACCCTTGCATGCGGTGGCCCTGCTGTCCGTTATCGTACCGCTGGCGCCGTCAAAACAGCAAACCGTTTCTTCACCGGCGCGGCTGAGCAGGCAGCTGGTAATCGCAGCTGCTCTTAGCGCTGCGCACGTTGGCCGTGTCCGCCGTCTCGCACCGGCTGCGCGGAAAAGAGGGGGATGCCGGCGGCGGACAGCGCCGCACTGATGGCGGTGATCCTTGCCTCCATCAGCGTAAAACCTTGCTGCTCCGGCGCTTTTTTGGTGAGAGGCATTGAGCCGTCCTCCCTGCGTCCCGCGGGAAGGGCGGCCGTTTTTTCGCCGGCAGTCCGCGGCAGGACAACACAAAGTCCGGATTCTCGGCTGAGAATCCGGACTTGACCTGCAGGCGGCGCTCCGGTTCAGGAGGACGATTCCTTTAAGAGCGCGTCCATCTGCTCCAGAAGCTCCCGTTCCCGGGGCAGCATTCTGCTGCGGGGTGTTTTGGCAAGGAACCGGCGGCGGACGATGCCCAGCTGCTCCGCGGTGAGAAAGCGCAGCAGCGGCGCACATTCCGGCGCGGCGGCCTGAAAGAGAAGCGCGGCGGCCGGGGTGGGCGCGGACTCGTCCTGCTCCAGCAGCAGACGCACTGCCGCAAGAGCCGCCGGAGCCGGGGCCTCGCAGGTTTCCAGCAGAGAGACGAGCTGCGCCGTGGTGCCGCGCACGCCGTCCAGCAGAGCCTGCGAGGCGGCGTCGATTTTGCCGGGATCATAGGACAGCCAGTGGCGGAACAGGCGGGAGAAGGACGGCTTTTCGGCCTGCAGGGACTGCGCATAGACGGCGTAAAGCTCCTGCAGGCGGGCCGTCAGCGCCTCCGCTTCAGTGATGTGATCCGCCATCGGACCCATCCTCTCCGGAGGAGCCGGCGGGGGGCTCAGGCTCCTTCCGCGACTGCCGCCGCCACACCCGATAGGTGGAGACGGTGATCCATATGGCGGCTGCGGCGAACAGCAGCAGGAAAAACCACTCTGCCGCCGGAGGGACCGGAGAGGTTCCGGCCCTGGCCATCCGCGCCAGCTGCACCACCAGCCAGCACAGATAGCCCACGACCAGCACGCGGATGGAGACCCACGCCCGCAGGTTCCGGGGCTCCGGCCGTTTCTGACTGCGTTTCATAGAATGCCTCCGATGCTCAGCATTCCGATTCGTACAGGGAGATGCGATCCACCTTGGGCTGAGAGGGGCAGCCCGGCGTAAATTCCGAGGTCAGGAAGGTTTCCGCCAGCTTTTCCATCAGCCGGGCGCCTATGGTGAAGGCGCCGAAGCAGGCGATGTTGGCGTCGTTGCTCTTTCTGGCCCGTTCGGCGGAATAGACGTCGCTGATGAGGGCGGCTCTGGCGCCCTTGACCTTGTTGGCCGAGATGGACACGCCGATGCCGGTGCCGCAGATCAGGATGCCCCGGTCATAGGTGCCCTTGACCACCTCGCCGGCCACCTTGAAGGCGATGTTGGCGTAGATGGGGTCCTCGCTGCCGAGATCCGTCACCTCGTAGCCCTTTTCCGTCAGATAGCGGATGAGATTCTCTTTTGCCTCCGCCGCGTTGGGATCGCAGCCGATGGCTACCTTATGCATCATCACACGCTCCCTTTCTCAATTCCGGAGGACGCCCTGCATCCCGTCGGCCATGGCCTGCAGGATCAGGCAGCAGGAGGTGGCCCCGGCGTCCAGAACGCCGCGGGAGCGCTCGCCCAGACGGGCGGCGCGGCCGTATTTGGCCACCAGATCCTTGGTGGATTCTTTTCCGGCCTCGGCGGCGGCCTTCATGTGGTCCAGAGCCAGCGAGAAGTCCGTTCCGGCCTCGGCGTCCGCCCGCAGGGAATCGCAGGCGGGGGAGAGGGTGTCCACCAGGGTTTTATCGCCCACGCGGGCGTCCACGATGCCGCACAGACCCTCCAGTCCGGCGGCCAGCATCTCGCTGAACAGCGGCAGGGTGATCTCCTCGGCGTCATCGGCCTTGTCCGACATATCCATCAGGATGGTGCCGTAGATGGGCCCCATGGAGCCGCCGATTTTGTTGAGCAGCACGGAGCCGAGATCGAACAGACCGTCGGAGAAGGTGGTTTCGCCGTCTCCCAGCTGTTCGCCGTAGAGCGAAAAGCCCTTGTTCATATTCATGCCGTGATCGCCGTCGCCGATGAGGCCGTCGACGTCGCCCAGATACTGCTTGTTATCCTGAATGGCCTTGACCATGGCGAGAAGGACGGGCCGCCCGTCCGCATTTTTCATGACCGACATTGCTCTGCCCCCTTATTTCTGCGTCAGGCCCATGGTGTTCACACCCACGTCCAGCAGGCCCTTGAGTTCGTTGTCCAGCTTCATGACGGTGAGTGTGGCGCCCATCATATCCAGAGAGGTGAAGTAGTTGCCCACATAGGAGCGGTACACCCGAATACCCTTGGCCTCCAGAATCTTGAAGATCTCATGATAGAGCACGTACAGCTCCATCACGGGCGTGGCGCCCAGACCGGACACCAGCACGGCCACCTCGTCTCCGTCGCCGAAGGGATAGTCGGGCAGCACGACGTCCGTCATGCGCTGAGCCATCTGCGCGGCGCTCTCCAGCGGGCGGACCTCGATGCCCGGCTCGCCGTGGTGGCCGATGCCCACCTCCATGGTGCCGTCCTTGATGGTGAAGTTGGGATGACCCACGGCGGGGAGCGTACAGGCCGTCAGGCCGATGCCCACGCTGCGGCAATGATCAATGGCCTTCTGGGACGTCGCGATGACCTCGTCCAGAGAGGCGCCCTGTGCAGCCTTGGCGCCGCCGCATTTCCACATGAAGATTTCGCCGGCCACGCCGCGGCGCTTCTCGCGCTGAGCGGCGGGCGCGGAGGCCACGTCGTCGTTGGCCACGACGGTTTTGACTTCAATCCCCTCGCGCTTGGCCATCTTTACGGCCATCTTGACGTTCATGTTGTCGCCGGAGTAGTTGCCGTAGAGGCAGGCCACGCCCGCGCCGCCGTTGGCGGCCCGGAAGGCCTCCAGGAACGACACCGCCGTGGGGGAGGAGAAAATCTCGCCCACCGCCGCCGCGTCGCACATATTCTCGCCCACATAGCCGATGAAGGCGGGCTTGTGGCCGGAGCCGCCGCCGGTGACAATGCCGACCTTGCCGGCCTTGGGAGCGTCCACCGCGGCTACGACGCCTCTGGGGTTGTCCTCGCTGGTGACGACGCGCTTGACAATATCGCTGTGGCACTGGACAAAGCCGTCCAGCATCTCGTCCACAATCTGATCGGGATCATTTAAAATCCGCTGCATAGAACTCCTCCTGAGCTGTCATTTCAATTATTTAATGGTATATCCGCCGTCGACCAGCAGGTTGTGTCCGGTAATCATGCCGGCGCCCTTGCTGCACAGAAACGCGATCACAGAGGCAATCTCCTCGGGCTCCGCGAACCGCTCGGCGGGAATTTCCTTCTTAAAGGCGTCGCCCACGGGGCCGTCCCATGCCTTGTGGCCCAGCGCGGTGAGAACGACGGTGGGAGCGACCGCATTCACGCGGATGCCGTACTTGCCCCACTCCAGCGCCATCACCTTGGTCATGGCGATGATGCCGCCCTTGGCGGCGCAGTAGGCGACGTGCTTGTTCAGCGCGATGACGCCCGCCTGAGAGGCCATGTTGACGATGCTTCCGCAGACCTTGTGGTCGATCATGTACTTGCCGATTGCCTGCGCCATGAAGAAGCAGGCGGAGAGGTTGATGTTGATGGTCCGGTTCCATGCCTCGGCGCTGATGGTCTCCGCGTTGTCCAGAGCCACGATGCCGGCGCAGTTGACCAGAATATCCACCTGACCGAACGCCTTGACCGCTTCGTCGATCACCTTGGAGGGATAGTCGGCGTCGCAGACGTTGCCGATTACGGCGATGCAGTTCTCGCCCACTCCGGCAGCGATCTTGTTCAGGTCGGGATTCAGGTCAGCCAGCACAACGTTTACGCCCTTGGCGTGAAAGAATTCCGCCGTCGCGTAGCCAATCCCGGCGGCGCCGCCGGTGATGACTGCGGTTTTTCCCTGCAGGGAATAGTCAAAATCCACTCCAGAATAAGGTAACATGGTCAGTAACCTCCATTTTTAAAATCCGGGCCGGCGGGCGGACGATGCGCCGTCCGCCGGCCCGTGCAGTTGACAGGAAAATCAGAGGGATGCGGACTGATTAATACTTGTTGACGTAATCAGCGGCGTTGTCCGGGGTGATGAGCTCGAAGGGAATCCAGTATTCCTTGTCCACGGTCTCGCCGTTGACAGCCTTCACGGCGGTATCCAGGGCGCCGGTCATCTGGCCTTCGGCGTTCTGGAAGTCGCTGGCGATCATGCCGCCGTTCTGGATGGCGGTCACGGCGTCGGCGATGCCGTCAACACCGATGCAGGGGATGTCCATGCCGGCGGCTTCGATGGCCTGACGGGCACCCAGAGCCATCTCGTCGTTCTCGGCGACCACGGCCTGGATCTTATCGCCGTAGGTGGTGAGCCAGGTCTCCATGAGGGTCATGGACTCGGAACGGGACCAGTTGGCCGTGTTGTAGTCCAGAACCTTGATGTTGGGATACTTCTTGAGAACGTTGGTGATGCCCTCATAACGCTGGAGCTGTGCGGACTGGCCCATGGGGCCCTCGATGATGACGATGTTGAAGGAGTCGGAGTTCATGTACTTGATCATGTAGTTCATGATGTCCTCGCCGGCGCTGACGTCCTGAGAGCCGACATAGGAGGTGAGCTTGTCGCTGTTGACCATGGTGTTGACGCCGATCACGGGGATGCCGGCGTTGGAGGCAGCATCGACGCAGGCGGCGCAGGCATCGGCGTCCTGAGGATTCAGGATGATGGCGTCGCAGCCGTCGGCGATCATGGTCTCCACCTGAGAGAGCTGGGTGGCGGCATCGTAGTTGCCGTCATAAGAGGTGTAGTCCACGTTGTTCTCCTGAGCCCACTTCTTGCCGGCGTTGTCCATACGCATGGTGAACTCGTTCTGGAGGCTGTAGAAGGTAGCGCCGATCTTCAGGGTCTTGCCAGAGGAACCGGCCGCTGCGGAACCGGCTGCCGCGGAGCCGGCTGCTGCGGAGGTCGTGCTGCTGGCGGCACCGCCGCCGCAGGCGCTGCAGAGCAATACCATCGCTGCAGCCAGGAGCAGTGCAAGAACTTTGGATACTTTTTTCATCGACATAGTCCTCCTCTAATTTTTTATTTTCAACCGCTTGCGCGGCCAAAAATCGCTTAGTCGGAGCTCAGGCCGTCCAGCATGACGGCGCCGATCACCACGAAGCCCTTGACGATCAGCTGGTAGTAGGCGTTGACGCCCAGCATATCCAGACCGGTGGTCAGGCACTGCATAATCAGAATACCGATGATCGTGCCCCAGAGGCGCCCCTTGCCGCCGGCAAGGCTGGTGCCGCCGATGACCACCATGGCGATGGCGTCCGTCTCGTAGCCGGAGCCGGTGGAGGTGACGCCGGAGGTCACGCGGGCGGTGGTGATTACGCCGGCCAGAGCGGCCAGCACGCCGGAGAGAACGTACACGGAGCAGATGATCTTCCTGGTGTTGATGCCGGACACGTGGGCGGCGCTGAGGTTGCCGCCCACGGCAAACACGTAGCGCCCGTAACAGGTTTTGTACAGCAGGGTGAAGCAGATCACCAGCACGATGGCCATGATCAGGATGGGGATGGGAAGGAAGTGCATCACGTTGCCGCCGCCCAGCTTCTTGAATCCGTCCGAGAGCATGGGGATGGGCTTCGCGTCCGTCAGCAGGAAGGTGAGGCCCTTGGCGATGCTCATGGAGCCCAGCGTTCCGACGAAGGCGGGGACCTTCAGGTAGGAGATGCACACGCCGTTGAAAACGCCGATGGCCAGACCCATCAGAATACCGATCAGCACGGCGGCGATGGTGGGATAGCCCATGCTGGTCTGGGCGAAATAGGCCGAGTACATACCCGCACAGCCCATGACCGCGCCCACGGACAGGTCGATGCCGCCGGTGAGCACGACGAAGGTCATGCCGACGGCCAGAAGGCCGTTGATGGAGGCCACACGCAGAACGTTGCGGATATTGGCGAGGCTGAGGAACCGCGGCTTGATGATGGTGATAATCAGCACCAGCAGGATCAGGCCGATCAGCGAACCGTATGTGGAGATGAACTGCTTTTTGGTCATTCGCTGATGGGAGGCGGGTTTCTTTTCCACGGTCGACACATTATTCATGACTCATCGCTCCTACTGCTTTTTGCATATAGCGGAACTGCAGCTGGGCAATAGCCTCCTGCGAGAACTCATCACGCTGCAGCTCGCCGCTGAATTTATGATCGCTCAGGACAATGATCCTGTCGGACATTCCCATTGCCTCGGGCATTTCGGACGACACCATGATGATGGCGTTGCCCAGACTGACATAGTCGCACATGATCTTGTAGATTTCCGCCTTGGCACCTACGTCGATGCCGCGGGTGGGCTCGTCGAAGATCATGATGCTGGGCTTGGAGAGCATCCACTTGGCCAGGACCACTTTTTGCTGGTTGCCGCCGGAGAGCGCCTTGACGGGCTGGCGCGGGCGGGTGGTCTTGATGCCCAAGGATTCGATGTTCTCGCGGATGGCCGTCGCCTCAGGTTTGGACTGAAGCATCCCCGACTTTACGAAGTCCTGCAGGGAGGACAGCGTGATGTTGTGGCCCACGCTCATGGGCAGCACCAGCCCCTCGCCCTTGCGGTCCTCGGTGACGTAGGCGATGCCGCTGCGGACGGCCTGCCGGGGATTCTTGAAATGCGCCGGCTGGCCGTGGTAGAGGATGGTGCCGGAGTGCGGCTGGCTGAGTCCGAACAGGGAGTGCATCAGCTCGGTGCGCCCGGCGCCCACCAGTCCCACAAAGCCCAGAATCTCGCCCCTGTGCAGCTGGAAGCTGATATGCTCGTACTGCCCCGGCAGCGTCAGGTCCTGTACCTCCAGAACCGTCTCGCCGATGGGAACGGTCACCTTGGGGAACTGCGCCTTCAGCTCCCGGCCCACCATGCTGCGGATCAGCGTGTCCTCGTCCACTGCGGAGGCGGGGGAGGTGGATACCCGTGTGCCGTCCCGCAGGACGGTGATCTCGTCGCAGATGCGGAAGATTTCGTCCATCTTGTGAGAGATGTAGACCACGCCGGTGCCGGCGGCCTTCATGTCCTTAATCATTTGGAAGAGGCTGTCCACCTCTTTGTCGGTGATGGAGGAGGTGGGCTCGTCCATGATGACCACGCGGGCGTTCTGGGAGACGGCCTTGGCAATCTCGATCATCTGCTGGTCGGCCACCCGGAGACTCTTCATCTTGGCCCGGGGATTGAGGGGAATGTGCAGCCGTCCCAGCAGATCCTCGGTCTGGCGGTATAGCTGGCGGTAGTCGATGATGCCGTAGTGATTGGGCTCGCGGCCCAGAAAGATGTTCTCGGCCACGGACATCTCCGCCTGTGCGGAGAGCTCCTGATGGATCATGGCGATGCCCAGCTCCCGCGCCTTGGCAGGGGAGTCGATGGTCACCTCGTGCCCGTCCATCAGCACGGTGCCCGCGTCGGCCTTATGTACGCCTGCAATGATCTTCATCAGCGTGGATTTTCCGGCTCCGTTCTCGCCTACCAGTGCGTGTACGGTGCCGGCCTCCAGCGAAAAGTCCACACCGTGGAGGACTTCAACGCCGTAAAAACTTTTTCGGATACCCTTGAGTTCAATGAGACTCACTTTTCATCGCATCTCCTTTCCTGCCTTCCCGCCTCCGCGGGATATTCGCCGCCTCCGGCGGCCGGAAACCGTCACAGGCACACGTTTTCATGGTACCGCAGCAGCTCCCGGAGTTCCTGATCCATGCGCATGACCGTCACCGTCGCCCCCCGCATATCCAGAGAGGTGAAGTAATTTCCGACATAGGAGCGGTAGATCTTCAGCCTTTCGCCCTTCAGGATCTCGCTGATCCGGTCAAAGAGGATGAACAGTTCCATCTGCGTGGTGGCGCCGAGACCCGAGACAAGGACGGAGACGTCGTCGCCGGCCCTGAAATCCGCATCCCGCAGGATCTCCGCCATCAGGAGGTCTGCGATCTCCGCTGCGGGCCGCAGCTTGTAGGTGGTGATGCCGGGATCGCCGTGGTGGCCGATGCCCACCTCCATGGTGCCCTCCACCACATCGAAATTGGGAACGCCCACCTCGGGAATGGTGCAGGCGGACAGGCCCACGCCGATGCTTCGCATGGAGGCCATGGCCCGGCGGCAAACCGTCTCCACCTCATCCAGAGACATTCCGCGGGCCGCGGCCGCGCCGCCGATCTTCCAGAGAAACACCTCTCCGGCCAGCCCGCGGCTGTTGGCGTCCTTGTGGGGGGCCACGTCGTCGTTGGCGATGACCCGCCGGACCTCGATCCCCTCCTGCCGGGCCAGCTCGATGGCACGGCAGACGGAGGAGTTGTCCAGCGCGTAGTTGCCGTGCAGGCAGATGACGCCCTTTCCGCGATCCGCGGCCCGGAAGGCGTGGAGAAACGTCTCGGCGGGCGGAGCCCGGAAGATTTCGCCCACGGCCACGGCGTCCAGCATATAGGGGCGCACGTAGCCGATGAAGGCGGGGTAGTGGCCGCTGCCGCCGCCGGAAACCACGCCCACCCGGGGGGTGCGGCCGGGAGACCGAAGGCTGAATACCCGCGGGTCCTCGGGAGAGACCACCACGCCGGGGTGGCACTTGACAAATCCGCTGAGCATTTCGTTGACGACCAGCTTCGGATTGTTGATTATTTTCTGCAATTTCCTCGTCCTTTCTTGCCGGGCCGACCATGGTCAGCTCAGGGAGTAGAACTTCATGTAGGTCTCTTTTTCCCGGTCGGAAAAGGTGGGGGCATGGCGCTTGTTGAACACGTGATACTTCAGCGATCTGTACGCCTTGATGCGGGCGGGAGTGTTGAGAAAGGTCTCCGTGCCCTCCACGACGGCGCTGACGTGCAGAAAGAGATCGCCCAGCTGGAATTCGCTGAAGGTGAAGAGCTTGCTGAATTCAAACTCCTGAAACTGACTGTACCGGGTCATGTCGGTGGCATCGTCCTCGCTGATAAGCTCCGAGATGGCGGTGCAGATGTTCAGCAGAGTGGAGAGCCGCAGGTCGCTCTGGCGGCTCATCTTCTGGTTGTATCCCGCCGGATCCCAGCCAATCATCCGGCTGACCTTCGCGTTGCTGATGTGGTAGCTGCCCAGCAAAACGTTGAGGTTCACATAGAACTCGTCAATCATCTTGCTCTTGATGATTTTTTTTAGGGTGATTTCTTCAAATTCTGTCATGTTTCCTCCACAGATATGTACCCTGAATGTGCAGCCGAACCATTGCGTCGATACTGCTGCGTGGATCGGGAGCCTGACATCTCACATCACCGGCATGCCTCCGGAGAAGCCGGAGAGGGATCCCTTTCAGGAATGAACGGCGAGCCCTTGTTTTTGATACAAAATATGGGGAATCAGCCGGAAGTTTTGCAAAAGAACAGGTAAAATATGATGATTTCATTATATCTTTCCTTTCCTGCTTCGAAAAGGCGGCTATTCGTTAAGGATATTTGTTTATACGCAAGTGTTTTGTAAAAAACTGTGCAATACGTAAATAAACACCGGGACATACACGGAGATATTCTGTATAAAATGTACAAAAAACACGGAATTATTTCAAAGCGAAAGCACCCCCTTTTCCCGCTGCAAACGATTTTCTGAAAATATGCAAACGTTTTCCAAACGGACCGAGCCGCCGCGGGCGCGTTTCCGGAGCCGTCCCGGCCGAAAGCGGGGCGGGCGGCGGATGGATCCCGGCCTGACCTCCGCGGGGAGACGCCTGCGGAAAAAGATGGGAAAAGTGCTGGAATAGTCAAATTTTTCACAGTATATTCGGATTTTTCACCCTTATTGTTATTATTATTGAGCCTGCACCGCGGAAAGTCAACGTGCAGTTCAAAAAGGCCGGCGGGCTGCATTATAATGGGACGGGCTGCAAATCTGCTGTCGGCGGGCGGCGGAGGGGCGTGCGCGGCGACAAGACGGGCCGGGTCTCAAAAAGGACTGTTTCGCGGACAAACTGTAACTCTTTTGTTGTTGCTTTGCAGGGCATACTGTACTACGCTTGTTCATACAGTTTACAGGACGCGCTGACGCGCAAAAAGGAGAAGACGGATGTCGCAAGTGAATGAGCCGGCCATGCAGCCGGAGACGGGCCTGACGCCGCAGGCGGAGGGCGCGGTGGAAAATTCCCCCAAGGTGGAGTACGGCGGGGCGGAGACCGGAACGCCCCGACCCAGGCGCACCCCCATGAGCAGGAAGAAGAAGCACCGGATCATCCGCTGGTGCATTGTGGCCGTAATTGCGGCGGCGGCTGTGTTCTTTCTGGTAAAGTTTCTGGGCGGAAACAAAAAGGATGAAACACAGGTCGTCACCAATACCGTGCAGTACGGCGCCATCACCAGCACGGTGGAGGGCAGCGGCCTGACGAAGCCGAAGGACAGCAAGTCCATCACCCTGACCACCGCCGGCACCGTGCAGGAGGTTTACGTGTCCGAGGGCGACAAGGTTACGGTGGGCCAGAAGCTGTTCACCGTGGATTCTCCCGCGGCCAGAACCGCCGTGCAGACGGCGCAGAACACGGTCAACGGCTATGAAAAGCAGCTCAAGACCCTGCAGAAGGACATCGCCGGTCTGAACATGGCGGCCCCGTATGCGGGCAAGCTGCTGGAGACCACCAAGCTCCAGAAGGGCGACAGCATCAGCCAGGGCACGAAGGTGGCCAAGCTGGTGGACGATACCACCATGCTGCTGAAGCAGTATTACAGCTATGCCTATCAGGGCGAGATCAAGGCGGGGCAGACCGTCAGCGTTTCCCTGCCGGCCCTGATGGCCAACGTCGCGGGCCGGGTGGACGCCGTTCATATGGTGAGCCGCATCACCGCCGAGGGCTCCAAGCTGTTCGAGGCGGACATTCTGATCCCCAACCCCGGTTCGCTGACGGCCGATATGGTTGCCTCCGGCGTGGTCTCCGCCGGCGGCGAGAGCGTGTATCCCTACGAGCCCGGCAAGCTGGAGTATTCCCGCAGCACCGACCTGACCACCACGGTGGGCGGCACCGTCATTTCCAGCAGCCTGCTGGACTACATGAATGTTGCGGCCGGGCAGATCCTTGTGCGGATCAACGGCGAGGACAGCACCAACCAGATCTTTACCCTGCAGCAGCAGCTGACCGCGGCTCAGCAGGACCTGAAGAAGGCGCAGGACAATCTGGCCAACATGAACGCCGTGGCGCCCATCGCCGGCACGGTGATCGGCCTGTCCGTCACTCCGGGAGCCGAGCTCAGCGGCGCAGCCGCTACCGCCGTCACCATCGCCGACACCAGCACCATGCTCATTGACGCCACGGTGGACGAGCGGAACATTTCCTATGTAAAGAACGGCATGACCGTCACCATCACGGACTGGAACAACAACACCTACAACGGCACCGTCGAGAACGTCTCCCTGACCAGCAAGGTGGAAAACGGCGTGGCCAGCTATCCCATGACGATCTCGCTGGACAATACGGACGGCGCCATCGTCAACGGCAGCAACGTCAACTACTCGCTGGTGGCCAGCCAGAACGACAACTGCCTGCTGCTGCCCATCCAGTGCGTGAAATACGTGCAGATGGACGACGGCACCACCAACACCGTGGTGTTCGTGCAGGCCGACTCCAAGCCCGACGGCGACATCGACCTGCCCACCTGGCCGGACGACGTGCCCTCCGACGGTTTCTATGCCGTGCCTGTGGAGACCGGCATCTCCGATGACAACAACATCGAGATCAAGTCCGGCGTGGAGGAGGGAACCACGGTGTTTACCGCCAAGCAGGTTACCAACTCCTGGGGTTAAGCTATGCTGATAACATTAAAGGACGTCTATAAAATATACAGCGAGGGACTGGAGAGCGAGGTCCGGGCGCTGGACGGCGTGTCCCTGACCATCGAGCGCGGCGAATTTGTAGCCGTGGTGGGCCAGTCCGGCTCCGGCAAGTCCACCATGATGAACGTGCTGGGCTGTCTGGACATTCCCACCCACGGCGACTACCTGCTGGATGGCGTGGACGTGAAGGAGCTGACGGACCGGGAGCTCAGCCACATCCGCAACAAGCAGATCGGCTTTATCTTTCAGCAGTATAACCTGATCCAGAGCCTGAACGTGGTGGAAAACGTCGAGCTGCCCCTGATTTATCAGGGCATCGGCGCGGAGAAGCGCCGGGAACTGGCCATGGCCGCGCTGGAGCGGGTGGGTCTGCTGGGCCGTGAGCGGCACAAGCCCACGGAGATGTCCGGCGGCCAGCAGCAGCGCGTGGCCATTGCCCGCGCCATCGCCACGCATCCGCCCATCATCATGGCGGATGAGCCCACCGGCGCGCTGGACTCCCACACCGGCCACGACGTGCTTCGTTTTTTGCAGGAGCTGAACCGGGACGGCAGCACGATCATTCTCATCACCCATGACAACGGCATCGCCGCCACGGCCCGCCGGTGCGTCCGGCTGGCCGACGGAAAGATCGTGGAGGACGCCCCGCAGGAGGTGGATTGGCTGTGAATATCCAACAGGCTGTCAAAATGGCGCTGAAGTCCATCACCGGCAACAAGGGCCGGTCCATCCTGACCATGCTGGGCATCATCATCGGCATCGCGTCGGTGATGACCATCGTCTCGGTCATCAACGGCTCCAACCAGCAGACCCTCAAGCAGATGGAGGCCATGGGCACCAACCGCGTCAACGTCTCCGCTTCCCGTTACGACGGGAAAAATGTGTTCGACGATCTCTACACCTACTGCAACGGACTGGGCAGCGATCTGGTGCTGGGCGTGACGCCCAACAGCCAGTTCTCCGCCACCGTGGTCTACGGCGCGAAGAACAGCGCCTCCATGGAGAAAAACCAGAACTACGGTCCGGCAAGCGGAGGAGACAGCTCCGCCGACAGCACGGCGACGCAGGACATGCCCCCCACGCTGTACTTCGGCTCCGACCAGTACGCGGCGTGCAACAACTTTAAAATCGCAAAGGGCCGGGACATCACCCAGACCGACATCAAGCGCTACGCCCAGGTCTGCGTGCTGGGCGCGCGGGCGGCGAAGATCTTCTTCAACTACGCCGACCCGGTGGGACAGGTCATGCAGGTCAACGGCCTGCCCATCACCGTGGTGGGCGTCTACGCGGAGAAGGACCCGGATTCCCAGTGGTCCATGGACAACATCATCGTCTATCCCTACACCGCCAGCCGGTATCTGGCGGCAGGAACGCAGATGACGGAGTTTACGGTGAAGGCCAGCTCGGCCGACGCCACCACCGAGGTCATCTCCCGCGTGACGGGCTATCTGGGCGGCCTCATCAGCAATCAGAACGGCTACTTTTCCGTCTACAGCGACAATGAGAATCAGCAGAGCATGAACCAGTACGCCACCCAGATGAGCCTGATTCTGGGCGGCATCGCCGCCATCTCCCTGCTGGTGGGCGGCATCGGCATCATGAACATCATGCTGGTGACCGTTACGGAGCGGACGCGGGAAATCGGCATCCGCCGGGCCATCGGCGCGGAGCGCCGCTCCATCGTCACCCAGTTTCTGATCGAGGCGGCCATGCTCTGCGGCATCGGCGGGCTGATCGGCATTCTGGTGGGTACCGTGGGCTCGCTGATCGCGGGCCGGGCGCTGCTGAAAATGACGGTGTGGCCGTCGCTCTCAATTACGATATGCGCATTTCTGCTGTCCGTGGTGCTGGGCATCCTGTTCGGCATTTACCCGGCGGCAAAGGCCTCCAAGCTGCAGCCTGTGGAAGCTCTGCGGGCGGAATAAAGGGGAGAGAGATCATCATGAAAAAGACAAGAATCCTGTCTGCGCTGCTGGCGCTGTGCATGGCGGCGTCGCTGCTGACGCTGCCTGCCGGCGCGGCCTCGGCGGGAACATTTTCCGACGTGTCCGACCGGGAGACCGCCGTGGCGGTGGAATCCCTGCGGCTGATGGGCGTGCTGGACGGCTATGCCAACGGGACCTTCCGTCCGGGCAACTCCCTGACGCGGGCCCAGTTCTGTAAGATGGCCGTATACGCCATGGCGGCCTCCGACCAGATGGGACAGTATCTGACCGTCACCGTATTTCCGGACGTGAAGCCCAGCTACTGGGCCTCGGCCTACATCAACATGGCCGCCAAGGGCAAGGCCATCATTGCGGGCTATCCGGACGGGCGGTTCCACCCGGACCGCACCGTGTCCGTGGGGCAGGCCGTGACGATCCTGATGCGGATGCTGGGCTATAAGGACGCGGACGTGGGCGGCGTGTGGCCCAACGGCTATATGTCTGCCGCCGCGTCCTCCGGCCTTACCGACGGCCTGAGCCTGACGGCCTCCGCCGCGCTGACCCGCGGGCAGGCCGCGCGTCTGTTTCTGAACCTGCTGCGCACCGCCGACAAGGACGGCAAGGTTTACGCGGGCACCATCGCCACCGTCGTGGACGATGTGATGCTGGTGTCCTCCTCCGCTCTGGCGGCCAACGGCACCAACACTGCCATGCAGGCCGGCTCCGGCACGACCTATCAGATGGCCAACAAGACCTCCAGCGGCATTCTCAACGGCCTGCGGGGCATGATGCTGCTGAACAAGGCGGGCAAGGCCCTGACCTTCGTTCCCTATGCCACCGGCTCCACCGTCACCGTCACCGTCTCCGAGGCGACCTCCGTCCAGCTGAAGGATACCGCGGGCAAGAAGTACGCGGTGAGCGGAGATACCACGGTTTACCGTGCCGGCAAGGAAGAGAAGTGGAGCTCCGCATACGCGTGGCTGACCCCCGGCACCACCCTGACGCTGTATCTGGGCGCCTCCGGCAGCGTGGAGTACGTGTTCGCGGGCAGCGGCAGCGTGGCCAGCGCCGCGGTGGTGGTAGCCTCCAACGGCTCCACTGCGGGCTTCTCCGCACTGGCGGGCAACAGCTCCGGCTACACCATCTACAAGGACGGCACCGCCGCCGGCGCCGGCGATCTCCGCCAGTACGACGTGGCCACCTATTCCAGCGCCACCAATACCATCCGGGTCTGCGACACGCGGCTCACCGGCTATTACGAGGGCGCGTCGCCCAACCTCTCCGCGCCGGAGAAGATCACGGTGCTGGGGCAGTCCTTCACGGTGCTGGCCTCGGCCTACGATACCCTCTCCCAGTTCAAGCTGGGCGACCGCATTACCCTCCTGCTGACGGAGGACAATCAGGTGGCCGGCGCGCTGGCTGCCGGCGCCAGCGGCGCCGCACAGGGCAACGCGCTGGGCATCGTCACCAGCCTCACCGCCTCCTCGGCCACCGTAAACCTGCTGTCCGGCCTCACCATCACGGGCAAGGTCGATCTTTCGGATACCTCCGTGGCGCAGATGTCCGGCCAGCTGGTCCGGGTCTCCGCGGGCTCCAAGGGGTATCTGGCCATCAGTCAGGTCACCGGCGGCGTCTCCGGCTCGCTGGATGTGGCGGGCAGGAAACTGGGCACCGCGTCCCTGCGGGACAACGTGGTGATCTACCAGCAGAGCGGCGGAACGCTGACAAGCACCAGCCTCTCCCAGCTGCAGTACGGCACGATTCCCTCCAGCGGCATTGTCTGCGCCGTCACCGACTGGGCGGGCCGCGTGAGCATTCTGGTGCTGGGCAATGCGGCCGGCGCGCAGTATCGCTACGGCCTGTCCGAAATGAACGCCACAACCGAGGAAGACGAGGACGGGCAGAAGATCACCACCCGGTATCTGACCCTGCACACCCCCGCCAAGGACTACGGCCCCATCGCCACGGGATACGACATTCCCAGCGGTGCCTTTATCGGCGTGTCCATGAATGCGGACCAGTCCCGCATCACCGGCTATACCTCCCTGACGAAGCTGGGCGGCGTGTCCAACAGCGCGTGGATCGGCGAGACCGCCGTCACCGCGGGCGGCAGGACCTGCACCGTTCCCACCGACGTGCTTTGCTACAACCGCGCCTCCGGCACCTGGGTGACGCTGGGTCAGGCCCACGCCTTCTCCAGTGTCAGCAGCCTCTACGTGGACAGCTACAACGTGGTCCGCGTGGTGGAGGTAGGACAGTAAGCATCGAATGTATGAAAAGAGCCCGGACGCGAATACGTCCGGGCTCTTTGTCGGCTGTCGGGGATCAGCCGGGCTCCAGCGTTTTCAGCGCGCGGAGCTGAATGGGGATGGCGCAGGCAAAGGTGACGGCGTCGGAGACGGGCTGGGCCAGCTGTACGCCCAGCATTCCCAGCAGGGAGGAGAGCAGCAGCACCAACGGGATGAAAAAGATGCCCTGACGCGCCATGGCCAGAAAGGTGGCGGGGACGGTGCGGTTGATGGTCTGCAGCATCATGTTGCTCATGGTCACCCAGCCGTTGAGGGCGAAGGTGACGCACTGAAGCCGCAGCGCCAGCGTTCCGTAGGCCGCCACCTCCGGGTCGTCCCGGAAAAAGGCCACGATCTGCGGGGCAAAGACGGCCCCCAGCGCGGAGACAGCGATGAGAAAGACGGTGGCGTATTTGACGCAGAACCAGAAGCCCTGCCGCACCCGATCATAGAGCCGCGCGCCGTAGTTGAAGCCGCACACGGGCTGAAACCCCTGCCCGAAGCCGATCAGGGCCGAATAGCCGGTGATGGTGGCGCGGGAGACCACCGTCATGGCGGCGATGGCCGCGTCCCCGTACAGGCCGGCGGAGTGGTTCAGCACGATGGCGGCCAGCGACCCCAGCCCCTGCCGGGCCAGCGACGGCAGACCGCCCCGGAGGATCTCCCGGTAGTAGCTCCGGCGGAACTGAACGTTTCGCGGGCGGATGCGCAGATTGCTGCCCCGGCTGCAGCCGATGAACAGCAGAACGCAGCTGACCAGCTGACTGAAAATGGTGGCGATGGCCGCTCCGGCGATGCCCATGTGAAAGACGAACATCAGCAGGGGATCCAGTCCGATGTTCAGCACCGCGCCCGCGGTGATGCCCACCATGCCGTAGGCGGCGCTGCCCTGAAAGCGCAACTGATTGTTCAGCACCAGCGAGGCGGTCATCCACGGCGCGCCCATGAGAATGATGCGGATGTAGCTGCGGGCATAGGGGAGGATGGTCTCCGTGGCGCCAAGCAGCCGGGAGAGGGGCGTCAGGAAAATCTCGCCCAGAATCAGCAGCACCGCGCCTGCGGCCAGAGCGGAGAAAAAGCCGGTGGCCGCCATTTTGGCGGCGTCCTCCGTCTCCTGCGCGCCCAGCTTGCGGGAGATAAAGTTGCCCGAGCCGTGGCCAAAGAAAAAGCCGATGGCCTGAATGACCGCCATCAGGGAGAAGGCCACGCCCACCGCTCCGGTGGCGCTGTTGCTGCCCAGCTTTCCCACGAAAAAGGTGTCCGCCATGTTGTAGAAGGCGGTGACCATCATGCTGATGATGCACGGCACCGCCAGAGAGCAGATCAGGCCCGGAACGGGCCGCTCTGTCAGCGTGCGGAATTTTTCCGTCTGCTGTTCATTCATGCGGCCGCCTCAGATGACCTGAAAGAGATAGAATTTCAGGTAGCTGGTCTCCTCCACGCCCCAGAGGATGGGGTGATCGCAGGCCTGCTGCCGCGCCTCGATCTGCCGCAGCTGGACGCCGGCGTCCCGCGCGGCGGAGCGCAGCATTTCGCAGAAGCGTTCCTCCGTGGCAAAGTGGGAGCAGGAGCAGGTGGCCAGATACCCGCCTCTGGGCAGCAGCTTCATGGCGCGGTAGTTGATCTCCTTGTAGCCGGTCATGGCGCTGTCCACCGTCCGGCGGGACTTGGTGAAGGCGGGCGGGTCCAGAATGATGAAGTCGTATTGCCGGGGCTGCTTTTCCAGCTCCGGAAGAAGGTCGAACACGTTGGCGCATACACATTCCACCCGGTCGGAGAGCCCGTTGCGCTCCGCGTTGGCGCGGGCCATCTCCACGGCGGAGGCGGAGACGTCCACCGCGGTGACGCGGGCTGCGCCGCCCAGGGCGGCATTGAGAGCGAAGGAGCCGGTGTGGGTGAAGCAGTCCAGCACGGTCCGGCCGCGGGCCAGCCGCGCCACGGCCTGCCGATTGTACTTCTGATCGAGGAAGAAGCCGGTTTTCTGTCCGTTTTCCACGTCCACCAGGTATCGGATCCGGTTTTCCGTGATCTCTGTCACGGCGGAGGCCGGCGCCGCCTCCTCGCCCACGGGGAACCAGCCCTTCCCCTGCGTCAGTCCCTCTTTTTCCCGCAGGGGCTCGTCGTTGCGCTCGAATACGCCGGAGATGGTCTGGCCGTCCGCCCGGAGGATCTCCACCAGACGGGTCAGCAGGAAGTCCTTGCGCACCTCCATGCCGATGCTGAGCACCTGAACGGACAGCAGGTCGTTGAACCGGTCTACGGTCAGCCCCGGAAAGCCGTCCGCCTCGCCGAAGATGACGCGGCAGCACAGCAGATCCTCCGGCGCCATCACCGCCTTGCGGTATTCCCACGCCCAGCGGAGCTTCCGGTCCCAGAAGCTCTCGTCGAACCGGTCGTTGGCGTTGCGGGAGATGAGCCGCAGACGGATTTTGGACTGCTCGGAGAGCAGACCCGTGCCCAGATAGCTTCCCTTGCGGCTGACAACGTCCACCAGTCCGCCGTTGGGGGCCTCGCCCTCCTGCCGGAGAATTTCCTCGTCGTATACCCATGGGTGGCCCCGCAGGATGGCGGCCTCCGCCTTGGGCGTCACGGTAAACTGCGGATAATTGCGTTCTGCTTTCATAAATCCCCGTCCCTTCCCTGTTTCACGAAAAAAGTTTATCACGTTTTTCCCCAAATTGCCATATCAATAGGAGAGATTCACGGTTCCAGACGGAAAGGGGAGTGGCAAAATGCCCAGAATCTATCTCAGCCCGTCCACGCAGGAGTGGAACGGGTACGTCACCGGAGGCTCGGAGGAGGATCATATGAACCTGCTGGCTGATGCGCTGACGCCGTATCTGCTGTCCTGCGCCATCCAGTTCCGGCGGAACACGCCGGACATGACCGCCGCCTCGTCCATCCGACAGGCCAACGAGGGGAAATACGACTTCTATCTGGCCCTGCACTCCAACGCCTCCGGGGAGGGGCATTACGGGGAAAACCGGGGCATCGTGGCGTTTTACTATCCCGGCAGCGAGGGGGGAGAGCGGGCGGCGGAGCTGATCGTCCGGAATCTGCGCTCCGTGTATCCGCTGCCCGCCATGGTGCGCGTCCAGTCCACGACGTCGCTGGGGGAGGTGAGACTGCCCGAGGCCCCCGCTGTGCTGGCGGAGATCGGCTACCACGACAACGCCGCCGACGCGGCGTGGCTGGAAACGCATATGGACGCGGCGGCGCAGGCGCTGGCCCGCGCCCTCACGGAGTGGTTCGGCATCCCCTTTGTCTGGCCGGAGGGGATCCGCTGGGGCACCGTGGACGCCGGAGGCGAGGCGCTGAACCTGCGCGCGCTGCCCTCCTCCGAGGGCACGGTGGTGACCCGGATTCCCACCGGCGGAACCGTTGAGATCCGGGGGGAATGGCAGGGCTGGTACGTGGTTCGCTACGGCGTCTGGACGGGATACGCCGCCTCGGCGTATATTTTAATGGCGTAAGCAGGAAGATTTTGCAAAATCTTGTATCCAATCGGGCGCAAAAGTCAAGATTAAATTGTAAAAAACCTTAAAAAAGTTTAGACCAGGGCGGCGGCACATTCCGCGAAGACGGCGTCGGCCGTTCGGAAGCCCAGTATTTCGCGGGGATAGCTGTTCATC
>Ga0160425_1000248_pt1 | contig 90834 bp, 69 predicted proteins | sample BioMet8_FD_108193 | JGI IMG/M metagenome (GOLD analysis project Ga0160425, IMG submission 108193) | Microbial communities from bioreactor (seeded with sewage sludge) at Lawrence Berkeley National Lab, California, USA - Biofuel... | ecosystem: Engineered > Bioreactor > Anaerobic > Unclassified ...
CAGAAAAGCTTGTTTTGAAGTCATGCAGGCTCTCAAACTGTCAAAACCTCAAAACGACCCTGTCTACCTTTTTATTGTGAAAAAGGAACAGGAAGGCAAACCGTACAATGTTGCTAAAATGGCCGGTGTAAATAAATTCCTCCGAATCTACTATGCACGGGCTATGGAATTGTACCAGTAAGCCAAATTAATTCTACACCAAATTTTTCAGCCTGCAATCTGGCGGGTTTATTTTGTATACCCTTTTTCTGCTGTAATCAGGCGAATTTATGCTTGACAAACATTAGCAAGGTTTGTCGTGCTGCCTAAATTTACTGTACCAGATTGGTCACTTTATATCTACCGCAAAACTTCCGGTTTCTCTGCCGCTGCGTCAGCCCTGCCCATCGGAATTTGGCTGCTTTTTTTGCGCTCCTTTTCGCTTTATTTCTTGAGCGAAGAGGCGAGGCAAAGAAATGCAGAACCCAAACAAAGCCAGACAACGGCCATAGAAGTGTCATTCCCACCCATAAAAGTTATCATTGCCGCCAGGAAGAGCAGTACAGACGCTGAATAATAAATAACTGAAATCTTTCCTTTTTTCATTTGCTGCATACCTCAATCAATCGTCGGTTACAGTTTGAATTTCGAGCGGTTCCCGGACAAAGTCTGATAAAAACTCCATACGTGTCTAAGGTATGGAACCCACAGCAGGGACAGTCGTATTTCATGATAATCTCCTTACGTTTAACCCGTCCTGCAGCTTCCGGCTTCTCTGCCGCTGCCCGCCGGATCGGGACTTGATCTTGTCCAATCCGGACGGATTATGCGTTGTCTGTCTGCGGTGCCTGCCCCACTGGATACTCATAGACGCCGTGAAGCTTCAGCACGACCGCTGCAAGCTCCTCCGGGGATATTTTTTTCCCTGTCACAAGCCAGTGCTGAACAATCGCAAATATGGAGCTTGCGGTTACAATCGACTGATACTCCAGCTGAAGGGGGTTGTGGATGATCGGCTCCAGCTGGTGCTTGCAGTATTTTTCCATGGTTCTGCGCATGATGCTCTGAATTTCCAGAGAACCGCTGTACGAAAAAAGAGCGGTTAAGAGATCGTCCTGTGTATTCAGGAAAACCGCGAGTTTTACAATCAAAGCGTTTCCCTGGTCGGCGTGCCGGGCAAATATCTGCTGAATCGCATCAGAGAGCTCTTTTTGATACTCCTGTACGAGGTCAATTTTGTCCTGGTAATGATTGTAGAATGTTTTTCTGGAGATGCCTGACTTACGTATGAGGTCGCTCACTGTAATTTTATCAAAAGAGTTCTCCTTCATGAGTTCGCCGAGAGCGTAGTAAAGCTTCTTTTTGGTTTTTATGATTCGCAAGTCATCCGGCATAAGCCGCCCCCATTTTCACATTCAGCTGTAATGTGTGTAATATCTCAAAACGATGCTTGCTGCCCGGGCGGGGCTGCACTATGATAACAGCGGAATTATTACACATATTGTATACTATTGTATCGGAGATTCAACATGAAATTCATGAGAAATCATTGGTACGATTTGGGGCTGATTCCCGCTGCGGCAGCCGCAATCTGCCTTATCCACGGCTGGCCTGCCATGGACACCCTGCAGAAGCTCGCGCTTATGAACTTCATTGCTATTTTTCTGCACCAGTTTGAGGAGTATCGCTTTCCGGGAGGAGAGCCGGCCATCACAAACATGGCCTCGCAGCCGGATGCTGCTGCGCCGGCCGACCGTTATCCGCTCAATCAGAACAATGCCATGGTCATCAATGTCATTGCCGCCTGTACGTTTTACCTGTTCCCCGTGCTGTTTCCTCATGTTCTCTGGCTTGGGCTGGCCCCGGTCATATTCGGTATGGCGCAGCTGATTGTCCATGTGTTCAAAACGCCGCATCAAATTGGAAACCGCATTTATTCACCGGGGGCCGTGGCGGTGGTTTTCGGGCATCTTCCGACAGGCATCTGCTGGCTGTACTTTACCATATCAAAGGGAATGCTGCATTGGTACGATGCGGCGCCGGGCGCTGCGTATTTGGCCGCTTTCATCGGCGGATTCATGCTGAAAATCGGATACGGGGTACTTAAACAAACCGATTCTCCCTATTTCTTCCCCAAGGGGGAATTTGATCGCGGAGGCTATGCGGAGCGGATTCGAAACAGCAAAAGGCAGGGTGTGCGGTAACAGCACCCCTGCCTGATCCTTCTGGCAGCCTTGCCGCAACAGTTCCGGCAAACGATCGGAACGCACCCAACGCTCCATCTGTCTCCTGAAGCCCCCCGTTTTGTCAAAGTTGTATTTTCGCAAAGCGGCATTGAGTTTTCATCAGCGCGGGCCTGAGGGCGCCGAAGCGGAGAATTTTTATGGTCCCGCATATCTGTGCCACAATTTAAGGGTGCAAAATTTATAACTTTATTATACCATAAATACCCAAGTTTCCCGGCGATTTCCCGGAAAATTGATAATACTTACAAATACTTCCCGTTTGACGGAATAGTCAACAGACGATATAATAATGATATACTTCCGCGGAGGCGATTGAAGATGGAGAGAAAGTCAAAAATGATCAAGCCAATCGACCGGGCGAAGCTTGATGCGTTTCTTGCCTGTGATACCACAGGGATGGGAAGTCTTGTCCTTCTGCTCACATGGGATGCCGGCCTGTCGGCCGCAGAGATCGCGACGCTTCGCTGGGACGACGTCGACACGGACGCCGGCGTTATCCGCGTGAACGACCGCACGATCCCAATGTCAGAACGGCTGCGTACACGGCTGAACACGCGGCACCGCTCCGGGCCGTATATTTTGACGCAGAAGCCCACGCGCATCGCCACCCCTCCCCGCATGCGCATCTTCCGAAGAGCCCGCGAGGCGCTGAATGCTGCCGGCATGCAGGAGATCAACCTGTCTGACGTCCAACACGACTTCACCCTGAGAACCCTTGAGGAAAAATCAATGCTTGACGCCAGCCGCGGCTCAGGGCCCGAAGCGGCCGGCCCGCAGGAGCCGGGCAAACGGACAGACAACGCGGCCCCGGCCCGCAGGCGGACGTCAGGGGTGTGGGACAAGGTGGACCTGGAGGCGGCGCTGGGCCAGGAAGGGGACTCGCTGGACTCCCGGATCATTTGGCTGTCGTGGCAAGGAAATCTCCTTGTCAAAGAAATGGCTGCAATGCGATGGAGCGATGTTGACCTGAAAAACCGGACGTGGTCCGTTGGCGCAGAAAGGAAACCGATCCCCAGCGACCTCGCCGACAAGATGAGCGGATGGAACCGGCAGGAGAAAGACGAGCTGATCCTCAAAGGGGCCAGAAGCGACAAGCCGCTGGCAATTTCCTACATCAACAGGAGGTCGGGGGAGTTTCTCGTCAGGTATGGATTAGAGCACGTCCTTGTGTCGTCGATCAGGGGGAAGTGGAGTCAGATCAGCCAGAAAGACGCTGAAAAGATTGTGCTTAGAAAGCTGACAAGCTCAGACGCTTTAACCATCGGCGCGCTGTGCAGGGACTGCGGCGTTGACGCGGCATCGATGAGACAGATTCTGCAGCGCATGAACGACGACGGAAAAATCAATTTCAACCGGCGAACCGGGATTTGCCGGACGAAGGGAATCCTCAGCCCGGAAGAGAAGATCGAGAAGCTGATCGCCGCCCACAGGGAGACCGGAGAACCGCTGAGGCTGTGGGAGATCAGGACGGAGACGGGAATGTCTGAAAGCCAGATCAGCTACTATATAAACAAGGGAATGGAGGCCGGTCTGCTGGTCAGACAGAAACAGGGCGTCTACAGCGTGAAGTGAACGCGTGATACAGGGATAGGGCTGCCGTCTGGCAGCCCTGTTTTTGCGTTTTCAGCCCTGACGTCTGCGGATGCACAAACCGATTGCTTTGTCAAGTACGGATTTTGCGGAGCTGCGGTGCAAAATCTGAACTTGCAAACGCCTGAATATGCTCTAAAATTGATTTGGAAAATATTGGCGCGGAAAAAAATATGAAAATGGGGTGCGGCAAAAATGCAAATGAGAAACTGGAAACATCGGCTGCTGAGTCTGACCATGTGTCTGATTCTGGCGCTGAGCTTGCTGCCTTCCGCCGTGCTGGCGGCCGGGAGCGGCACAGCACGATGCACCGTGACTTATCAGGCAAACTACACCGGCGGCGGAGCCGATACAACGGTGACCTGCGCCGCCGGCGACAGCATTGCGCTGGCCGCCGCACCCGCCCGCGCGGGCTATGCCTTTACGGAGTGGAACACCGCCGCAGACGGCAGCGGCGCGGCCTATGCCGCCGAAGCCGCCCTCACCGTGACGGCTGACACAACGCTCTATGCCCAGTGGACGGGAAATATCCACACGGTGACCTTCAATATACAGGGCCACGGCGTCGCGCCGTCGGATCAGATTGTCGCCTGCGGCTCGACGGTAACGGAACCCACCGCGCCGACGGAACTCGGCTGCGTTTTCGGCGGCTGGTTCACGGACGCCGCCTGCACCGCCGCATGGGATTTTGATTCCGGCACCATGCCCGACCGTGACCTGACGCTGTACGCAAAATGGACGGTGAATCCCTGCACCGTCCGCTTTGAAACAGAGACCGGCGGCACGCTGGGCGGCACGGCGGAACAGACCGTCGCCTACGGGGGCTGCGCTTCCGGCTGCACGCAAACAACCGCGGACGACTATGCTTTTCTCGGCTGGAGCTACAACTACATGGGCATGGACGGACAGACGCACGCCGGCGTCGTCTCCGACTATTCGACGGTTTCCGTTTGCGGCGACGTAACCTTCACGGCGACGTATGCCAAAACGCCGTGCGTCTCGGTCACGGCGACGAACGGGCTTGTAAATATCGCAAGCGGCACAACGCCGCCCGCCGGGGCTCCGGACAGCCCAAAGGCGGCGGTTGATTCGATCACGGAGACTCCGGCAAGCGTCGCCATAAGGTACGCACCGATCAACGGCAGCTATGATGCCGCGCCGACCATCACCGTGACCGGCTCCAGCGGCAGTACAACGACCCTTGCGAATGGCGAGAATAACCTGTCGGGTAATGCAACAATCAACGTCGATAATGCACAAAAGCGCATCATCGTGACAAACGCCAACGAATCGCTCGCATTCTCGGTCACATTCGCGCCGGTTTTGACCGGCTACAGGGTCTTGCACTTCCAGCAGAACGCCGACGGCAGCTATCCCACTGCCGCGACGGATACGGATACTTTTTCAGATATCGATGCCGGCACGGCGGCGGGTTACACGCCGAAAGTCTACCCGGGCTGCAGCTACGACGCGACAATGACCACATGGAAAGGAACCGGCAATTCTGCCTTGTCCACCGTACTTCCCGTCCTGTCGGACGGCTCCCTGGTCATAAGGCTCTGCTACCCCAGAAACCAATGTACGGTTTCCTATAAGGCCAACGGCCACGGCACCGCGCCGGCTGCGCAGACCGTCCTCTGCGGCGCGGCAGCGACCGCCCCCGCCGCACCGACGGAGACCGGCTGGGTCTTTGCCGGCTGGTACACCGACGCCGGCCTGAAAAACGCCTTTGATTTTTCAACGCCGATCACGGCCAGCACCACGCTCTACGCAAGGTGGGACACAGCCGTCACGATCAGCTATGCTTCCGCCGACGCGGACATGGGGACGGTGAGCCCCGCGTCCGAGACCATCGGCGCGGTGACAGGCACAGCCGCCGGCTCCGCGGCCGCGGCAAATGACGGCTGCCATTTCGTGGACTGGACGAACGCGGCCGGTACGGAGATCTCCGCGGACGCCGCGTTTGCACCTGCGAAGAGCGGGGGCCTGAACGTCGCCGCGTCCTATACCGCCAATTTTGCCCCGAACACCTACACCGTCGCGTTCGATGCCAATGGCGGCACCGGCACAATGAGCGGCGAGGCTATGACCTGCGGCATGGCAGCATCGCTCACCGCCAACGCTTTCACGCGCCCGGGCTACACCTTCACGGGCTGGAACACCACCGCCGCCGGCAGCGGCACGAGTTACGCGGACACGGCCTCCGTTACGAATCTCACTGTCACGAACAACGGCAGCGTCACGCTCTACGCCCAGTGGACGGAAAACACGGTTACGATCAGCTATGTCTCCGCCGACACGGACAAGGGCACGGTGAGCGCCGCGTCCGAGAGCGTCTCTGCCGCCACGGGCACAGCCGCAGGCTCCACGGCAACGGCCAAAAGCGGCTGTCATTTTGTGAACTGGACGGGCAAAGACGGCATTGTGGTCTCCACGGACGCCGCATTTGTACCCGCAAAGGATGAAAACCAAGTCTACAATGCCGCGCTCTACATGGCAAACTTCGCTGCCGACCCCGTTTCCGGCGGCGATTCGTCCCCGGCGGCCGCCAACACCACCAATACCGCCAACGCGGACGGCTCCGTCACCAGGACGGAGACCACCACGAAAACCGATTCCTCCGGCGCGGTGATTAAGACCGAAACCCAGACCACCACCGCCAAAGACGGAACCGTGACCAAGGTGGAAACCGCCACCACCACGAAAACCGACGCGGCCACCGGCGCAAAAACGGAGGTCGTTGCGGAGGCAAAAACCGCCGCCGACGGCACGATCACCAAGGTTGAAACCGTCAGGGTCGCGGGCGGCACGGACGGCGTCACCGCCGAGGCCAAGGTCGAGACCGGCAGAACCGGCGAAGCCGTCGCCACGGCCACGGTCGAAGCACCCGCCACGGCAACCACCACCACGCTTCCCGCCGTCGTCGTCGAGGCGGTGACCAGAGCCGACACCGCAAGGCTGACCGTCAAGGTCGGCGAGGTCAGCGTGGCGCTGGACAAGACCGCCGTCGAGGCCGTCAAGGCCGTCGGCGGCGAGACCCCGACGCTCAGCGCAACGCCGGTGGCGGCAAAGGACCTGCCGGCGGATCTGCAGAGTGCCACCAAGGCCTACGATTTCAAGGTCAGCGGCAAGGGTGTGAACTTCGGCGGCGGCAGCGCCGTGGTAAGCATGCCCTATACCAAGGCCGACAGCAGCAAGGCCGTGGCCGTTTATCACATCGATGCAGCGGGCAGCGAGACCCGCGTCTACGACGTGACGCTGACGGCCGGCAGGCTGAATATCCCGACAGTCGGCTGGTCCACCTACGCCGTGCTGGAGGTAAAGCCGCTGGCCTTCACAGACGTGAAGGAGTCCGACTGGTTCTGCGGCAGCGTCCAGTACGCGGTCGACAAGGGACTCTTCAAGGGCACATCCGCAACCACCTTCAGTCCGAACGTCACAATGACCCGCGCGATGCTCGTGACCGTCCTCTGGCGCATGGCCGGCAGCCCGTCGATGGATGACTACGGCTACCCCTATGCCGACGTCAACGCAGTATCGAACCCCTGCGCACCTGCGATCTACTGGGCGCGCGCGCAAAACGTCGTCACCGGCTACAGCGATGAAAAATTTGGCCCGAACGACCCCGTCACCCGCCAGCAGATGGTTTCGATCCTCTATCGCTACGCGAAGCTCAAGGGTTACGACACCGCCCAGGGCGGCATGGCCATCCGGGAATTTACGGACTGCGCAAGTGTTTCTTCCTATGCCGCCGGGGCGATGGACTGGGCGGTCAATGCCGGCCTGATAAACGGCAGCGGCGGCGCGCTCCTGCCCAAATCCGGCGCATCCCGGGCACAGGCGGCGGCCATCCTCATGCGCTTTGCGCAGAAAATCGCCGGATAAACGGATTCAACCGGGGCAAGGCCGGGGCGAAAGCCCCGGTTTCTGCCGCAGACAGGAGACCGGGAACCCAAATTTTAAGAAGGGACAGGGCGGTAACCAACATGAAAAAAAGAATCACAGGCGTATTTTTGACCCTCTGTCTGCTCCTGACCCTGCTGCCAACGGCGGCAATGGCGGAGGGGACGACAGCGAAAACACCCGGGACGATTTCCATTTTGGAAAACCCGACGAAGATCTATGACGCGCAGGCTGTCACTGATCCGTCCGCGCAGACGAACAGCGACGGCGAGGTGAGCTGCACCTATTACGAAGCAGGCGCCGACGGCACATGGACCGCCCTGAACGGCGCTCCTGTCGATGCAGGCAGCTATGCCGTCACGGCGACGGTCGCCGAGACCGCGCACTACACGGCTGCGACGACGGAGAAGTATCCGTTTACCATCGCAAAGCGGCCTGTTGCGCTGGAACTGTCGACGTCGGTCAGCGGGGACGCCCTCACCGCCGCCGCCGTCCTGATGGGTGTGTCAGGGAGCAATGCGGGAGCGGTTGATTTTACCTTTACCCCGCAGGGCGGAACCAACGCAACCACTGTCAGGAGAGATCCTGTGATGGGAGACAACGGCGTCTGTACCGCGACGGCGACGCTTGAAGCAATGCAGGCGGGTACCTATACCGTCACCGCCCGATACGTAAGCGGTGCAGATTATGAGAGTGCCTCTGCGCCCGGCGCAGCCTGCGACAAAAGCAAAAAAACCCGTTCTATCAACTGCACCACCGGCGCATTCAGCGATACGTACGGAAAGACCGCCTCGTTCAACCTTGGCGCGACGGCCTCGGAGTCCGTGCCGGGCGATACCGATCAGTTCACCTATTCGGTGGTCTGGGACAGCTATGCGGCTTACGGACTTGCTCCCACGGTATCTTCGGATTCAAATAACGGACAGGTTACCATCAACAACGCGGGAACCGCCTTTATCAAAATCAGTCTCACCGACGCTGACGGCAATTATAACGAAGCGGATACCTATGTGAAGGTGCAGGTGAACCCCGTGCCGCTGACGGTAACGCCGGTAGTCAAAAACGGGGACACGGCTGTCGCTGAAATGGCCTACGGCACCGCCGGAAATATGACGTACAGCCTCGATTATGCCGGTTTGCTGTCCGGCGACGCGGCAGGTACGTTTACTCAGGGGCACGGGACGCTGACTCCCGAGACGCTGTCCAACACCACACATTCGCAGAGCTATGATTTGGGTATCGTCCGGCATGGCAGCGGCAGCCTGACCATTGACAATACCTCTTATGAGAACATCTTCTTCTGCCGCAGCTATGATTTGAATGTGGTTCAGAAGCACCTGACCGTCAAACCGGCGACGCCCACGGTCAGCGTTCCGAACCAGACCGCCAAGATCGGCTGGGGCCTGAGCGAAATCGGCATCCCCACATTGGCGGCCGGCGTGAACGGCGAAACGGTGCCCGGCACCCTTGAATGGACGTATGTGACGGACAGCGCGGGGAAGGAAACGCCGGCGGACAGCAGCTATATGTTCAGCGGCAAAGCGGGCGGCACGATAACAGCGAAATGGGAGTTTACTCCCGCGTCCGAGGACAGCCCAAAATATAAGGATTACCCAAACTATACTGCCGTTTCAGGCAGCACAACCTTTACGCTGGAGGAGAAGACCGATGTCGCAATCTCCGGCCTCTCCGCGCCGAAAGATCGCCGCTGTAACGGCACAGCCGTTCAGGATTCCGATTTCGGCACGCCGCGCTTTTCTCCGGCTTACACCGGCGGCTTGACCTATGCCTATTACCGGGGCCGCACCGCCGGCGGCGAGACCATCGCGGCCCCCGCCGGCAGCGGCAGCTATACCGTCCGCGTGTCAATCCCGGCGAACAGCCGGGACTACAAGGGCTATGCGGACATCCCGTTTTCCATCGCCAAAGGAAACGGCGTTTTCTCGGACGTTGCCTTTACCCCGGCTGCGGCCCAGACCCTGGGGCAGGCCGTTGCCATTGCCGGGAAGCTGGCAGATGAGGGCGGAAACCCGATTGCCGGGCAGAATATCGCCATTCGCTTTGTCAGCGGCGACAATGACAAGACGTTTGCCGCCACAACCGGTTCAGACGGCAAGTGGCAGCTGACGGTAAAACCCGGCGATTACGCATTTGCCGTCGGAACCTGCGCGGTGACAATATCCTTTGCCGGCAGTGCGGATTACAACTCCGCGACACAGGCGGCAAGCTACACGATTGCCCCTGCGCCCGTTTCCGGCGGCGATTCGTCCCCGGCGGCCGCCAACACCACCAACACCACCAACGCGGACGGCTCCGTCACCAGGACGGAGACCACCACGAAAACCGATTCCTCCGGCGCGGTGATTAAGACCGAAACTGTCACCACCACCGCCAAAGACGGAACCGTGACCAAGGTGGAAACCGCCACCACCACGAAAACCGACGCGGCCACCGGCGCAAAAACGGAGATCGTTGCGGAGGCAAAAACCGCCGCCGACGGCACGATCACCAGGGTGGAAACCGTCAGGGTCGCGGGCGGCACGGACGGCGTCACCGCCGAGGCCAAGGTCGAGACCGGCAGAACCGGCGAAGCCGTCGCCGCGGCCACGGTCGAAGCACCCGCCACGGCAACCACCACCACGCTTCCCGCCGCCGTGGTAGAAGCGGTGACCAGCGCGGACACCGCCAATGTCACCGTCAAGGTCGGCGAGGTTAGCGTGGCGCTGGACAAGACCGCCGTCGAGGCGGTGAAGGCCGTCGGCGGCGAGACCCCGACCCTCAGCGCAACGCCGGTGGCGGCAAAGAACCTGCCGGCGGATCTGCAGAGTGCCACCAAGGCCTACGATTTCAAGGTTTCCGGCAAGGGCGTGAATTTCGGCGGCGGCAGCGCCGTCGTAAGCATGCCTTACACCAAGGCCGACAGCAGCAAGGCCGTGGCCGTCTATCACATCGACGCAGCGGGCAGCGAGACCCGCGTCTACGACGTGACGCTGACGGCCGGCAGGCTGAATATCCCGACAGCCGGCTGGTCCACCTACGCCGTGCTGGAGGTAAAGCCTCTGGCCTTCACAGACGTGAAGGAGTCCGACTGGTTCTGCGGCAGCGTGGCTTACGCGCTGGACAGCCATCTGTTCAAGGGCACCAGCGCCGCGACATTTTCCCCGAACGCATCCATGACCCGCCGGCAGATGTGGATGGTGCTGGCGCGGATGGCAGGGAAGACTCCGGCCACCATGGCGGACGCGCGGAACTGGGCGATGGCCAGCGGGGTCTCCGACGGCTCCGGCGGCGCAGGCGCCGTGACGAGGGAGCAGTTCGTGACGCTCCTCTGGCGCGCGGCCGGCTCTCCGGCGGCGACGAAAGACATGAGCGGCTACACCGACTTCGCTTCTGTCGCCGCGTACGCCAGAACCGCCATGACCTGGGCGGTCGAAACCGGCATCGTGTCCGGCACCTCCGACACCACGCTGGGCGCGAAGGACAGCGCCGCCCGGGCGCAGATCGCCGTCATTCTCATGCGGTACGGTCGGAACACCGCAAAATAAGCGCAACAAAGAGGAGGCTGCCGCGGCAGCCTCCTCTTTTGTTGTCCGGCGGGGCAAATATGTGCTCTCCGATGTGCTGCCTTAAACGGATGCAGATGAGGTGGATTGCTGTGCCGGCTTCTTCGTAAGAGGCGATTACCGGCTTTAGTCTGTAAGTTCTTGATCACGCCTTCTTCTGACAACATGAATGACAACTCAATATTGCTCTTCAAACCTCTGTTTATAAAGGTAGTTGAGTTAAGGATGGCTTGTTCATCATCGAATACATGTAGTTTTGTGTGAGTTTCTTGTTGTGTGCAATTCCATTATGAATTTCATCAACGTTACTGAAACTTATCATGATCAAAGAATCTGATGAAACTTTCCAAAATAAAACATATACCGGAGAGAACCGGAGACAGGGACTGAAGCGGAAGACCTCCGCCAATGTAGAAACTTGAGATAAACACATCACATGCAAAGCAGTTGGCCAAGGCGGTGCTTGTTATTTCCCCGTTTGCCATACGATAAGCATGATACGCTGCACGCAATGGGAGTGTTGTTGCATCCGCCGCAATAGCAGCCGCCAGAGAGCTTATTGCAATGAAACCAGAGACGACATTTTTGCTTAAAACGCGCAGCGGGGAGAGGACCGGGACGGGGATATTGTGCCGGCGATACAAGAAAATTCTTGGATCGCAAGGCATCGAATGTGTCGGGCTGCATATGCTGCAACATACCTTTGCCACACGCCAGTTTGAAAAGGGATGGAGGCGAGACGGTGAGTGAGCCTCTTGGACATGCTTTCACCGAGACCGCCTATAAAATCCATATCCGCGTCATCGAAAACCAAAACCTGATGCTGTCGGACTGCCTGATGATTCGGAAGAGAGCAATCATGACGGGAACCAAAGAATTGATCAAAAAAGGGGTACGGATTCATTCCGTACCCCTTGCTGATAACCCTCCATATATGCTGAGAAGCAAGACAGCCTGTACTTTCTTTGATCAGGACAGAAGCAGTTCCCGCCAGACCTCCAGTTTCCTGTCAACTCGTCCGGGAATCTCATCCTTGGCGCGATGGATTAGGACTTCTGCATCCAAAATGTAGGTGGTGGCAAGTTCATCGTGCAGATTGTATTTAAAAGCATTTTCAATAGCCAGCCGGCGGGTATATTTCATGATTTTCAGAGCCAGTTTATCCATCTGCATCATAATCGGATTTTTCCCGATCTGCCCCAGAAAATCGTTTAAACTCTCCAGATCGGCAAAGCACTCATCGACATTCCGCTCAGGAGCGTTCATTTTCGTCCGGAAAGCGATACTCCGAAAATAAAACTCCTGTAGTTCGGCGTCCGTGCCCTTTTCAATAGCCATGTAGAGAAGTGTATTGAGCAGGGAGAGCTTAAAATCGATCAATTCGGCCATGTTGCTGGACAAAATTCGGCCGTAGATCATAGGGTTAAGATTATTTTGCGCTCCGACCGTTGTAACAAATGTACCCTCAGAACGCCGAATTTCTACAACCCCCAGGGCCTCCAGTACCTTAATGGCCTCGCGGACGACGTTGCGGCCTACGCCGAGCATCTGGGAGAATTCCAGCTCCGTGGGGATTTTGTCTCCCGGTTTCAGTTTTCCTTCCACCAAAGCGTCAGTGATGGTGTCGATGATGATCTGAGAGATGTTGCTGCGCGGGAGGCTTGAGAGCAAGGATCCTCCGCTTTCGGTGTCGGCAGACTCAAGAGAAAAAGTAAAGTTATTCATGTGTGATGCTCGCTTTCGGCACATTTTTTACCAGCTTTAGCCAGAGCTGGATCCGCTGATCCAAACAGGCGCTCAGCCGGTTCATGCTGCGATGCAACATAATTTCAGATTCATCCAGCATGGAATCCAAAATCTCCTGATACTGATTTTGCTCTACCGCGGTTTTCAGGGCTCTGGCGCGCAGATTGTCGAAAAGCCTTGCGGACATGGAATCCACCTGTGTCATCATAGGATTATGACACAGGGAATCCCGAAGCGAGGAAAGATTTCCGATTTCCTCATAGAGAAACTCAAAGGTGGGAGGTGTCCGGCGCACCTCCTCACAAAGTTGGCGGACCTTTTGCTCATAGTGCTTCAGTTCATCGTCTGTGGCGCGGTGTATGACCATGTAGAGGGTGGAGTAGAGGAAAGAAATCCGATAGTCGATCAGTTCCTCATCGGTGTGCTCGGCCAAGATAATGCCATAAAAGAGGGGAGTGAGCAAGCGGGGGTTATATCCCTCTGAAACATAAGTGCCGTCTGCCCGACGGATCTCAACAACGCCGAAAGCCTCCAGAACCTTGATTGCCTCGCGGACGACGTTGCGGCCCACTCCTAATTGAGATGCAAATTCTTGTTCGGTGGGGATGCGGTCGCCGGGTTTTAAGGAACCGTCTGCGATGGCGGAAGTAACTCGCTCAATGATGATATTTGAAATTTTCGCGTGGGCGATCGAGGTAAATAACCGTGAGTCGGGCAGTGTATTCATATTCGTTTCTTACTCCTAAAAATGAAGTGGGGAAAACCATCAATGTAGAACATTACAATATTTATTATTATATGAAACACCGGGGAAAATGTCAAGAACCCGTGGGACAGACTTAAAGGAAAGAAATAAAAAATGATAGTCAAGGCCGTTTTTTTATCATATTAGAATGCTATAATGCGATTCCGGGGAAAATAATGTGAGTTGTACGCAAAAGCAGATGCAGAGGAAACAGAGGGGGCCCACCGCAGAAGGACAAGGAACGATAAGTATCGAATGTAGAACATAACACGTATGTTAAAAAATAAATATATACAAATTTACCGAACAATGACCAGATAAAACCACCAAATTTATGCCAAAATGCTACATTTCTATTGACAACAGGAAATGGGCGTGCATAAAATAAGATCAGAACAAAGAATGTATGACATTCCATGTTTAAGAGACGGGATTTCAAATTGCAGCGGAAAGGAAACGGCAGAGGATGAGCACCACACTGATTGTAGTTTCCTCTCAAACCGGATTCACGGCCCGCTATGCTGACTGGCTGGCTGAAGAGACCGGCGCGGATGTGACGGAGTTGAAGCAGACCTCACAAAAACAACTTGCCCAGTATGATCTGCTGGTCTGCGGCAGTGCCATCTGCGGAGGCGAATTTCGTGGTCTCAAGCAGTTCAGACATCTGTGCGCACACTTTCCGAAAGAGCGGATTCTGATTTTTGCGACCGGCATCCGGCCTGCGACTGAGCGGACCGTGCGGATGATACGAGAGAACAATTTTCCGGAAAAAGCAGCTGACACAGTATTTTATTATGAGGGGGGAATGAATCGGGAGAAATTGGATACATCACAGAAGACTCTGCTGCTGTGCTATAAGGCGATGATGCAGCGCCGACGGTCGCTCAGTCCTGAAGACGAGACAGTTTTGAAGCGTATGCAGGTTTCCGGTGACTATACAAACCGGGAGGCGATCCGCCCGCTTGCGAAGCGAATCTGTGAGCTGCAAAACGATGCGAAGAAAAGAACAGCGGGGGCTGCATTTGAAAACGTATCCAGGATGAACTGACTGAACATCACGGAACCATCAGGATATTTGCACTATTATGAGGGCTACTCGGCGTCGGGAATAGCCGTGATTTTGAAATCTAAAGAAAGCACCGTCTATTCGCTTTTATCGCGTGGACGGTCGATGCTTAAAGAAAAGTTGGGAGGTGAAGGACTTGACGAATAGAATACAGGATGCGTTTGATAACATTGAAGCGTCCGAAGGACTGAAATCCTCCACCATGCAGTTTCTGCAAACAGAGCGCGAAAAGCGCAACCCTCGCCAGTTTCGGCGGCCTGTATGGGGAAAAGCGATTGCGGCAGCCTGCGCCATGTTGGTGTTGATGGTCGGCATCGGCGGATATTATTATTATACCATGCGGACTCCTGTCTCCTTTGTTAGCATTGATGTGAACCCATCGGTGGAGCTGGCGTTGAACCGCTGTGACCGGGTGGTGTCCGCCACCGCCTATAACGAAGACGGAGAAATTGTTTTGGACGGCGTTACGGTCAAGGGCAAGCTCTATACGGAGGCCATCGACCTCATCGTGGAAAGCGACGCGATACAGCCCTATTTGGCGGAGGATTCCGACCTGACCTTTACGGTTGCTTCCGGCGACAGCAATAAGGAAAACGCAATTCTGACCGGTATTGAAAATTGCTCTGGCTGTCAGAAACATGGAGGGCAGAGTTATACGGCAGATGTGAACTCCATGACCGAGGCGCATGACAGCGGCCTGTCCTTCGGGAAATATGCTGCCTATCTGGTGCTCTCCCAATATGACAGCACCGTCACGGCAGAGGACTGTCAGAATATGAGTATGGCGGAGATCCATAGCCAGATTAACGAGCATGAGAATGATGTTGAGCATAACGAAAATTCTGGCGAAGGTGCCAGCGGGCACAACGGAAATGGCTGTTCAGATACTTCTTTTGAAAATGGCAATGGACATGGTCACTGAAACGAGTAATCGAAGAACATATTTTTTGCCCAAGACCGAATGGCGCACTTCGATACATGGCCTGCGACCATGTATTGTGCGTCCTGTGGAGCGACATCCCGGACCGATGAAGTCCGGGATGTTTTGCGTCACTTCGTTCCGTGCAAGGGCTTTGCCCCTTGCGAGACTTGCGTGTCTATCCTTATTTGGAGAAGAGGTCATCAACATGAAAAAATCGATCGCAGAACTCAAGCAGGAAAAAGCTCAGTGTCTCTCTTTATCTTTTTGAATTTGTGCAATTTTGTATAACGTATCGTCCCGCTCGTCGGCCTCCGCCGGATTCCGCCGCTGCACCGCCAAAAGCCGGCGGCTTTAAAGGACCGGCGCAGGACAGCCGGCTGCCCGACAGGGGACCGCCGGCATCTTTGTCCGGGGCTGCCGCCCCCGCGGATTCAAACCGCGCCGGCGGAGAACCGGAGCGGGCCGCCGCCCTCCGACTCGTCAAAAAAGTCCCCCTGAGAGATCAGCTGTCCCGCTTCAAATACCAGAAATTGCCGGTCCCAGTTCCCGGATACCAGCTTTTCCAGCAGGTGATTGCTGCCCTTCACATAATCCAGCGTGCAGTGGATGAAATCGGCGTCCTTCCGCATTCTTTCCACATACTGCGCCCTGCGGCAATCAAACAGGCCCGTATCCACGATGTCCAGAGAGCTGTAATTGTGAAACCACAGGTCGAACAGAAGGTCGGCCTCCTGCCGGCTATAGCGCTTCAGCAGATTCTCGTACATGAGCGTGGTTGAAAACCCGGAGGGCTCCTCCGAAACGGCGTACAGATGGCCGACTTCCTTTTTGTTCGGGCACCAGGTGTCGTCCGTGTGCAGCAAAATGGTCACGCAATCGTCCACCCGGGGAATCACGATCCTTTTGTCAAAGCGCAGGTCGGCCCAGGAGCCGCCGCAAAAGCCCATCGCCGTCAGAACGGTGTCCACCCCGGGCTCCATGGCCTCCATTGCCTGAATAACCTGCTGCCGCATGTCTCTGGGCTCCGTGTGATATTTTTTATCCAGAAGCACCACGGGATAGGCGGTCTGCATCTTTTTCTGGGCTGCGTCCACATACTCCTGCAGCGTGGAGCAGGCGAGAATGACTGTGCTCATATGCGCGTCTCCGTTTCCGGGCGTTTCGCCGAGACGAACTCCCTGTTTTTTCCGCGGGCCGTTTTCCGGCCTGACTGTTTCCCGTCTGCCGGTTCCGACGGCACAGGGCCCCTGACCGCATCGTGCGCGGACAGGGGCCCATGGGATTTTATTTTGGGGAGGGCGGCGCCCTCACAGGCTTTCCTTCAAAGCCTCCACGGTGCGGCGCAGCTCCTCCAGATTGGTCAGGCAGGTGTCCAGCTTTTTTCTGGCCGCCGTCCGGTCCACGTCCTCGCTGAGGGTCAGCGTCCGCAGCTGGGCGGTGGAGCGCCGGATGGCCCGGCCGAAGGAATCCACCGCCGTCAGCGGATTGGCTGCCGGCCTGGGCGGGGGAGGGGGCAGCTCCGCGGCCTTGGCGTAGGCGATGGCCCGGTGGACCAGCGCGGGGAAGTCCTCGGGATTGTCCGCCTTGGCCACGAATTCCTCCACCGCGGGGTAGAGGTGCTGATTTTTCTGCCGGGCCAGCTCGTAGGCGTCGGTCATGGTCATCCTGCCCTGCTCGGCCCACGCGGTCAGGGTCTCGTCCAGATTCAGAAGGTCCAGATACCGCTCCACCGTGGCGCGGGACAGCTCGGACTGGCGGGCCAGCTCCTCGGCCTGCTCCTTCACGTTCTCCGGCAGCTTGCCCTCCTCCGCCAGCACCTGACGCAGGGTCTGAAGCTCCCGGGCCAGATCGAAGGGGGAGAGGTTGCGGCGGTGGAGGTTGGCGCCCATCAGGGCCCGCAGCTCCTCCAGCCGGTCGGCGTAATGGCGGACCTTGCAGGGGACGGCGTCCTTGCCCAGCTTCCGGGCGGCGGCCACCCGCCGGTGGCCGGAGACGATGCGGTAGCGCCCGTTGTCCTCCGGCGTCACCACGATGTCCTCCAGAAAACCGTCCCGCTCCACCGAGGCCACGGTGGAGAGAAACTCCTCGTCCTCCGCCATGGAGAAGCGGTTGAGGGGGTTGTCGTCCAGCAGGTCTACGCTGAGATGGCGGGTGAACTCGCCGTTGACGGCGCTGGCGTTCTCCGCGGTTTTTTGCAGAGTGGAGAAGATGGAAGGATTTTTCTTAGCCATTTTCAGCGCCCTCCATTCTCTCCAGCATTTCGTCGCACAGGGCGGCGTAATCCTCCGTGGCTGTGCAGCGGGGGGAGAAGAAGCACAGCGGCTGAAGGGCGATGGGCGCCTTCTTCACGTCGATATTCTTGCGGATGAAGCTGTGAAACGCCACGTCCGGCAGCAGCCGGGGCAGGTTCTCGATCATCTCCCGGTCCAGCGAGGAGCCGGTCTCCACCGCCGTCATGAAGATGCCGAGGCAGCGGATGTCCGGGTTGGCGATCTCCCGCACGGACTGGATGGTTTCCAGCATCACGTCGTAGCCCTCGATGGAGTTCTTGTCCACCTTGATGGGGATGAGGACGTACTCCACGGCCACCAGCACGTTGATGTTGAACAGGCTCTCCAGCGAGGGGGAGCAGTCGAAAAACACGTAGTCGTAAGTATCGGGAATCTGGGGCAGCAGGCGCTTCAGCGTGGTGTCCCGGCCGAAGGTCATCTCCTGCATGGCGGAGAGGGCGGGGGCCAGCAGCGCGCCGCCCCGGATCAGATCCAGTCCCGGCACGGAGGTGCGGCAGATGGTGTCCCCCAGCACGGCGGATTTGGACACGATGACGTCCGTCAGCGTGGCGGCAGGCGTCTCCGTCAGCTGCAGGTTGCTGGTGGCGTTGCCCTGGGTGTCCATGTCCAGAATCAGGACGCGCCGGCCCCGGCGCACCAGCTCGCCCGCCAGATTGATGGCGGAGGTGGTCTTGCCGGTGCCGCCCTTCTGGTTCATCACGGCAATGGTCTTCATCCCTGCGATTCCCCCTTGCTCTCCAGCGTTTCGATGCTGTTCACCTGCTCCAGCACGCTGTCCAGAATCAGCTGGGACATGGACATATGCAGCTTGGCGGCAGCCATTTTGATGCGCGCGCGCTCGTCCTCCGTGGCATAGACCAGCAGCTTGACCTTCTTTTCCTCTGCCATCGACAAATCCCTCCATGATGCGACATCATAATGTCGTTTTTCAAAAATTATTATGACATCATGATGTCGTATAGTCAAGAAGAAAAGAGGGGAATGATGTCGGGCCGGGGGGAGAATTTCGGAAATCCCTGCTGAGACGGGGCATTTGCCGAAAAAATTTTTTGAATTTGAACGTTTTTCCGCAAAATGTACCCGGTTCTGTAACCCTCGGGTGCTATAGTAACGGTGTTCCAATCAAGAAGGACCCCCGCCGGGCGCCCGACGCGGCCGACGGCTTTCGGTACAAGGAGGAATTTCGAATGAAAAAAATGAAAAAACTCATGGCTCTGCTGATGGCCCTGACCCTGAGCGTCAGCCTGTTCCAGGTGGCCGCTCTGGCCGACGAGCCCGCCGGGCGTAATCTGGGCCTCAGCAGCCTCACCGATTTCAGCCTGACCGTCTCGCAGGACGGCAGCGCGGTCGCCGACAGCGGCACCATCGACAGCGGCAAGCCGCTGAACGTCCGCTGCAAGTTCTCCCTGCCCCTGACGGACGCCGAAACCGGCGAGCGGGCCGTGGCCACCGGGGACTATGTCACGGTGGACTTCCCGTCGTGGCTGACGTTCAGCCAGCAGCAGAGCGTATCCATGACCGCCTCGGTCAACGGCGCCAGCGTCGCCGTGGGCACGGTCACGTTCAGCGGCTCCGAGGCCAAGGTGGTCTTTGACCTCAGCGATCCCGTGTTCGCGCTGGACGCGGAGGGCGGCTCCGACGTGCTGGAGCTCAGCGGCGCGTGGTTCACCGCCTCCATGAAGGCGGACGCGTCCGGCAGCGGCGAGTGCCAGCAGACCGTGACCATTCTGGACAAGACCTACACCTTCGGCGTTCAGCACGTCGTACACTACGCGCTGGAAAAGACCGGCAGCCTCACCGACGACAAGTCCGCCATCGAGTGGACGGTCAAGGCCTCCGCCATGTACAGCGACGAGACGGCCCGGACCGCCACGGCTCCGCTGGGCGGCCTCACCGTCACCGACGATCTGAGCAAGCTGGGCGCGTATGTCTCCGGCAGTCTGAAGGCGGACGGCACCGCCGTGGCCTCCGACACCGATTACGTGCAGAACGGCGTCCTCAGCTACCCCATTCCCGCCGACAGCACCGCGTCCGTGCTGACGCTGACCTTCCGCACGGCCTTCGATACCGCGGCAGCCTATGCCACCGGCACGGCCTCTGCCTCCAACACCGCCGTGCTGGTCAAGGACGGCGCCGAAGCGGCCGAGGACACTGCCAAAGTGGACTACAACCCCACGTGGATCACCAAGACCGTGACCCAGTGCGACACCAGCGGCAAAGCCACGACCGATACTGCCAGCCCCTATTACCTGTGGACCATCACGGTGAACCCCGACGGCCTCGCCCTGAAGAACGCCTCCGTCACCGACGTGCTGCCCGGCACGCTGACGTTCGTCAGCGCCAGCCTGACGGCCGGCAGCACCTCCGCGGCGATCACCCCGGACAAAAACGGCGTGTATTCTCTGGGCGATCTCACCGCCGCCGCCACCCTGACCATCCTCACGAAAGTGAAGAATCTTTATAACGATCTTCCCGTGAAAACGGTGGCCGCAAAGAACATGACCAACACCGCCAGCTTCCGCTGGGACGGCTCCGGCACCTTCTCCGCCGCCGCCGCTCCCGCCGCCGACTACGGCTTCAGCCCCATCAGCAAGACCTCCGCGGCCTACGACGCCGCCAAGCATACCGCCACATGGTCCGTGTCCGCCGACATGAAGGGGCTGGACTACGGCAGCGGCCTTCAGATTCTGGATCTGCTGATCAACCAGTCCAAGGGCAGCACGGCCTTCAATGTCAAAAACGCCGTCGCTGCCGCCGGGACGGCCGCTCTGCCCACCGACGTGGCCGCGGCCCTGAAAAAGCTGAGCGTCAACGACAATCAGTACGGCCAGAGCTACGTGGCCGACAGCTTCCACGCCGACCAGAGCGGCCTTGTCTGCACCGTCTACACCGTGACCAGCGGCAGCTATACCGCCGATCTGCTGGTGGTGACGGGTCTGGACAAGACCCAGAGCAACACCTTCACCGTGGAGTCCCTGCTGACCGATCCGGCGGTCTATGCCGGAAACAAAAAGACGGAGGTCAACGTCGCGGCGCTGTTCAACGGCTCCGATAAGATCCAGCAGGCCGCCGCCAGCCGGAGCACCGGCTGGATGCTGGCCAAGGACGTGCTGAGCACGGCCAACGGCTCCGCGCTGGAGGCCGGCAAGACGGACACCAAATATGCAACATCCGCCGGCAGCGACAGCGCCTGCTTCAATTACAACACCCACGCCGTCTACTTCCGCATTCTGGTGAACGCCAAGGGCCTTGACTACTCCACCGAAAACGGCACATATACCTTTACCGACACCCTGCCCGCCGGCTGGACCTTCGGCACCATCGGCGAGGCCAGCTTCCTGCTGTACGAGGGCACCGGGGACGCTTCCCGCAACTCTCAGGCCCACATCAGTCTGAAAGATCAGGTATCCGATCCCTCCGGCGTCTGCACCGCGGTCACAGGGACCAACAGTGCCGGCCAAAGCACCATGACCTTCACCTTCGGCGAGCTCGACAAACCCTATGTCGTGGTGGTGAAGGGCGTCATGAGCGACGAGACCTTCCAGAGCGTTTTCAGCAAAAACGGAACGGCGACCTATCGGAACATCGCCAGCACCGGCAACGGCACTAATACGACGCAGGAGCCCTGCGATTGGGAGGATTACACGGTCACCTCCACGGTTCTGACCAAGGACATGACCACCCCTGTGGACGGCGCCATCACCTGGACTGTGAACTACCACGCCTACGGTCTGGATCACACCGCCTCCGACGCGCAGGCGGCCCAGATCACCGACACCATCCCCGCGGGCATCGAGCTGCGCACCGACGCGCAGGGCAAGGTCCTGCTGAACGGGAACCTGACCCTCACCGCCCTGACCCTGAAGGACGACGGCACCTACGCCGAGGGCACCCCCGTCTCCGACGAGACGCTGGCCGGACTGGTCAGCTACACGGGCCGGGTGCTGACGGTGAAGCTGCCCGCCGGGTCGGATTCCTACCGCCTGACCTACGTGACGGACGTCACCGGCGAGGCGGGGGACAGCCTGACCAACACCGTCTCCCTGAGCACGGCCAAACAGGAGCAGGACGCCGTTCAGAAGAAGTACACCATCCAGGCAGCGGACGCCGGCGCCGCGCTGAAGTTCGGCGGCAGCTTCACCGTCACCAAGTACGATACCGGCAGCAAGCTGCTCTCCGGCGCCGAGTTCACCCTGACCAACGGCTCCATCACCCGCAGAGGCGTCACCGGCGCCGCCGGCACCTTCCGGTTCAAGGCCGTGCCCGCCGGCACCTACACCCTGAAGGAGACCACCGCCCCGACCGGCTATGAGCTGAACACCCACAGCTACACCGTGATCGTGAGCGCCGACGGCGGCGTCAGCATCGACGGCATCGACACCAAGAGCGTCTCCGTGGCCGACACCCGCGCCGACAGCGCCAGCCTGAAGCTCACCAAGACCGTCACCGGCAGCGCCGCCACCGACGCCGACCGCACCACCGCCTTCACCTTCACCGTGACGCTGCCCGGCGCCGCAGGCGCCAGCTACGCCTACGTGGGCTCCGGCGTGGCCGACGGCACCATGACCGCCGGCGACAACACCGTGACGCTGGCCTCCGGCCAGAGCATCACCGTGACCGGCCTGCCCAATGGCGGCAGCTACACCGTGGCTGAAAAGAGCGCCGCGGGCTTCACCACCACCGTCAACGGCGCCGCGGGCGCCTCCGTCACCGGCACGCTGGCCGCCGAGAGCACCACCACCGCCGCCTTCGTCAACGACAAAAGCACCACCGGCGGCTCCGACACCCCCGACAGCCCCAGCAATCCCACCAATCCCGCCACGCCCATCCCCGAGACGCCGGTGCCCGCCACGGACACCCCCGCCACGGACATCCCCGGCAGCGACACTCCGCTGACCGACACTCCCGCCGCCACGGACATCCCCGACGATTCCACTCCCAAAGCGGAGGCCCCCAAAACCGGCGACGAGCTGGCCGCATGGGCCGCGGCCTCCGGCGCGTCCGTCGCGGGCCTGCTCTGGCTGGCGCTGAGCGGCAGAAAGCGGAAGGAACAGTAAGCGATCCCCTCATCAGTCAGGAGGCGCGGGCTTTTGCCCGCGCCTCTCTTTTTGCGGCCGCCTCCGCCGGAGGGTGGCCGCCTTTTCAAAAAAACCTTAAAAACAGTCGTCCCGATGCGGTTTTCATACTTTGGATGGATGACAAAACTGGAAGGTTTTGGTACATTAATTTATTATGAGAGAAAACTGCCCGTTTCTGCGGCTCCGGCCGTGGAGACGGCACACCGGATCGGGAAAACGGGAGGAGACATACCATGGGGGAGAGCCGGACAACCCTGATTATGCCTGCGCTGGAGGAGCGCTTCCGCAGCGCGTGGGACAGCTGCCGCGTGCTTCTGTTCTCCGCGCCCTGCGGCTTTGGAAAGACGGTGACCGCCGCCGCCCTGCTGCGGGGCCGGTCCGCCTGCGCGCTGGACGCCGCCTCCGCCGACTTTTCGCCGGGGAGCATTCCCGCAAGGTGCAGGACGGTGCTGGTGGACGATCTGCAGCTCCTGCGGGAGCCGGAGCGCCAGCAGGCGCTGTGCGCCCTGATCCGCGCCCGCGGCGACCTGCACTTCGTCCTGCTGGGCCGGACGCGCAAGCCCGGCTGGCTGATCCCCTTCGACCTGTCGGGGATGATGTGCACCTTCACGGCGGAGGATCTGTTCTTCGATCAGGAGACCACCCGCCGGATGCTGGAGAGCCGGGGAGCGGAGGTCAATCCGGCGGAGCTGACCGCCGTATTCCGGGATCTGAAGGGCTATCCGCTGGGGCTGGAGCTGCTCAGCCGCCAGCTGCTGCGGGGCAGACGCTACGGCCCGGCGGAGTTGACCGCGGCCAAGCGCGAGCTGTTTGCCTATTATGATGAGGCGATCCTCTATGCGGTTGATGGAGAAAGACTGTTTTATACGCTTAGCACTTACGAAAGCAAGCCTGCCAACGAAACGCCTGAAGCACATAAAAAGTATATTGATGTGCAATTTCTTATCTCAGGGAGAGAGCTTGTGGGCGTAGCACCCCTTTCTGCCGTGGAAAAAGAGGTCAGGGCAGATCCTGAGGGTGACATCTGGTTTTATCAGGGAGCTGTCAACAGGCTCCTCCTGACTGAAAAGCGGTTTCTTGTGCTTTTCCCGCAGGACGCTCACGCCCCCTGTATTGCGGCGGGCAGACCTGCACGCTGCCGGAAATGTGTGGTTAAGGTCATGGTCTGTGACAACCCGGCGGGCAGGTAACAGGCAATCCTTTATATCAGACCATGACAGCACCCCCCTGCTGCGGCTTTTTCCGCAGCAGGGGGGTGCCTTTGTCCTCACGGCAAAACAAATCTGATAATACGACAGCGAAGATGACTAAGGAAATCGTTTTATACGGGATAAGGGGGTGCGGACAAAAGCTGGACGAAAAGCACAGAGCCCAAGATTTTGCCGATACCCCAGCGGACCCATCCCGCCGAGAGAATGTTTGCTCCGCTTTTCTTGATACCAAGCCATATGAGATTTCTCTTGGTTCAAAGGCATATTCTTATGACGCTGAAGACGCGCCCGCTTCAGCCATCCGGACCGTCGACGGCGGGAGAGATCGCAACTTGACCTGCGCGGGCAGTCATCAGGCCTGTTTGGAAGGTGCCGTCCTGCATCAGGGGCGTCAGCAGCGAATGCGGGGCGGCGCCGCGAAGAAAGCAAATCCATTGCCGGGCAGAACAGGATCAACGAGAAACTCCGGACCCGAATTCAGGAGAACAGGGACAGCCCCGCTGCATTCACGGAGAAGCCGTGCCGGAGCAGCCTGTCATGTTCTGCAGGTACCGGGACACGATGGCGCTCCCGCTGTCCGGGAAGAAGCCGCTGCCTGATCCGGAAGCAGGCTCCACAAAACCGCTGGGGCAACACGCTGATCGGCGAAAAGACACAGGGGAGATTGACGCCTCCTGCGAAGGAGAATCCGAGGACCCAGGCAACAGGGGTACGGAATGAATCCGTACCCCTGTTTTTTGCCCGATTATTTCCGGCAGCATTCGATTTTTGGCCAAAACAAATACATACATTATATTAAATGCCTGATTTTCAAATCGCACCGGAGGTTCAGAAAAAAGCGGCAGTTGAAAAACGAGATCTCTTCATAGATGCCATCTACATAATTGCCCCCGCCGAGGCCAGTATTAGGTGAGGAAGAGCGTTCCAAGAGCCTCCCTTTCATAAATCGAAAGTTTCTTCTGGTGGCAGTACCGGTAATAGATGCGCTCAACCGAGTTACCGATTGCCCCCTGACGTCCATTTTTGAGCAGGGATCCGTACAGAAGTGCAGCTTATTCCAGAATTCCCAGGCTTTTGGCCTTGTTCAGGGCGCTGACTTTATTGTTGACACCCAGCTTCTGATAGATGTTTTTGATGTGATAGCGCACGGTGGGGACGGAGACATACAGTGCCAAGGCAATTTCTTCATGGCGCTTTCCCAAGGACAGCAGGCGCAGCACCTCCTGCTCCCGCTCCGTCAACTGCAGCGGTTCACTGTTTTCCGAGCCGCTGCGGTGCTGCCGGCAGCAGGAGGTCAGCCTGTGCAGATACTCCGGGGGATATCGCCCGACGATCTCCGGCAGTGCCAGAAGCGGCAGGATGGCGGCATCCACTTCTGCGAACGGAAGCACGATCCCGTCCTGGACAGCGATGTCCAGCGCACGGCAGAGAAAGCTCGCGGCCTCCCGTCTCTGCCCCAGCCCAAAAGCGGCACAGGCTTGAAAGATCCCGCAGAAGATCAGGCCGATCTGACTGCTGAACAGCTCCCAATCCTGCCGGAAAGCCTCGCAGAATACCTCCAACTGCAGGTAGTTCCGCTCCAACAGGGCGCAAAAGCCGGTGACGATGTGGTGGAAACCCAGACCTTGGTACATGAAGGCACCGCACCCGGTGTCATTTTCCCGCAGCCATGCCGGAACCCGGTCGGCCTGTTTTCGGCAGCAACTGAGATACGCTGCGCATACGGCCATGGTGGTATTGAAGACGCTGTTGTTCTCCTGCTCCACGGTGGCCCCCAGTTGGGAGAGCAGCCGGTCCGCCTCCGCCGTGCGGCCCTGATAGACTGCAAGGCGGCACAGGGCGAAGGTCGCACAGATCTCAATGCTGATCTGATGGTAAAGTCGGGACTGATAGATGGCCCGATAGGCGTGAGGGGCCACAGCCTCAAAATCCCCCCGCTCCAGAGCATATTCCGCCAGGATCAGGGACTCACTGCCGGAGCCGCAGCCTTTGACGGCTTGAGCCAGGACATGAAAGTTTCCAGAGATGAACGACGCCGTTTCACCCAACTCGCCGGCACGGTTGTAGTAGCAGTACAGCAGACTGGAGGCGCCGAAAGTAAACTCCGTCTCGTTGCTGATGAGGCAGGAGTAGCGCCCCTTAAAAAAGGCGACAGCTTTCGCTGCGTGGTCCACCATGGCTCGGGCGTCGTTGAAGACCACCAGAATCCAGGTGTTGTGGATCTCACCCAGAATCCGGTCCCGGCGGTCTTGGGGCAGATCAGCGGTGAGAAAGTACCGCTCCATGCGACCCAGCAACTCCTGCAGATCCTGTCGCTCTGGCTGGCCGCCGGTGAGCGCTTTGACCCTGATGTGCTGCAGCGCGGCCAGCGGATAGCGGAAGGTCGTCTCGTCGGGCAGCCCCTCGAAGATCATATGAATCTGAGGGAACTGGGCAAACTGCACATCGATATAGTCCTCCTGGTTGAGGATCTGGAGGATCGTTTCCAGGTCGCCGGCGCGGTAGAGATAGTCGTAGGCCGGAATCCGCTTGCCGCAGTTGAGAAACCACTGCCCCATCCGACGGTAGAGCTCCGTGGGATCCAGACCGTCCTGCCGGGCCTTTTGCTGCAGGAACTCCCGCAGCAGGTCCGTCATCTGAAAGCCGCTGACGGAGCGGCTGTAAGAGATGAACGCATTGCCGCGGGTCAGGGTGTAGAGGAAAGACGCGGCGGACTTGTCATTGAAAACAAAAACCAACTGTTCCGGCGTAAATGCGTCCAAAAAGGAGAGCCGCTCCAAAAAAAGCCGGGTCTTTTCATCGTAGGTACTGTAAAGGTTCGTCTCCAGCAGCTGCTCGATGCTTTGGTCCTGCACGGAGATGCTGCCTCCGCGGCGCATGCCCCGGGCGATCAGGTAGATGCCGGAGATCCAGCCGCCGGTGTGCTGAGCAATGCGGCCGGCGTCCTGCACGCTGACCGGGGAGCCCAGCATTTCAAAATAGGCCGATACCTCCTGGGGCTGAAACTGAAGATCCTCCTGAGTGACCATCCAGCAAAGACCCTTTTGCGCCAGTTCTGCCGCCGGCAGGCGGCGGATCTCCCGGGCCAGCAGCACCAGATGAAGGTTGGGAATGTTCTCTCCCGCAATCAGCGAGATCAGATCGGCGGCCTGAGGACAGTCGATGAGGTGATAGTCGTCGATGACCACCAGCACCGGCTTGGGGAAGGCGGCGTCCGTCAGCAGATCCACGATCTTGGCGGCCTGGGGTGCGTCCGTGGGAAAGCCCAGACCGATCAACTGGTTTCCCAGCGCAGGAGCGGATTTCCGGATCTGAGAGGTCAGCCGGTCCCAGCAGTAGGCCAGGGAACCGCCTGCGCCCAGCAGGGAGAGAAAAATCGGGGAAAGCCGCCGGGCACGGATGAATTCCCGCAATGCGGTGGTTTTGCCGAAGCCCATGGGAGCCTGCACCACGGTAAGGGGATAGGAAAAGATGTAATCCAGCCGCCTGTTTACCTGCGGCCTGTCCAAAAATTTTCTGTTCTGGGACGACGGCATGGCAAACATCACCTCTTTTTCAAACCTGAGCCCCTGCGGCATCTGGCCGGGCCGCTCTGCGAAACAGCGCGTCCTGCCTGTCGGCGTACGGAGGCCCCGGCTGTGCTGAGAACAGTATACCACGGCGGGAGAATCCGTGTAAACTGAATAAAGATTGCCGGCAATTTCCCAAAGCGTTGGGCAAAACTATCTATTCGACTATCACTTCTGATAGTTCCTTTTCTACCAGACGGACGATAGGATGTAGGGAAGAGAAGGATGCCGCCGGTTTCAGGACAAGGTTGTGAAATTTTTGGAGAGGATGCTCCACGTGCCCTTCAGGCAGACCAGCTGGAAGTGATCCTCCAGAACGCCCTCGCCCCGGAAGCCGGTTTCATAGAGAACCACGCTGGCGATCCGCCCTGCGATGGTCAGTTCTCGAATCTCGGCATGGTAGTTCGTGCCCTGAGATTCCATGGAGGGCGCGGAGGCCATGTCCTGGAAAAAGGGCTCTGGAGTACCCAGCAGAAATTCCTCACCCAGAAATCCTGTCATGCGGGCGTGGGGGTGAAAAACGCTGCGCAGTTCCGGAATATCCGCGCGGTAGGTGCCGTCAATATAGCGCTGGATAACCGTGCGGACCTGTTCAACGGCTTGATTCGTCATAAAAATCAACCATTCGGCCGCTATGCGTCCGCACAAATAGAGATGAAAGAGTGCAGACAAACGGCCGCCTTTCTTGTAGAATAAAGTTGAGGGGAACGCACACTACAACGCACGGTAGGAGGAGTCGTAGATTGCATTCAGGGCTCAAAACAGTATAAAAATCAGTGCTGGAACTGCCTTTTCAAGCACAAATAAGTGGTGTCTCGAACCCGCACACTAAGGATTGTTTTAACACCTGTTAATTGCTTGGCGGTTCAGTCACTGCATTCTCCTCACCATAATTTGACGAGGAGGTTTTAACGTGAAAGTCGTATTTCCAACATGCTGCGGTGTAGATGTTCACAAAACATTTGTGGTTGCTACCATTATCACCACGCCCGCAGACAGCTTACAACCACACTACCAGAAGAAGCGTTTCAGCACATTCAACTCGGACTTGAATCGTTTTGCTGACTGGCTGTTGGAACACAACTGCCTGGATGTTTGTATGGAATCCACCGGAAAGTATTGGGTCCCTGTGTTCAATATCCTGGAAAAGCGTGGTATTCGGGTTGTTATTGCTAATCCCAAATGGGTAAAGGCTGTAAAGGGAAACAAGGATGATACGAAGGACTCCAAGTGGATTGGAGATCTGTTTCGTATTGGCCTTGTTAAAAGCAGCTTCATCCCAGACCGGGATATCCGCATCCTGCGGGAATTTACTCGTTACCGCTACAAGCTGGTTTCCATGAAAAGCAGCGAGAAAAACCGCTTTCAAAATGCGTTTACCGTCTGCAATGTGGCCTTGGATTCCGTTGTGTCCGATATGTTTGGGAAATCCGCAACTGCAATTACGGATTACCTTACATCCGACGAATCCTTTGACCCTGACCATTGTGTTTCCCTGTTACAGCAAACCCTTAAAAAGAAGGCGGAACAAGTACTGGAGTCTATCGAAGGGTTCTCCATTGCTGACGAACAGAAAGTTCGTATTAAGATTGTTCGTGAGCATTACAATTTTATTGAAAAGCTGATTGCGAAGGTGGATGCCTGTGTCAATGAGATGGTTGCCAAATACGAAGGTGAGATCAATCTTCTTTGCACCATTCCGGGTATTGACCGCAATTCCGCAATTACCATCATCTCTGAAATCGGTACCGATATGAGGCAGTTTGGTTCTTCCAAGCGGCTTTGCTGTTGGGCTGGATTAACTCCCGGCAACAACGAGTCTGCTGGAAAGAAGAAATCTGTGCGGATTTCCCGTGCCGGTGTTTATCTCAAGCCTGCGTTGGTACAGGTAGCTCATGCTGCGGTTAAAGACAAGAATAATCCCTACTATGCTCTGAAGTATGAGCGTATTGCCAAGCGTCGAGGTAAAAAACGGGCTATTATTGCCATTGCCAGGATAATTCTGACTACAATCTATTCCATGTTCTGTACAGGTGAAGTGTGGAATCCTGTTGATCTTTTCAAAATCGATATGCCCGAACATTTGAAGGAGCAACCGTTGCAAAAAGCGATTAAGCAGGCCATTCGTTTCCTTGAAAAGCAGGGATTATCCGTTGCTTAGTTTTGGATAAATGGCCCTGCCCTGCAAAACAACTCGTTTGCAGGGTCGCTTTTGTGTGCCCTTTTTCCCTCTGTGCTGGATTGGCACTTACTTTCACACTAATACCTCCTGAAACGTTATGAAGTGGTCCAAAAGGGACCTTCTCTCACTTTGCCATTTCCGGGGTGGAGTTGTCTTGTAAAAAAGGGAAGTGGGCGCGCGAAAAGCCGCCTGAAAAAAGAAGAAGGGGGCGCGCAGTTATGGGTCGGGAAAAAGAGGAGAAGGTAGTCGTTCCCCAGCAGCCGGCAATCAGCCGACAGCTGCAGTACCGGGAGCAACTGATTAAATGGAATCCCTACTCGCTGAAAAATTTGGCGCTTTGCTATGAGTTCCGCACAGGACCGGATACCCGGTCGGTGCGCATTGTTCCGGATGCCTGCGTGGATTTTCTGTTCCGTCTGGACCTCGATCATCCCGCCGCCATAGTGGAGGGTGCGCAGGTCAGCCCCACAGAGCTGGAGGTGGCCCCCAACACGCTCTATTTTGGATTTAAGCCATATAGCAGCAAGGGAATGTGCTCTCTTCGTACCGGCTGGGCGGAGTTGTGCGGCCACCGGGTTCCCATGGAGGAACAGCTGCCGGCCAGCGGAATTCTGGAGCGGATGACACAGGCGGAGACCTTTGACCAGCGGGTGAGTGCCGTCCGGGAGTTCGCTCTGGGACAGCTGGCGGACAAAACGTACCAGCCGGATTTTGTGGAGTTCGCGGAACTGCGGCTGTGCCGCGCCAAGGGAAATCTGCGCATTGACGATCTGTCCGATTTTACAGGCTATTCGGGCCGGTACTGCCGTGCGAAATTCAAAGAGGCCCATGGAATTTCTATCAAGCATTATTCTGACATCATGCGGGTGCAGAATGCCGTGCGGATGCTTTCCGGCGGAGCGGATATCCAGGATGTTGTCTTCGAAAACGGATACTTCGACCAACCACACCTGAACCGGGAGTTCCGGTTCTACACCTGCGAGACGCCGCTGCGCTATCTGCAGACGGTCCGAAAGCGGGCTTGAGAGAGCAGCCGCAGGGAGACACCTCCGCCAGAGCGCGGAGGTGTTCCGTTTTTTACAAGAGAACTGCCCGTCGATCCGCTACAGTAAAAGACAGCAAGGCGAGCGTGCTCGGCCGCCCCGTCCGCGGCGCGGCAGCCGGGAACTCCTCAAATTCAAAAAAACGGGAGGTATTTCAGATGCTTAAAGCGGATTTGGTTCTGAAGAACGGCAAGATTGCCACCGTGGATCGGAACTTCTCCTATGTGGAGGCAGTCGCCGTCCGGAACGGCTGGATCATCGACCGGGGCACCAATGCCGAGATGGAGGCGTATATCGGGCCGGAGACCCAGGTTCTGGACGCCGGCGGCAAGCTGGTGCTGCCCGGCGCCAACGACTCCCACATGCACGCGGTTCACACGGGCTACACACTCTCTCCTGCGTTTCTGGACTTCTCTGGCCCCTCCTATGACTGCATGGACAAGATCCTCACCAAGGTCAAGGCCGCATGCGAGCAGGCGGGACCTGGCGAGTGGGTGTTTGGATGCGGCTTTGTAGACGGCGAAATCCGGGAACTGGCCGCCGAGGGACGCATTATGAACCGCTATGACCTTGATCCGGTTTCTCCCCACACGCCGGTGGTGCTGACGGACTTCTCCCTGCACTCCATGGTCTGCAACTCCAAAGCGCTGGAGCTGGCGGGAATTGACCGCAGCTACCCGGAGATTCCCCCCAGCACGGGCATCATCGACCGGGATGAGACCGGCGAGCCGCTGGGCCGCTTTCACGAGTGGGGAACACAGAACATCCTGTGCGAGAAGTGCCCCATCCTCACGGATGCACAGATCGAAGATGCCATCCGCCGGGTGCAGGCAGCGCTGAACCGGCAGGGTATCACTTCTCACACAGACATCCTGGGCGAGGGCGGCGAACATGTCTTCCGGGGCACCTGGGGCTCCCGGCCCATGGAGATCTATGAAAAGATGGCCGAAAAGGGAGAACTGACCGCCCGTGTGTCCATCAATGTCTTCTCCGCCATCGGCGGACAGGAGAGCTACGATGCCATCATCCGCGGCACAGAGCGCATCCGCCTGCCGAAATTTCAGGACCGCAACTGGGTCAAGGCCGACGCCATCAAGTTCTTTGTAGACCTGGGCGCGCCCACCTGGCTGCGCAGAGACTGTGACCCCGACAACACCCGCGTCACCGCCTGGGGCGGGGATGAACAGCAGGACACGCAGGAGATCCAGCGCACCATTGTCGAGCTTCATCGCATGGGCTGGCAGATCGGCATCCACTCTATCGGCGGCGGATCCATGGATTGCTGCATCGAGGGCTTTGCCCAGGCCAATCGGCTCTATCCCGGCAAGGATCTGCGCCATTTCCTCATCCACACCGACGATCAGACCGAGGAGACCGCCAAAAAGATGGCAAAGAACGGAATTCTGGCCGCCATCCAGCCCTCCGCCGGCGATCTGGTCTTCCAGGGAAACACCGCCTCGCTGTCGGATAAGGACCACATTTTCAACTATCAGCGCTACGCCGACCTGGGCGAGATCCAGACCGGAGGCTCCGATTCCACCTGCTTCCCCATGAATTGGCGGCTGGGTATGCAGTTTGCCGTCACCCGCACCACCTCCACCGGATTTGCCTCGCATCCGGAGTTGGGCATGAAGAGGGAGGATGCCATCCGAATGTATACCATCAATGGCGCCTATCAGGAGCATATGGAGAATGTCCGCGGCTCCATCGAGGTGGGCAAGGCGGCAGACTTCCAGATCCTGGATAAGGACGTCATGACCTGACCGGGGCAGGAGATCGGCAGCGCCAACGTCGTGCTAACCATTTGCGGCGGCAGGATCGTCTATCAGGCATGATGCACAGCGGCGGGGGACAGCTGCCCCCGCAAAACAGAAAGGAGCAGAACAAACTATGAAACGCAGAATCATCGATTTCCACACCCATCTGGGCGACATCTTCCATGAAAATAAGAACATCTCCTTCAAACGCCCTGGCATCGTTCCCCATCCCGCCAGCTTTACTGGCTATGATCCCTTCGAGGATCTGGAGGAATCCGGCTACACCCGTCCTTTGATCGTTCCTGATGTGGAGGCTCAGAACAAGCTGATAGATGCCGGGCAGGTACGCATCTGGGATCGGGCCAACATTTTCACCACCGCCGAGATCATGGACGCCGCGGGCATCAGCTACATGGTATCCATGCCCATCATGCCCAACACCAGCTTTGAAGAGGCGCTGGCCGCCTCCAAGCTCGATCCCCGCCTGCTCCCCTTTACTTGCCCGGACTTCGACCTGCCGGACGACAAAATGATGGAAAAACTCCGGGCTGACATTGACAAGGGCGCCAAGGGCCTGAAAATCCATCCCATCATCCAGAACATCTCCATCACCGACAAGCGCTGCGAAAAGCCCATTGAGCTCTTCGGCGATCTGGGCATGCCCATCAGCTACCACTGCGGCGTCAACGACTATTACAAGCCGGACTCTCCCTTCCTGAAAATCACCAACGCCGAACTGGGAGCTCTGCATTATACCCTGGATCTGCTGCGTAAGTTCCCCGACTACGTTATCATTCCCGCTCACGGCGGCGGAAGCTGCGGCGGTGAGCTGGAGGAACTGGCGGAGCTGGTGGGCAAACTGGGCTGTAAAAACGTGTACGTGGAGTCCAGCCACCGGGGCGTGGACGGTATGCACCTCATGCTGGAGCTCTTCGGCGAGGACCGCATCATGTTTGCCACGGACTGGCCCTTCGATACCTGCACTTGGAGCGTCAAGTATGCCGAGGACGCGTTCCGGGACAAGCCCGAGGTAGCGGACAAGTTTTTCTATCAGAATGCGGCCCGCATCCTGGGTATCCAGTGACCGCTCCATTCCATTCACAACTGAACTGAGGGAGGAAACGTCAATGAAAAACAAATGGGGTATGTTTTTTGTCCTGCTGATCTCCGCCATCACGGTGAGCCTTTCCCAGCTGAAGATCGCGCCGGTGCTGAGCGATGTGGCGGCTATGCTGAACGTGGATATGACCAAGGCCGCCATTCTGATGAGCCTTTTCACCGTGGCCGGAATCATCCTGTCCATCCCCGGCGCCGCCGTAATGGCCAAAACCGGCACCAAAAATATGCTGCTGGCCCTGATGGCCTGTCTGGTGGTGGGCAACGTCATGGGCGCGCTGAGCAACAGCTTCGCAGTGGTTATGCTCTCCCGCATCATTGAGGGCATCTCCTACGCCCTCATCATCACCGTGGGCATTGACCTCATCAACACCTGGTTCACCGGCAGCGCCATCGGCACCGCCACCGGTATTTTCAACACCTTCGCCGCGGCCGCCAACTTCATCGGCATGAACGCCAGTGTGGCGATTTATAAGAGCACCAACAACCTCAAGACTCTCTGGTGGTCCATCGCCATCCTGGCCGCCGTCTGCTTTGTACTGGTGCTGCTGGTCGTCCGGGTCCCCAGGACCGCAGACACCGTCGGCAGCGGAACTGAAAACCGGGATGGAACGCTGGGTGAGGCCGTCAAGAATCCCGCACTGCTGGTCACCTGCCTTTCCATGCTGTGCCTGGCCTTCGTCCTCTTTGGCTTTATCACCTGCAACGCCTCTCTTTTCCAGGCCTACGGCATCGATCAGCAGGCTTCCGCTTTCTATGCCAGCCTGAACGGCCTGATCGGTATTCCCACCTGCATCATCTCCGGTGTGGTGATCGGTAAGTCGGGCAAGCCATTCTCCGTGGCCATCGTGGGCGCTGTTCTGTGCGCCGTCATCTGCTTCTTCATGCCGCACCTGGGTTCCTCTCCCGTGGCGTACATCCTGTATGCCCTGGCCACTGGCATCGTTCCCGGCGGCATGATTATGACCTCCATGTTTATCTTTACGCCGCAACTGGCAAAGCGGCCGCAGCTCATCGGACTGAGCATGGGCCTTTTGAATACCCTGTACTACATCGGCGTATTCTTAAGTACCCCTGTCATCACTGCACTGGTTGGAGACAACGCTTCTCCGGCCAACTGGACCGTACCTTCGCTGCTGATGACCGCCGCCTCTGTTGTGGTGCTGCTTTGCTCCGTCGCGGGCAAGGGCCTTGCCAAAAAGCAAAGGGCGTCTCAGAGCGTCTGAACTTCGGCTCCGGCGGCCTTCCCGGGGGGAGCGCCGCCGGAGCCTCCTTTTCCGGAGTTCCGGACCTGCCCCTGCCCGGACAACAGCGACTCAATCATCACAGAAATGGAGAAAAGACTATATGAATAATCAAGGAATGGATAACCAGACCGTCGTCGACGAGTTGGTCAAAAACGGAAGAAAAGCGCTTCAGGAACTGGAGAGTTACACCCAGGAGCAGATCGACGCGCTGTGCCGCGCCTGCTGCCTGGCTTTTCAAAAGCATGCGGTGGAACTGGCTGAGGAGGCTGTGGCGGAGACGGGTCTGGGCAACGTGCCCGACAAGATTGCCAAGAATACCGGTTCTCCGGACGGCGTGTGGTACGCCATCAAGGAGAAAAAATCCGTCGGCATTATCGGTCATGACGAGCGCCGTCACCTGACCTTTGTGGCCCACCCAAAGGGCATCATCTCCTGCGTCATCCCGACGACCAATCCCAACATCACGATCCTTTTTAACGGCGTGTATGCCCTCAAGGGCCGAAACGTCATCCTCTGCGCACCCCATCCCCGGGCCAAAAAATCCACAATCCACACTTGCGAGATCTTCCGGGAGGCTCTGCGCGAGGCCGGTGCGCCGGAGAACATTTTTCAGTGCGTGGAGGAGCCCAACATTGAACTGACGCAGCTGATGATGGCCGCCTCCGACACGGTGCTGGGCACCGGAGGCCCCAATATGGTAAAGGCGGCTTATTCCAGCGGCAAGCCCGCCTATGGTGTGGGTCCCGGCAACTCCCAGACCATCTTCGATCCGGATTACGACAATCTGCCCGCCGCAGTGGCGCAGACCATCTTCGGAAATAAGTTCGACAACGGCATCATTTGTGCCTGCAACCGCTCCTTTATCACGCCTCGGGCTGTCACCGCAAAGGTCGTGGAACTGCTGAAGGAACAAAAAGCTTTCTACGTGGACGACACCTCCATCCGTGATCGGGCACGGGCACTGCTGTTTCCCAACGGTCTCGGCGCCATCAACGGCAAGCCTGTAGGGCAGGGCGTACAGACCATTGCAAAAATGCTGGGACTGGAGATTCCCGCAGATACCTCCATCATTGTCATCAAGGTGGACCAATACGGGGCCAATGAGCCGCTGTGCCGGGAGAAAATGGTTCCTCTGGCCGTGCATATCGAAGCAGAAGATGTCCGGGACGCCATCCGCATTGCCAAGGCGAATCTGTTGGTGGAGGGCGCGGGTCACTCATCCGTTATCCACACGAACAATCGCGAACTGGTAGAGTACGCGGCCTGCACCTTGCCGGTTTCCCGGATGCTGGTGAACTGTCCCGGCGTGTTCTCCGCCAATCCGGCACTGGCCAACGGCCTGGTTCCCACCGCCACTCTGGGCTGCGGGTCCTGGGCGGGATGTTCCGTCTCGGAAAATCTGGGCTATGAGCAGCTCATCAACATCTCCCGTATTGCCTACGTATACCCGGAGAACGAAATCCCCAATCATGAGGCCATCTGGAATGGCAGCGCCGCATTTTGACAAAAGCCGGCCCGCCGGAGCGGAATTTCGTTCCAGCGGGCCGGCGGAGGAGAAACTGTCTATGAATACGGAATTTCGCAGCCTGGAGCGCCGGCGCTGGCTGTTCCTGCTGCTGGGCACAGTCCTGCTGCTGTGTCTGGGACTGATTTATGCCTGGAGTGTATTCCGTACCCCGTTGGAGCAGGAGTTTGGATGGAGCAAGGCCCAGACCTCCGTCACTTTTTCCATCTCCATGATGATGTTTTGCCTGGGAGGGTTGGCCAGCGGCTCTCTGGCGGGAAAACGCGGCCCCCGGCTGCCGCTGCTCCTGTGCGCGGCCTTTTTGCTGGCGGGTTTTGTCTCCGCCTCCCGCATCCAGACCCTGGGCGGCATCTACGCAACCTATGGAGGACTGTGCGGCTTTGGCGTAGGACTGGGGTACAACGCGGTTATCAGCACCGTAGTGCGCTGGTTTCCCGACAAGCAGGGGCTGGTTTCCGGCATTGCGCTGATGGGGTTCGGATTCGGTGGCATGGTGTTGGGAACGGTGGGCGCCGGGATGATCACAGCCTTGGGCTGGCGCAGGACCTTCGCCATATTTGGGTTTCTCTTTGCCGCAGTGATGGCGGCAGGGGCACTGGGACTGCGCCCGCCGGAGGAGCGCGTACTGGCAGTGCTTTCCACGGAACGGAAAACACTTTGCCCCTCTCTGGAGGAGGCTGACTGGCGTACCATGCTGCGCCGGCGGAATTTCTGGCTTTATTTTCTCTGGGCCGTCACGCTGAGCGCAGCGGGTCTGGCCGTTATCAACAGCTCTGCTGTCTACGCCCGCTCCATCCTGCAGGGAGATTTGACGCAGGCCGCGGCTGCCGCCGGCCTTGTCTCCGTGGCAAACGGCGCTGGACGCGTTCTGTTCGGGCAGTTGTTTGACGCAAAGGGTTATCGGGTCACCATGCTCACAGACTGCGGACTGTACCTCTTGGCAGCGGCCGTGCTGATCCTCTCCGACCGGACTGGGAGTGCGTCGGTGCTGATCGCTGCATTTTTGCTCATCGGTCTTGCCTATGGCGGAGTGACCCCCACCAATTCTGCCTTCATCGCCCGGTTTTTCGGTCGGAAGCACTATGCGCTCAATTTCAGCCTTATCAACCTTAATCTGATGATTGCCTCCTATCTGGGTCCTATGTGCGGAAACGGCTCCTATCTGCAGACCTTTTTCGCAGTAGCGGCGTTTGGAGGCGCAGGGCTCGTTATCACGCTGCTGATCCACCGGCCGGAAACGAAGGAAGGAGAACAGACATGAACATATCGGAAGAGTATCAAAGCAAACTGACTACGGCGGAAGAGGCCGTGAAACTGGTAAAGGACGGGGACTGGGTGGATTACAGTCAGACCTGCTCCTTTCCGGAGGCTCTGGACGCGGCCCTGGCCGCCCGGAGGAATGAGCTGCGGGACGTAAAGGTCCGCAATGCCATTGCCATGAAGCCCATTCAGGTGGTGGAGCAGGATCCGGAGCACCGGGCTTTCACCTACAATGCCTGGCACTGTTCCGGCCTGGACCGCAGTTATGTGGACCGCGGCTGGGCCTACCACATCCCTATGTTGTTTCGTGACTGCGGCTCCTACTACCGCCGGGGCTTTGCGCCGGTGAATGTTGCAATGGTCTCCGTGGCTCCCATGGACCGCCACGGCTGCTTCAGCTACGGCCTCACCAACTGCTGCATGCAGGAAATGCTGGATGCGGCAGAGCATATCGTCCTGGAGGTCAACGAGCACATGCCCGTGATCTATGGAATGGAGGGAGACCACATCCATATCTCAGATGTGGACTGCGTGGTGGAGGGGCACCGGGATATCTGCCTGGCGCCTGGAGGGAAAGCCGGGGAGATCGACCGACGGATCGCTGCCAATATCTTTCCGTACCTGCAAGACGGCATGACGCTGCAGCTGGGAATCGGCGGCATGCCCAATGCCTTGGGCGCCCTGATTGCTGAATCAGACCTGAAAGATCTGGGTATGCACACGGAACTCATGAGCGACGGATACCTGCGGCTTTATCAGGCAGGCAAAATCACCAACCGGAAAAAGCCGCTTCAGCGGGGCAAGGGCGTGTTCTCCATCTGCTCCGGATCCCGAGAACTCTATGCATTTCTGGACAGCAACCCGGATATTCTGTCCGCGCCCATGCGGTATGTCAATGATCCGGAAACCATCCGCCAACTGGACCATTTTGTTTCCATCAACAGCTGCATCGCAGCGGACCTTTACGGGCAGGTCTGTTCGGAGACGTCGGGGATCCGTCACATCAGCGGAACCGGAGGTCAGCTGGATTTCGTCACCGGCGCTTACCTGGCGGAACACGGCCAAGCCTTTTTGGCAATGGCCTCTACTTATATTGATAAACAGGGCGTCGCACATTCCCGGATTCTGCCGAAATTCACGCAGGGAGACGTGATTACAACCCCCCGGACCCAGGCGCCCTGCCTGGTGACGGAGTACGGTGTGGCTCGGCTGCCGGGGCTGACTACCTGGCAGCGGGCCGAGGCCATTGTGTCCATTGCCCATCCGGATTTTCGGGACAGCCTCATCGCCGCAGCGGAGGCGCAGAAGATCTGGCGCCGTTCCAACCGGCGCTGAGTGCGCCACAAAGGTGATTCATCTCTCTCATCAACTCAATGCGGCTGGAAACATTTAATTTTTTGAAAATATTCGCGACATGAGTTTTGCATGTGTACATGCTGATAAACAGCATATGGCCATTGGATGATTTGTCCGGTGCGTTAACAAACTGTGCTTACCGACGAGATGATGTGGCCACTATACTGGGGCATTTTCCACTCAGAGAATTCTTTGGGTCTATCTGCCAAGAAGAAATTCTAAAAACAATATTTTTGTTGGAGTAGCTTTTCTCTGATCGACGGCAGAGGAGCTCACAAAACGAAACACGCTGCCTGCGGCCGCATTGCGGTTCCATCAGGCAGCGCGTTTTTTGTCCGGCGGAATGAAGGCACTGAGGATTGCGGATGTGCGCGCAGCCTCTGCAAGAACCGCGCGCCGTGCAGTCCGCTGCGGGGAAAGGCGCTCCGGCCGGGGCACGCTTCTCGGACAATTCGACAATAAAACCATCTGCATGCCCGGATAATTTGTCTGATATGACAGAAAGCCGCCCTTATTTGTGCTTAGGTGACATTGCCGACACCGTAACAAACATATAAGATGAATACAGGATTTCGATCCGGCAGATTCGTATCAGTCGTGATTTCCTTGGCATGAGGGAGCATAAAAGGGCTCGTGAGTCGTTCAGACAGAAAGCGCTGCTCTCTTTTATCATGGACTGGTTGTTTTTGCCCGGCCCAAAATGGCGGTTGTTTTCCGGCTCTGACACCGGGGAGCAACCGAATCCCAATTCAAATAATTGACAGTTTAAAGGAGGAGCAATCATGAAAAACAATATTTATGATTTATCGGGTCAGACGGCATTTGTATGCGGCGGCTCATCCGGACTTGGATTTGAGTTTGCCAAAGCCCTTGCCAACGCCGGCGCCAACATTGCGATCGTCGCACGCCGCACCCAGCGCCTTGAAGAAAACGCGCACGAGATAGAAAAGGAATACGGAGTCAAGGTATATCCGCATTACATGGATCTGCTGGATTCCAAGACCATTGCGGAGTGCGTCGGCGATGTTGTGAAGCATTTTGGCAAAATAGACATCCTTGTTAACTCCGCCGGCATCTCCGGCGCCGGAGAGCCCAGCACCCTCAGCGACGAGGACTGGCTCAAGGTCATAAACACCGACCTCAACGGGCAGTTCTATGTCTGCCGCGAGGTGGTTCATCAGTCAATGAAGCCAAATAAATACGGCAGAATTGTCATGGTGGCGTCGATCCATGCTGTCGCAGGCCGGAAGGGCGTCGACACCGCTTCCTATGCCGCGGCAAAGGGCGGCGTGCTGAACCTCACAAGATCCCTTGCAAACTCCTGGGCCAGAGACAACATCACTGTGAACTGCATCTGCCCGGGCTACTTCCCGACAGAGATGACCGCACCCTACATCGAGCAGCCGTTCTTCAAGCAGGCGCATATCGATTACTGCCCCATGGAGCGGCACGGCCTGATAAACGAAATGGACGGAATCTGCACGTATTTCGCGTCTCCCGCGTGCAGCTATACCACCGGCCAGTACATTTGCGTAGACGGCGGCTGGACCTGCGTCTGAGCACTGCGCCTGTATCCGGCTGACCTGCGCGGGCAGTCATCAGGCCTGTTTGGAAGGTGCCGTCCTGCATCCGTGGCGTCAGCAGCGAATGCGGGCGGTGCCGCGAAGAAAGCAAATCCATCGCCGGGCAGAACAGGGCCAACGAGAAGCTCCGGACCCGAATTCAGGAGGACAGGGACAGCCCCGCTGCATTCACGGAGAAGCCGTGCCGGAGATCCCGTCATATTCTGCAGGTGCCGGGACACGATGGCGCTCCCGCTGTCCGGGAAGAGGCCGCTGCCCGATCCGCAAGCAGGCTCCACAAAATCGCTGGGGCAACACGCAGATCGGCGAAAGGATACAGGGGGGGTGACACCTCCTGCGAAGGAGAATCTGAGAACTCAGGCAACAGGGGTACGGAATAAATCCGTACCCCTGTTTTTTGCCCGATTATTCCCGGCAGCATCAGATTTTGGCCAAAACAAATACATACATAATATTAGATGCCTGATTTTCAAATCGCACCGGAGGTTCAGGGAAAATAAGCATCAGTAAGCACCAGTTGAAAAAACAATATGCCCCGCATATAATAATTTCAGGTAAAAATATAGAATAAGTTCTGATTTCCTGAGAAATAAGAACTTATTTGGTTGTGGAAGCAGGACTTGAGCCTGCGACCTTCGGGTTATGAGAAGGGAGGAACCTGTATGACGGTTGCACTGCCGGAAATTTTGCGGGACCCGCAGTATGAGGGCCAGTGGGAATTCAAGGAGTGGAAGCCGGTGGCAAAGCCGGGCACGCCCAAAGAGCTTTGCGGCGCGCTGCGCCAATGGGTCAGGGAAGTGGAGGCGGCGGAGCGCGAGCTGCGCCGTTTCTCATGGGAGCCGCCGGAGGAGCGCTGAATCGCCGCCGGCGCGGACGATGACAGGCGGAATGCGGAGAGATCGCCGCCGACAGCGGGCGCATGTGGCAGCGCCTTTTCCGGAGCGGCAGCGCGTCTACGCCACGGAAACCGCCGCCGGCGCGGACGCCTCAGGGCAGCATGGAAGGCCGGAGGGCTCCCGGCGTGGCCATGACAGCGGAGGCCGGGCCGGCGCAGTCAAAAGACGGCGCATGGAATTTGTTAATAATTTGACAATGAAAGCAAAAATTTTGTTCTCTTTCAGCAGCCGATCCGCCGGATCAGCTGCATCCTGACCGAACCTGGCCCTGCCGGGTGCGGCGGATTGATTGGCCAGTTCGGCACGTGTCCGGCAGCCTGTCGCAAGCCGTCAGCCGCATCTGTCAGCAGCTGCGCGCCGGCGCGTCCGCGCAGCTCCGGCAGTCTCCGACGCTGATTCCGGCTGTGCAGCCGGCTCGCTTCAATGAGTCGTCCGGGCAAACGCCGGCGCATGCTTGCCGCGCGCGGCTGTCCGGGATTTTGGACAAGTCTCAGCTGAGAACGGGATCAGTTTGTGATCCGGACATGAATGTCCGACAAGTAGTTTTCCATTACACATACTGACAGCAAAGAAAACCTTTTTAGCCGGCACAATAGAAAGCCGCCCCTACCCTGTTTTGAACAAAAATTTGATTTTGTTCAAATATTCTCCGGCCAGCGTTTCACTCCGCCCGCGTTTGCCGCGCCCCTCTGCAAACCGCCGCCTCGCTCCCCGCCGACTGAAACCGGTGTGCCGCGCTTGCCGCGACAGACACAACCGCCGGCTATAAAGCTGTTCAATGCTTTGAACGCAGCTTCGGATACATGGGACGCAAAATTGCGGTTTATTCAGCGCAGAGGCGCTTTGCAGCGGTTCGCCGCAGGCGTTATTCGCCGTGCGCTGCGTTCTGCGGCCTGCGCTGCGTTCTGCAACCGACATCGCATCCGGGTGCTTGGCATTGCAGCCGCAACCGGCGGGCGTTTCCACGCTGAAGACGGGTGTCTTTGCATCCGGCGCTGGCCCTGTGCCGGCATTGGCGCCCACATTCCGCGAAAAACGCAGACCTGCGTCCTCCCTGCCTCCGGCACTCGCAGCCGGAGCATGGGACGTGGGGTCTGCGCTTCTGTTTGCCCGGTATCGGCCGGCATTTCCCTGTTCACCGCCCGATGGGTCGTTGGTATAAAGTGTAAAGCCTTTACAGCCATGCCTCCAGCCGCCGCTCCCGCGGACGTGCCCGCGGAACGGCCTTTCCGCCCTCAGCTGTGCTGACTGCCGGATGTCTCCGCCTGAAGCGGCGGCGCGTCTGCATCCCCGGAACAGATCCTGCCGGGGCCGCCGGCCTTGGCCCGGTAAAGGCTCCGGTCCGCCGTGTCGAAGCATTGCTGGAACGCCGCGGTTCCCGACGCGGAAAAGGCCACGCCGATGCTGCAGGTGACGGGAAACGCGAAGCCGGACACCGTGCGCAGGGCCGCCAGCCGTTCCAGCAGCTCCTCCTCCGAGGCGTACCGCTTGGCGAACAGCACGAATTCGTCGCCGCCGAACCGTCCGGCGATCAGCGCGGGATCCTGATCCACCAGCCGGTGCAGACCGGCGGCGAAGGCGTCCAGCACCTCATCGCCCACGCGGTGGCCGCTGTGGTCGTTGATGCCCTTGAAATTGTCGAAATCGCACACCGCCAGCGCGTAGCCGTCCTTCGGGCAGCTCCGCAGGTACTCCTCCGCCAGAAATTCAAAGGTCGGCTTGTTGTTGACGCCGGTCATGGGGTCCAGCGCGCACATCTTCTGCAGCGCCGTCTGGGCGTGGTAGGTCTGCAGCTTGTCGCTGATGCTGCTGAACAGCGACGCCGCGGCGATGACCACGGCAACGGAAACGCTGACGGCGTCCAGCAGAAAGGCGGAATGGGGTTTCACCTGCCAGCAGAGGATCAGATAGACTACGGAGGGCGCCAGCACCCCGGAGAGCAGATGAATGGGCCGGCGGGTGTAAATCTGCATCATCAGCACCAGACAGAGCGGGAACAGGAACGACGCCTCTCCGGGAAACACGGCCACGGCCAGAAAGCCGGAGAGCGCCAGAATCTGGGCGGCAAACAGCGAGATGGCCAGCCCCACCATCCGAACGGGCGGGGTTTTCCCGCGGTACAGGAACACGATCAGCGTGAACGCCCCGTGCAGGGCCGCAAAGATCCGCACCGCCGCCGTCTGCTCCGGAATGCCCAGCAGCGGGCACACGACCAGCAGGTAAAAGCACAAATATGCCAGATAGACCAGCGCCATGGGGTGCAGAATCTCCCAGTTGCGGCGGCTGCAGGCCTCCGCGGTGTCGCTGAAAAAGGCCCGGCAGTCCCCGAACCATTGTCGTATCGCTTTTCGGCTCCGCTTTCCCATGGCCGGCCTCGTCCTCCTCTCGTGCCCGCGGATGCGGGCGGCGCTTGATCCCCGAACTGATCACCGGAGCGGTTCCGCCGCCCCCCTGCTCCGGCCTTGCTTCTGCGGAGGCGCAGGGCCTCCGGTGAAGGAAAACGCCACTCGGAAGAGTGACGTTTTAGCGTTCAGCGGATCAGCCACTCATAGTCCTGACGGCAGTCCAGAATGTACTCGGCGTACACGGTGCCGTCCCGGATCTGGTAGAGGACCAGATACCAGTTCTCCACATACATCTTATGGTACTTGTTGAGGGGGATGTACTCCTCGTTGAAAAACGGGAACCGCTGGGGCATTCTGGAGAGCGAGCGCAGCTCCGCGGAGAAGCGCTGCTTCAGGCGCAGGGCCGCCGGGCGGTCCGCCTGCGCCAGAAACCGGAGGTGGGCGCCCAGCATCTGCCGGGCGCGGTCCGAGACGATCACCTGATAGACCTGCTCCCCCATCCCTCAGACCTCCCGGAGAACGTCGTCCAGATATTCGTCCAGCTGGTCCACGGTGCAGCCGCTCCGGCCCGCCAGACGCTCCTCCTCCACGGCCAGCAGCTCCTCCCGGAGCTTCAGCATTTTTTCGCGCTTGGTGAAGGCCGCGATGTCCATGACCACCAGATCCCCCTCGCCGTTCTTGGTCAGATAGACCGGCTCGGCGGATTTCCTGCACAGGTCTGCGATTTCATTGTAGTTCTGACGGATGGCGGCGGACGGTCGAATATTCATAGCGGAACCCCCTTCACAGGTTGCTGTATTTGATTAGAATTATACACTCATTCTGCTATGACGTCAACAGCTTCGCGGATCGTTCCGCCGATGGCCGGATATATTGTTCCGCGATCTGCCGGTCCCCTCCCCCCGCAGGCAAATTCCGGCGCGCCGTCCGGCGGGAAGGCGCTGCTGCGGGGCGCCTCCGCCCCGTCCGCGGTAATCGGCCCATACAGGCGGGCAGACGGCGTTTTCACGGATGATCGTCCGCTCCCCCGGCGTGATCACCTTCCAATCATTCCCAGCTGCGCCGGGGCCGGCGTCTCGTTCCCCGCCCGTCAGGCGCAGGCGGCCGACCATGCCCGGCGGGGCAGCCCCCGGCCCCGGGAGGAACCCTCCGTCATTGACTTTTGCGCGAAAACAGGGTATATTGGCACTGAATTCGGGCATATGCCCGGTTAAGGAGGACGCCAATATGGACAAAGCTGCCATGTACAAGCTGACTTACGGCCTGTTTGTTCTCTCCGCGCGGGAGGGCGGGAAGGACAACGGCTGCATCATCAACACTGCCCAGCAGGTCACCACCTCCCCCAACCGCATCACCATCTCCGTCAACAAGCAGAACTTTACTCACGACATGATCACCGCCACCGGGAGCTTCTGCGTCTCCATTCTGGATCGCACCGTGCCCTTCGCCTGCTTCCAGCGCTTCGGCTTCCAGAGCGGCCGGGACGCCGACAAGTTTGCCGGACTGGATTCCCTGCGGATGGCCAACGGCATCCTCGTGCCCGCTGAGCACGTCTCCGCGGTCATCTCCGGTCAGGTGGTACAGACCATGGATCTGGGCAGCCACACCCTGTTCCTCGCCGACGTGACCGACGGGGTGGTGCGCTCCGGCGCGGAGCCCGTGACCTACGCCCAGTACCAGAGCGACATCAAGCCCAAGCCCCAGAACGGCCCCAAGAAGGGCTGGCGCTGCAAGGTTTGCGGCTACGTCTACGAGGGCGAGGAGCTGCCGCCCGACTTCATCTGCCCCATCTGCAAGCACGGCGCCGCCGATTTCGAGCGCATCGGCTGATCCGCTCCGGCACCTGCAGCCCGGATAAGACGACAAAAAGACCGGAGGAGTTGCGGGGCGTTTCAGGGGACAGTCATATGCAGAATATGGTGCAGCCCGAAAGGGCTGCACCGTTTTCCTTCTCTCAGGCGGTGTCCGCAAGGGCGGAGGCCAGCTCCCGGGGCCTGTACATTTTCGCATGGTTTCCGGAAACAGCCCAAGGTCAGCCCCCTTCTGCTCCGCTGTCCTGACAGCCTGCCCGCCGCCTTCCAGCGGGGCAAGCAGTCTTTTTATGCTTTCTCTCGGTTGGCAGACAGCTTTCCGAACATTTTATCGGAGCCCTTCCGCGCTGTCTTGAAAAAGTTGCCCGTGCAGCTTATGGAGTCTGCCGTGCAGCCGGTGTACTGACGGTTTGCGGAGATTCGCAGACTCACATATTTCCGGAACCCGCGGAGCTGTCTCCGAAAAAAGTGCAGAAGCGGATCAACCGATTGACCATTTTTGCTGTATACTTTATTCATCAGCTAAAAGAAAGGCGTGCAGTTATGAAAGCAGTCGTAATTGGTGCGGCGGGGCATATTGGAACGTATCTTATTCCCATGCTGGTGAACGCCGGATATGATACGGTCGCCATCACGAGAAAAATGACGCAGCCCTATAAAGATGCTCCGGCGTGGCATACGGTGAAGCGCGAGCTGCTGGACAGAGAGAACGACCCGGACTTCATCCGGAAACTGAAGGCGATGGAGCCGGACATCCTCGTTGATCTGGTCAATTTCAACAGTAAAGAGACGAAAAAGATCGCGGAGGAATTTCGGGACAGCAACCTGTCCCACTATTTGTACTGCTCCTCCTGCTGGGCGCAGGGGATGGCGGAAACGATTCCCTTCGATCCGGATGATCTGCGCAAGGAACCGCTGGACGATTACGGAAAAGACAAGTTCGCCAGCGAGCTGTACCTGAAAGAGCAGTATCGGCAGAACGGGTTCCCGGCGACCGTCATCATGCCGGGGCAGATCTCCGGTCCGGGCTGGACGATCATCAATCCGTGGGGCAACACTTCCATGAGAGTGTTTCAGGACATTGCCGACGGCAAAGAGATTGCGCTTCCGAATTTCGGCCAGGAGATTCTGCATCATGTCCACGGCTATGACGTCGCGCAGGTGTTCTTTCAGGCGATCACACACAGGAATCAGGCGCTGGGAGAAACCTTCGACGCGGAAGCCGCAACGCATATCACCCTGTATGGCTTCGCAAAGCACCTGTATGAGTATTTTGGCCACGAACCGAAAATCAGATTCCTGCCGTGGCCGGAGTGGTGCAAATACGAGGGAAATCCGGAGGAATGCGATCACACGTATTATCACATCGCAAGAAGCGGCGTGTACAGCATTGAGAAAGCAAAGCGGCTTCTGGAGTATCAGCCCAAATATACCTGCATGGAAACGATTGATCTTGCGGTAAAGAGTTATATCGACAGAGGGATGATTGTTGTCCGCTGAAATCCGCTTTGCAGAACAGTCATTCGTAAGAGGGCGTTTGTATGATCTGTTATTTTTCCGCTACGGGAAACTGCCAATATGTTGCCGGGCGCATTGCCGCCGCACTTGGCGATACAGCAATGTCGATCACGGGTGCGGACACAGACATTTCTCTTTCCGAGGGGGAAGTGTTCGGAATTGTCACGCCGACATACTACTGGGAACTTCCCGGGCCGGTTCGGGAGTTTCTCTCTGAAGTCACATTATCGGGAAGCAGAAACCGCTATTCTTTCCTTGTGGCCACCTATGGGACGACGCCGGGCTGCTGTGGTGAGGATGCGCGGAGGATACTGGCCGGAAGAAATATCGCACTGAATGCGTCTTTCAGCGTAAAGATGCCGGACAACTGGACGCCGATCTTCGACTTAAGCGACCCCGAAAAAACGGCAAAACAAAATCAGGCTGCGGAGGGAACCATTGCGGACGTGATCTCCCGCATCCAGACAAGGCAAACCGGAAACCATACGGAACGCAGACTGCCGTATGCGGTAAGAGCCATAACCGATCCGCTCCTGAACAGCAAACGGAAAACAAAGAATTTTTACGTGGAGGATACCTGCATCGGCTGCGGACTGTGTGCGAAGAAATGCCCGGTACAGGCGATCGAAATGCAGAATGGAAAACCCATCTGGGTGAAAACCCGCTGTGCGCTGTGTCTCGGCTGTCTGCACCGCTGCCCGAAATTCGCGATTCAGTACGGAAACGGGAAAACGAAGCTGCATGGGCAGTACCGGAATCCCCATGCGTCCATCTGACGATTCCGTCCGGTCGTAAATACGAAAGCAGGCGCCCTGTGAGTTTCATGGTCACAGAGCGCCTGCTTTTTTGCCTCAGCCATCAGGCCCTATTCACGACGCCTGCTCAAACTGACTGTTGTAGAGCCCGGCATAGAAGCCGCCCCTGGAGAGCAGTTCGTCGTGGGTGCCGCTCTCCAGAATATCGCCGTCCTTCATCACGAGGATGCAGTCCGCGTTTTTGACGGTGGAAAGGCGGTGCGCGATGACAAAGCTGGTGCGGCCCTCGGTGAGCTTATCCATGGCTTTCTGCACCATGAGCTCCGTGCGGGTATCGACGGAGCTTGTCGCCTCGTCCAGAATCAGCAGCGGCGCATCCTCGATCATGGCCCGGGCGATGGTGATGAGCTGCTTCTGCCCCGCCGAGAGACTGTCCCCCAGCACCGTATCATACCCTTTGGGCAGCTGACGCACAAGATCGGTCAGCCCGGCCGCGGCGCAGACCTCGTCCAGCTTTTCGTCCGTGACGCCCTTCTTGTTGTAGACGAGGTTTTCCCGCAGCGTCCCTTCAAACAGCCAGGTGTCCTGCAGCACCATTCCGAACTGCGCGTGGACATTTTCCCGGCGGACGTCCGCGATGTTCACGCCGTCGATGGAGATTCTGCCGCCGTTCAATTCGTAAAAGCGCATCAGCAGATTGACCATGGTCGTTTTCCCCGCGCCGGTGGGGCCGACGATGGCGATCTTCTGCCCCGCCCTGACCTCGTCGGAGAAGTCATGGATGACCGTTCTCTCCGGGTCGTAGCCGAAGGCGACATGGTCGAAGGAAATATCGCCGCGCACGTTCCCGATGCGCTGCGTTTTGCCGCTCTCGTCCTCCATCTCCGGTTCTTCCAGAAACTCGAACACGCGCTCGCAGGCCGCCGCCATGCTCTGCACGCTGCCGGCCGCCTGGGAGAGATTCTGCAGCGGCTGGGTGAACAGGCGGATATACAGCATGAACGCCACGATGGTGCCGAAGGTGATGGACCCCTTCACCGCCAGCACCGCGCCCACGACGCAGACCGCCGCATAGGCGAAATTGCCCACGAAAATCATCAGCGGCATCATGAGGCCGGACAAAAACTGGCTCTTCCAGGCGCAGAGATACAGCCGTTCATTCTGCTCATGAAAAGAGGCCTTCTCTTTTTCTTCGCCATTGTACGCCTTGACCACGCTGTGCCCGCCGATGGTCTCCTCCACATGGCCGTTGATGGTTCCCAGCTCTGCCTGCTGACGCACATAGTATTTCTGGGAGCGGGCAATGACCAGCATCATGACCGCAAACCCCAGCAGCGCCGCAATGATGCCCGCCAGCGCCATGATCCGGTTTGTCATCAGCATCATCACCGTGGAACCCAGCAGCAGGGCAAACGAGGAGACGAGGGTGGAAAAGCTCTGATTCATCGACTGTCCCACGGCGTCCACGTCGTTCGTCACGCGGCTGAGCACGTCGCCGGTGGAGGTGGTGTCAAAGTATTTCAGCGGCAGCCGGTCGATCTTTACGGAGATGTCCCGCCGCATGTTCTGGGTGATGCGCTGGGAGATCGTCGCCATCACGAAGCCCTGGACGCAGTTGAACCCATAGCCCAGCACATAGAGAAAGGCCAGTAGCGCCGCAATGCGGACGACCCTCGGCAGGTCGATGGAGGACGCGAGTCCCGCGGTGATCAGGTTTGTCACCTCGCTGAGCTTGTTCGGGCCGATCAGGTTCAGGATCGCGCCTGCGACGGAGAGGATCGCCGCGAGGGAAAAGCTCCATTTGAAATTCCCCAGATACCGGAAAAAATTGCGGTATGCCTTTTTCAGATCTCTGCTTTTTTCCCCCGTGCCCGCAGGGCCGGCGCCGGGCCCGGCCTGACGGACGTTTCTCTGAATTTTCTCAGCCATTTTGCAGTTCCTCCTTTGAAAGTTGGGAGCCCGCGATGTCCTGATAGGTCGGACAGCTTTTCATCAGCTCCTCGTGCGTTCCCGCACCGACGATTCTTCCATGCTCCAGCACAAGAATCCGGTCGGCATGACGGATGGTGCCGATGCGCTGGGCGACGATGATTTTTGTGGCGTCCCTCGTCTGCTCCCCGAGGGCTTTTCGCAGCGCGCGGTCGGTTTTGTAGTCCAGCGCCGAGAAGGAGTCGTCAAACAGGAAGATCTCCGGTTTTCCGGCGACGGCGCGGGCGATGGCCAGCCGCTGCTTCTGCCCGCCGGAGACGTTGGTTCCGCCCTGCGCGATAGGGGCGTCGTAGGTGCCATCCATTTCCTCTACAAATTCCGTGGCCTGCGCGACGGAGACGGCGCTGCGCACCTCCGCGTCCGTGATTTCCCCCTGACCGCGGTCGCCGTAGGAGACGTTGGAGCGGACGCTGCCCGCAAACAGCACCGCCTTCTGCGGGACATAGCCGATCCTGCTGCGGAGCGATTTCCGGGTGCAGTCCCGGACGTCGGCGCCATCCACCAGAATTTGCCCGGCAGTTGCGTCGTAAAAGCGGGGGATCAGATTGAGCAGCGTCGTCTTGCCGCTGCCGGTGGCTCCGATCAGCGCGACGGTCTCGCCGCAGCGGGCTTTGAAGCTGATGTCCGTCAGCGTATCGGAACCGGCGCCGGGGTAGCGGAAGGATACGCCGCGGAATTCCACGGTCCCGCGTTCGCCTGTATCTGCCGCGCCGGCGCCGTCCCTGATCCGGCTTTGGGTATTCAGCACCTCAAGGATGCGCTTTGCCGAAACCTGCGCCCGGGGCAGCAGAACAAAGATCATGTTGAGCATCATGAACGCCAGGATCACCTGCATGGCGTAGCTTGAAAACACCACCATGTCCGAGAAGATGCCGAGCTTCCGGCCGGCGTCCGCCGCCTCGATCAGATAGGCGCCGATCCAGTAGACGGCCAGCGTCAGTCCGGAGTTGATGAGCGTCATTGTGGGGCTCATCAGCGCCATCACCCGGTTGGCCGCCAGATTCGTCTGCGTCAGCTCGTCGTTGGCCTGCGCAAATTTTCCCTCCTGATAGTCCTCGGCGTTGAAGGCCCGGACCACGCGGATGCCGGTGAGCTGTTCCCGGGTGACGCGGTTGAGGTTGTCGGTGAGACCCTGAATCCGGCGGAAGCGCGGCAGGGCGAACAGGAGCGTCAGCGTCAGCATCCCGCACAGAAACAGCACCGCCGCAGCGGTGGCCGCCGTCCACTGCCAACTCTTGCCGGAAATTTTTACGACGGCCCAGACAGCCAGAATCGGGGCCTTGACGATGGCCTGCAGTCCCATGGCGACCAGCGTCTGCACCTGCGTGATGTCGTTCGTGCAGCGGTTGATGAGGCTCGACGGGGAAAAACGGTTGATCTCCTCCATGGAGAAGTCCATGGTCCTGTCATAGACCAGTCCGCGCAGCGTCCGGGCGAGCCCCGCCGCCGTCTTCGCGGCCAGAAACCCCACGATGACGGAGGCCGCCATGCTGCCGAGGGCGCACAGGAGCATATAGCCGCCCTGCGAAAGAATATCCGACAGGGCGCTGCCCTGCGTCTCCACCAGCGTCGTGATCTCCGACATATAATCGGGCAGCTTCAGATCCAGCCACACCTGCGCGACGATGAACACAAGGGCGGCGCAGACGTATGCCCACTGCCGCTTCGTGAGAAAGCGAAAAAGTTTTGCCATACAAATTCCTCCGGAACTCCATGCGGGAGTTTCCCGTATGGGATAAATTGAAAGTTTGCTGTTAATAGCATGCGATTGATATGCCCGTGAAAGAACCCGCCGCCCGGCAGGTCGTTTCACTGTACGTTTCGGCTGACTCGAACCAGCAGCATCTGCAGGATCGTCCGTTCTTCTTCCGAAAGGCCACCAAGCAAAATGTCATCCGCATGATCCATATTTGCCCGCGCCTCGCCGCAGCACTGACGCCCGGTCTCCGTAATCCGAACCAGCTTGATTCGCTTGTCTTCCGCGTCGCCGAAGCTTTCGACAAAGCCCTTCTGCTCCAGCCTCGACACAATGCCGGCCGACGTGGACTGCGCCACATGCAGCGCCTTTTCGATCTCCTTAAGGGTCAGAGTCTCCTTGTCCGCATCGTTCAGCAGCATCAGGACGGAGACCTGCGCCATGGTGAGGTCGTGGGTCCTCAAATCGTTGTTCGCCTGTTTTTCCAGCCCGTCGTGAATCTGCTTCAGCAGCCGGCCGCAGGAAAACTTGCTGTCCATACCCATCCCTCCTTTGTCACGGGAGAATAATAGCATGCTTTCATTGCAATGTCAATAGCCTGCTTTCAAATTACAATCCTTTTTTTCACATCCCGCTTCGCAAAGGATGCCTGGCCGATACGGGGCAGGACGGCCGGCAGCACGGGAAGCGGCGCCCGGCAGAATGGACAGGACGACAAAAAGGCCGGAGGCATTCCTCCGGCCCTTTTCTGTCGCTTTGCGCCGCGCGAAAACGCCTTACGGCTCCTGCCTGTCGGCGGACAGAATCAGCGGCTCGCCCCGGGACAGCAGCAGTCCGCTCTGCACGGCGGCCGCTCCCCCGCTGATCTGATCGGCATACGCGCCGTCGGCCAGCGGCACCCGGACGGCTCCGGCCCGGCCCCCGGCGGAGAAGAGGCCCAGCATCCGCCGGCGGTCCCGGCGGTACTCCGCCAGAATGAAGCCGTTTCCGGCGTCCGACACGGTGAAGGTGCCTTCGGCGAAGAGGGGGTCCCGCTTGATTTGGCCCAGCCGGGTCAGCAGCGGCGTCAGGTCCTCCCCCGACCAGTCCACGGGGTCGGCGTCGAACAGGCCGGGCCGCAGAACGGCGCTGCGCTCCTGCCCGTTGTAGAGCATGGTCAGCCCCTTCTGGAAATAGAGGAACGCCGTCCAGTTCCGCAGGCGGCGCCCGTCGGGGATCAGCGCGGCCGCCCGGAGACGGTCGTGATTTTCCAGCCCCCGCAGCTTCACGTAGTTGGCGGGATACGCCGCCTCCTGCCGGGCAAGCCCCTCCAGATAGGACGACAGCGGCCTGCGGCCCGTCAGGGCGTCGGCAAAATCCCAGTAGATGTCGTAGTCGTAGCAGGCGTCGAAAACCTGATACAGCTCCCCGTCGGAGAGACAGTCCACGCCCCGGGCGCGGCACTCCAGAATGAACGCCGGGTCCACCGATTCCGCCAGCCAGAGACAGCCGGGCCGCACGGCCTCCACCGCCTCCCGCGCCTGCCGCCAGAACTCCAGCGGCACCAGCGAGGCGGCGTCGCAGCGGAAGCCGTCCACGATCCCGGCCCACCGGGTCAGGGTCTCGATCTGATAGTCCCACAGCGGCCTGCGGTTGTAATCCAGATCCGCAACGTCGCTCCAGTCCCCGATGCGGCTGCCCAACGCGCCGTCCGGCCCGTGCCAGAACCACTCGGGGTGCCGGCGGGCCAGCACGGAATCCGGCGAGGTGTGGTTGTAGACCACGTCGATGAGGCACTTCATGCCGCAGGCATGAATGTCGTCCGCCAGCCGACGGAAATCGTCCATGGTGCCGTATTCGGGGTTGACGGCCCGGTAATCCCGGATGGCGTAGGGGCTGCCCAGCGAGCCCTTGCGGTTTTTCACGCCGATGGGGTGAATGGGCATCAGCCAGAGAATGTCCGTCCCCAGCCCACGGATGCGGGGCAGATCCCGGCGCAGGGCCTCAAAGGTGCCCTCTGGGCTGTACTGACGGACGAAAACGGAGTAGAGGACCTGATTGCGCAGGCCCCTGCCGGTGTTGACAGCCATAAGCAAACCTCCCTGTAAAACTGAGACGGGCTGGCGGCGCGCGCCGGAGCGGGTTCCGCAATCGATTGCCGGAGAGCGGCCGGAGAGCGATCCTCCCCGCCCTGCCGGAATTACGCCTGCCCGTCCTTTTCCATCATGATGTCGAGGATGGTGGCGTCGGTCTGCACCATGCCGGGATTGCTGACCCGGCCCATGTTGCGGATGGCCTGCTCCGGCGTGGCGGCGCAGATGCCGTCCGTGGCCTGCAGGGTCACGCCGCTGATGGCCAGACTGGCGCACATGAAGGCGGCGTTGGTGGCGGTGGCCAGCTTCAGGGCGCAGCCGATCTTGCCGCCGTCGCAGATCATGCCCGTGAGGTTGCCGCTCATGTTGATGATGGCGCTGCCGATCTGCTCGTCGCTGCCGCCCATGAGCCAGACCATGGCGGCGGAGGCGGAGGTTGCGGCGGAGACGCCGCAGCCGCAGGTGGCGGAGAGCTTGCCGGTGAAGGACTTGATGTAGACGTTCAGCGCGTGGGAGAAGGCCAGCGCCTGTGCCAGCCGCTCATCGGAGACGCCCAGCTGCCGCGCCGTCTCCACCACCGGAAGGATGGCGGTGATGCCGTGGTTGCCGCTGCCGGCGCTGCTCATCACCGCGTAGGGGCAGCCGCTCATGCGGCCCTCGGCGCTGCTGGCCACCCGCAGCATGGTCCGGGCCGCCAGCCCCTCGCCCAGGGCGCCGGTTTTCTGCAGGGCGGCGGCGATGCCGATGCCCTGCGGGTGCTCCAGGCCGTAGTCCGCCAGCCGCTCGTTCATGGTCACGCCGTCCAGCATGAAGGCCAGCTCCTCCGGGGCGCACTGCTCCACCAGCGCCCGCAGCTGGGCCACGGTCATGGGCATCAGCCGGGCGTGGAGATCGTCCTGTCCGCCGGGGACGTACTCCTTCTCCACCAGCACCTCGTTGTTCCGCTTGGTGAAAATGATGTTGGAGTGGGTGCCCCGGATCTCGCTGATGCCGATGCCCGCGGTGGTGATGACCTCCGCCCGGGCGAACAGGGACGATTCCCCCTGCCGGATCATCACGATGACGTGGTGGGCCTCCACCATGGCGATGGCTTCGTCGCTGACGGCGGGGGTCAGATCCTCCAGCAGCTCCAGCTCCTTTTCGGGATTGGCCAGACACGCGCCCAGCGCCGCTGCGTATTTCAGCCCCACCCGGGGAAAGCCGGGAATGCCTACGCTCATGCCGTTTTTATAGATTCCGGGGCTGACCTCCAGCTTCACGGAGACGATTTCGCCGCCGATGGCGCGGCAGGCGTCTGCGGCGGCCAGAGCCGCGCAGACCGGCTCCGTGCAGCCCAGCGCCGGGACGACCTCCTGATGCAGCAGCGTCAGCAGTTCATTTTTAGTCAACATTGTCCTTCTCCTTCCGGGTCCTCGCACCCTTTCTCTCAAATCTGACAATATCACAAAAAACGGCCCCTTTCCACCCCCAGTTTTCCCCGGTGTGTTTTTTCCCGGAGGACGTTTCCGCTGCCGCCGGCGTCTCCCCTGCCGCTCCCCTGCCGCCGGAAGAGCGGCACCGCGCAAAAAAAAACAGACGGACGCCCGCGTTTCCGCGTTTGCCTGTCTGTCTCAGCCATATGGAGGCCGCCGTCAGGATTCGGGCCGGGCGGCCGCGTTTCCGCTGAGGGCGCTGTCGATGAGGAAGGCCAGCTCCAGCACGCTGCGGAAGCTCTCCTCCCTGCCGGTTTTCACCCAGGCGACGCTGCCCTGCCAGCTGGCGTTCTGCCGGAACAGGACGCGCACGGCGAAGGTGGCCAGCTTGCCCTCCTGCACCTCTGCGGTGGGCGTGCCCAGCCGCGTATCCAGCGCCGGAGCAAAGGCGCGCTTGGCGGAGAAGGACTGGGGGAGCTGCATCTCGTCCAGCAGCGCGTCCATTTTCAGCAGCATCTGCATCAGGCTGTCGAAGGGCTGGGCGCCGTCGAGGAACGCGTTGCACAGACGCCCCCGAAACCGATCCGGCCCGTATTCGTCCACGCAGACCAGAGTCGTTCGAAATTCATTCCCGACTTTTTTCTGAGGCATACAGGCCCACTCCCCCTTTACTATCATAGTTGGTAGTATAACAGATAACGGTTACAAAAACGGTTACAAACGAAAAAAGTTGTTCAGCCGCCGCATAAAATAGTGAACAAACATTTGCGCGAAATTTAGAACTTTTTACAAGATTAACACACATTTTTGGTTACTATGTAAAACTTCCCCGTCCTGCGGACAGCTGTGCGCCAAAATCGCATCTTCCCGGCGTCAGCGGCGCATTCCCCCGTCCGCCTGCACCCGGCCCGCGGAGCGTCCGCCGCACCCAAAGGCCCCGCCGGAGACGCGGCAGGCGAAACCGCCGTCTCCCCTGCCGGCACCTCCGTCCTCCCCCGGCAGGCAAAATCCGACCAATCATGACAAAAAACGCGCCAAGTGTGAAATTGCTGACGATTTTCGTTGCAGGCATATGTCAGATATGGCATAATCAGAGGTATCAAGAAATGACCGTAAGGGGGGATTCCGGTGGAAAATCCAGCTCTGGAGCGTTCGCTCCGCATTGCCATCTGCGATGACGATCCCCGGTTTCTGGAGCGGCTGCAGTCCATCACCCAACAGACGCTGGGCGGGTACGAGCTCTCCATCGTCGCCGTCTCGGAGCCTCAGAAGCTGATGGACAGCCTCCAGTGCTTCCAGCTGGCCATTCTGGACATTCAGTACGAAAACGACCCCTCGCTGGACGGCATTCTGCTATCCCGGCGGCTGACGGAGCGGTCTCCCCTCTGCAGGATCCTGTTCGTCAGCGGCTACACCCACTACGTCAGTCTGGTTTACGACGTGCCCCATCTGTGTCTGGTGCTGAAGGATCAGGCGGAGGAGATGCTGCCCCGGTTTCTGCTGAAGGCGGCGGGCGCCGTCCTGCAGCCCGGCAACCGGCCCCTGACGCTCATCGGCCACGGCACCGTGCAGCAGGTGCCGCAGGAGGACGTGTGCTATATCGAGCGCCGGGGCCACTCCACGTACGTCATCTGCCGGGGCAACCGCCAGCTCATCGATCCGGACAAGCTGGACCGCATGGCGGAGCGGCTGTCCTCCGTCTGCTTCTGCCGCTGCCACGTCAGCTATCTGGTGAATTTCCGCCATGTGCTGCGGTACGACCACAAGCAGTTCCAGATGGACGACGGAACCATCATCCCCATCAGCCGCAACCACGCCAAAGAGGCGCGGGAGCGGTTCGCCGCCTATCTGACCGATCAGGAGTGACGGGCCCCGCGCCCGCCTCTCCGCAGGACAGCCCCGCCGCTTAGATGGGTGGACTTAGGGATTATGAAAAAAAGGTCTTTAAGGACAGCCTCTAAGCGGAGCAAAAGAATAACGGTCAGATGTGAGAAAGCCTCATATCTGGCCGTTTTTCTATGTCCGGAAGTATACAGATATTTATCAATTTATTCCTGCACATAGTGCTTGCTATGGAAAGCATCTGTACCGCTATGGCAAAGCAGGAGGGCGTGACAGAATTGCTGAAAGCGTCCGGCCAAATGGAATGGGTATGCGTATGAACAGCATTCGTAATCGTGCGGAAGGAATCGTACTGCACGAGCTTTTTATCTTTCCGGTTCAGATCTCTTTTTGCGCCGCGGAGCGATTTCTTGTGCCGGGATCTTTTTCGGATCATGCAACCGCGTCAATACCGAGGGCTTCTTCACACCCAGATCCGCATCCCGGCAAAGCGTTCGCAAGGAGTAGATTAGCATATCCCATGATATATCTTCGGCATAACTGAAAGTAGACTGGTAGTTTTTCCACAATGCTTGCAGCTCCATACTTTGCTCCATTGAGGAAACGATTTTTTCTGCATTGTCAAGTACATCAAGGTGTCCGCGCTTCTTTGCAGTGGCGGTTAAAGCCTGCGCAAGAGAGGCAGTATTTATGCTGCTGCCGTATAGTTGACCAAGGATGTGAAGATCGTAGAAATCTCGCATTCGACTGTTGGTGGTTGCCCTTGCAAGGGCCGTTTCAATTTTCTCTGCCAGCACAGTTTCCAGATTGTATGCCCAAACCTCTATGGAACGGTCTTCGAACATAAGACGAAAGCTGTACCGTATTTCTCTTGGCGTAATGATGTCACCCGTGGAAAAATCAATTTTCAGCGGCGTTCTAACGCCATCAAAGAGAGTTTCCATGCTGACGCGAACACCGGGGTATTCCGCTTCATCCATGATGCCGGAAATATTCTTTATTTTGAATTCAACATTGTCCTCAATCGGGACGGCAATAATATCGGTAACGATCTGCCGGACTTCCTCCCGCCCAATCGTTTTCCCTCGAATCGTTGCGTCAATGTCCATTGTGGAACGGGCGTCCAACCCCACCATAGCAGCAACCAGCATGCCGCCCTTCAAGATGAAATGATCCTTATACTTAGACTTTGACACTCTCTCTAAGAAGCGCTCCATCATATAGTTTCGCAGAAGCACTTGCGCATCTGCCGCTTTTGCTCTTGAGAGATTCCGAATCAAATCCTTTAGCTGCCGTGAAGTCTTTATCATAAGAGCACCTCCAAGTACTGCCGCAAAATGCGCTCGACATGAAATAGCTTCGCGTATTCCATCAGTCGAAGCAAATCCTTATCCTGCCGACGGGCATATTGCTTTAACGCGCCTTGCAGGGTTTGGACTTCTATGCCGCTTCTGCTTCTGATAGTATCACAGATTGTACGCTCAACATCATACACGGGCACACGATGCCCAAATGGTGTTGTTCCGGTTTCAATACCGATCTCATACAATGCTTTTTTTACGGTATATACCTTTACTCCCTCCGCAGCTAAATGGGTCGGGTTATATCCAGTCTTGACGGTTACAGAATATCGCATCGGTTCGCGATCCGTCAGATCATGAAAAAACAATGCCGTATCATGGGAAAAGACAATTTGCGGGCACCGCAAACTAAGTAAGTACATTCTATCGGCCCATGCATCAGGAGCAAGGTAAACGCCGTGAGAAACGCGCTCATATTCTTTTGCAGCCACATATTTTGATAGTACGGATTTGGAAATACCTGCTTCCAATACAGCCGCCGTAGTCAAAACGCCGCCACTGGCTTCTGTCATCTGATCGAGCAGTTCAAACTGACTCATCCGTGTCATCTCCTTTCACGCTAATATTATAATCTATATTAGCGCAAAAGTAAACATCGTTTTTCATCAAACGCCAGTGAATTTTTTATTCGTCCGTGTCGCTGCCCTTATTCTTGTTCCTGCTCTTATGCACATTGTGCTGATTCTCGCAGCGGGGTGAACAGAAAATGGCATCCACCTGTCTGGATAGGGAGGCAGAACGCATCGACGGCAAACGTGGTCAACGCATTAGGATTCTTTGGAACTGCATCGGCGAATTTACACCGCCGGACAAGTGTAAAAAGGACGAAAAAACGGCATAGCCGGAATAAATCCAACTATGCCGAATTTTCAGGGATTAAGGAATCCCTAAGTTGCCACCACTTTCGGCGGGGCTGTCTTATTTTTGGATCTTCCGGCATCTCCGGCGGGACGGGGCCTGCCCGCGCGCCGCTTTCAGGCCGCAGCGCAGACGGCACGGTCGCCTGCCCGCGGAAAAACCCGCCGTCTGACGGGGCATCGCTCGTCTCCGGCGGTTCGCGGCCCAGTCAGCTCCGGCGCCCCTCCCCCGCCGCCACGGGAGAGATCAGCGCGGGCTGCGGCGAGAGGCAGAGCATGACGGCGGCGGTGAAGCGGCCCTCCTGACAGCGGGCGGTCAGCATTCCGTGATACGTCTCCGCGATGCGCTGCAGGATGCCCAGTCCCAGCCCGTGCTCCCGCAGGCCGGCGCCGCTTCGGCGCTCCCGTTCCGGCGCGGTCTTTGCCGCGGTGTTGACGCACTCGATGACCAGATACTCCTGCTTTCGGAAGGAGGTGACGGTGATCTCCGGCCGGGCCTGTCCGCTGGCGGCGCAGCCGTCGATGGCGTTGTCCAGCAGGTTGCCGAAGATGCTGCACAGGTGGACGCCGTCCACCGGCAGATCGGACGGCAGCTCCAGCTCCACATTGAGCCGGATGCCCTGCTGGCGGCAGAGCTCCGCCTTCCGGGTCAGCACGGCGTCCACGATGGGATTGGCGCAGTAGACGGTGCCAACGTGGTTTTTCAGCCCGTCGTGGAGATTGTCCAGCTGGCGGCGGGCCAGCTCGCTCTCTCCGCTCTCCAGCAGGGCGTAGACGGAGCGCAGCTGGTTGTTCAGATCGTGGCGGATCTGGTTGATGGTCAGGATGTCCTGCTCCATCTGCTGATAGTAGGAGAGCTGGTTTTTCAGCTCCCGCTCGGTGAGAGCCAGCTCCTCCCGCAGCGCCTCCTGCTGGCGCAGCTGGCCCGCCGCCCGGAAATAGGCCGCGTCCGCGGCGATGCAGACCGCCGCCACCAGCAGCAGCGTCCAGTGGTCCACCGCCTGCGCGGGGCTGTTCTGAATGGTCAGCAGCAACAGGTCCATGGTCAGCATCTGGCTCAGGGGCACCAGCAGGAACAGCGGGCTGACGCTGCGCAGCCGCCCCTTCTGGAACCAGCGGCTCAGGAACACGTAGGCCGCGGTGGTGTAAAGGCACAGGATCAGCAGTCCCAGCAGCTTGCTGGTCACCAGAAACGAGGGGTCGCTCCGCGCCAGCTCCGCCAGCGGCTGGCCGCTGCGCTCCACGGTGCCGCCCAGCATCAGGGTGGCGGTCAGCTCCGTAAAGAGGGTGGCGATCATGTACACCAGCGTACACAGCAGGGTGCGGGTGCGCCGCTCCAGGGAAAAGAGCAGCGGCACCAGCACGCAGCCGCAGATGTTCAGCAGGTCCGTCACCACGCCGCGGGGGAAGACGCTGGCGCACAGCAGACTCATGGCCACCGGAAACAGCGGATATACAGCGCAGAACAGCCACGGCCGGCGCAAAGGCACTGTCCGGCTGAGGGCGAACCCCACCACGGCCATCTGGAGATAATTGATGACTGTGCCGGCCAGTACCGTGTGCATCGTTCATCACCTTCGCAATTCATACTTTCCCCAAGGGAAACCTTCTCCCCTCAGAATACACATTTGTGCAGGGAAAGTAAAGCTGAAAAGTGCGGGCGCGGCGCTTGCACGGATGGGCCGGCACAGAAGCAGGCCTGCCTGCGTTGGCGAACACGGAAGCCGGGCCGGAACGCCGTCCGGCGGGCTGCCGCGGAGGATCATTTATTTTGCACGCGCCTTCAGCGCGGAGGCCAGCGCCGTCAGGTCCTGCCCCTTCAGGGCGGCCTCCAGCAGCTGGGGCAGCTTTTCCGGCGGACAGGCGAAGCACGGAATTCCCATAGCGGCGATCCGCTTGGCCGTCTCCGGGTCATAGCTGGCCTTTCCGCCGTCTGCGATGGCCAGCAGGGTCACCACAGTGACGCCGGACTCCTTCAGTTCTTCCATACGCCGCAGCAGTGCCGCCCGGTTGCCGCCCTCCATCAGGTCGGAGATCAGGAAAAACAAGGTTTTGGCCGGCTCCTCCACAAATTGTCGGCAGTAGGCCAGCGATTTGGCGATGTCGGTCCCGCCGCCCATCTGAAAGCCGAACAGCAGGTCCACGGGGTCCTCGCACAGCTCCGTGAGGTCCATAATCTCTGTGTCAAAGGCCACCACATGGGTCTTGACGGCGGGCATGGAGGCCAAAATGCAGGCCATCACAGAGGCGTACAGAATGGACTGCCCCATGGAGCCGCTTTGGTCGATGTCCAGAATAATCCTCCAGCGGTTGACCCGACTGGACCGGTCAAAGTACCAGATGCGTTCGGGGACAATGGTTCCCAGCTCCGGGCGGAAGTTTTTCAGATTTCTTCGGATGGTGCAGGGAAAGTCAATGGCGCTGGCGGCGGGCAGGGGCGAATGAGCCCGGCGGTTCAGGGCGGCGGAGACGGCCCGGCGCGTGTCGCTGTCCAGCAGGCGGCTGATTTCCTCCACGATTTTGCGGATGTAGCTTCTGGCGGCTTCCTTGGACTTCTTGGGGATCTGATCCTTCAGCATCAGCAGTGTGGACGCCATATTCAGGTTCGGTTCCAGTCCCTCCAGCAGCTCCGGCTCCAGCAGCAGCTGCCGGAGGCCCTTGCGCTCAATGGCGTCGTTCTGCACCACCGCCACGGTCTCGCTGTCGAACAGCGTTCTGAGGTTGCCCAGCCACTTGCTGATGAGCGGCGCAGAGGGGCCGTGTCCCGCGCCGCTGCCGAAGCTCTCGCCGGGACCGCCGTAGATGGCCGCCAGCGCCTGATCCATCAGGAACTCCTCCTCGGTCAGTGCGGAACAGCCCATCCCCTCCAGCCGGCTCTGGGATTCAGAGCCGAGGACGAGACGCCATCGTTTCATCTGCTCCGATTGGGGCATAGCCTTCCCCCCCCCTTTCAAATATCGTCAAAATCGAACTCCTTCAGCCCGTCCAGCACAGCCTGCTCATCCGGAGTGCTCTCCTGCATCAGCTGCTCCGCCGCCGGGGCGCCTGCGCCCCACAGTTCGCCCAGATTTTCAGCGATGTCGGACTTTTCGAACGGCGAGAAATCCGCGAAGGCCCGCCGGAGGGATACAAGCGCCCGCCGGAAAGCCGGTTCGTCCAGCTGGGAGAGGTATTCGTCCAGCTGCCGCCACAGAGAGAGCCGGGCGATGAGCGCGTAGCGGTTTTTCCCCGCCAGCCCCTCGAACCAGCCCGCTCCCAGATCGGCGGGAATGCCGGGAGAGAGCCTGCGGGACACCTCGCGGCTGAGGGTTTCCTCGTCCGCCTCCCCCCGCTCTAACAGCGTCGCCATGGCGAAGCCGGAGCAGCGGGTGTTGAGGTCGTCCCGATCGGAGATTCTGGTCAGCAGCGCCGTCCAGCTCTCGCCCGGCAAAAAGTCGTGGCACAGCTGCACGGCGTTGACGCGATCCATGGCCGCGGTGACGTCGGCCGCGGCCTGCGCGTCGCATACGCAGGCGCTTTCCAGCGAGAGACAGGCTCGGAGGTACAGCTGCTCCATCAGCGGAACCACCGGCGCGCAGTCGAAGCGGCGCAGATCGCCGTAGCGCACCGTCAGCGACAGTTGCTGCAGCGCCGAGGCCATCTCCGTCAGGGCCGCGGCGTCCGCGGCCAGTGCCTGCAGCGCCGACAGAGCGTGCTGCGCCGCCTCCGGGATGCCGCACAGAAAGGCGTCCTGAAAGATGGAGGCCGCCTCGGACAGGGAGGCGCTGCGCTCTGCCCGTTCCTTCAGAGCGAAGGCGGCGGCGCCTGCCAGTGTATCGCCCAAAAGCGAGCTTTCCGCCACCTCAATCTCGCATTCCGGCGTCCAGCAAAGGCTCCAGTATTCGCCCCAGCTGGCCTTCTCCTGCCGGGAGGCGACGGGCTGGGCGAAGCGAATGTGCAGAACCCGCAGGCGATGCAGGAAAAAGGAGCGGTGCAGATCCAGAAACGCCGCATCCTCCGACCGGACGGTGAGCTTTTCCCGCAGATCCAGCTCCAGCGGCTGGGACTGGGGGACGCGGTATTTTTCCAGCCGCAGACCCTTCAGCTGGCGGTAAAAGTCGTCCTGTACGCTGGTACGGCTGACGCCCTCCGGCAGAAAGCCGACCTTGGTGCCGATTTCCGTGTCCGCCGCCGCTATGGACAACTCGGAAAAGCGGCCGTGCCCCATGGTGGCCACGGCGGCGTCCCGCAGGTCCCGCAGGCAGGGAAAGCGACTGCCCCGCATGGCGCACAGCGTTTCGGAAAGGCGCACAGCCTCAATAACCTCCGCCGGGGAGAGGGGGTTGCCTGCCTTCCGCTGGGCGGCGGCCAGCTTTGTAAGATAGAGGTAGGCGGTCTGCGACAGGTCCCCGGCCCGCAGGGCGTCCCAGAGCAGTTCAAAATACGCCGGGGCGCGGTTCCCCGCGCCGTAGCCGGATCGGGTGGACAGGCGGTAATAGGAGTAGGGCATCAGCGTGGCGGCGCACTCCGCCAAGGGCAGGCGCTGCAGCTCCTCATCGGTCATGGGGCAGTTTTCCTCCAGACCCGCCACATGGAACGCGCCGCACACGCAGAAAATGCGTTCCGCCGGGATGCCGGAGTCCACCGCCTCCTGAATCGTGCGCTTCATGAACGCCTCCCGCACCAGCGTTTCCGCTGTACGGTACGGGCTGTCGGACGCGGAGGCCCGCAGCTCCCGCCCGAAGGCGGTGCAGGCGGCGCGGTAGCTCTCCGCATCGGCGAGCTGCTCGAAGCGGCGTTCCCAGAAGGAATCGTGATCCTCGCCGGTCAGTTCTTCCAGTTTTTGGTAGACGTTCTCCGTGGTGCGGCCGGGTTCGGCGGGAGGCTGCTCCGGCTCCGCCGGCTCTGCCATGGCCAGAAAGGCCCCGGAGGGCAGGTCCATGAACCGGCACGGGACGTTGTGGGCGAAGGCCCAGCGGATGGCCTGATACTCCGGGGAATAACAGGCGAAGGGGTAGAGAATGGTTCGCACGGGCGCCTCTTTGGTGTAAGCCAGCAGAGCGGCGGGCAGGACGGTCTGGGGATGGCAGAGCCACTGCATCTGATCGTTCAGGTCGCTGGGGCCCTCCACAAGAACCAGCTGAGGCTGTGCCTCATCCAGCGCCCGGCTCAGGTGAAACGCCGCTGCCGGGGAGAGATGGCGCACGCCGAACAGAACCGGCCCGGACATCACTCGTTCAGCTCCCGGCAGGCCTTGTACAGCCCAAGCCAGGAGCTGCCCCGTTTTTTCATCACGTTTTCCAGATATTCCTTCCACGCCGCCCGATCCTTTTCCTCGTCCTTGACGACTGCGCCCTGCAGCGCCGCGGCAAGGTCCCGGTCGGAGACGTCGCCGGTGCCGAAGCTGCCTGCCAGCGCCATAGAGCCCGCCAGCAGGGAGATGGCCTCGGCGGTGGACAGCACGCCGCTGGTGGATTTGAGCTTCTGCTTGCCGTCCAGCGTCTCGCCGCCCCGCAGCTCCCGGAAGATGGTGACAACCCGTTCCACAGCGCCGCTCTCCGGCTGCCGGGCGTTGAGATCCAGACCGGAGGACAGCTGCGCCACGCGGGTGCGGACAATGTTTATCTCGGTCTGCATATCCGCGGGAACCGGCAGCACCACGATATTGAACCGGCGCTTCAGCGCCGCCGACATTTCGTTGACGCCCTTGTCCCGCGTGTTGGCGGTGGCGATCACGGAAAAGCCTTTGGAGGCGGGAACCTCCAGCCCCAGCTCCGGGACGCTGAGCCGTTTTTCCGAGAGAATGGAGATCAGCGCGTCCTGCACCTCGCTGGCACAGCGAGAGATCTCCTCCACGCGGGCGATGGAGCCGGTCTCCATGGCCCGGTAGACGGGACTTTTCACCATGGCCTCCGGAGAGGGGCCCTTGGCGATCAGCATGGCGTAATTCCACGAGTAGCGGATCTGCTCCTCGGTGGTGCCGGCGGTGCCCTGCACCACCTTGGTGGAATCGCCGTTCACTGCCGCCGCCAGATGCTCGCTGAGCCACGACTTAGCGGTGCCCGGCTCGCCGATGAGCAAAAGCGCCCGGTCCGTGACCAGCGTGGCGATGGCGATCTCCACCAGCCGCCGGTTCCCCATATATTTCGGCGTGATCTCCACGCCCTTGACGCTGACGCCGCCCATGAGGTATGTCAGCACCGATCGGGGCGACATCCGCCAGCCCGTAGGAACGGACTCGCTTTCCGCCGCCATAAGCGCCTCCAGCTCGCGGGCATAGAGTTCCTCCGCCGGGAGACGCTGCACATTTCCGCTGCCCATTGTTTCTTCCTCCTTTTACAGCACGTCGGCGCCGGGGTCGGCGCGCAGCTGTGCGATCATTTGTTTTATGGCGTCCGCGGGCCACATTCCCCGGGCCCTGAGCTTTCCCGTGGTTACCATTCGGTTGAGCCCTTCCAATTCCTCCGCCCGCTCGGCATTGGAGACGGGCAGGGAGCGCAGCAGAGAAATTGCCGCATAATAGTTTACTATATTGGATTTTAGGGCGCATTTGGTGACATAGTTGCTCCAATCCTTCCACCCGCAGGCTCGGAGGGCCGCACCGTAGGCGGCGGCTTCGCCCGTCTGAACCGCCCGCTGATAGAAGAACGGTCCCAGAATCTGCCCGCAGGCCGGGTCTCCCGGACGAATCAATCCGGCCAGCAGCTCGTCGTGGCTGCGAAAGCCCGTACTGGGGCCGCAGGGAAGCTCCGAAGCAAACTGCGGCAGCGTCTCGCTGTCCCGCTCCACCTTTGGGTCGATCAGGAGCAGAAGCCAGCGGTCGTCCAGCCCCGGAATCCGCACCTCCCGCTGCCGGGAAACCGCTGCCCAGACCGGCTGAAACACGGTGCGGATCGCATAGGCTTCCTGCCTGCCGTCCCATCGCAAACAGGACAGAACCTGCCACAGCTGGAGGCGTTCGGCCCGCTGCGCCGGGGACTCCCGGCGGAACAGGCCCGCGCGAACCACCCGGAGGGAATAGTAGTCAAAGACGCGCTCCGGCGGCTCCGTCAGCAGGTCGGCCAAAAATGCTCCGCCAAGATACCGGCGGGGGCAAACCGTCCCCAGCTCACGGGCCAGCTCCAGCGCCGCAGGCGATGGAGAGAGCATCAGGCTCCGCAGGCAGCACGTTTCCAGCAGATCGGCGGCCGAGGGCCTGTCCTTCCCCTTTCCATCGGGGGCGGTCAGGGCGGAGAGGGCGGCATCGTCCGCTGCCGCCCTGCGCCAGAATGATGCCATGGCCGGTCCGCTCTTGCCGCCGACCGCGTCCGTCAGCGCGGAGAACTGAAGGTACTCCTCCTCGCTCAAGGCTGCGCCGCCGCAATGGCGGTCCAGGAACGCCGTCAGGGCGTCGGCCAGACACTCGGAGGCATGGGCGCCGTCGGCGCACGACAGCAGAGAGACGGAGGAGGGGGTTTGGCGCAGTTCCTCCTTCCAGAGACGACAGCTCTCCGCGTCCTCCATGGCGGACAGAGCGCGGAAGGCGGCGGCGCGGCTCTTGCCCCGTTCCGTCTGGGCCAGCGTTTGCAGCAGCGCGGCATTTTCCTGCGATGCGCCCAGCGCCAGAATGACGGCTTCCCGCACCTCCCGCCGGCTGTCCGGAAGAATGGCCGCAAACCACTCCTGCTGCCCGGCTGCGTCCAGCAGAGCTGCCAGCTGAACCCTCCGGGCCATGGGGCGGCCCCCGGCGGGGTCAAAATCCCGTTTCAGCAGCGGCAGCGCCGCGGTTCCCGCGCTCTCAAGAATGGTGAGGCACAGGTCGGAAATCTCGGAATAGCTGTCCCCCAGACCGGTGACGAGGGCGGGCAGCAGGCGAAAATCCTGAAAATACGCGGGGTGTGTTTCCCAGACGTCCCGCAGGGCGGCCAGCCGTCCGCTGCCGGAACCGGTCAGGGCGTCCTCCAGAGGGTGCAGCACGCTGTAAGGCAGCGGCTGATACGCGGGCGAGCCCCGGTCCGGCAGAGGTGTCAACGCCCCGCTCACCCCTGCGACTCCCTGCGTATAGACCACCGCGTCCACGAGGCTCAGCACATCCAAAAGCAGCGTGCCCCGGTTTTCGGGAGGGGCTGCCAGCAGCTGCCCCGCCTCTGCGGCGATCCGGGCAAAGACAGGGCTGGCTTGCGCCAGCGGCTCCAGCGCCTCAACGGAGCGCCGCAGGCGGAAATCCTCCCCCAGCAGGCGGGTTCCGGCGACGGCCGCGCGTTCCAGCTGGTCTCTCAGCTCATATAAAGCCTGTAAATCCATGGTTCGCCCCCCTCAGTACGCCAGCCGGAGAACGGCCTCCGGGGTTACCAGACTGTACGGCTGCATACAAATGCGCCGGTCCGCCTCGTCGTAGAACAAAATCCCGAACAATGCGCTGTTTTCAGGGATTGGCCGGGCGAGAAGCAGTTCGGCGGCGGCCAGCGTGCCGTGGTCTGGCCCGTCCTCCGGGCGATCCCGCAGAATGACGCGGTCTCCGGCGGGGTCCTCCATCACCGGGAAGCCCTCCGCCATGCCGACTCTGCCGCAGGGCACCAGCACTGCGGAAAATTTAGGAAGCAAGGGGCTTTTGATCTGGTTCTTTACCTCTTTGATCGCCGCCGCCAGCGATGGCTGGGCCAGTTTCGGAAGGGATGCGGCCTCCTGCGGGGTCAGTTCCCGTGCCGAGGCGGCGTCCCAGCGGATGCGGCGGTTCCCCTCGCCGGGGTAGAAATACAGAGTGGGGATCTCCAGCAGCTGAAAGCAGCTGTCCTCCGCCCGCACGTATTTCAGCGCCTTGACGGGCCGGTAGTTCAGGCTCCGGCCGATGCGGCCTGTGTCCAGATCCAGCCAGTAGCCCCGGTCGATGTACTCCCGCCGGGCGGGATCGTAAAAGACGTCGAAGGACAGCTGCACCAGCCGGGCGCCGGCACGGCAGGAGCCGATGGCCGCCAGCTCCTCCAGCCGCCAGACGCCGCCCAGCGCCTCAAACAGCGCCGTGTCCTCGGCGGAGAATTGCTCCGCCTGCAGCTTTTCCTGCAAAAATGCCCGGGAACGCTTCAGTACGGCATGGAGAGAGAGCAGGACGCGCAGCGCCTCCCGGTACTTTTCCTCCGCGCCGGACGAGTCCTTCTGGATGGCCTGCACGGCCAGGGCAATGCGGGAAAACGCCAGCTGCGGCCCGGACAAATAGTAGCTGCCCAAATCCCTGGCCAGTTTTTCATAGCTCTGGGCGGAGCTTCCCGCCAGCGAGGCGATGCCGCCGCTCAGCAGCTCATCCGTCATGCGCTGGGTCATATCCAGACCCTCCAGCTGTTTTCTGATGCGTTTTTCCTGGGCCGCGGCGTTGGATTTGGGGGACTTTGCGGGCGGGGCCCCCTCCCCGGCGTGCGCCGCCTGCCGCGCCGCCAGCTTTTGCCGCTTCTGCGCCAGCTCCGGGGGAATTTCCGCAACGGCAAACTCCTTGCCGGAAATCATCTCAAACATCAGTCCCAGCGCGTGCTTGCACGGGAACTGGCGGCTGGGGCAGCTGCACCGGCATACCGGCGCCGCCGGGTCTGCGCAGTCCACAGACGTGCGATAGGGCGTCGCGCCGCTGCCGGCGCAATCGGCCCAGTAAAGGGTTCCGTCGGCGGTCCTGTGCAGGCAGGAGAACTTGCCTCCCGCAGACAGCCTGCGCCCGTTGGCGGTGGCGGCGGGATTCGGGGAAAGAAGCAAAACAGTTTGTTCCGTCAGTTCCATAGGACACCTTCTTTGTTTGATCCGTTAGAAAAATAGTAACACACATTTCCTGACAGGCCAAGGTATTATCAAATTTTCCGCGCCGGACCGTTTTTTTCGGCCCGGCGCGGAAAATGCCTCTGCGGTATGTTCAGCGAAGCAGTCGCTCGTCTTCGTATTCCTCAAAGACATACTGTCCGTCGGGGATGTGGTACTCCAGCGAGTAGTGGCCCTCCGCCCTGACCTGAACCCGTATGTCGCAGGGCTGGGTGGACTGAACCGCCACCTTTCCGCCGGAGACGCGGCCCCAGCTGCTTTTCACGGTGATCGTATGACATCCGGACGGGACATGGCAGGCCTGTATTCCAAGCCGGTAGGCGAACATATGCGCCGGCTCGCCGTCCACGGTGAGGATGTAGTTGTTGTCGGCCCAGTCGGTGTCTCCCGCGCGTTTCTTGAAAAGCAGCACCAGCGCCGCCCCCGGAAACGCGATGGCGTCTGCGCTGGCCCTTCTGGTTTTGACGATGTACAGAATAATAACCGCGATCAGGCCGGCGGTCAGCACCCCGAGGGTCGGGGCGTAGAGATACGCTGTGGTATTCATAGTTTGATCCCCCCCTGCTGGATGGAATGATGTCTGCCTCTGAAAAGCCGCACGGACGGCCCCGGCTGTGAAAGGGCGGGACGTATTCCCTCCGGAACCGCCCGTCCGCAAAAACGGAGGAACCGCTACGCTTGCGGCGGCCCCTTGGGCAGCTTCCGCGGGGAGCGCGCGTTTGCAGGCGTCCAGAGGGTTCCCGTGGTGACGTCGATCCATTTTGCCTGAAACCGCTCCGCCAGATACCGCAGCAATTCGGCGGGTTCCTGCGCTCCGTGCAGAAATACGGTGAAGAAGGAGACGGTTTCCTCGTTCCCCAACGCAAATTCAATGGCCCACTCCGGAGCCCGCACGACAATCCAGGACAAATCCCGATCATTTACGTCTGCGCCGGGAACCTTTGCCGCTAAAAAGTCCAAAAGGGCAAGGCGAATATCCGCCCGCTTCAGCGGAACGATGAGATCCTTTGCCATGTCGGTGATATCGTTGCAGGAACTCGCTGTTTTAACAAAAAACAGGTCTCGGCTCACTTGCATCCCAGCCCTCGTCAGATTTGGGCCCGCGGGACATTCGAGGGGGCCCTGTCCTCGTTCGGCTTACAGTGGCGGACGGCGGAACGGCCGCCGCATCGTCTGCTGCTCTCCCGGGCAGATGAAAGCGCGTTTGATTCGGTGCGCCCGGGTCGGTCACTTTTCGCAGTTCACATACTTCCACGTCAGACGTTTGGCCGCTTCAAAGTCGGCAGGTTCCAGAAAGACCTTCTCCGGGGACACCTTGCGGTCGAGGGCACCGCCCTTGCCGGGGTTGATCCACAGAGCCGCCTTGGCGGAGTCTCCCTCCTGCACCCGGAATTCCAGATAATCGTTCAGATACTTGCCCCGGAGAGTCTCGTAGGAGAGCGATCGGATCTCAGCGCCGTCCTTTTGCAGCACCAGCGCGCCGTCCGTAAACGTGAGAGCGTCGCAGACATCGCTGCCGTTTACGGAAAACGTTTTCGGCAGCTCAACGCCCTCAAATTCCCTGAAATAGATCATATAGACCCAGCAGTCGCCGCTGACCTTCAGGGACGGCTCATAATGCCGCCGAATCTTTTCTACCGTATATGTTTTTTCTCCGCCGTCCGCCGGATCGGTCAGTCTGACAGGCGTGCCGGGGCCGTACTGCGCTCTGATGAGCCGATCCTGTGCAGTCTCCCGTGTGCCGGAAAACAGAAAGCCCTCCTTTTCCGGCGTGCGGAGAATGGGCTGGGCCAGCACCTCGTCATAGTCCTGCGCCACATGATAGGCCGGCTGATCTCCCTTTTTCTTTTTGCCCGCGCTCACAACTCCGAAAATAATCAGACCCACCAGCAGCACAATCGCCGCGACGCAGACAATCACAAACGTATACATAAACAGTTCCTCCCCCGGTTGTTATTCGGACACGGCGCAGCCGCCAATGGAGCCGAGCGTGCTCAGAAAGCGCTGAATCGTTTCCTGCTGGTCCCCTCCAAAGCAGTCCTTGTCCTGATATTTAAAGGTTTTGCTTTCATTTCCCACAATGAACCTGATGCGCTTCCGGTCGGTATCGACCTCTGCGGACGTCACCGCTGAAAAGGGCACGTAGTCCGTTTCCCCGGCTGAATCGTCAGACGGCGGGCTGAATGCCGGCGCTTCGCTCTCATACCGGCTGATGGTCTGCGTCAGGGGATCGGACACGGCGGGAATGAGGAACATCCCCTCCTGATCGTAGGCGACCACCCACATATGCTGCGCATTGACGGCGTCCTCCAACAGATTGATGACGTTTTTCCCCACGCTTTGGGCCGAGGGGAGCTGAGCGGCAACAAAGCCCTGCATGGCGGACTGGGCGGTGTCGATGGAGGATGCTGCCCGCCTGCGGAGGGCGGTCATCCATCCCACGCCGAGAGCGATCAGAGCCGCCGGGATCAGCAACAGTTTGTAATTCATAAGTCTGTTCCTCCTGTTATTTCAGTGCGTATTTGGACCACGGGCTGTCCATATCGGTGAGCAGGCCGTTGGCGATGGACTCAAGACCCTGCAGCATGGGGCCGGGGCCGTTCCACATCCCGCGCCCCAGCAGATAGCCCTGCGCGACGCCCCGCCAGTCGGGATATGTGCTCCGGCACTGTTCGTAAGCGTCCTCAATGTACTGCCACGCAGTCTCCTGCGAGACATATCCCAGATCGAAGCAGCACCGCGCGACCAGTACCAGCCGCCCCATGTCCCACGCCACCGCAGAGACCTCCGGCAGCCCTTCCCTGCTGCCGAGAAACCCCTCCCGGATCATTTCCGGCAGGACCGCCCGGAGATTTTTGATGAAGTCGTAGGTCTCGCATCTCTCGTTTTCCTGCAGGAGAGAGATGTCGATTTTGGAGGCGCTGCCCGCCACAAAGTTCTTGATCGCGTTGAAGTAGACGTGATGTCCCCGGTCCCGCAGCCAGTCCAGCACGCTGACTGCGGTCTTTTCGTCCACAATATCGTAGTGCTCCGACAGGCTGCGGGCGAGATCGCGGCGCGGCTCCCCCGTCTCCAGACTGTCGCAGAAGCACATGACCTGCTCTGCGTTGATGGCGCCCACGTTCAGCGCCGCCAGCTGCTCTCCCGTCAAAGACGGCTTGGCAGGATTTTTTCGGTATTTGTCGCTGCTCAGCGCCCTGACGAGTTTCCTGATAAAGCCCATGGAAAAAGACCCCTTTGAATGATGAATGTGTGCGGCAAGCAAAGGAGATCGCCCCCGGCGCCCGCGTCCGGCACGGTCAGTGACGGCGGCACGGAAGAAAATCGATTTTGTCCCGCAAACAGCCGCGAAACGGCACCGTCTACCTGCTGACTATACCTCAGACCAAAAAATACGGGGGCGTTCATGCCTGAAATAAAAAAATTTTGTTGTATAGGGTTATGGAGCGGGACGATCCTCCTTTATTCTCCGGCGTCGGCTTTGACAAGGCTGTAAAGCGTGACCGGCGACGAGACCGTCTGGGCGGAGAGCTTTTCCTGCCAGCTGCCGCTGTCGATCTGCTCCAGCAAGAAGCACAGCAGCGCTCCGGTCTCATAGGGCATCTTGTCGGCAAGAAACGAGGGATCCTTCAAGCCCTTTTGAACGACGGGGATCACATCGCTGAAGGAGACGTTCTTCACATTGTCAAAATACATCACGCCATAGTCGTAGCCCACGATCCGGGAGGCCTTGATGCACACGTACTGTGCCGTCCCCTCGACGGTCTCCATATCCAGCTCCTGCTTCAGATATTCCGGATTGGCGGCGATTCGCTGCTCCATAACGGCGGAATATTGCTTTGCGCAGGCAAGCAGCGTCTCTTTTGAAGGGGCCTCCTTTGCCAGCTCTGTCTGAATTTTAGCCAGCACATCGTACTCGTCTGCCATCAGGGACAGGTCCTCGTCCGACAGGTCGCCGGCGAACCGTCCTCCGCTCACCCAGTCTTTCTGCATAAAGTAGTGAAAGGCCTCGTGGGACAGGAAGGAGATGTAGTGCTCGGAGGAGTTGACGGGATCAAAGGACTTTTTCTGGGAGTACTTCGTGAAAAAGACCTCGTTCCCGTAAACGGTATAAACCTTCCCCGCCGTATTGAAATTGCCTGCGTCAAATTTCAGCTTCAGCAGCTGCGGATCGGTGCGGGACAGGCGGTATACCGTGATTCCCCAGCTCTCGGGAAGGGATAATTTCACCGCCAGCGGGCCCGTGGGCGCCTTTTGGGGGTTGATGAGGTAGCCGGGGCCCCAGAGTCCGTTGACCGCGGCAATTGGCCTGTCCTCCAGATCGTAACCCTTCCAGATTTCCGTCTTTCGATCGCTGGCGGAATACTCGTTCAGTTCGGACAGCATTTGCCTGTCCGTACTGTTCAGAGAGTGGAAATCCGTGCCGAGCCGGTTCAGTACGATGGGAAGCACCGCCAGCGCAAGGATCGCCGCCAGCAGGATCAGCAATACGAGCTTCTTTTTCTGCATTCGTTTTTTCTCCATAGATGATTCTCCTAATGGGCTGTATCTCCACTGAGGACAGCCAAAATTTTCCGGAACGGCTTCCGGCATTGAAAACGGGTTTTGGGTCTTTACGGGGAGACGGTGCGCCGCGGCCATTCCGGGCGTTCGCTCCCCGCGGCGCGTCCCGGAGCGTGGGCCGGGAGCCTCCCGACGCGTCACGCCCTCCTGCTCCGCACTCTATACAACAAAATCCCGGCGATTGGCGCATGAATCTCTCCCTGGGGCGGCGGTTTGCGGTATAGTTTGCAAAAAGGCAGCTATCCGGGAATAGGAGCATTTTATGTCATTTTCTCGCCACAAAAATTATCAACTCCTGCAGTTTTACAGAAGACTGCCGGCTGACGTACGAGGCCACTCGGTTCGGGTGTCCGTTTATATGCAGGTTCTGCTGCGGCAGCTGCTGCAGACTGCCCCGGAGCTCTGCCCGGATTTTTCCAGCTTCGGCGAGGATGCTTTGCTGGAGCTTGTCCGCGAGGGAGGCTTCTATCACGACATCGGGAAGATCATGGTTCCGCAGGAGATTTTGAAAAAGCACGGAAAACTGACGCCTGCAGAACGCGCGGAGATCAAAAAGCATCCGATCTATACGCAGACGCTGTTGGAACCTTTCCTGGATACGGCGCATCCGCAGGACCGTGCTTTTTTGAAAACGGTAATTGAAATCGGGAAGGCCCATCATGAGCGATGGGACGGCGCAGGATACCCGTACGGGCTGAAAGGCGCGGACATCCCATTCTACGCGCGTCTCTGCGCGGTGGCAGATGCCTACGACGCCATGCTCAGCCGCAGGGCCTATTCTCCCTCCTTCTCCGACACCCACGCGGTCCGGGAGATTGAAAGCTGCGCCGGTACGCAGTTTGATCCGGCCATTGTGGAGGTTTTCTCCGCCTGCCGGGGGAACCTGCAGAACATCAATGAGCGGCGCAATAACTCCAAGTAAAAGAACGGGTGAGGTCCTCTGCTTCCGCAGGCGGCGAAGCGGGGTCTGATAAATAAAAAAGGAGCAAATTGTATGAACAAGGAAAAACTGATTGCAGCCATTTCTGAAAAGGCCGGCATTTCAAAGACGGATGCCAAGATTGCCACGGAGGCGCTGCTCTCCACAATCACGGAAACGGTTCAAAGCCGTGAAAAGGTCGTGCTGATGGGATTTGGAACGTTTGAGGCCCGCGCCCACGCCGGGCGGATGGCCAAGAATCCGAGAACCGGCAAGCCGGTGAAGATTTCCGCCCGTACCGTTCCCTTCTTCCGCCCGGGAAAAGCCTTCGCGGAAGCGGTGAACGGGAAGAAGCTGAACTGACCGCTGCCGCAAAGGCAGCCGTTCTAAAGCAGAGCCTGCACGGAGGTGATGAATTGGACCTGTTCAGGATGCCGATTTCCATGGGTGAAAAGCGGATTTTCTTTATCCGCTGCAGTTTCTGCAGTCATTTGCAGCTGCCGGATGGGTACCACTGCGCCGATGGGCATGTCCCCTGTGATGAGTGTCCCCAATTCGATCAGGTGACAGATGTGGACGCCCGCGTCCGGAAAATCTTCTCGATGCTCCCGGACGGAGCGGGCAGGGATGCCGGATGAGCGGGCCTCTCCGCGTTCGCTTTGTGTTTTGATAAATTTAAGAGGACAGCAAGTATTCGATACGCCAATCGGATGCTTGCTGTTTCCTTTTGACCGCCCGCAACGGCCGCGGCGTTCAATCCCCGCACCTTCGGCGGCTGGGAGCACGGCGTTCCGCCTGTGCGGGGGCTTCTTTCACTCTTGCCCGGTCAGTCCTCCGATCCGGAGGAATCATCGGAAAGCGTCTCCGGCGGGAGCCAGGTTACGGGGATTCTGGACGGAGTGCCGGAGAGAGAGTCTCCGGTGGAATAATAGAAAAGCCGGCCCTGATCGCGGAGCTCGCAGAGGGCCAGAGCCGCCTCTGTAAAGGTTGTTCCCTTGTCCTGGGAGATGTTCAGGGCAAGACTGGCCAGCGACTGTGTAAAGTCATTCTTGATGGCGCAGGAAATTACGGCGAAGGTTGCGCCCTCGGCATCAAGGTCCCAGTACCCGATGTGCAGTTCCTCGGGGGGCCGGGAGCGCAGCAGTTTTTTCTTCGTTTTGGAACCGATATTGCCGTCGTATTTGAGGCAGTATGCTTCCGCGGCGTTCAGACTTTTGTCCACGCAGATTTTTTTGTTGGTGCTTTCATTGCTGTTTGATGCCAAGAAAGTCTCCTTTCTCCCGCTTTAAAGCGCGGTATCCGCAGCATTTTCTCCGCCGAAGGCGGCCGGCCTCAGCTCCCTCCCTGCACACGCACGCTGTCCGGCAGGACGCTTAAATTCGTGATGGGATTTCCCCCGCAGGAGAGCCGTTCCAAATGCGCGAGCTTTGTCAGCGGGCTCACGTCGGTGATGTAATTGTCGCTGATGTCCAGTTCCCGCAGATTCGGCATGGATGAGACAAAGGCGAGACTTTGCAGCTCATCACCCGCCAGAGAGAGCCGCTCCACCTGCGGGAACAGAGGAAGCAGCGTATCCGCCCATTTTCCGAGGGCCTGACCGGTATAGGGTTCGGAGGAATCCTTGCGGCGGACTGTGATTTGATCTAGGGAAAGCTCCTTTACCGCCGGATTCGTCTGCAGCCGGGAGAAGTCGATAAAGAGGCTGCTGCCGTCGTCCGAGCGGTCCAGCGCCAGCTTCGACACCTTCGGCAGCAGGAATAGCCGTGGGCCTCGCCGTTGACAAAGTTGCCCCACCGGCCGATGGCCTGCCCGATCAGCAGGCAGATGGCGCCCAGATCCAGCGCGGAGAGGACGTCGAGCTTGTGCACGCGGCAGAAAATCACCACGGTCAGCGCGCCGGCGATGACCGTGCCGTAGATGGCCATGCCGCCGCCCTTGAGGTTGAACATCTGCATGGGATTCTGGGAGTAGTAGTCCCACGTATAGACGATGTAGTAGACCCGCGCGCCCAGATAGCAGACGGGAATGGCGATGAGCAGGAACGTCCACACGGTGTTCCGGGAGACGCCGAACTGAGGGCTCCGGGCAAAGCCGTATATCGTGGCCGTCACCAGCCCCAGCGCGATGATGCAGCCGTAGACGGCGATGGGGATGCCGAAAAAGGTGAAGGGCAGCGTCTTGCTGAGGTGGATCACGACGTCGGACAGGTGCGGAAAAGAGATACTGGTCATGTCAGACCTCCCCGGTATTCCGGCTCTGATAGCGGCGCAGGATGCCGATGCCCAGCGGGTAGGGGCCCGCGTGGGTGCCGATGGTGGCGCCGATCTGGTAATTCGGCAGGTCCGGCAGGGCAAAGTGCTCCGCCAGCCGGATCATCGTCCTCTGCCGGAAGGTCTCGCCCTCCTCCGGGCTGTAGCCGTAGCCGGTGGCCACCTGATAGTGCTCCACGCCGTCCTCCAGCGCCAGCAGATACTGCTCCGCCAGCGCCATGACGCGGGCCTCCGCGGCCAGACGGGTGTGCTGGATCCCGGCGGGATAGATCTCCCCCTTTTTCAGGCAGACGACGGGCTTGATGTCGATGCGGTCGATGATCCGCCCGGCCAGCTTTCCGGCCCGGCCGCCCTTGATCAGATACGCCATGTTGCCGATGGTGAAGAACACGCGGCCGGAGGGCCGGAGCTTCTCCAGCTCCTCCGCGGCCTCCTCCAGACTCAGGCCGTCGTCCCGCATCCGGGCGGCCTCCTGTACGAACATCCCCTCCAGCCCGGAGGCGAACGTGCTGTCCAGCACGCAGATTTTCGCGTCGGGGAAGGCCTCCAGCGTCATGGAACGGGCGATCTGCGCCGCCTGAAAGGAGCCGCTGAACTTCGCCGTCATACAGACGCACAGCACCGGTCTTCCGACGGCGGCATAGGGCTCGAAGGCGTCCCGGTAATCTTGAATGGTGGGCATGGAGGTCTTTGGGAACTGATCCGGATAATCCACAAGCCGCTGGTAGAACTCCCGGACGGGGAGCTCCGTGGCCTCCTTCATGTAATGCTTGCCGTCAAAGCTGATGTAGTAGGGCACGATGACGATGTTCTGCCGCATCAGCAGCGAAAGTGAAAGGTCGCAGGAGCCGTCGCAAACGATTTGAAATGTTGATTGCTCCACTGTATTCAATCCCCCTGTTTCTGGGCGCCCTGTTTTCCCAGCGCGCCGGTTATGGTGTCCCGGACCTGTTCGAACAGGGCTTCGCACCCGGCCCGATCCAGTCCCGCCGTCTGCACCGGCGGATGGATGGTCACATGAATGGAGGCCGGGCGGGTATAGCCCTGGGCCTCGTAGACGTTGTAGGTGCCGTCGATGGAGACGGGCAGAATGGGGACGCCCAGCTCGGTGGCCAGACGAAAGCTGCCCTTCTTAAACGGCCCCGGCACGGGGCCTTTGCTCCGATGCCCCTCCGGGAACACCACCATGGAATAGCCCGCCTGAAGCAGACGCATCCCCTGATGCAGACTCTCGATGGACGCGCGGAGGTTGGCCTGATCCATCATGACGCAGCACTCCCACTTTTTCATCCAGTGTCCGTAAAAGGGCAGGGCGCCCATCCCCTTTTTCGCCACGAAGCTCAGGGGCAGGTCCCGGATGACGTGCAGCAGCACGGGGATGTCCGAATAGCCCTGATGGTCGGAGATGACGACCACAGGCCCCTGCCGGGGGATATTCTCCTGGCCGGAAACCGTGACGTCCATGTGAAAATGCCGCACGACGGCGTCGCCCCAGCCCGAGGTGGCCCGGCACAGGGCCGCGCTTTCGGCGGCGAAATCCCCCTCCGCTCTGGCCCGGCGGATGGCGGGCTTCTGTGCGATCATGTACCGGGCGGGCTCATACATCTTGAAGGGCACCGCGATGTTCCGCAGGATCTTCATGACTCCGCCTCCCCCTGCGAATCCGCCCCCTGATGGGACAGGCGGTAGAAATCCACCTTCCCCACCAGCGTCGTGGGCAGCTCGTCGGTGAAAAACAGGTCGCGGGGCTTGGCGTAGGCCGCCACCGCGTGGGATATATACGCGCTCAGGTCGCGGCGCACCTCGTCGGAGGGGGCCGTGCCCCGGATCAACTGGATATAGGCCTGCACCCGCTGGCCCCGATGCTCGTCCGGCACGCCCACCACGCAGCATCTGTCCACCAGCGGATGGGCCTCCAGCACCTGTTCCACCTGAGAGGGGTAGACGTTGTAGCCGTTGGTCACAATGATCCGCTTGATGCGCTGAATGAAGTAGAAATAGCCGTCACCGTCCATCCGGCCCAGATCGCCGGTGTGGAGCCAGACGCGGCCGTCGCTGTGGCGGCGCAGGGCGTCGGCGGTCTCCTGGGGCTGATCCACGTAGCCCAGCATGACGCTGGGGCCGGAGATGCAGATTTCCCCCTCCCGGCCCACGGGGACCTCCTCCGCGGTGCCGGGCTTCACGATTTTGAAATAGACGTCCGGATAGGGCACGCCGATGCTGCCCTCGCGGTATTGATCCTCCGGCGTCAGGCAGTTGGCGGAGACGCTCTCGGTGAGGCCGTAGCCCTCCCGCACATGAACCGGAGAGCCGTGGGCGTCCAGAAATTCGTTGACCCGCCGGTGCTGATCCGGCGTCATGGCGTCGCCGCCGGAAAAAACGCCCTTCAGAAAGGACAGGTCCAGCCCTCTGGCGGAGGGCTCGCGGATCATGGCGTCGAACAGAGCCGGGACGCCGGCGATGTAGTTTGGCTTGTCCCAGCGGAGATTCTGAATGTAGGATTTGGGCGTGAACCGGGGGATCAGGATGGAGGCGCCCCCGTTGCCCAGCGCCGTATGGACGCCGACGCCCAGCCCAAAGCCGTGAAACATGGGCATAATGGCCAGCATGGTGCTGCCCTGCTCGGTGATGGCGTTGCCCGCCTCCACGGTCTGCAGGGCCATGGCGTTGAGATTCAGATTGGACAGCAGGGCGCCCTTGGGCGTTCCCGTGGAGCCGCCGGTGAAAATGACCACCGCCGGATCGTCGGCCCCGCCGCCGTCGGGGGGCAGCTCCGGCACGCGGGCCGCGCCGGCCATGAAGTCCGGCCAGTCCAGCACGGGGATGCGGCGCTGCGCCTGCACGGCCTTCCGCTCCCGCAGCAGGCGGTACGCGGCGCGCTTGACGCCCCGCAGCTCCGTGCTGACGTGTACGCAGATGATTCGCAGCGGCGCGCCGTCGGCGGTGACCCCCGCGAACTTGTCCAGAAACAGGTCCAGCACGATGGCCGTCCGGCAGCGGACGATATTGGCGCTGCGCTGGATGTCCCCGGCCGTGGCCAGGGGATGGAGCATGGCCGCCACCGCGCCGATGCGGTTGAGTGCGTAGAAGCAGTGGACGGTCTGAGGCAGGTTGGGCAGGCAGATCAGCACCCGCTCTCCGGGCCGGACGCCCGCAGCCAGCAGGGCCCTGGCCGTCAGCAGGATACGGCGGTCCAGCTCGTCGTAGTTGACGCGGCCGCCCATGAAAAAGGTCGCCGGATACCTGGGGTAGGCCTCCGCGATCTTATGGACCATCCCGTACATACTGCCGGTGTCGTAAGTCAGATGGTGCGGCACGCTGCCGTAGTTTTTCAGCCAGAGGGCCTCGCAGTCCTCACTCATACACATCGCCCCGCAGTCAGTTTTTTGCCATTGCCCGAATAATCAGCTGGGTCAGTCCGAACAGAAGCGGCTGATGGGCCAGATAGATCACCAGAGCATGGCGGCCCACCCACGCCAGCAGGGGAAACCGGAAGGTGTAGAAGCCGTTGGGGAAACGGCCCTCCACCAGCCTGGGCCCCAGCCACGTCCCAAGCAGGAACACGAACATCCATGGGAACAGGGGATAATAGTCCGACCAGTAAAAGCTTCGACTGATGAGGCCCAGGGGAAAGAGCCACTCCACATCGACGTAGCGCATATAAAAGACCTTCCACGTGACGAAGATCATCAGTGCATAGAAAAACGGCGTCAGCCAGTACGGAATCCTGTCCAGCCACTTGTGCGCCGCCGCAAAGAACAGCATACAGCAGGCCATCAGGTGCAGGATGCCGAAGGCGATCAGCGTCCGGTAGCCCCAGAAGGCGTCCATACAGTATGTGACCAGCGTAATCGATTCCGCAGCCGCCAGCGTCAGCAGGCCGCGCTTGAAATTGCTGTGGGACAGACGGCAGGAGAGGCCCGACAGCATGAGAAAGATGCTCAGGAAGATGAGGTGCAGCACGTCGAACACGGGGTTGGAAAACAGCGCCGGAGGCGCCCCCGCGAACTCCACCAGATCGAAGAAAAAGTGGTCGCCCACCATCAGGCAGACGGACAGGCCGCGGATGGAGTCGATGCTCTGCAGCCGCTGGCCCTTTGCCCGGAGCTTTGCCAGGATCTGTGCGTTTTTTTTGTACTGCGCGTTTTGCTTGTCCATGCCGTTTTCTCCTCCACAGCCGCGATACCTGTTCGGCCGACACCAAGGAGCCGAAAACGGGCGTGACCCCGGTTCTTTCCCGCGGCTGCCCCTGTTCCGGCAGCCGGTTTCCCTCAGCGGAAACAATGATTTTTTTATAACATTGTTTCACGGTGGTGGGCACACATATGTTGTGAAACGGGAAAATAAAGGCGCGAATAATGCCGGTCTGCGTTTTTTGTTCCCGCGGAAATGAAAATCGGAGCAAAACGCCGCTGAATCGGCGCCAATGAACGACCCCCCTTTCGGCGAATTTTCCCTTTTTCTGTTTCCTCCCGGCGGACGGAGCGGACGGGAGCAACAGAGAGGGGCTGCCGGAACGGGCTGTGAACCGTTGGGCTTTCTGCGCCCCGGCCGCCTGCGGCCGGTGATCTCCCTCGCGCGGAGCCGCCGGCCTCTCCCCCGCTCCCGGCCGCATGAGAACGTTATGGCTATGGCGCATCTTTGCCTGACCGCGTAGGCGCGGCCCTTTGCCCGGTTGTATGAGAACGTTATGCTGCCGTTTTCACCTGACCGCGCGGGCACGCCACACCGTGCCCAACCGCATGAGAACGTTACGCCGCCGCCATCTGATTGCGCGGTCACTCCCCTTCCCCGGCCGCAAAAAAAGCGCCCCGTCTGCGTTTGTGCAGACGGGGACGCTGTCGGGCTCGGCGTTTTCATGGAACCGCAGGGCTTGCGCCCCGGGACGGACTCCCCCGCGGCGCCGTGTTCCGCTCCGGGGAAGGCGTTTCGCCGCCCTTCCCTACTGCTCCTCGAAGCAGGAGAAGGCCGGGTAGTAGCGGTACGGGATGGGCTGGGGGATGGCGGCGGAGCGGTTTTTCAGGATTTTCAGCTCCAGCTCCCGGGGGTTCTTCCGCTTCTCCTCGTCGATGTTGAAGGAGCGGCTCCCCGCCCCCCGGGCCTGCAGGCCCATCAGCACGTCGGCGGAGTAGTCGATGCCGCCGGACTCCTTGAAGGCGGACATGGAGACCTCCAGATTGTAGTTCTCCCGGTTGAAGGAGGAGATGGCCAGAATCGTCAGCTCGTGGGCGCGGGACAGCTTTTTCAGCGAGCAGACGATGCGGTCCAGGTTCTGCTTGTCGGTGAAGTGGACGTCCACCGGGGCGATGATCTGCAGATAGTCGATGAGCACTACCGGGGTGACGCCGGTCTGGGCGATGTGGCGGGCGATCTCCCGCTCGATGGCGTCCAGCCCCGTCTCGTGATCCCCCTCCCGGAACCAGAGGTGGCCGCCGTACCCGCCGTACCGGGCGGTGGCGGCGCTGAGATGGGCGTGCTCGGCGGCGGTATAGCGGAAGTACCGCTTTCCGTCCAGCACGCCGCGGACGGTTTTGGCCAGCTGCCGGCCCATGCTTGTGTCGGCCTGAAAGGTCTCCCGGGAGATGGAGCGGGCCATCAGCTCAAAGGCCGTCATCTCCAGGGAAAAGATCAGCACGTCCCTCCCCTGCCGGGCCAGCTGGTCGGCGATCTGCATACAGAACGCCGTCTTGCCCAGGGAGGACACGGCCCCCAGCACATACAGACCGTCGTACAGACCGCCGTCCAGCGCGTCGTCCAGCTGGGGAAAGCCGGTCTGCAGCGCCGGCCGGGCCGCCTGCGCCTCGATGTACCGGGCGAAGGCCCCCAGCTGCCCCGCCGCCGAGGACTCCGCGTAGGGCGGCGGCATGTGGGCGAGACCCGCGGCCTCCTGCGCCGCAAGGTATTCGGCGGTTTCTGCCCGGTCGGCGCAGAGGGCCTCGTTGAGATCCTTCCCCTCCGGCGCCGGGGCGCAGCGGTACAGCCACGGAAACTCGTTCAGCAGGGCCAGCGCCCACTCCTCCCCCGCCCGGTCGCTGTCGGGGATCAGGAACACCGGCGCGGGGCCGGGCAGCGTCCGCAGGATGGCAGCCACCTTCTCCCGGTTGCCGGAGCCGTTCATGGCGCAGGCCCGGTGGCCCAGCTCCTCGGCGGACAGGGCGTCGAACACCCCCTCCACCAGAAAGACGGGGACGCTGCCCCCCAGCAGCTCCGACTGGAACAGCGGCGAGGCCGTCCCCTTTTCGTTGAGATAGCGCTTCTCCTCCGTGGCCCGGCGTACCACATGGCCTCCGTCGCAGGGCAGCACCACGCAGCGGCGCTCCGGATCGTAGCCCAGCGAAAACCGGGCGGCGGTGGCCTCCGAGATGCTCCGGCGGGCGAAGTAATCGGTTTCGCCCCGGCGGGCCGCGCAGTCCGTCACATAGGTGGAGGGCTCCCCTCCCCTGTCGGAAACGGGTTTCGGCTCTTTGGCGCTTGGGGCGGCGGCTCCGGAACCGGCAGAGTGCTTTGGTACGTGCTTCCCGGCATCCCCGTGTCCGTACAGCGCGGAGGCCTTTTCCAGCGCCTCTCTGGGCGAGGACAGACCGTAGTCCAGCGCCAGCAGGTCGAACAGATCGTAGTCCGCCCCGCAGGCAAAGCAATGCACCTTGTTCCGGCGGGGATCGTAGCCCATGGAGGGGTTGCGGTCCGGGTGCTCCGGGTTCAGGCAGCGAAAGCGCCGGGCGGTGTTGATGCCCCTGGCGCGGAGGTAATCCAGCAGGTAGGGCCGCAGCGAATCAAAGGTATCCTCCATTCGGACAGCTCCTTTCCTTTTCTTATCGTAAAGTATAGCACACGCACCCCGGCGGATCAGAAATGCCGAGGTGCGTAGTATATCTTAATATATCTATAAGGGGAAATCCGGGGAAAAAGCGTTTTCTTTTTTTCCTTGGGTTTCCCCTGAAAAATGAGGAAAATTGTCGGAAAATTCCCTGTATAAAGTTTGGAAAAAGGGGAAAACTCTCCCTGTTCCCCCGGGGCCCTTCGCACGAAGCCGGCACGGACGAACACGAAACCGCGTCGGATTTGCACGATTTTCCCTGCGGCGCTGCACGAAACCGGGTCGGACTCGGACATCGGACGGCGGACAAATCGGCGCTGCCGCCGGGGTATCTTTCCACATTTTACAGGAAACTTGGATTTGGACGTTGAAAACTCTGAAATCCTGGCGTGTTTTTGCCTTTTTCCGGCACCGGAGGGGAAAGAAACCGGGAAAACCGTCCTCAGGAGCGGCGGCCGGCGGGAAGGAAACCGCAGAAAGGCGACATCAAATCGTGCAGCGGCTCAGGCGGGATCGGCGGGCTTTTTCCGGGGCGCGCGCTTCTTTTTGCTCTCCAGCTGCTTGGCGGCCTTGGTTTTCTCCAGCTTGGCGATGTAGTCGGACATGGAGTGATCCACCTGAATGTCCATCTGCCCGGCCAGAAAGGTGTTGATGTTGTCGTAGTCGAAGGACATTCTGAAGGAGCCGGCGGACTGGTCCTCGATCTCCTCCACGGCCTTGTTGAAGGGCTTCATGATGGCCTCGTCGTAGTTGCGGTTCTTGACCTCCGCCTTGGTGGGCAGGCCGATGTAGCTGACGATGTCCTCGATGCTGACGCGGAAGCCGCCGTCGGCGGCCCGGGGGTCCTTGCGGGCGCGGTAAAAGAGGTAGAAGGCCATGCGGTAGGCGTTTTCGCTGAGATGGCCCATCCAGTCGGGGATCAGCTGGTAATACTGGGTCAGGAAGTGGCGCACGTTCTCGGCGAAGGTGATGCGCACCTCGCCGGTGTACTTTTTGATCTCGGCCTCGGTGGCCAGATGGGTGGTGTAGAAGGATTCGAAGTATTTCTTGTAGGATTCGGCGGTGATTTTCACGCCGGTGATGCTCTGCACGTCGTTTTTCAGCTGGCGGTAGGCGGCGTCCCGGGACTTGAGGCCGGCCCAGTCCATGTACTCGGTGATGTTGAAGGCGGCGGTGTTGTTCCGCCAGTTCTGGACGTTGCCCTTCACCAGCGAGTACACCAGCAGGCGGTGGGCGGTCCAGCTGAGCTTTTTGGTGTATTCCTGCACGGCCTCGAAGATCAGGGTCATCTCGTAGTCCTTGTTGCGGTAGCGGATGTTCTGGGTGCCGTAGGCGTCGGGCTGGTCGTAGGTGACGGTGATGCCGTTGGAGGCGGGGTGGAACTCCCGGCCCCGCTTCATGTTGGCCCAGACGCCGCAGATGAAGTAGGTGGCGGGGCTGTTGCCCAGAATGTCGTACTCGGTCATGTGGGCGGTGAGGGTGGATTCGAACAGGTGCATCAGGGTGGCGGCGAAGGAGCGGGTGTCCGCGGCGTTTGCGGCGGCCAGCGCGGCCACGGCCTCCGGCGAGGACAGGTCGTGGGAGGCGGCGAACACGTCCATCAGCGGATAGACGGCCTGAAAATCGTATTTGTCCAGCTGGCGGCGGAAGACCTCCTGATCGCCGGCGGCCATGGGCTGCAGCGTTCGGTAGGTGGAGAGCATCTGCTGAAACTGGTCGGTTTCCAGAAAGCGCTGGGGGCAGTCCCGCAGATCGTCCAGCGATTCGGGCGCAAAGGGTTGAGACAAGTGGATCCCCTCCTTCCTGCTCCGGGGGAGCAGCGGTTCATTCGTCTGACAGTATACCACACACGCCCCTTTGTGTGCAAGGAAAAGACGCGTCTCCGGGCGCGGGCGGGCCGCGTACGCGTATTCAGACGGCGGGCCTGCAACCTCCCGTATACTGAATCGCTTTTTTTGGTTGACCTTTGACGGAACGAAATGCCGCAGGCCGTAGGGTGCGCCGCGCAAAGCCTTACAGGCGAACAGTTTCAGCGTCCGCGCTGCTGCCATCCCAGTGATGCCGCGGCCTTGCGGGGCGGGGCGAACGGTGCAGACGAACGAAGCAGGCGTGAACCGCGTTACTTGTCGTTGTGGGTTACCTCTCTCAGGCGGACGGTGTAAGCGTTGGCCGAGTTATGTATTGTCCCGTTGATGCCGTTCAGGCGGACAGCACAGGCATGGACTGCCTGTAACCTCCCGCACTCTGAACCACTCTTTCGATTCGCCTCTGACGGAGCAAAAGCCGCAGGCCGTGCGGCAGGCGGAGCAAAGCCCTACAGGTAAACAGTTTCAGCGTCCGTGCTGCTGCCATCCCAGTGATGCCGTGATCTCGCGGGGCGGGTCAGCCCATCAGAAGAACAGCACAAGTATGTGCCGTTCTTCTGATGCCGTTTAGGCGGCCTGCTCAAGCATGGGCCGCCCGAAACCGCCCGCACACAGAGCCGTTTTGGGTTCACTTCTGACGGAACGAAATGCCGCAGGCCGTATGATACGCGGAGCAAAGCCCTACAGGTGAAACAGCGCAGGCATGGACTGCCTGCAACCTTCCGCACTCTGAACCACTCTTTCGATTCGCCTCTGACGGAACGAAATGCCGCAGGCCGTGCGGCAGGCGGAGCAAAGCCCTACAGGTAAACAGTTTCAGCGTCCGTGCTGCTGCCATCCCAGTGATGCCGTGATCTCGCGGGGCGGGTCAGCCCATCAGGCGGCCTGCGCAGTATTGGCCGGCCTGCGGATTGAGCCGCGTCACGCGGAAAAACAGCTCCGGCACAATGTATTTTCCGCGCGCCATTTTGCCTTTTCCCACGGTCTTTCAGGTGGGAGGCCGCTGCGGATCGGCGTCGCCGATACAGCCGGAAACCGTTGCGCAGAGAGGATAAATGCCTATGGGAAACCGCACAGTCCGCCGAAGTGAAACACGGGAAGACCGCGGGCGGGAACAGAAATTTTCCCGGAGAGGCCGCGCCCGTATTGTTCGAAAAACTCATGTGAGGCCCGGCTGCCTGCGGTTTCGCTTCAGGTGCGGCATTTTCGCTGCACCGCGGCCATTCGGGCGGGACGCCGATATATTATGGCCGTCCGGCGGCTGCCATCCGTTCGCGGCGCAAACCGGATGCGGAAACGAGCCGGAAGAACTGCAGATCGGCCGTCTCTCGGGCCGGAGTTCCCCGTGAAAGCGGTCAGGAAGAGCGCCGCGGACGGCGCAAACCCTCCCACTGGGGCCGCGGGAGAACCGCCGCCACATTTCGCCGGAGACAGCGCGGCAAACGCGCAAATTCCGGGGAACCGCTCTTTTGCCTCGCGTTGGCAGCTGCTTCGTAGGAGGCTTTTGCGGCTCCGTCCTGCGCGGCAGCGCGGTGTCGCCGTTCAACGGCGGTACTGATCCGCGCTGAAAACTCACGTGAGACCTGTCCAGGAGCATCCGTTTAGCGTTGTCCGTTTCCTTGCCTGGTGCGGTGTGGACAGACGCAAAAAAAGTGGTAAAAAATTGCGGGAAATCCATATGGAACAGGTTTAAATCATTGCGGTACAATAGATACAGGCATTGCCACAAGTTCCTGATTTTTCATCTGTATACGCCGTACATCGATGCCGCTGCGACCAAAAGGTTCGCTTTGCGTTTCCACTGATGCCGCGCGCTGGACAACTGCGTCGCTATGGTCATGTGGTACACTTTGCATTATTACCGATGAAGCCGCCGGACACCGGCACCGCTGCGACTAAAGGGTTCGCTTTGCGTTTCCAGTGATGCCGCGCGCTGGATTACTGCGCCGCTGCGGCCAAGTGGCTCGCTCGCATTTTCACCGGTGCCGATCAGCAAAACGCTCGCGCCTCGCCGTTCGCAACCGGTACTTTTACGCCGCCTCGGCTGTCAGCCTGTCTGTGAATGTAGCGGCTGATCGTGCGTCACCGCGGTACGGTATGGCAGCCGATCGGAACCCCGCGGATTCATGGTTCCGGCGAAAAACTTTATGGCTCTCCGGTGCCGACAAGGTTTGGTCAGTTAACAGAAATCCCATAATCTACCAGATTCCCACTAAAAATTATTTGCGCTTGTCCGATCAATCTCATTGCAGCGCAACGGATTTAGAGAATACTTGTCCGAGTTTTCGCCGCATTCCCCATAGATGTCAAAAAAATGTACGAGAGAATGATTTCCATACATACCCAGTTCTCCGGACTGACCGGAACGGTTCCTCAAACGACCAAAAACCGGCTCCATCGTACCGTGCAGGCGTATGGATGAGCTGCCGCGGTCTGGAATGGAGCTCGGCTGATCGCTTCTGCGGCTTACGGGTAGTGCCCTTCTCTGTCCGAAGATTTGGCGGCGTCGCCGCGATTTTTCAGGCAGAAACGCGGGTGTAAGAACCAGCGGCAAAAAACTCACGTGAGACTTGTCCGTGCGCGCTGTCAACTGGGGAAAATCCGCCGGCCAGACCCAACGGACAAACAGCATATCCCTGAAATTCCTATAACCCTTGCGCCGCAAGGTTTCCAATGGAGTTTGTCTGAGGCGCGTCTCCTGCAAGCGCGGACCCGGCGTTGGTTAAGGCCGCCATATCTTTCCGTGTGATTCGCAAAAACTCACGTGAGACTTGTCCGTGCGCCGTCTGGAATGGGTTCACGGGCCGTCAGTTGTGCTCGCCGCGGATGATTTTGCGCACCTGCCGCTCACTGAGCCGAAACTGCGACGCCAGCGCGCGGTAATTGCCGCCGCTGAACCGGGCTCGCAGTTCCCGGTTGCGGGCGCTGCGCTCCAGTGATTCCAGCTTTGGAATGTAAAAATTTTGTCCGCCGCACAGCTGTGTCAGCCTTACAAAAGCCTTAATGCCCAGCACGGCGGCGATGGAGCGGTATTCCTCCGGGATGTCGTCCCTGCGCAGGGCGGGTGCGCTGCTGGTTTGAGAAGCTGCTTTCATGAATTGTCCTCGCTTTCATTTTGATTGAATTTTTAGCCTCACGTGAGACTTGTCCAGACAGATGGATTTGGACAAAAGCGGCATGGATTCTCCCAAAAATCAATTTTGTCCAGTGTCCAAGAAATTTTTTGAATGATTTTTTGCCCAAAAATACAGAAAATGCCAAACGAACGCGGCCGAACGGGTGTTGGAACCGTGTTTTCTCGGTGGAACAGACAAAATGTCCGATGACCGGGCAGCAAAAATCTGTTTATTTTCGTCGCCGGGGGAAAGTTCGGCGATGCGAATACGTGTCTGCCAGGTTGGCTTCGGGCGCGCGCTGCCGTCTGAGGTGCAATCGACGGTTCGCCGGCTGCGGCCGCAGACGGGATACCGCGTTAGCGACCACTCCGATAGTCGGGGCGGACAGAGAATTGGAGCGGTGACAGCCGCGGCAAACTGCGGCATTCGTCTTCCGGGATCGCCCGTTTCGGTTCCAAAGCGGCAAGGCCGAGCGCCCTGCCTGTGGTCACATCGCCGGACGAAGCAGGACGGAAACAGACTATGGCGTCCGCTACGGGAGGACAGTCCTGCGGCGCGTCCTACAGACGGATTACGCGGAATACATTCCCCAATAGAGGACGCCATACAGCAAAAGGTGTACGTTTTCGTACACCTTTTTGAAGAAAAGTTGAGAGGCGCGGAAACAGAGGTTCGCCGGCGGCACGGCTGCTTCTCAAAAAATTGCCCGCGCAGTGGCTCTGTTTTGCCTGCAATTATGAAAAAAGCAAAACAGATTGTATTAGATTGCAAAATAAATACAATTTGGAATAGGACAGCGGAAGATTTGTCCGTGCTGAACCCGCCATAAGGACTGCCGAGCGATCTCAGCTGTGACGGAAACAGCAGCTTTGCACATAGCCTTTTTCAGTCGGAGCGGTTCTGGGCGTTCAGAGTGAAATGGCCCGAGCGCGGTCACCGGCACGGCGTTCGGCGCAGCATCCAACAAGTTTGTCCGCAACACAAGGACAATTTCTCGCAGACAGGCAGCGGTTCTCCAACCGAAAAAGTTTCTTTTGAGGCCTCTTAGGCCCCGGCGTGTTCTCCAACAGATGAAGCGTTTTTCAGCGTCCGGCGACCCTCCGGTGTCCGGCGTACCCTCCAGCACTCGGCATATTTTGCGGCACTCGTTGTATTCTTAGGCATCTGACACACCCTGCGAAACCCGACGTATTCTCGGGAACCCGGCGCATTCTTCGGCGTCCGGTATATTCTGCGGCAGCCGGCGCATTTTCCGGCACCCGGTCTGCCTTTTAACGTGCAGCGCCGGACAGGTCTCACGTGAGACCTGTCCAAGCCTCAGCCGGTGGAATGGGAAGCGGCGCGCGTCGCATGACGCGTCGCCTCCGCGATCCGCAGGCGCGTTTTGCAAATTGAGAGGGAAGGTTGCCTTCTCGGACGCTTCCGCGGCTCGAAACCGCGCTGGTGAATCGGCTGCACTGCCAGTTGATCCGTCGCGTCTGCCGGGACATTCTGCCTGCGGCGGCCGTATGGGAGTGGCTTGAGCCATGAAGCAGCCGAACTCCGGAGCAGACAGGCGCGAAGGTTCGGACGGCTCCGCGCGCCGAACGAAGCTAAAACCCCGGAAAATACGAGATTTCCGGGGTTCCCGCCCACAGAAGTCCCAGTATCCCACGCTTGGCCGGGGGTTTGTCTGCCGGTCACACGGCGCCCTGATGCGGGTTTGGTCGGAGCAAATTGCGGCGGCCGCTCGGCCCGGTAAAGAGGTCACAGGAAATGAGTTCCGGCGGCCCGGCGCCAGTTATGCGCTGACGAAACCGCCATTCCGCGGGGCGGCATACATATATAATATGTATACACGCCCTGCCGGAGATGACGGGACGTATTCTCCACGCTGCCGAAGATTCCGTGCTACCCAGAAGGACGTGCTGCCCAGAAGGACGTGCTGCCCAGAAGGACGTGCTGCCCAGAAGGACGTGCTGCCCAGAAGGACGTGCTGCCCAGAAGGACGTGCTGC